>ERZ773070.2474-NODE-2474-length-10446-cov-4.662015_pt1 | contig 10446 bp, 7 predicted proteins | sample MGYA00580618_ERZ773070 | MGnify/ENA primary metagenome ERZ773070 (study PRJEB29015, sample SAMEA2738023) | human oral metagenome | biome: human oral; feature: human-associated habitat; material: dental | place: China | collected 2019 ...
TGGTCCTGGGGTCGTTGTTTCACGTGAAACAACGACCCCAGGACCAGCCCACGGCTCCCGGCCCCTATAACGCCGCAGCCACTTTCCGAGTCGCCACCGTCACCAGCACCGTTCCTCCCCGCTCCCTGGCGCCAAGTGGCAGACTGGGGCTATGGGGGGTGGTCCCCCGACCGGAAAGGATCAGACGTGAGCAACGACGTCAAGGGAAACCGTCTCGACCCCTGGTTGGATAACTACGCAGCACGAGCCCACGGCCTGCGCGCGTCAGAGACCAGGTCTCTCTTCGCCGTCGCATCTCGTCCTGAGGTGGTCTCCCTGGCTGGCGGCATGCCCAATCTCAAGGATCTTCCTCTTGACGAGCTGGCCCAGGCTACCTACGACATGATCCGCAAGGACGGAGGTAAGGCCCTCCAGTACGGTAACGGCCAAGGCCTGCCCTCCCTTCGCGAGAAGATCCCTGAGGTCATGGCACTGGAGGGTATTGACGCCGACCCTGAGGACATTATTATTACCACAGGCTCCCAACAGGCCGTCGATATTATTACCGAGCTGTTCATTGACCCCGGTGACGTCATTCTCGCCGAGGCGCCCACCTACGTCGGGTCACTCTCCATCTTCGCCACCTATCAGGCCGACGTCCAGCAGGTGCCGTTGGATGCTGACGGCGTCATCCCGGAGGCCCTGGAGGAGACCATGCTCCGCCTGGAGCGCGAGGGGCGCCGCGTCAAGTTCTTCTACTGCCTCCCCAACTTCCACAATCCTGCTGGAGTCACTCTTTCCGAGGAGCGCCGCCCTCAGGTCATTGAGATCTGCCGACGCCACCACGTCCTCATTGTTGAGGACAACCCTTACGGTCTGCTTGGTTTTAAGGGGCAGACATCCACCGCCCTCAAGACACTCGCTCCCGACGACGTCGTCTACCTCGGCTCCTTCTCCAAGATCTTCGCCCCCGGCTACCGAGTCGGCTGGGCGGTGGCACCTCCTGCCGTCCGTGAGAAGATGAAGCTCGCCTCAGAGGCCGCTATCCTCTGCCCCTCCTCCATGGGCCAGTACTCGGTGGCCATGTACCTGGAGAACTTTGACTGGAAGCGGCAGATTGCGGAGTTCCGTAATATGTACTGTGAGCGCCGCGACGCCATGATCGCTGCCCTCCACGAGTTCCTTCCCATGTGCTCCTGGAATGTACCGGAAGGTGGCTTCTACACGTGGGTACGGCTGCCCGAGGGCCTGGACGCCAAGAAGATGCTGCCTCGCGCCGTCACCAACCTCGTCGCCTACGTCTCCGGCACGGCCTTCTATGCAGGCGGACAGGCTGGTCGTGACCATATGCGCCTGTCCTTCTGCTACCCCGAGCCCGCAGATATCCGCCTGGGTGTCCAGCGTCTCTCCGAGGTCATTACCAGGGATCTGGAACTCGTCCGCATCTTTGGCCCTACCTCTTCCCGCAATGGCGACGCCGACGCCGTCGTCGGCCCCGCCCCCGACCAGATCTGAGGAAGTACACTACCATGTCTGACCCCCTACGTATTGCCGTTATCGCTGGCGGACTGTCTCATGAGCGCGATATCTCCCTGCGCTCTGGTCACCGCGTGGCCCAGGTCCTACGTCACCTCGGCCATACCGTCCTCATTCTCGACGTCGACGCCCGCATGATCTCCTCCCTGCGCGCGTTCTCTCCCGATGTTGTCTGGCCGCTCGTCCACGGTGGTCCCGGCGAGGACGGGGGTCTTCAGAATATTCTTATCGCCTTGGATCTGCCGTACGTGGGAACCCATTCTGATGGTTGCCAGCGCGCCTCATTCAAGCCGACCGCCAAGGCCACAGTCCGCCGCGGCGGGGTCCTCACCCCCGACTCGGTGACTCTTCCCAAGGCCTACTTCAGTCAGCTTGGCGCCCAGGAGGTGCTTAGCGTCGTCGCCAGCCACCTCGGCCTGCCCGTGGTGGTCAAGCCCAACCAGGGAGGATCCGGCCTGGGTGTTTCGCTAGCCGCGGATGCCGATGAGCTGCGTAGCGCCATGGTCGCCTGCTTCGCCTATGACGAGCGGGCCCTCATTGAGCGCTACGTCCCTGGCACGGAAGTGGCGGTGTCCGTAATAGACACAGGGGACGGTGCTCGCGCACTGCCGCCTGTCGAGATCTCCTTCCAGGGACGTTACGACTTTGACGCCCGCTACAATCCTGGTCGTTCAGAGTACTTTGTCCCCGCACGTCTGAGCTCAGAAGTCCTAACACGGGTCAAGGAGACCGCCCTGACCGTCCACCGGACCCTTGGCCTCGGACACGTCTCTCGGACAGACCTCATTGTGGACCAGGAAGGCACTCCCTGGTTCATTGACGTCAATGTCGTTCCGGGAATGACCGAGACCTCGTTGTTCCCCCTCGCTGTTAAGGCCGACGGCGACCTGCCAGGCGTCTACAACTCCCTGGCCCACGCTCCGCTTAGCTGAGCAACCTCTTCCGCTGGCCTAAGGCAAGCCAGTCCATATTCTTCTCCTCGGTACACCTTGACAGAACGGCACTGACCGCTCAGCAGACACAGGAGCGCGCCTGAGGTGACAGTCTTAACCGGGATTACGCAGACCGTGCTCTTGGGTACAAGACTGCCCTAACACAGACACCGCAGAGCGAGAGGACAGACTGCCGTGCCCCTCGGCACGGCAGTCATCTGTCTGGGACGAGACTCCTCAGCAGTACCTCACGAAAACAGCTGTGAGACCGCCCCAGGGCAGGGCTGTCTGCTGCACCAGCAGCAGGACCGACTCTTACGAACCGCACCACAACCAGCTTCAGGTGATCCACGCTACCGCGGTGTGCACGGTGTACTGCACACCGTGTGCAGTACACCGGTCACAGGACCGCTTCCACGGCAGGCTACTCTCATGTTTCACGTGAAACATGGGAGTGTTCACCTCCTGGTCCTATTCAGGACGAGCCTGACCGACCTCGATTGAGCTCTGACAACTCCTAGGCTCAACGGACCGCTGCCGAGGCTGTGGCAGTTGACCACCCGGGAACACCCTGACAGAGAGATGTCGTCACGGTGGGCGCCCACCAGGTTCGCGCCGCGCTCGATCTCTCCGAGACCGGACAAGTCCTCGCTCCTGACAGCGGTCTCACCTCCTTCGACTCATGAGTACATGGCACACACCCTGACTCCCTCGCCCCCTTCTGATCCCCCTTGGTGAGGTCGCCTAGGAAGAGAACCTCGAAACCTGCCTGGTCAGATCAGGTCACGCATGGTGCGGCACCCTGACCCTCAGGGACGAATTGTCGCCTACGTAGGATCAGAGCCGCCAGGTGGTATCACATTGGACCTATCTATCCTTGCGGGCTCGACGTGTTCGCAGCATATGCACAAACACGTCGGCCGACCTCGCCCTTCGTAGGCTCGACTATGACGAGGCTGACCTGGTTGGCAAGTCACAGGATCCACCTGCCCTCACGCGCGCTCACCTGCAGCTGGGCAGAGGTGTCCATGAGAGTGGAGGAGTGATCCGCCCTTACGCGAGCTCGTCCCTCTGCTGCCGCCAAAGGCCATGTCGACGCAGGACCGTTCCTTCCTGTTGCCGACGTCGACGAGACAGGGCCCGCCCTGCTGCCGCTATCAACTTCATGTTTCACGTGAAACAGCGGGGCGCACGATCCGCCTACTTTCTTCGCTGTGCTCCCCTACCGTCTTCCGTCTCCATGTGTTTCACGTGAAACACGCCCCGTTAAACGTTCCCGACGACCTCAAGCAGTTCCCTTGTAAAAGCCCTGCTGGTCCTCGACCTCGAGAGACAGACAGAGGCAGCCCGCCCTAGCGGACAATCTCATCCTTCTTGACTCACAGAGAGCTGACGATCAGACAGGAGCTCCGAGCCGTCCTGTACTCTTCTTTGGCGTACTAGGACAAGGGCGAGTTCATGCGGCAGGTTCCCGCACGGTCCACCCTCTAGCCCAGGGAGCCGGGATGCGCCCCGTCACCAACCTCCAGCGTGCCGACAGCTCACTCTTTAGCCTAGGGAGCCAGGTCATACCACAGAACCATTGTGACCCCTTAGAGCAGGACCAACCAGCACGGAACCAGAACGGCGCTCCCGTTCAGAGGCCAGCCACCTCTCTGTCCTAAGACCGAGTACCATTTCCCGAATCCAGGAGGATAGTCTAAGGGGCGTAGGCCCACTGGGGGAGGCTACCTCCTGGATTCCAAGAGGTCAGTCTTCTGAAGATGCGCGACGACACCCCTGAGGCGCCGTCGTCTCCTGGATCCCAGGAGAACAGCACAGCCACCGGGCGGGTGAACGTCACCAGCCCCAGTCACGAGAAGCCGCTGGAGTGGTGGTGTCCGTGCCCGAGGCGGACCTGCACCAATCCCAGCGCACGAGAGGCCGCTCAAAGAGACCTGCTGGCACGGCCCCACAAGGAGAGCCGCTCAGAAGTCACCGAGAGACAGTACCTGTACAGGTAGAAGACAAGCGGACTATTGGAGTCCCAGCACCTGTGAGATAGAGGCCTCTGGCTCCAACCCCTTCGGTGAGGAACGCTGCCGGACCGCTGTGAGCAGTGAGCTCTGTCTGCCCTCACCCTCACCAATAAGTCCGGTCGTGGACTACTCCCATGAGCAGGGAGCTCTGGTCCAGGCGATGCCTGAATGCGATGATGGGCCGTGGGGACTACTCCTGTGAGCAGGGACCTCTGAGCTACAAAGCACTCCATCTATAGCACGAGCGGAGCAGAACCTGACTGTGAATCGGGGCACCTTGGTCATGGAGAAGCAGGGGCTGAGGTGCCTGGTGGTATGGGAGCCAGACACTGAGTCCATCTGGTACTGCATGGAATATGCAGGTGCCTCCCCGGCGGTTTAGGGGCCGGCCCCGGCGGCCTGGGCGTTCCTGGTGAAGGCGTCCGGTGGCTCCGGTGGTAGGGGGCCGGACACCTGCTGCTCGTGCGGGAAGCGGGGTCCAGGACTGGTGCCTTGGTGGTATCCGGATGTTTCACGTGAAACAACGACGTCTACGACCTCTATATGGAGCGACTCATCGCACCCTTCGTTAGCTCCCGACGCCTTCCTGTCGTCAAGTGTTTCACGTGAAACACCTGACGGTATCGCCCCTCAATGCCCTCGCCAATAGAACTGTCAACCCGTTCCTCCGCCGAGCTACCAGATAATCGGGAGGACAGCCTCTTGACGTAGGGGGACGTCGTCCACAGCATTACACAAGTGACCGCGGGTGAAGGACAGCCAGCCCCTTATGTAGGAGGAGACCGAGCACGGTTCACACGGCGTTCTGGACCGGTAACAGCCTCCTGACGCAGAGAGATATCGTCCACGGCGGCGTCACACAGATGGCTGCGGATGAAGGACGTCCTTATATAAGGGGAGACCAGGCCGGTGACGTCCTGAACCGCCGGAAGCCCTTGAGGTAGGGGGACGTCGCCCACAGCATTACACAAGTGACCGCGGGCAAGGGACAGCCCCCTTAGGAGGGGAACGGTTAGCCGTGATCATGACGTAAGAACGGCCCCTCACATAGGAGGAGACCGGCCATCCCGCACCGACTCTGTCTTCGGCCACGAGGACAACCCCTATGTAGTGAGGAGACCGGAACCCTGACCGATGACACCATCGAATGCACCGACGATAGCCTTGTAGGAAGTACTGGCACGGTTCACACGGTGTCCTGAACCGCTGGCAGCCCCTGAGCGTAGGGGAAGACGCCACGCCAATCTCCTCGGCGGGCCCCGTTCCCAGGACAGTCCCTTGGCAGAGCAGACAAGAACTGCCCCAACGTCGGTTCAGTGGCAAGGTGGAGACAACTGAGCGCCCCTCTCCCCTAGAGGCAGCAGCGGTCAGATATCTGAGAAGGGCAAGGATCTCTTCAGCCCTAGCGCACAGCCAGCCCTAGCGCACAGCAACCAGCCGCATCTTCGCTGGCGTGTGGGGCCACGCTCTTCGCCCCGCTTTATTGCGCGTTCGACACGCGCGTCCCCACTGGCGTGCGAGGCCCACCGACCGCCTGCAGGCCGGGCTCACCGGCCGGGCCGTGTCCCCGCTGGCGCGCGGGGCCATGCGCTCACTCCAGTCCTGGCGCGCGGTAACCAGCCCCGGAGCTGAGCCCAGGAAGAAGACGGCCACCACCGGCAGCTCCGGCCATACGGTAACCCGACCATACCCGGGCATCCCCTTTGGTACAGGAAGACGTGCCCTGCTCCTGCCACGCGCCTCCTACTAGGAAGAGCGCCTAGCAATGCGTGCCTGTACCCTCACTCCTGAAGCGACGTCCCTGGAGCCAGGGCCTCAATAATGCGAGCCAGGTCGTCCTTACCGGCAAACTCAATGGTGATCCGGCCCTTCTTTGCTCCCTGGACCACCTTGACACGGGTGTCGAAGGTGTCAGAGAGGCGTGTGGCCAGAGCCGTCATTGCCACCGCACGAGCCCGGGAGGACTTCCTCTTCTTAGCTGGCTCGTCATGAAGAGCCACCGCCTCCTCCGTCGCGCGCACCGAGAGCCCCTCAGCCACAATACGCTGAGCAAGGCGCTCCATTGCAGCTGCGTCAGGCAGGCCAAGAAGTGCCCTGGCGTGACCGGCTGACAGGACTCCGGCAGCCACCCGACGCTGAACCAGCGGCGGCAGCTTCATTAGACGGAGCGTATTGGAGATCTGGGACCGCGAACGTGCGATCCGTCGTGACAGCTCCTCATGCGTGCACGAGAAGTCGTCGAGCAGCTGCTGGTAGGCTGCCGCCTCCTCCAGGGGGTTGAGCTGGACCCGGTGCAGGTTCTCAAGCAGGGCGTCCCGCAGGAGATCCTCGTCCTCAATGTAGCGGACAATCGCCGGAATCTTCTTGAAACCAGCTGCCTTGGCCGCCCTCAGACGCCGCTCGCCCATAATGAGCTCGTAGCGGGCATCGCCCTCATCCGAGCCTTCGTCAATACGTCGCACCACAATGGGCTGGAGCAGGCCGACTTCCTTCATCGACGCCACCAGCTCGGCGATCTCGTCCTCGTCAAAGACCTGACGCGGCTGACGCCGGTTCGGGACAATAGCATCCAGCGGCAGATCCGCGTAGGTGGCCCCCGGAACCGGGACCAGGCCGTCAGGATCGACCTCCCCGTCGGGACGCGACGTTTCACGTGAAACACGCTTCGTGCTATCTGCTGTCCTGGGCTTACTGCTCGCAGACTGCGCCGTCGAGGAAGACGCCTTACTAACGACAGCGGGCGCCTCGCCAACCGAGGTGCCCGCCTCATTCCCTGCGGAACCTGTCTTCGCCACCAAGGCATCTGCCCCGTCCGGAGCATCTGCCCCACCACCGGAGCTATCTGCACCAGCATCCGACGCCCTGTCGACTGCGGCCTTGACCTCAGGAACAGAGGCCGTAGCACTGCTGGCCTCTCCACCGTCCTTGCCAGGTGCCCCGTCACCCAGAGCGGGCGCCGCGTCAGGTACAGCCCCCTCCCCCGTAGCCGATGACGTCTCGGCACTGGAGGGGGTCAAGGACTTTGTCGAGTTCGTCGTCGTGGGCCCCTCCACGCGAGACCCTGTTGGCCTTGCCTCAGACCGGCCCTGGGGCTCCTGGACAGCTCCGTCCGAACCCGCAGCACCCTTAGGGGCCTGTGAGTCCACCGGTGTTTCACGTGAAACATCGGTCGTCGTACCTGTGGCAGCAGCCTTGCGCCCTCCCCCACTGCGTCGTCGGGGCTTGGGGGCAAGCAACGCTGCCGTCACCTCTGTCACCTGACGATCCCCCAGTACCGAGGTGCGGTCAGGGGCGGTCCTGACGGGTTCCGCCGTCAGGGTGCCCCCAAAGTGAGACCGGGGAGGTCGGTGCCCAGCCGGGAAGAAGACGTCCGAGGGCCTCTGGTTCGGGCTCTCCAGCTGCGTATCTGGAATGAGTGCCTGGAGTCCGCGCCCCAGACCGCGTCGTTTCTGTGCCATCAGGTCTCTCCCTCAGTCATCGTGTGAGCAACGCCGTGCATTGCGATTTCTTGAGCTAGCTTCGCATAAGCCACGGAACCAGTTGAACGGGGATCCCAGAAGACCACCGGCGACCCGTAGGAGGGCGCCTCCGCCACTCTCACCGACCGCGGTATCCGGGTCTCCATAGTGGCCTCCGGGAAGTAGTTGCGGACCTCTGCCTCCACGTCCCGCGACAGCATGGTGCGCTTGTCGAACATGGTCAGGGCGATCATGGAGACTCCGAGCACCGGGTTGTGTATCTCGGCGATCCTGTTAATGGAACGGGTGAGCAGGGCCAGGCCCTCCAGGGCGTAGTACTCGGCCTGCATGGGGATAAGGACCTCGCCAGCGGCGACAAAGGCGTTAATCGTCATAATGCCCAGGCTCGGCGGACAGTCGATAAGCACGTAGTCCAGCCGGGGCAGTCCCTGCTCCCGTCGTCCCAGCAGGTATTCACGCAGCGCCATGCGCATCCTGGACTCACGCCGCTCGGCGTCGATCAGCTCAATCTCGACGGCGGCCACGTCAATGGTGGCGGGTACGCACCACAGGTTCGGCGTGAACCGCGTCTGGACGGCCACGTCCCTAATAGGCGTGCCCTCCACCAGGACGTCGTAGATGGAGATCGTCCCGTCACGGTGCCCCACGCCCAGCGCCGTCGAGGCATTGCCCTGGGAGTCGGCGTCGATCACCAGGACCTCAAGTCCGCCCTGCGCCAGTACCGCGGCCACGTTGACGGCGGTTGTGGTCTTCCCGACACCGCCCTTCTGGTTTGCGACAGCAATGACCCGGGTCTGCGTGGGGCGTGGGAAGTCACCCTCCGCCACCTCAGACAGGATCTTATGATCGGCCTGAAGCTGGTCAAAGATAGACGACACGTGGCTCTCCTGGGACGACGTTCCGAGCCGATGCGGCTGGCCACCTCAGTCTACGGCAGAGCGGCCTCGCTTCCTCCGCCGGACGCCCTTCCCGCGGAGAACCATGTCTTCCCATGGCATAATATGTGATTATTATCACATATATTCAGTGGGTCGCCTCAGTTCCACCACCTTGGTCAGCTCCTCCCCCGGCGCCACCACGTCGTGCACCACCGCGGGCCGGAACCGCGCCTTCTTAATAACGTACCTGGCCTCCTCGACCTCGGCCTCCGCTCTGGAACCCTTGAGCGCGAGGATCGCCCCGCCGGGACGCACCAACTTCGCGGTCAGCCGGACCAGCTTGGACAGGTTGGCCAGCGCACGTGCCGTCACGACGTCGTACTTCTCCCCGACCTCCTCCGCCCGGGCCCGTCGGACGGTGACGTTATCCAGCCCGAGCTCCTCGACGACGACGTCGAGCCACTCCACGCGGCGCTCCATGGCCTCCATGAGCGTCACCTCCAGGTCCGGACGCAGCAGGGCGACCACCACGCCCGGGAAGCCGGCCCCGGAGCCGACGTCCACCACCGTCCCCCGCCGGGGCAGGAAGGGGACGACCGCCGCGGAGTTGACAATATGACGGCTCCACAGGCGTGGGAGCTCGCGCGGTCCGACCAGCCCGCGCAGCTGCCCCTCCTCGGCCAGCATCTGCGCAAAGTGCTCCGCCCCCGCGAAGGCCAGGCCAAAGAGGTCACGCACCTCCTGGGAGGGCTGCTCCAGGTCGGTCCCGGTGGCGTCCACGTCCCCGGTCGCGCCCGTGTCGTCGGCACCTCGCACGGCCGTGACCTGCGCACCGGTCCCGTCGGGTGCCTGCGCGTTAGCCGTACCGGCCGCCCCTGCGCCAGCGGCCGCAGCCTCCCTGGCCTCCTCGGCCTCACGCCGGGCGCAGTCAGGCAGGGAGCAGTGGGAGCCCTGGACATGATGGTGCCGGTGCGACGCCGTGGCATGCCCCGCAGGCCGGGCGGCGTCAGGCTGGTCAGGACGGCCAGCGTCGGACTGGTCCGCACCACCGGCCTGGGGCTGGCCCAAGCCACCGGCCTGAGGCCGGTCAGAGCCACCGGCCTGAGGCTGACCCGCATCAGACTGGTGCGCGCCAGACTCCAGCCCCGAGCGCTTAGCCGCCTCTGGGATATTCGCCTCCGAGACATTCATCTCTGGGACATTCACCTCCGGGACATTTACCTTCTGCTCGCTCACGACCTACCGTCCTCAATAGTCTCGTCTTCCACGTCATCACCATTGACGTCGTCGGCCGTATCCTCCTCGTCCTCGACGGGCTGGACCACGACGTGACGGTGAGGCTCGGCGCCCTCGGACTCCGAGACCAGGCCCGCAGCCGCGACGACGTCGTGACAGACCTTGCGCTCAAAGGGGTTCATGGGCTCCAGGGACACAGCCTGGCCGGTAGCCAGGACCTTCTCCACGGCGGCCTGGGCGATACCGGTCAGCTCCACCCGACGCCTGGCACGGTAGCCGTTAATGTCCAGCATGAGGCGGGAGCGGTTACCCGTGCGCGCCTGGACGGCCAGACGGGTCAGCTCCTGGACGGCCTCGAGGACCTCCCCGTCGCGGCCGACGAGATCGG
>ERZ773070.2481-NODE-2481-length-10427-cov-4.401948_pt1 | contig 10427 bp, 13 predicted proteins | sample MGYA00580618_ERZ773070 | MGnify/ENA primary metagenome ERZ773070 (study PRJEB29015, sample SAMEA2738023) | human oral metagenome | biome: human oral; feature: human-associated habitat; material: dental | place: China | collected 2019 ...
CACGCTTTTCATGAAATAAGGGCCAGCAGAAGCAAAAACCGGGTGTATAAAGCATTCCGTTGAGAGCAGATCGCAATGTTGCTGGTTCTCCACATGACGTGAAGCGGCAGAGTCTTTGGCGTGAGCAAAGCTCGTTGTTCAGAACATTAGAACAAGTTTGCCAATATAAATACTCTTTAAAGAGGACTTCGATACATGATTGCCATCGTTTTTTATGCCATTCTGGCTGGACTTATCGTGATTGCCGCGTTCATCAGCAACCGGCTGATCAAAATTTTCGGGTGGTCACTATCTCCTAATAAATTTTTTCTTCTGCATGCAGGGGTTTTTGTTGGCATATTGTGCATATTGTTTTTTGACCATATTGTTGGGGCGATTCAGTTTGAATATATATGTCATCGTAAAGTGATGGTAAAGCTTGAGCCTGATTGGATAAATGTTCGGCGTGCAAAACTAGAAATAAAAAGCGTCAAGCTTAAAGGGTATATAGTTCCAACTTTTTGCTCGAACGGCAAATATCAAGATATAGATAGTGGCAAAATTTTTCTTTCTTTTATCCAATGTTCCAGAGAGGGTGGCATCTTACTAAAAAAAATATCTTTCAATGGTGATTCTGGTGGTTCCTACTGTACTCCCAAAGAGTTGCCTGATATTGTCCGCGCCACTAATGTTGAGGTTCTTTTAGAGAAAGGAGACTCGCAATGAACAACATTTTTCTACTTATGCTAATGCATTGCTTGTTGGTGCTTTGTATATTGATTTATCAATAGGAGAAATAAATATAGATGCAGGCATATATAAAATCTTATCTAGGTGCATGACACCTCAATTGGCGAAATTCATTGCTGACGAATTTTGGATTGTCAATTCTTGTTGCCCTGATTCTTGTGAACGATAACAAGAAGAAAGATGACTCATGGCTGAATTATTACTTTTGGGTGCGTTTATAGTCTTCGTCAGGATTTTGATCGCACTGAGTAAATGGCTGACTTGCCGACTGAAATGGTCGCCTGCTGCGGTGTTTTTCACACGTTTGGCTATTGTGATTGGCGCTTTTCCGCTGATGCTGGCGGATGAGATTATTGGGGCTATTCAATATGAGTATCTATGCAAAAGATATGGTATTTCGAGCGCTGATTTATCAAAGGCAAAAGGAAAAAGTAATAATAAACCGGACTGAAGGCGAGCCTGTGCCACATACCGCGCTTCCGATAGAAGAAGACTTCATATCATTGACCGATGCGCAAACAAAAGAGACTTTGGGCATTTTTCGCGCATATGGGACTTCCGGGGAAAGATGGCTCACCACATATACCTGGGTCGGCATAAATGGCGGCAGTCCAATGTTTATCCATTCGAAATGTTTTTATTATCAAAGAGAATACGCCAACAATCAGATTTCCATCGTAGAGTGAAAGGCTCATCATGATCTCCATCCATCGCAGCTATATCAACGCATTGCTTGCGGATGCAACTTATGCCATCAAAGAGGAAGATCGAAATGGACTTATTGGTGAGGATATGAAAACACATAAAGATATTAATAAACGCATGACGCCAATAATTGCTGACTACATGGGCAAACATTTTTCAGTTGTCAATAGAATTAATGCAAATGACTTTCCGCTTTCAGCGGACACAGGTTTTGACGCCACAGTCTGGCGGTAAAACAGCAGAGACCGCCTGTATGGCGGCAATGGAGACGACCGTATGGAAAGCGGCGCGGGCAATGACTGGCTGGAAGGCGGGGCAGGAGAAGACACCTATGTTTTTGGCAAAACCGACACGGGTGTTGACACCATCTATGACAACGACGGCAAAGACCATCTGGAATATGAAGGCCAAAACACCGACATGATCTACGGCGGCATAGGAGACGACTGGCTGTGGGGCGGCAGTGACGATGAGCTGTGGAAGTGCGGCGTTATTTGTGATGACTTGAATATGTCGTTTATCATCCCGATGCTGTTTTTTTATCGAATGCTGGAGCGTAAAGTGTGAATCATTTCACGGGCTTTAGGGGTATGCAGAGACGGCAAACGGGTGTGTAAATTGTTCCGTGGAGAACCAATCTCAATGACGCCGATCTCCCGCATGATGATGTTCAGTCGCGCGCTGAAGCGGGCAGAGCCTTCGACCTGAATGCATGGTTTTAAAAACAGTTTCCTAATACGCTTGAAAAAGGAACTCTGAGCATGGCGGGATTACTTGCCTACTTCATTTTGATTGTATTTTTTCGGATTGCCTTGCTCATCAGCAACCGGCTAGTCGAAATTTTCAGAAGGTCACTGTCTCCTATTAAATTATTTCTTTTGCGTGCAGGAGTTTTTGTGATTGTATTTATTTTGTATGGTTTCTTGATTACATTATTTTATGATTCGGGTTGAATGCGTGCGTCATCGCAAAGTGATGGCAAAAAAATTGCATCTGATTGGGTGAATATACAGAGGGTGTGAAAAGAAGATTATTTTATTCGGCAAAAGGAATACGTAATTTATATTGTTCGCGAAGAAATTAAATGTTATGACATGGATACAAAAATGTCTTTCCTATACCGCTTGCGGAAGGAAAGGGAGTGTTCTATTTGGAAAAATATTTGATATAGATTTGAGGGATGTCATCCAAAAGATTTGCGTTATATCTTCATTAGGCTTGATGCCGCAACTCTTCTCGAGAAAGGAAAAATGCAATGAGCAACATTTCATCCGCTTGGGCGCGGGCATCAGCTTCATGCAGCAGCAGCGCGTAGCCGACGATGACAACTGGCCGCAGACGTTTTTTTGCCATCAACCGAATATGCCGTTCATCGCCTCAATGTCGCCTTTTATCGGAAGCTGGGCTTGAAAAGCGGAAGTCGTTCACGCTTTTCATGAAATAAGGATCGGTAGAAGCAAAAACCGGGTGTATAAAGCATCCCGTTGAGAGCAAATCGCAATGGCGCTGCTTCTCCACATGACGTGAAGCGGCAGAGGCTTTAGTGTGAGCGAAGCTCGTTGTTCAGAATAATCTTTTCAATTAGTAGTATTATCTATAAAAGGATCTAGTAAGTGAGTGGAATCATTGTTTATGTCTTTCTAGGCGGACTGATTTGGATTGCCGTGCGCATCAGCAACTGGCTGGTTAAAGGCCGTGGATGGGTGCTGTCTCGTAATCAGTTATTTTTTCTACAGATAGGAATTGTGGTGGGTTTTCTAATGATATTGTTTGGCGACCTTGTTATTGGTATTTTTCAATTTGAATATATATGTCATCAGCGAACAATAACAAAATTAGAGCCTGGATGGCAGGAAGTTCAGCGGGCCCATTCAAAAACTGCATATGTTCAATCTGTGAGTTTTTCAGCAGTCCCAATTTCTTGCGCTGTGAGTGAATTCCAGGACAAAGATAACGGGAAAACTTTTTTTTCTTATGTATCTTGTAGTAGAGAAGGAGGTTTTTTCATCGAAAAAATATTGGGCGGCGATTTTTCAATTGGCGATTCATGCTATCCAAAAAATTTGGATAGCATAAGTGATAAAATTAATTTAAGGATTCTTTTAGAGAAAGGAGATGAGCAATGAGTGGTATTCCATCGATTTATATCAACGCGTTACTTGCGGATGCGGCTTACGTTGATTTGTCGGTTGGGATTATTGGTTCAATAAGAACAAAAGAAAAAGATGATTTATCTAAGCGTATGACGTCCCCATTGGCAAAATTCATTGTCGACAATTTCGAAGTCATCAGCAATGAATACAAGAATGATTTCCCTGGACTTGGCTCTGGATTTTATGCCATTGTCTGGAAAGGTCGCAAAGGCACGCCTTATGAAGGAAAAGTTTTTGTTTCGACCCGGGGAACTCAGCCGGGAGAGGATATGTTTGGCGCAGACCTCGATTTGGCCTTGAGTTCATCGGCTCACAGCCAGATTATTGACATGGTCAACTGATGGTTACGCGAGACCACGCCGGCCACGGAAACCGTCAGGCAACTGGTCAACATACCCACTCCGACTGGCGTACCCATTCCTTCGCCCCTATCCCTGGTCGTTCCCGGCCTTCCGGCCCAAGGGACGGGCAGACTGACAGGCGTCAATTCAATTTCCATCAATGGCCACAGCCTGGGCGGGCATCTGGCCTCGGCCTTTGTGCGCATTTTTGGCGGCAGCCTCTCCATAGAACACATCTCCACTTTCAATAGCGCCGGTTTTTTGCAAAGCACTGCCGAGCTTTTCTTCGACAAAATTGACAACCTGCTGGGCAAAGGCCAGCCCATGTCAGCGGTTTCCAGCAGCCAGAGCAACTATTTTGCCGAGAATGGCATTAATTTCACCACCAATAACTGGTGGTTTACCCAGATGGGCCAGCGCGTGGGCCTGTTTCAGGAAGAAATCAGATTTTCATAGTAAAGTGAAAGATGCATCATGGCCTCCATTCATCGTGACTACATTAATGCATTGCTTGAAGATGTAATAAGTGCTATTTAAAAACAGCAAGATGAACCTTCATTTGTGCGTGTTAGTTGATTAAAAGGGGGAAGCTTGGCATGCTCGGAATCACCATTCTGACCGTATTTATCATTTTTTTCAGGTTTTCGATTGCGCTGAGCAGATGGCTGACCTATAGACTGAAATGGCCGCTTGCTGTGGTGTTCTTTATGCGCATAGCTATTGTTATTGGTGTTGCCCATCTAATGGTTATTGATGAACACATTGGCAAACATCAAATTGATCGCCTATGCAAATCTCATGGCCTAAGAAATACAGATCTTTCCAAAGCTTACGGAAAATCTGTGATACGGAATGTAGTTGGCGGCATTCGTGTAAAAAATATGGCCATGCCTACAATGGAATATAAGACTACCATACTCGATGCGAAAACGAATGAAAAGCTCGCAGAATTTTCTAACTACCTTCCATCAGGAGGGTGGTTGGCCAGACATACGTTTATCGGCTTGGGTAACGGGCGCCCCATACTTGAAACGTATTTTGATTATCAGATAATTGGTTGTCAGACATTCTCTGAGCAAGAAGCCATTTTTTCAAGAAATAAGATCGCTATCATTCCTTCCCTTGACTACCAGAAAGGTTCATCATGACACTTCTTTCCAACACGTTTATCAATGCGCTGCTTGCAGATGCCGTTTATGCTTTCAGGGAAAGCTTTCCCGCAGGAATGAATGGAAAGGACATCGCTGGATATAATGAGCTTAGGATGCGCATGACGCCAGTAATTGCCGACTACATTGGCAAACATTTCTCAGTTGTCACCAGCATTAATACAAATGACTTTCCGTTTTCAGCGGACACAGGTTTTGACGCCGCAGTCTGGCGGGAAAACAGCAGTGGTCGTCTGTATGTCTCTATGCGCGGAACAGATGGAAAGCAGGATATTCTGAATGATATTTCCTTGTCTATCCCAACGCGTGTAGCTGGCCGCCAGATCGCTAATATGTTCAACTGGTGGAGCCGGATTACGACAGAAAGAGGTAAACCTGCTTTGCAAGTTGAATACAGGGATCGATATGTTTACGACGAGCACGCAGGCCATGATATTTTCATTGGAAAGGAATTTGTGCTTGCGCCAGCCGTGCAAGGCGAAGGTCTGATTTCTGCCGAAGATCTAGCGCGCGGTGTGCAAGTCAATGGCCATAGCCTGGGCGGGCACCTGGCCAGTGCGTTTGCACGCATATTTGGAAAACAGGCCCATATTGAGCACGTCAGCACATTCAATAGCGCAGGATTTGCGCCAGACAGTGATGCTATTTTCCAGCAGCTTCAAGGACTATTGCCGCAAGAATATGGCTTGCCATCTTTCCCCGATGCGCAATTGCAAAGCAATTATTTTGCGGGCAATGGCATCAACGTCACGACCAATTCCTTTTATTTCAATCAGGTGGGGCGAAGAATTTCCCTGTTTCAGGAAGAAGGCACGGGCCTGACCAACCATTACATGTACCGCCTCACGGACATGCTTGCGCTGGGCAATGCGCTGGAAAAACTCGCGCCTGATTTGAGCATTGAAGCCCTGAACCAAATCGTTTCATCGGGCAGCCACATTGCCAAAGGCTCGCTGGAGGGTGTGCTCGATGCTGTGCGGCGCTTTATTCATGGCACCAACATCGAAAGCCTGCCAGCCAGCGACGCCAGCGACAGCGACGAGGGCCGCGTCAAATTTCATGAAACCCTGGCCCAATTGCAAGCTGACCCGGCGTATCGGGCCTTGGAAGGCAAACTGCGCATTCAGCCAGCGGGCGCCATTGCGCCGCAGCAGGCGTGCGAAGACTATGCGGCTTTTGTTTAGTTCATATTTCTAGCCAGATGAACATATGATTCATCCGGAGCGATGTAAAAACAGATAAATATATAACCACGAACATTTCATGTTGATTGAAAATCATGCAGTCACGACGACGAATCTCAATCCCTGAATTCCTGGTTTATTGTCTGCTGGGCATGGGAGCGTATGTGCTGCTTTGGGAATACCGAACCAGCCAGCTCATTTCCGATCAAGAAATGATCGATCATTTTTACCAGCATCGCAGCGAGTTTCAGGAACTAGCAGATACCTATCTCGCGGCAGAAGAAATCAACCGGAGCAGCTGGAAAACGCCTCGTACCGACCAATTGAAAAAAATGGCAGGCATAGATGCTATTGGAGGCAGCATACATTGCTGGCTTGATAATCCTTATTCCATTGAGGCCAGTAATCGATTGAGGGAGATGGACCAAAAGAAATCATGGAAAGAATGTTGGCACAGGACAAGCATTATTATTAAAATGCGGGGACGTGATCGATATAAGGCTCCAGCGTTATTCAGCGGAGTTCATTGGAAGAATTATTATTATATCCCCGTTGATCCCAGAATTGAAAATGGAAGAATTGTTCCGCCATGGGGGGGTCAACGGTCCCGAGAAATATCTTGGAATGCGTGTATTGCCCTCGCTGATATATCCCAAATGGGAGCGGGGCGAGTGTGTTTTAAGGAAGATTGAACCAAAGTGGTTCATCATGAGGTGCAGGAGCCAATAGAAAGGAGCTTATCATGGCAAATTCGACTGTATTCTTTTCAAGAGTCCACGCAGACCAGGCTTATCCCGGTCAATCGTTCGAATGGATTAAATTATTAAAAGTGCCTATAGCAAGAATAGATGATTTAATAGGTGTTTCTTCCGGCAGCATAGCTGGCATCCTGGCGGAGGAGCGAAAGGATTATCTGAGCAACGAAACAACGCAGTGGACAGCTGACAAGATTGCCCAATATGACAATTATGGGTCGATCGCCGCGGAGCTGCTGGCCTATGCCGCAAATGCGGCAAATCTTACATCTCTTGCCGCCTATCTGGCTTCCATTCCTTCGGGGTCGGCCGGAACGCATGAATTCTGGGTAAAAGAAATATCGGAAGTCGAAGCGGCGTTTGCTGAAGATCCAGACCGCATACCATCCACATCAGAAAAGCTGAAACATCCCAGCCTGATTGATGTGGGCTGGGGAAATTTCAGAATCAGCACGGCCGTTCGCTTGCTGAAGAAATACCCGGCTGAAGCCAAGGAACTGGGGCTTGATGACTACTATTCGGATTACGCCAAGATGGTTGAGGATCTGATTGATCCATCATCTGATGCCGTTGTCAAATTCTATGCCCTCTATATCAAGGATAGCGGAAGCGTGGTTTGTCCAGAATCAGGCTTACGGCAGTCACTGGAACACACTGCCTCAGGAATTCAAGGATTCGCTGCTGGTGACTTTTCTGAACCTGAGGGAAACCAAGATGGCCAGCCTCAGAAAAACACCTGATGCGTTGGGTTATCTGCCCTAACCCGCCTTGTCTACTGGTGGCTGCATTAATCATCTGCTCAATGCGCAGGCCATTGGCGAGGCGATGGGTTGGACAGGCTATGGAGATTCAGTGACTGCCGTTGACAGCCTGCTGGAGCTGGCTTTGCAAAATACTTCAGAAGGATTGGCCGCGCGCTATGCCCTCAAACAGATGCGATATGCTGTTTTGCCAGCGCTTGATTATGATGCTGTCAATAAGGACGGCGCTCTCGAGCTGGCAGAAGGGCCACACAAAGGCCATATGACGAAGAATTATCTGGAAGACCGCGCCAATGCTTTGAAGCTTTTCCAGATTTATGAAAAACCCCCCAGATTGCCCCATGTGCCTTCCTGGCAATGGGGAGATGCCGTCATTAGCGATGTAGCCTCAGGCAAGCAATTGACTGTCAATGGATGGGATCTGGGCGTGGCTGAAAAGCGCCACATTATTTTCGGCAGTGACGATAGTGATACCACTCAGCTGCGAGGTGGTTCAGCCGAGGACCGTATTTACGGTGGCGATGGAAATGACACGCTGGACGGACGTGGCGGCAATGATTATCTGGAAGGAGGCGCAGGCAACGACACCTATCTGTTCGGCAGCAAAGACCAAGGCACGGATACTGTTTTTGACAGCGACGGCCAAGGCCGCCTCATGGTCGATGGCCAAACGCTGCAAGGCGGCCAGCGCAAGGCAGACAAAGTCTGGGTCAATGAAGAGCAAGGCATCGTCTACAGCCTCACAGGCAGCGGAGCGAACACTTACCTGCTGGTGAAAAACAAAAAATCAGGCCACATCATTGCGCGCATCCGCAACTGGACCAATGGCCAGCTGGGCTTGAGCATGACGGACAAAGCGCCTGACCCCCAGCCCGGCCCGGGCGGAACCCAATCCGGCTTGGGTCTCGACCAATCGGGAACCAGCGGCTACATCCACATCAAGCAGGCCAGGCCGACAAAGGCGTCTCCCTTGCAGGCAACAGCCAGTCCAATTCTTTTATTGGCTCCAACCATGACGACCACATCAGCACAGGAGACGGCAATGGCAACTACGTCATGGCCGGCAGCGGCAGCGACGTGGTAATTGGAGGAGAAGGGCGCGAGTACATCCGCGCGGGCCAGGCCTTCACGCGGCCGGGGATGGTTGATGACGACACCGTCTACGGCGGCCCAAACACCGACATGATCTACGGCGGCGCAGGCGACGACTGGCTATGGGGCGCCAGTGACGATGATCAATGGCAGCGGCACAACGGCCAAAGCCACCAAAGAGGCGACTGGATCAGCGGCGAAGCGGGCAGCGACCACATTTACGGCAGCAGCGCAAAAGATGTGCTCTTTGGCGGCGCGGGCAGCGATGACATCAAAGGCGGCGCAGGCGATGACCTCATCCTGGGAGATGCGCAATACACCGTGGCAAGCCGCATCATGGCGCTGCCCTACGCAGGCGCAGGCACGCGCAGCTACAGCTGGAATGCGGCCACGCAAGAGTTTCAGCAGGCCCGCACAGACGGCGCCTACGCCATGAACCCCGTCGTGGTCCCCAATGGCCGCATCCACGAATGGGACTGGCAAGCCGAGCCGCACGGAACGGGTTACCGCTTCACCCTGGGCGCGGGCATCAGCTTCATGCAGCAGCAGCGCGTAGCCGAAGGCGGAGCCGACGACATCCTGGACGGCGGCGCAGGCCACGACTGGATCGCCGGACAGACGGGCAACGACATCCTCTACGGAGGCGAAGGCGACGACACCCTCTACGGAGACGACGCGCAAGACATGCCTGCCCACGCGGCCAGCGGAGACGACCAGCTTTATGCCGGCGCGGGCCATGACAGGCTCTATGGCGGCGCAGGCCACGACAGCCTGGACGCCAGCGACGACGACGGCCAGCAAGACCAGCTCTACGGAGAAGACGGCGATGACACCCTCATCGGCGGCAGCGGCCATGACGAACTGCACGGCGGCGCAGGAGACGACCGGCTGGCCGCAGGCAGCGACGGCAGCTGGCTGGACGGCGGAGCGGGAGACGACACCTTTGCAGGCGGAGCGGGAGACGACCGCCTCACCGACGAAAGCGGAAACGACACCTACCACCTCAGCGCAGGCAATGACACCATCACCGACCAAAGCGGCCAGGACACCTACCACCTCTACAGCGGCATGCTGCAACAAGGCGGCAGCACCGTCATTGCCGACAAGGACGGCCAAGGCAGCCTCCTGTTTGACGGCACGGCCCTCACGCGAGAAAGCGTAAAGGCCACAGGCAAAGACCAATGGCAAAGCAGCGACGGCAAAGCCCGCCTCACGCGGCAAGGGGCGGACCTGGTCATACGTGCAAGCGCGGGAGGACAAGGCAGCGCGGGCCACGTACTCGTGCGCGACTTCTTCCGGGGCAGCAGTGCGTTCTTGGGACTGCAACTGCCTGAATACACACCGGCGCAGCCCGATCCGAAACCGAACCCCGATCCGAAACCGAACCCCGATCCGAAGCCGGACCCTGATCCGAAGCCGAATCCTGATCCGAAGCCGAATCCTGATCCGCAACCTGTGCCCAATCCCGATCCGACGCCGACACCGGCACCAACGCCGACACCGACTCCGACACCGACTCCGACACCGACTCCGACACC
>ERZ773070.2483-NODE-2483-length-10409-cov-4.766177_pt1 | contig 10409 bp, 5 predicted proteins | sample MGYA00580618_ERZ773070 | MGnify/ENA primary metagenome ERZ773070 (study PRJEB29015, sample SAMEA2738023) | human oral metagenome | biome: human oral; feature: human-associated habitat; material: dental | place: China | collected 2019 ...
CGACGATGTAGTCAATATCCACCTGGGCCTGCGTGAAGCCCTCGTGCTTGAGCCGTCCCCGGTGGATGCTTCCGCTGTGCGTGGTCAGGCAGATGTGGTAGGCGGCCTCGTCAGCTCCAAGGCCGACGCCGTGACCGTGAAGGTCTCCGGTGACGCCAGCGCCACCGCCTCCCTGACGGATCTCGGCGTCACGGTGGACGCCGAGGCAGTGGCTGACGCCGCCCTGAAGCCCAGCGCCTCCTTCGGCTCCCGCCTGGCTGGCCTGTTCTCCGACCACCCGGTGACGGTGGCCACCACCACCCAGGAGGACACCGCTGCCACCTACGCCAGCTCCCTCATCCCCTCCGACAAGGCGGCGGCCCACAACGCCGGGGTGACCCTGGGCGAGGACGACGAGACCTTTGAGGTCAGCCCTGGCTCCGAGGGCGTGAGCATTGACGCCTCCACGTTGCGTACCGCGGCCGAGCAGGCTGCCACCTCCCTGACCTCCACGGACGTGTCCGTCAGCTTCGTCACGGCCCCCCCGAAGGTCTCCGACGCCGACGCCCAGGCGGTCGCGGACAAGGCGAACTCCTGGGTGTCCCAGGACGTGACCATCACCGCCACCACCACGACCGGCTCCGGGGACCAGAAGAAGACCGAGGAGAAGTCTTTCACTGCTGACGCCTCCACCAAGGCCTCCTGGATCACGGTCTCCCAGAGCGGCGACAACCCCCCGACCCTGGGCGTGGACAGCGCCAAGGTGACCACGTGGGTAAACGAGCAGGCCGACGAGGTCAATGCCGAGCCGGTCAAGGGCCAGCGCAACGTCAACTCCCGCGGGGAGGTGGTCGCCACCGCCGTGGAGGCCAAGGACGGCACCACCGTGTCCAACTCCGCGGACGTGGCCTCGGCCATTACCAACGCCCTGGGCTCGGGTAAGGCATACACCGGCTCCTTCACCACCAAGACGATCGAGGCCACCTGGGAGGAGCGGAAGATCGCCGACGGCGCGGAGAACCTGGTCTACCCAGCCGCCGTGGGCGAGAAGTGGATCGACATCAACCTCTCGAACAAGACGGTCACCGCCTACGAGGGGGCCACCGTCGTGCGTGGCCCCGTGTCCATCGTGGACGGCGCCCCGGAGACCCCCACGGTGACCGGCACGTACCACATCTACCTCCAGAACGCCACGCAGACCATGCGCGGGCAGAACGCGGACGGCACCCCCTACGAGGCCGAGGGCATCCCCTGGATCAGCTACTTCTATGAGGGCTACGCCCTCCACGGCGCCCCGTCGCGCTCCAGCTTCGGCTTCTCCGGCTCCCACGGTTGCCTCAATATGCCGGTGGGCGAGGCCAAGTGGATCTACGACTGGGCCACGATCGGCACCACCGTGGTCTCCCACTACTGAGCCTCCTGTCGTCTGGGCGTGACGGGACCGCGATCGTATATCACGGTCCCGTCACGTTTTTCTCACGGTCTTATTTCGATTACCGACTGACCTGCCGCTCTGCGCCGGACGCCACATCAGGGGGAGAGTTCTGGTACCAGATCCTGGTCCCTAGCCGTCTCCCCAGTGAATTAGTATGTCTCACGCCCCCTTCCCCACTTCTCTGCAAGGAGCCTGATGCGGCATGGACGACGTTTCCACCCCACCTGTTCTCTGTCCGCAGGACTCGGTCGCCACCCCCGAGGACCCGGCAGCCGAGGCCAGCGCGCCACAGGACGAGCGCCCCGACCAGGCGGAACCACCTGCCCCGGCGGAGCAGCCTGACCAGGCAGAACCACCAGCCCAGGACGAGCCCGACTCGTCGGAACCACCTGCCCAGGCAGAACCGCCTAGCCAGGACAGGCACCCCGACTCGCCGGAGCAGCCTGACCCGGCGGAGCAGCCTGGCCAGGACGAGCCTGACGCGTCGGAGCCGTCCACCCAGGCGGAGCACCCCGACGAGGCGGAACCACCCGCTCAGAACGAGCCCGCCCCGGCGGAACTACCCGCTCAGAACGAGCCCGCCCCGTCAGAGCCACCAGCCCAGGCAGAGCCGGAAGCAGGACCAGACCGCCACTCCGGTCTCCTCGGCCTCCTCCGTGCGCCCCGGCGTCGGATCCTGTGGGCCTCGGCGGCCGCCCTGCTCCTGGGGATCGGGGCCGGAGGCTACGCGTACGCGAGCTACTACGCCGACGTCGCCGCCCCGCACACCACGGTGGCCGGGATCGACGTCTCGGGAATGAGCCGTGAGGAGATCGCCACCCTGGTGCGTAGCCGGGCGGAGTCGGTCACCGTCTCCGTGACCGGCGACGTCTCGGCCACGGCGAGCCTGGCCCAGCTGGGTACCACGGTCGACGCCGAGGCCACGGCACAGGCCGCCATCGCCCCGAGCAGCTCGGTCCTCCACCGCCTGACCGCGCTGGTCAGCCCCACGTCAATCGACGTCGTGACCGCCACCGACCCCATGGTCACGGCCGACTACGCCCAGTCCCTGGTGCCCGAGGGCCGTACCAGGGCCCGTAACGCGGACCTGGCCCTGGGCGATGACGGGGAGACCTTCGAGGTGGTCCCCGGCAGCGAGGGCGTCGGACTGGACACCCAGGCCCTCCAGACGGCGGTGGACACCGCGGCCTCCACCCTGTCGGGCACCCAGGTGAGCCTGTCACTGGCGACCGTCACCCCGGAGGTCACCGACGAGATGGCGGCGGCCGTCGCCCGGAGCGCCAACAGCATGGTGGCCCACTCCGTGACCCTCACCGGGCCCGAGGAGGCCTTCTTGACCGCCGACCTGCCCACCAAGGCCTCCTGGGTGGTCACCACCTCCCACCCCCACACCGCCCCCACCTTGTCGGTGAACGTCTCCGAGGTGGAGAGCTGGATCCGTACCAAGGCCGCCTTCCTGAACGTGGACTCGGTCACGGGCAAGCGCTACGTGGACCCTTCCGGGAACGTGGCCGCGGTACCCGTCCAGGCCCAGGACGGGCGCCACGTCTCCAATGCGGAGGCGCTGGCCACCGCCGCGGCGGCGGCCCTGGAGGCCGGTACCGACTACTCCGGCACCCTGGAGACGGCTACCGACACCGCGGCCTGGCAGGACAAGCTCATTGACTACGGCGCCCAGGACCTGGCCTACCCGGCGGCACCCGGGGAGAAGTGGATCGACATCGACCTGTCCAAGGCCACCACGACCGCCTACGAGGGCTCCAGCGTCGTCCACGGCCCGGTACCCATGGTGCCGGGGTCGCCCGACCACCCCACGGTCACCGGCACCTACGCGGTGTACCTCAAGTACGCTGCCCAGGACATGGGCTGCACGCCCGGCTGGCCCTACTGCGCCAGGGGCGTGCCCTGGGTGTCCTACTGGCACGAGTCCTACGCCCTCCACGGCGCCCCCTGGCAGCACACCTTCGGGTGGTCGGGCCCGGGCGGCTCCCACGGGTGCATCAACCTGCCGGTCAGCGAGGCCAAGTGGTTCTACGACTGGGACGAGATCGGGACCCCGGTGGTCTCCCACTACTGATAAGAGGACCCTGTGCCGCAGGCCAAGTACCACCACATCTTCGCCACGCTGCACGAGCGCATTGAGACGGGGGCCTACCCCTTCCAGTCGCTGCTGCCCAGTGAGAACCAGCTGGCGGCGGAGTTCGAGTGCACCCGCAACACGGTGCGCAAGGCGCTCACGCTCCTGGCCGGTGAGGGCTATATCCAGGCGATGCAGGGGCGCGGGGTCCTGGTGATCCACCGGAGGCGTCAGACCTCCACCTTCCTCATCGGCGGCATTGAGTCCATGCGTGAGGCGGCCCGCCGCAACCACCTGGACCTGGCCACCCACCTCATCTCCCTGGAGCGCACTCGGGTGGACGCCGCGCTCGCCGAGCGCTCCGGTATGGCCCGGGGGGCGGACATTACCGTGGTCAGGCGCCTGCGGCTGCTGGACAACGTGCCCCTCATTGTGGACACCAGCTGCTTCCTGACCGTGGTGGTACCGGGTCTGACCCGTCAGGTGGTGGAGTCCTCCATCTACTCCTACCTGGAGGAGGACCTCAAGGTGGTCGTGGCGAGCGCGTCCCGCACGATTATGGTGGAGCGCGCCACGCCTGAGGACCGTCAGTTCATCCACCTGGCGGGTATGGACTGCGTGGCGGTGGTGACCTCCTCGACCTTTGACTCCTCGGGGACCCTCTTTGAGTACACGGTCTCAAGGCACTCCCCCGTGGACTTCTCCTTCCAGGCCACTGCCAAGCGGATGCCGGCAGCACGTAGGCAGAGGTAGTAAGTGGCGGGGCGCAAGCTGGTGCTCACGCCCCGCCACTACCCTCAGGGGACGATCTGACTAGTTGGGCTCACGCTTGCCCAGACGCACCTTCTTGACCTCCTTGCCGCCCTCGAGGTCGGACTCGGAGAAGCCGAAGAAGTAGGTGCACAGGAACGCCACCACCAGGGCCGCGAAGGAGGCGATCCAGAAGCCCGTGAAGGAGCTGTCAATACCCTTGGGGTTCACGAACGAGGGGAAGCCCACGAAGGCCCCGGTGAAGCCCCACATATTGACGTTGAACAGGCCGGTGATGAGCCCGCCGACGGCGCCGCCGATAGAGGCGGTCAGGAAGATGCGGCCGTACTTGAGGTTGAGGCCGTACATGGCGGGCTCGGTGACACCGCACATGGCGGAGATGGTGGCCGGCCCGGCCATGCGCTTGATGCGACGGTTGCGGGTCTTGATCCACACCGCCAGGGCGCCGCCGCCCTGGGCGATCATGGTGGCCGAGACAATGGCGTTGAGCGGGGAGTAGCCGGGGTCGGCGATCTGCTGGGAGATGATCGGGATGACCGCCCAGTGCAGGCCGAAGATGACCAGGCACTGGTAGAACCCGCCGATAATGAGCCCGGCCACGGGGTAGCTCAGGTTAAGAACAGCCGTCACCCCGGTGGCGATGGCCCCGGAGATGGCCATGACAATGGGGCCGAAGACCACCAGGACCAGGGTGGAGACAATGAAGATCTCCAGCAGCGGCGCGAAGATGGAGCGGATGACGGCCGGGATCCACATCTTGAGCCAGGGCTCGATCTTGGCAGCCAGCCAGGCGGCCACGATAATGGGGAAGATCGAGTAGGCGTAGGCGTTGGTCTGCGGCAGGGAGACCGGGATGCCAAAGAAGTCGGTGTTGAAGATCGTGTTGCCGATCTGCCTGACAATGTGGTAGGGCGCCGTGAACCCCGCAGGGTCTTCGCTGGACTTGACGATGTAGTCCGGGTTCGACATGTGCGCGAGCGAGGGGTAGGCGAGCACGCCGCCGATAATGGCCACGATAATGGGGTCGGAGCCCAGGCGCTTGGCGGCGGTGAAGCCGATGATAATGGGCAGGAAGTAGAACATCGAGTCGGCCATGGCCGAGATGATCTGGTAGGTGTCACTGGCGCTCTCCACGACCTTGAACTGGGTGAGGAGCGCCAGGATGCCCTTGAGGATACCGGAGGCCGCCAGGACGCCGATCACCGGGATCATGGAGCCGGTGATGACGCCGATGAGGGAGGAGAAGCCGTACTTGACCCAGCCCAGGGGGGTGGTGGGCCGCTCCACGGGCTCGGCGGCCTCGTCGGCGTCCCCGGCGGCGCCTGCGGGAAGCTGGCTGACAATGGCGTCGTAGACGTCCACGACGTCGGCGCCGATGACCACCTGGTACTGCCCGCCGGCCTTGGCGACGTCAATGACGCCGTCCAGGTTGGACACGACGTCGTCATTGGCCAGGGAGGCGTCCTTGAGGTAGAAGCGCACCCGGGTGATGCAGTGGATGACGCTGGCTACGTTGTCCGCCCCGCCGACCCCGGCGATAATGTCCGCGGCGGTGGCGTCGAAGCCGGTCCGCCCGTCGGTGCGTCCCGTCGTCGCGACGGCCTCGGCGGCAGGCTCGGTGCTGGTGTCCTTCAGGGTCGCGGTGGCGGTGGGTCCGCCCGCTGCGACGTGCCCGGGGGTGACCTCGAGCCCGGCGAGGTGGGTGGTGCTGTTGGTCAGGACCACGATGGCGGTGGTGGCCTTGCCCGCGGCGGTGACCGCCTTGAGGTCCATGGTGCCCAGGGGCTGGCCGCTGCGCACGCGGTCGCCGGCGCTCACGGTCATCCTGAAGGGCGCTCCCTTGAGCTCCACGGTGTCCACCCCGAGGTGGAGCAGGACCTCCAGGCCGGAGTCGGTCTTGAGCCCGATGGCGTGCCCGGTGGCGGCCACGAGCGTGACGGTGCCGTCAACGGGCGCCACCACCTGGCCGGCGTCGGGCTCGACGCCGAAGCCGTCGCCGACGGCCCCGGAGGAGAAGACGGGATCGGGGATGTCCGCGAGCGGGATCGTGGTCCCGGAGACAGGCGCCGCGAGGCGTACCTGCCGCTCAGGTGCGGTGGTCATGCTGGTCCTTTCGGGGAGGGGATACATCAGTCAGGAAGGAAGGTGGCGGTGGGCTGGCGGTACGGGGCCGCTCCCGCGCCCTGCCTAAGGCGTCAGGCGGCAGGCTCGGCTCGCTCCAGCAGGGCAATGGCCTCGTAGGGGCGCAGCGGCAGGGCGCTGGGGCGCGGACGGACGGCGCGGTGTGCGGCGACCCAGGCGTCGGCGTCGGCGTGGTTGGCAATGAGGACCTCGGCCGTCTCAAGGCCCTCAGGCAGGGTGACCTCACTGTCGGTGCCCCGCAGGTTGCACAGGACCAGGAGCCGGTCGCCCTCGTGGGTGCGCGTGTAGGCCAGGACGTCGGGGTTGTCCTGCTCCCAGGGGGCGTAGGCGCCCTCGGCAATGAGGGGCAGCTCGTGACGCAGGCTGATCAGCTTGCGGTAGTAGGGCAGGATCGAGCCCTCGCGCTCCTCGCGCTCGACGTTGACGGCCTCCTGGCCGGTGGGGCGCAGCCAGGGGGTACCGGTGGTGAAGCCCGCGGTGGCGCTGGCGTCCCAGGCCATGGGGGTGCGGGAGTTGTCCCGGGCCTTGCGGTGCACGATCCGGAAGGCCTCCTGCGGGGTCCGGCCCTCGGCGAGGAGCTCGGCGTAGGCGTTGCGCGCCTCGACGTCCACGTAGTCCTCGATGGAGGTGTAGGCGGGGTCGGTCATACCGATCTCCTCGCCCATGTAGACGTAGGGGGTACCCCGCAGCAGGTGGACGGCGGTGGCCAGCATGGTGGCGGACTCGGCGCGGTAGCGCCCGGGGTCACCGAAGCGGTTAATGGCCCGGGGCTGGTCGTGGTTGTTCCAGAATAGGGCGTTCCACCCACCCCCCTCCTGCATGCCCAGGGCCCAGTCACTGAGGATCCGCTTGAGGGCGGGCAGGTCGGCGGGGACGTCGGTCCACTTGCGTCCCTGGTCGTAGTCCACCTTGAGGTGGTGGAAGCTGAAGACCATGCTCAGCTCGTGGTTCTCGGGGCGCGAGTAGCCCACGCAGGCCTCGATGGTGGTCGACGACATCTCCCCCACGGTGATACCGGCCTCGTCGGCCCCGAAGCTGGCGGCGGCGAGCTCACGCAGGTAGTCGTGGACCAGGGGGCCGTCGGTGTACATGGCGCGGTCGTCGGTGCCCGGGGGGGCGTCACGCAGCTCCTCGTCCTTGCCAATGAGGTTGATGACGTCGAACCGGAAGCCACGCACCCCCCGCTCGCGCCAGAAGTTGACGATCCCGGCGGCCTGGGCGCGCACGGCGGGGTCCAGGGCGCCTATGGCCACCGCCACGGCACTGACCTGCTCCCCGGTGAGGGACTCCCCCTGCGGGGTGACGATCGTGGCCAGGCCCGCGGGCGCCTCGCCCACCGTCCCCAGGACGACGGCGTCACCGTCCAGGAGCTCGTAGCCGCCCTCCACCTGCCGGACCGCCACCGGGACGCGCAGGGTCAGCGCCACGTCCACCCCCCGGGGCCAGTTGCGGGTGACCCGCACCGAGCGCACCCGCACCAGGGCGTCAGTCACCTCGTGGCCCATCTCCTCCAGGTTCAGGGACACCAGGGACTGCCCCACCTGGGGGGCCAGGGCCTGGCGGACGTCCTGGACGCTCACCGTGGAGTCGGCGCCCGAGACGTGGATGTCGTCGGCGTGCAGGGAGAACAAGGGCGAGAACAGGGGGATCCACACCAGGACCGCCACCACGGCCACCACCGCCAGGGTGGTCACCAGCCGCCTGCGGCGCAGGGAGCGCACCGCCCGGCGCCGCTCCTCCAGGCGGTCGGCCAGACCGGTGGAGACCACCCGCTCCCCCGCTGGCGCGAGCTCCCCGGACGGGGAGCGTCCCAGGACCTCCAGCTCACCGCGCCCCGTGGCGGGCTGGTCGGCCTGCCCCTCCTCTCGCGAGGAGGGGCCCGGGGCGCGGGGACGCCGGTGCCTCACGACGCCCCGTCCCCACGACGGCGCAGGTCCTCCAGGACCACGTCAGCCAGCTCGGTGACGTCCCCGGCCCCCACGGTCAGCAGCAGGTCACCGGGGCGGGCGGCGGCCGCCGCCGCGTGCGCGGCCTGCTCCCGGTCGGCCACGTAGCGGCCCGCGCGCATGCGGTCGGTGATCATGGCGCCCGTGACCTGCGGGAAGTCGGACTGGTTCTCACGGGCCGGGTAGACGCCGGTCACAATGACCTCGTCGGCCTGGTCCAGGGCGGCGGCGAAGCGGTCGGCAAAGGCCTGGGTGCGGGAGAACAGGTGGGGCTGGAAGAGGACCAGGACCCGCCCCCCCGGCGCCACGACCTGGCGGGCGGCCTCGAGCAGCGCCCGAATCTCGGTGGGGTGGTGGGCGTAGTCGTCCACGACGCGCACGCCGTCGCCCTCCCCCCGCGCCTCGAAACGGCGCCCGGCACCGCCGAAGCACGCCAGGGCCCGGGCCATGGCCTCGGGGTCGGCACCGACCTCCAGCCCGGCCGCCCAGGCCCCGGCGGCGTCGAGGGCCACGTGGTCCCCCGGTGCGCCCAGGTCCAGGTGCACGGGTACGGAGGTGGACAGGCCGCCGTCGGACATGACCGTGCGGGTCAGGACGGCCTGGGTGCCCTGCGCGTGCCGCCCGGTGACCTCCAGGTGGACGTGGGACTCCACCAGGGAGCCGGCCGGCAGGCTGGCGACCCCGGTGGTGCCGTAGGTGGCCACCCGCAGCCCCTCCTCGGCGGCGGTCAGCGCCAGGCGCAGGGAACCGGGGTCGTCGGCGCAGGCCACCAGGAGGCCGCCGGGGACCAGGCAGTGGGCGAAGTCGAGGAAGGCGGCCTCAAAGGCCTCCGCCGTGCCGTAGGTGTCCAGGTGGTCGGGCTCGACGTTGGTAATGACCTCCACCCGGGGGCTGTAGTTGAGGAAGGAGCGGTCGGACTCGTCGGCCTCGGCCACGAAGACGGCCCCGCCGCCCAGGTGCGCCCCGGTCCCCAGGTCCCTGACGACCCCGCCGACGGCGAAGGACGGGTCCTGGCCCAGGCGGCGCAGCGCCTGGGCCAGCATGGAGGAGGTGGTCGTCTTGCCGTGGGCGCCGGCCACCGCCACCAGGTCGCGTCCCTGGGCCGCCAGGGCCAGGGCCTGGGAGCGGTGCACGACCCTGGCCCTGGCCGCCCGGGCGGCCAGGAGCTCGGGGTTGGAGGCCCTGATCGCGCTAGAGACCACCACCGTGGCCCGCGGCGGGACGCGGGCGGGGTCGTGGCCGACGTACACCCCCAGCCCCAGGTCACGCAGGTGCTCCAGGGCGGGCCCGTCGTGGGCGTCCGAGCCGGTGACGGTGGCGCCGCGCTCCGCCAGCAGCTGGGCGACCACGCTCATCCCGGCGCCCCCCACGCCAATGAGGTGGAAGGCCTGCCCGTCCAGCGCCGCGGCGCCCGCCCCCCGGTCCCGGTTGCTCTCAGTCATGGTCCGTGGTCCTCGCCGTGCTCGTAGGGTCGGTGTCTGGGTCGTAGAGGGGGCCGCCCCCCGCCCCGCCCCCGGAGAGGCCGGTCCACGTGCGGGGCGCGGTGCCCGACGCCGGCCGGGTGGTGGGGGCCTGCGGGGCCACCGGCCCGCTGGCGCCCAGGTCCTCAAGGTCCGGGTCCTCGGCGCCCGGGTCCTCAAGGCCCGGCCCGAGGGCGTCCGGTCCGGCAGCGTCTTCCGCCCCGTCCGGATCCTGCCCGGGGGCCAGGACGGTGGCGGTCACCAGCGCGGTCAGGCGCGCGGCGCCGTCGGGCACCCCGGTGGTGGCGGCGGCCCGGGCCATCTCCTGGCGCCTGCGGACGTCGGTCAGGAGGGTGGCGAAGTCCAGCACGTCGGAGGCGGTCAGGTCGCCGTCGGAGCGCAGCACGCCCCCGTGGGCGGCAATGACGTCCGCGGCGTTGAGACGCTGCTCACCATTGCCCACCGGCAGCGGCACGTACAGGGCGGGCAGGCCCAGGGCGGTCAGCTCCGCCACCGTCCCCGCCCCGGAGCGGCACAGCACGCCGTCGGCGCAGGCGTAGGCCTGCTCCATGGTGGTCAGGTAGTCCAGGACGTGGTAG
>ERZ773070.2487-NODE-2487-length-10391-cov-9.111649_pt1 | contig 10391 bp, 8 predicted proteins | sample MGYA00580618_ERZ773070 | MGnify/ENA primary metagenome ERZ773070 (study PRJEB29015, sample SAMEA2738023) | human oral metagenome | biome: human oral; feature: human-associated habitat; material: dental | place: China | collected 2019 ...
TCTTATTGCAACAAAGTGACTATAAGGGTGCGCGGGTGATTGAAAATGAGTATGCCAATGAAAATGTCGACGGCTATCGGCTGGAGGGATTGGCGGAGATGGTAACGACGTTGGCTGGCGATTGTGTCTGCTGCTCGTCCAAACACGCGCTGACGCGGATGTTGCTGGACTTTTGTCGCAATTCCCCGGCGCCAGTGTTTATCGAGGCGACGGGCGTGGCGCGAACGATGAATTTGGTAGAAAAACTCATTAATGCACAAATCTTCAATAAGTATGAGTTGATGCAGAGTTTTTACGTGATTGATGCGCACGAGATTTTGCGCGGGATTGAGCCGGCGCACGAAGTTGAACTACAAGCGGCAGACGTGATTTTGGTGACCAAGGAGGATTTATTGAACGATAGCGAGCGAGCTGAATACGACATAAAACGGCGCGCTCTGTCCTACACCAAGGTGCTCAGTGCGCCGCACGGTCGGTTTGACCTCAGTAAAATTATCACGCCGTCGGGGCTGCTTGCGTTTTTTGATACGTATGATGGCGAACTGGCGGTGCCGGATAATCCGACGTACGCGGTACTGGATGTTTCGGGCATGAATATCGCGGCGTCGGCGCTAGAAAACATGTGGCCGGAGTTGTTCAGGGCGTATGGCCTACGGCGGCTGAAGGGTTGCTTTATTAGTGACAACGGTGCGCGCCAGCATGTGGAGGCGACCGAGCAGCAGATTCAGCTAACTAATGCCAAGCCTGAGGAGGCGGCAAAAATCGTGCTCATCGGTAAACGAGCGGATGAAATTACGCGCGAAGCCTTGGCGGCGCAACTAGTGATGTTTGGATAAAAGTTCGCTTTCGTCGTTTCCGACTCGTCAGCATAGACACGCATCTATGGAGCGAACTGACAAGCAGGAGAATAATAGGCGGCGGAGAGAGGACCGCCAAGGATTCTCGGCGGCTTGCCAGTCGCGATTCAGCCGCAGGTGCCGGTGGGCTTTCGGTCTGTCTGGGTGATTTCTGTGATGTTCCAGAAAGACGATGCCCAAGGTACCCTGTACCCGTAAGACTTAATGATGTAAGTCTTACCGACCTGGATCTTTCCATACAGGTCCGCGCTGTTAAACCTCGTTCCCTCGGACCCGTAGTAATCCGTCACTGTATACGTCTGACCAGAGGTATACACTCTGTACTCGTGGGAGCGGCTATCGCCGCTCCCCGTCTGGACGGAACCCTTGTCACACACAGTGACGATCTCCGTGTGCTGGTTTCCCTGCGCCAGCGAGGTCGTACAGGCGTGAAGCCCGAAGACGGCAATGATGATCAATACGAGAAAGAGCACGAAGCCCTTCCCCAGTTCTGACGTCTCCTTGTAACTGTGGCTCATGACGAGTCTCTCTCCTCACCCGGACGGAATGTCCGTGTTTTATAAAAACACTGCTCGACGCCCGGATGGCGTGTAAGCAAGATGAGGTTTCACGACACTATTTTGCCTCCGCTAAAATAACGCCATAAAATCTCACCTTGCTCTATTCTCAACTGCTTGTCAAAATACACTTTTGAACAAAACGTCAAACATCTGTCAACAAAAGCTGATATATATATCACTAATAGAACAAAATATCAAGGGGTTTTGTCAAAAATGTGGTTTTATAGCTGTTTTTCGGCGTTTTTGGCTTGTTTGTAAGCTTTGGTGACGGGCGCCAGGCCGCGGGCGACTCGTTCGCGGTTGGCTTTGAGTTGCTTCTCGTCGCGGAAAGATAGTTTAATCGGCGTGCCAGTGTAATCGAAAATATCGCGAATTTGGCGCTCTAGATAGCGTTTGTAACTCCAGTGGACGAACTTCAAATTGCTGCCGTAAATGACGAACCACGGCGGATTGGTATCGGTTTGTACGATGTAGCGCAGCTTTGGATGGGTGTTTTTCAGGCCAGCTGGCGGATGCTTTTGAACTGATTGCTGCAGGAGATCATTAAGCTTGCGAGTAGTAGTTTTTTGCTGGCGGTGTTCGTTGATGCTGAGGGCTAAGTCAAATAACTTGGTAACGTTTTGGCCGGTGACCGAGCTAGTGAAAATCAATGGCGCCCACGGTGTAAAGTCGAATTGCGCCGAGATTTTCGGTGCCAGCGCGTCGCGGGTGTAAGCGTCTTTGCCTAGGGCGACGTCCCATTTGCTGACGACGATAGCTAATCCTTTGCCGGCTTCGGCGATAATACCAGCTAGCTTTTGGTCGAGAGCGGTGCTCAGCTCATTGACGTCCATTAGCAAAAAGCAAATGTCAGCCTCTTCAATGGCAGCGAGGGTACGCAGGACGCTGAACTTCTCGATGCCGACCTCTTGCTTGCCTTGGCGGCGGATACCAGCGGTGTCGAGCAGCTCAATCGCTTGCCCGTGATACTGCAGGCGGACGCGGTTGACGTCGCGGGTGGTGCCGGCGCGGCTGGCAACGATGGCTTGCTGCTTGCCAGCCAGCGTATTAAACAGGCTAGATTTACCGACGTTTGGTCGGCCGATAAGGGCGATTTTGAGGGTCTCGCTGGGTTCGGTTTGCTTTTTAGCGGGAATGTGCTGGCAGATTTCGCTAAGGACATCGGTGATGCCAGAGTTGTGTTCGGCAGAGGTGCGAATGATTGATTTGATGCCGAGGCGCAAGAATTCGCTATCGGGTAGGTTGCCTTTCAGATCGATTTTGTTAGTGATGAGAATGACGGGTTTGCGGCTCTTTAGGGCGGTTTTGGCGACGCGGCGGTCTTCGTCGCTAGGGTATTTGGTACTGTCGACGACCACGAGAATGACGTCGGCGGCTTCGGCAGCCTCGGTGATTTGGTCTTGGATGCTGGCTTCGAATTCGTCCTCGGCGGGCTTGAGGCCGGCGGTGTCAACTAGCCAAAATTCACGGCCTTGATAGGACGCTTTACCGATGACATTGTCGCGAGTAGTGCCGGCTTCGCGGGCGACAATGGCCTGCTGCGAACGCATGATGCGATTGAATAGCGAACTTTTACCAGCATTAGCGCGGCCGATGATAGCGACAGTAGGAAGTTTGGTTGCCATAATTAACTTAATTATAACAGAGGTGAGTTGATTTGGCGAGCGTTAGCAGTATAGCAGAATTTACAATAAGCCGATTGAAATGGCGTTATGCAGTGTCGATAGTAATACTGCCGTCAAGAATAGTCCGCCCGCTACTAGAAATATCCATTCGGCGAAAGCCTTCCACGACGCGGAGGACTTAGCATTATTCTTATGTTTTGAACGCCGCAAATTTCGCCAGCCAACGAAACAGGCTGCGATAATTATTATCTCAAGACCAAGGGCGCAGACATCAATGCCGTATTCAGCGTGCGGTCCAAACGAGATTGTTCTCGGCGCGCTGGCTACAGAGTAAAAACTACTATTCTCGTCAAAACATAATGTGCGCTTGTGCAGCGGGTTGAACAACCAAGATATTGAGTCGTTGGCGTGGTTGGTCAGTTGGTAATGAGGAGCTGGGTCGGGATTTGGTATACACATAGTATTTATTATAATCCAAGATAGGTATAGTAAGACAACTTAATTTGTTAATTAGCAGAAATGCTTTGCCACTCCCCTCGTTTCATGTTGCCAAGCGAATAATTGCCGAATTGTACGCGGTGCAGTCGCACGACGGTGTAGCCGAGTGCGGCAAAGGTGCGGCGGATTTGGCGGTTGCGGCCTTCGCTCATGATGACTTGCCAGTTGAGGCGGCTATCGTCGAGTCGCTCTAGGGTCAGCTGGCTGCGGCCGTCCTCGAGGTTGACGCCAAAATCGCTAATCATCTGCTGGTGCAGCGGCTCAAGCGGCCGGTCGAGGCGGGCTTTATATATTTTAGTCTTGCGAAAACTCGGGTGGGTCATGCGGTGAGCAAAATCGCCGTCGTTGGTCAGCAGAATCAAGCCAGAGCTATCCTTGTCGAGGCGGCCGACTGGCTTGAGGTGATATAAATCGCGCGGCAATAGTGAATAAATTGTCGGCGCGTGGCCCTGCTGACGTCGCGAGCAGACGTAACCGACTGGTTTGTTGAAAGCGATGTAGGCTTTTTTGATAGCGTGAGAGCTGATGTCGCGGCCCGCAACTTTGACAGTGTCAGTTGGCGATAGACGAGTGCCAAGCGTCGCTAGCTCGCCGTTAATAGTGACGGTATCTGTCGAGATTAGATCGTCGGCTTCGCGCCGCGAGATACCGAGTTGGAGTGCTAAGAATTTATTGAGGCGAATCGTTTCGGTACCACTAGCTGATTTTTGGCTTACCATAAGACGATTATTTTGGTTGGCTTGAGGAAATTGCGGTTTCTTCAAACTTTAACCCGGCTTCATCGGAAGAGTCTGGTGCTGCTGATGGTGCAGCTGGCTCTGGTGCGCTAGTGTTTGGTGATGGTATGGCTGGTGCAGCTGGCGGTGTGGTATTAAGCGCAGGCTGTGCGGAAGGATCATTCAAAGCGCCCCCTGCTGATGCGGCCATATTACTGATTGGCGTAGCAACTGCGGCTGGGCCTGGCATTATGTGAGGCATAGTCGACGCTGGTGCAGTAGGAGTGATTGCTGGTTCTGGCTGCGCTGGTTGAGGAGCGGTTGGAGCTGTCGCTGCGGTAGTACTGGCAGACGGTGAAGTTGGCGCTACTGATGGCGCTGAGTTTGTTGCTATAGAAGCTGGCTCGGGTGCGGCTGACGCTGGAGTTGGCGCGGCCGCAGGGGTTGCTGCTGGTGCGGCCTGAGGGAATGCATTCGTAGGATTGGCCTGTGGTGCCGGGATAGTGTTAAGGTTTTGATAAGTAGCTAGCTCCTCGCTCATGCGAGCAGTGTAATCAATTGGTTCTTGATCAGTTGGGGTGATTGGCTGGATCACTCGGCCTGACGAACCTGGCCGGTTAGTTGAAAACGGCGCGATTGGTTGCGGCAAAGTGCTAGTTCTCGGTGCAGTTGCCGCGCTAGCTGGCGGCGGCAAAGTAGCTGCGGGCGCAGCTTGGCTGAGTACTGGATTAACCGGAGTAGTAACTGGGATATTAGTGACGGCGGCAGGCGCGCTAGCTGCTGGAGTTTCGTGCGGTGCGGCAACTAGCGGATTTGGTTGCTGTGCCGATGGAACTGCGGGACTAGCTGCTGGTTCTGGCTGCGCTGGTTGAGGGGCGGTTGGAGTTGTCGTTGCAGTAGTGTTGGCAGGCATCGTTGTAACGGTAGCTGCCGCCGTATCGGTCGGCGCTGGGTTAGCTGGTGTTGGAGCGGTCGAGTTGGTCGCTGGATTAGAACTAGAAGCTGGGAACCCTGGAGCTTCGGGGTTTGGATTTAGTTCATTCGCTTTAGTGCTATCGCTTTCAGCTTTTTCTGGAGAATTGTTAGCTGGCGCTGGCTCCGTTGCTCTAGCGCTAGGACCAGGTTCAATAGTAGCTCGTTTTGGCTCGTTGACAAGAGGCGCTGGCGTGTCGGCCGGTACTGAGGCGTCGCCGAGAACTTCGTGGACGGTGCGAACGACGTCCTCGATGCCGACTTGCGACTTGACTAGGTAGCGGTCGGCGCCGAGCGCCATGCCGCGTTGGCGTTGCTCATCGCTTGACAGAGCAGTCATCATAATGACGTGAATACCGCGTGTCTCGGTGGTGCTGCGTAGGATATCCAGCATGTCGAAGCCGCTGATATTCGGCATCATAACGTCGCTAATTATTAGGTCGGGTACTTCTTTGATAGCAAGCGCCAAGGCTTGTTCGCCGTCGCTGGCAGATAATATGTCGTAGCCCTCGGCGCGCAGCCGTACGCTATAAATCTCGCTGAGGCTTTTGTCGTCTTCTACTAGTAATATTTTTGTCATCTTACCCCTATTTTAACGGTTATGGTTTAAAAATGCTATACCCTATAGTTTTAATTTCGCCGCGGCGGGACGTTTAATCTGATTTCGTTGCGCAATTGTTCAGCGTATTTGTCGGGTGCGGCCTCAATATCGCTAAGCGGCGTGTTGGTAAATTGCTTGGTTGTATTGGCCGCGTTTTGGGTTAAATCGTTCGATTTGGGTGCTGGCGGCGGCGAATAGTTGAGTAAGCTGGTATCGGTGAAGGTCTGAGTCGGAGCTGTTGATGCTGGTGTGTCGAGCGGCGTTTGCTCAAACTCGGCAGCCGCTGGCGCAACCGCTAGAATTTCTGGCGCATTGCTAGCTAGCATGTCTTCGGCTGATAACTTGTCAATGCTGGCGTTATTTTCGGTTTCGCTGTTATCATTTAGAAAAGTGGCAGCAACATGATCGACTCGCGGAATAGCCAAGAAAAATGTACTGCCGTGCTGATATTCGCTTTCAACCCATAACCGCCCGCCGATAGTCTCGGCTAGCCGCCGGCACAAGTATAAGCCCAGCCCAGTACCGCCTATCTGGCGGGTGTCGCTGTTATCGACGCGGTAGAACTTCTGGAAGAGGTGGCTGACGTCCTCGGGCGGGATGCCGATGCCAGTGTCGGCGACACTTATCGTCACCTGGTCGTTGTTGCTAGTTACGTCAACGGTGATACTGCCCGACGGCGTGTACTTGATAGCATTTTCAATCAAGTTTTGGACGATTTCGCGGAGGTGGTCGTTATCAACATTAGCATATAAAATCGGGTTGATTCGGCGGTTCTGGACCTCCTTGCTAGAAACATCGCTAGTCGATGGTACGAAATTGACGCTTAAGCCTTTTTCTTCGGCCTTCGGTGTTAACCCGTCGGCGATATCTTTGATGAAGTCGATGACATTAACGATTTTTGGGTTGTTGCTGAGGCGATGGTCGTCAGCTTTGCTAATATCGAGCAAGTCTTGAAAAAGCCGGCCTAAGTGCTCAGCTGATTGATGCGCTTTGGTAACATAACCGCGGGCGCGCGTGTCGATGGTGGCGGTTTGCGGGTTAAGCGCTAGGCCGAGATAACCCTCAATGCTGGCAACTGGTGTACGCATCTCGTGGCTGGCGGTGCTGATGAACTCGGCGCGCTGGCGCTCGTCGCTGCGCTCGGCGGTAATATCGCGAAAGACAATCACTGCGCCGTCGTTATGCTTGTTACTGATTGGCTTAACTGAAATGCTAGCCATAAAATTTTTGTCAGATTGGGTCTTGATCTTGAAATCGTCAGTTTTGAGCGGGTTGTTAGTGTTGAGGACGCGAGCAATAATATCGCCGTTATCATTATCTTTGATAGTGTTATTGTCCTGATCCATCAGTCTGATGACTGATTTGTACGACAAGCCGATGGCGTCTTGATTACCCCAGCCAACTAGCTGCTGGGCTGCTGGATTGATCAAGGTGATGATACCCTTCGCATCGACAGCTACTACCCCGTCGCCGATAGCGCTGATAACAATGTCAGAAGCTTGAGGGCCAGCCACGGTAGCTAAACTCTCGCAGATTGGTTCACTAGCGCCAACAGATTGGTGTCGGCGCAGCCACAGTAAACTTGCAGCTAGTAAGGGTGTAAATAGCATCATAGCCAATGCTGCTAATGATCCCAAGGGTGTCTGCTCAATAATAAAACGCTCCGCCACCGCGGCTGCAGCGGCGATGACAGCTGTCAAGAGACCATAAGTTCCAAGTAATGGTCCGACAGCGACGATTACTGCAAATAGCGCCAAATGTGGCGCTCCTTGATTGCTAGAGGCAAAAACTAGCAGCCAGCCTGTTGCCGTCAACAAGATATAATTAATTAGCAGCGATTGGTAAAAGTTTCGCTTAACAGCAAAATATGATACCAAAGTAATTACGAAAGCAATCGCGGCTAACGAGCCCGGTAGTATAGACACATACAAAGGGTCTTCTGGAGATTTTCCACCGCCAATAGACCAAGTAAACAATCCAGCTACAACAGCGAGGATGAGCATAATTGCTTCGCTGGCGCGGTGATGCCAAAACCGATCAATATAGTTAGACGTGATGCCCCCTAATTTAGAGTTGCTTATGATTAGTATATATCGACAAGCCGTTTTGCTGCAACCCTCTGGTACGTTCTTTAAGATAGCTTTAAGGTAATTTGCTATAATAAGCTGCAGATATGAAGCAGATTTTCAAAACTACCCTACTTATGGCAATTCTGACAGGGCTATTCATGATGGTTGGCTATGTGTTTGGCGGCCAGCAAGGTATGCTGATAGCATTAGGATTAGCGGCGGTGTCTAACTTTTTCATGTATTTTTTTAGTTCGTCGCTAGTAATTAAGATGCAAGGCGCTCAGCCGCTGGGCAATCGTTACCCGCAGGTCGAGCGTATCGTCCGCGAATTAACAGCCCAAGCGAATTTGCCGATGCCAAAACTTTATTACGTCGAGACGCCGATTCCTAATGCTTTCGCGACAGGCCGCTCGCCGCAGCATGCTGCCGTAGCGGTGACGACTGGTATCATGGACATTCTGAATGAGGATGAGCTGCGGGCGGTTTTGGCGCACGAATTAGGTCATGTCAAACATCGCGATATGCTAATCTCGACCATCGCCGCGACGCTGGCGGGTGCGATTAGTTATCTGGCGCAGCTAGCCTTCTTGTTCGGCGGATCGTCGGACGACGATGACGGCGGTAATATCTTTGCAATGATTGCCTCGTTAATTTTGGCGCCGATCGCTGCGATGTTGATTCAGATGGCAGTATCGCGCAGCCGCGAGTATGCGGCCGATCAGTATAGCCACAGTATTCTCGGCACTGGTGATGATTTAGCGTCGGCGCTGATGAAGCTAGAAAACTGGAAAGCTAGCGTACCGCCGATTGCACCATCGCCAAGCCAAGAAGCTTCAGCTCATCTAATGTTTTCGAATATGTTCTCGCTGGGCGGCTTGCAAGCTCTATTCTCGACTCACCCGTCGACCGAGGCGCGGATTGCTCGCTTGAAAGAATTAGACAAGTAGGTGTTGATGGCGGCCAAGCGTAAGTTCCGCGACCAAATCTTGCACAAGATGCTGCATGTTCCCTATCGATTGCGCGTCCGTTATAAACGTTTGCGGCGGCCATTTGCGGTAACTTATGTCTTTGTTCACGGTCTGGCGGATACTGGTGAGTTGTGGCAGCCTTTTATCGAGAATGTACCAGCTAATTGCAACTATATCGTAGTTGATTTGTTGGGCCACGGCGACTCTTATTTAGCACAAACACGGCGGATGTATAGCGCTCGCGAACAAGCCCGCCACCTGCTGGCTACCTGCTTGACGAATGGTTTGAGCGGTTCGGTAGTGCTGGTCGGACACTCGTTTGGTTCTCTGGTGGCGATTGAGTTTGCTAGTATGTATAAGGGTATCGTTAAGCGCTGTATCTTGGTGGCGCCGCCAATTTATCGTGATAGCTCTCAGACAGGCGCGGCGCGATTTCGTCAAGACAATCTACTACGCGATATCTATCGCCAAGCGCTAAAAACACCCAAGGCGGTAGTGGCGGGCTACGATTTATACTCTAAGTTGGGGCTGGCTGGCTTCTCAGAAACGCAGCTGACCCAGGATAATTTTAGCGCCTTTCGCGATACGCTATTGGCGGGTATTATCAGCCAAAACGCTAGCCGCAAATTGGCCGAAACACGCATCGACACCGATATTATATATGGCAAACTAGACCCGTTTATCGTCGAAAAGAATCTAAAGCACATTGCCGAAAAGAATCAGCGAGTTACGCTGCATTCGCTAACTACCGCCACCCACGCCATCCGCCAGCGCACGCGCAAAGTTATCGTTAGTTGTATGAAAAGGGCTATCAAGCCAGAATCTGCTGTGAAATAGTTTATTGCACGTCATTACAATAAGCAACTTGCTGCAGAAAGTAAAGTGTTATTAATTTATTGTTGCAAGTATGCCGAAATCTTCGCTTTGGCAGCATCAACCGATTCATTGGACGGAATCATCACGTAAAGCGGCGTACCGCTATAGCTGTAAGTTGGCTCCATGGCGCTTGCGCCGTCGACGTTAGTCGATTCGACTTTCCATGGATGAATGTCGTCAAGCTGTTTGCGGATGATCGCCTTGATTGATTGTTCGGATAAATCCGTCTCGATAGAGTTGCGGATAGTATCGACAATCTGCGGTAATTTCACGGCGTTTTCGGTACGCGACAACTTGGCGATAATCGCCTCGATGACATGCTGCTGGTTGCGCCCGCGCTGGCGATCGCCTTCCTGGAAGCTGTAGCGCTCACGCGAAAACTCCAGAGCCTGCTTGCTATTCAGCGTATTATATCCCTTATGATAAGACTTAAAATCGTAGTCCGAATAAGCTTCAATTGGACCGATAGCGTCGATCAGAGTTACCAGAGAAGTGAAATTGATGCGAACATAGTGCTGAATATTAATACTATACAAATCCTCTAATGTCTTCACCGACATATCAACGCCGTACACCCCGGCATGCGTCAGCTTATCGCGCAAGCCAGTCGTACCGTGCAGTTGCACATAATAATCGCGCGGCGTATTTA
>ERZ773070.2488-NODE-2488-length-10388-cov-4.199071_pt1 | contig 10388 bp, 5 predicted proteins | sample MGYA00580618_ERZ773070 | MGnify/ENA primary metagenome ERZ773070 (study PRJEB29015, sample SAMEA2738023) | human oral metagenome | biome: human oral; feature: human-associated habitat; material: dental | place: China | collected 2019 ...
CCCTTTAAGACCCTTACTAACGCCCTTTTGAAGTCCTATTAAGCACCTTTTGAAATGCAGTTTTGCAAATACCTGATAACGAGTAACTTACAAATGTGTTGTTAATGGTCGTTTTTAGCCTTATTTTCTGTCTTTTTATGGCTCATTTTGTAAAGAAAATTCTAAAATCTTAAACGCTAAAGTATCAAAGAAAACAGGCTAATAACCTCCGCTTTCTCTATGTATCGATGGTGCCTTCGTTCCTTCTATTACTTTTTAAATCTTACTCCGTGTTCTCCTTTTCTCTGTGTGATATCATGTCAAAGTTCTAAGCTTAAGAGGTAAACTTTATCATTTCAAATGATTGTCCCCCGAAAAAGAAACCCCACTATGTTACTATTGTTGTAACTTAGTGAGGTCTCTTGGCGTTTATGTATCTTCCTTTTGGAAAGGAAGGGGAGAGGAGTCAGCCTTGTGGTTGTCCTCAAGCTTCTATGCTTTCAACTGTGGGTACTGAATACGAGTATGATACATCGCTTTCAGACGTTCGATAAGTACAGCCTTAGCAGCGGTGATGTCACGGAATGTGATAGGACAATCCGTGAAGTTTCCATCAGCAACTTGACCATCAATGAGTCGGTTTACTAATCCACTGATACTCTCTTCGGTGTATTCCTGTAGAGAACGTGAAGCAGCCTCGACGGTATCACTCATCATAAGAATAGCCTGCTCACGTGTGAAAGGATTTGGTCCAGGGTAACGGAACAAGTCTTCGTTGACCTCCTCATCTGGATGTTCATTCTTGTAGTGTATGTAGAAATACTTAGCAAGTCCAGCACCATGATGGGTGGTAATAAACTCCTTAATCTCACGTGGGAGGTTGTATTTTTCTGCAAGTTTCAGACCTTCCGTCACATGGCTGATGATGATACGTGCGCTCTCAAGGTCGTTTAGCTTGTCATGTGGGTTGATGCCTGCCTGATTCTCGGTAAAGAATGCAGGGTTGAGCATCTTACCAATGTCATGATAGAGCGCACCAGTACGTACCAACTGGCTCTTTGCACCGATTCTACTGGCTATTTCTGTGGCAAGATTACCAACTGTGATAGAGTGCTGGAAGGTACCAGGAGCAACCTCACTGAGTCGGCGTAGCAGTTCATTGTTTGTGTTTGACAACTCAAACATTGTTACGGTAGATACGAAGCCGAAAGTCTTCTCGATGACCAACATCAGTGGATAGGTAAAGAGAAGGAAGAAACCATTGACAGCAAAGTGGTAATACATGGTGCGATCAAGCTTCGAGAAATCGTCTGCCTGTATGAGTTGGAGTGATAAGTACACTGCTGCTGAGGCAATTGTGACAAGGAGTGCGGTAAGGAAGATTTGACTTCTCTTTGATAATTCGCGCAAAGAATAAATCGCCACGAGGCCAGCAACAAACTGTACGATAATGAATTCGTATTGATATTTGACAGCCACCGCACAGATAAGTACCATTGTCATGTGTCCTATGAAGGCTGTTCGTGAGTCCATAAACACACGGAAGAATATCGGAGCCATACTGAATGGAAGGATATACACACTCAGAATGTTATGCTCCATCATTAAGGATGTGAGGATAGGATAGATGACTATCATCACATAAAGTAGTGAGATGGAACGTGGTTTATTAAAATAATCTTTTCTGAAAAGTGCCAAGTAGAGTGTGAAAAGGCAAATGAAGATTAGGACGTAGATGGTCTGTCCGATGAAGGTAGATGTTATCTCGTCTTCAGTAGCCTTGCGTTTCTCCATTGCTTGTTCAAAGGAATTAAGCACACGATAGGTCTTTGCATCGACAATGTCACCACGGTCGATGATGCGTTGTCCCTCCAGTACCATGCCTGAAGCCTGCGGAATAAGACTTAGCATATCGTTCATCTCCGTCTCACTACGGTCTTTGTCATAGACAAGGTTTGCCTCTATGTAGTCGTTAAGATTACATTGCTGAAGTACGGAACGCTTCGGACCTAACAAAGGGTCCATGAAAAGCTGCTCATAGGCACCGAGAGTAGAGTAGGTCTTATTTATAGGTACACTCACTGCTTGCTTACCAGTTACGACACGGATATAATGGTTACTGTCCTTGGCAAGTGTAGAGTACTGTTGTGGATCAATGACTCCAGCCTCATAGATTTCGTGTAGCCGGTGGGCAATCGCATCGACATAGTCTTTTGATAAGCCTGGTATACCATCCTTGTATGCCTGCTTAAACTGTTCAATCTTCTTCTGTTCAACCGTTTGGTTAATGTTGTAATAAGGCTGGAAATGCTTTGTGATAGAGTCTTTCTCAACCTTCAACGCAGCATCAGTCTTAAAGATAGGGAAGTCGAACTTAGCAATCAACTGTCCGTACATCCATGGTTTTCCTTCGTCATAATGGAAAAGTTTACCTTGTGTACGGGGTAAAAATAGCACTATCAAAACGACGGCAACGATGATCAAGGCTACTCTTGAGACCATATTCCGCCAATAGGGGTTGCTTATGTTTTTGAATCTTATCATCTTATATATTGTTTCGTAAATGTTATAACAAGCTGTTGTAACTTGTTGCGTAATCCTCTAACAACTTGCGAAAATACTAAAAATATAGCGGATAGTCAAAAAAAAGCATTAATTTTGCAGGAAAATATAATATTTAAGACAATGGCAGAAAGAAATGTGAGAGTGCGTTTTGCTCCAAGTCCAACAGGTGCTTTGCATATTGGTGGTGTGCGTACTGCTTTGTATAACTACCTTTTCGCTCGTCAACATGGCGGCAAACTTATCTTCCGTATTGAAGACACAGACTCTAATCGTTTTGTTCCAGGGGCAGAGGAATATATCCTCGACTCTTTTGATTGGTTAGGTATTAAGTTTGATGAGGGTGTTAGCTTTGGTGGCGAACATGGTCCTTATCGTCAGAGCGAACGTCGTGATATTTATAAAAAGTACGTCAATCAGCTTTTAGAAGCTGGTAAGGCATACATTGCTTTCGATACGCCAGAGGAGTTAGATGCGAAGCGTAAGGAAATTGAAAACTTCCAGTACGACGCACACACTCGTCTGCAGATGCGTAACTCTTTGACAATGTCAAAGGAGGAAGTTGAAAGTCTGATAGAAGATGGCCAACAATATGTTGTTCGTTTCAAGATAGAACCAGGTGAGGAAGTTCATATCAATGATATGATTCGTGGTGATGTTTGCATCAAGACAGATATCCTTGATGATAAAGTTCTGTTCAAAAGCGCAGACGAATTGCCAACTTATCACCTTGCAAACATCGTTGATGACCACTTGATGGAAATCTCTCACGTTATTCGTGGTGAGGAATGGTTGCCAAGTGCACCGTTACATGTATTGCTTTACCGTGCCTTTGGTTGGGAAGATAGTATGCCACGCTTTGCCCATCTGCCTTTGTTGTTGAAGCCAGAGGGTAAGGGTAAGCTCAGTAAGCGTGATGGTGACCGCCTTGGTTTCCCAGTGTTCCCATTGGAGTGGTACGACCCTAAGACTGGTGAAGTAAGTTCAGGCTATCGTGAGAGTGGCTATTTCCCAGAGGCAGTAGTCAACTTCTTGGCACTTTTGGGCTGGAACCCTGGTACGGAGCAGGAACTCTTCTCGCTTGAGGAACTTGTAGAAGCATTTGATATCATGAAGTGTTCAAAGAGTGGAGCTAAGTTTGACTATCAGAAGGGTATGTGGTTTAACCACGAATACATCCTCCGTAAGTCTGATGATGAGATAGCACAACTCTTCGCACCAATCGTAGCTAACAATGGTGTTGAGGCTACTATGGAGCAGGTGACACAGGTTGTACACATGATGAAAGACCGTGTTAGCTTCGTTAAGGAGCTTTGGGAACTTTGCTCTTTCTTCTTCATTGCACCAACAAGCTATGACGAGAAGACCGTTAAGAAACGTTGGAAGGAATATTCTGCACAGCAGATGAGCGAGCTTGCTGATGTCTTGGAGGGAATAGAAGACTTCAGTGTCGAAGGTCAGGAACCTATCGTTTTGAAATGGGTAGAGGACAAAGGCTATAAGCTTGGTGATATCATGAACGCATTCCGACTCACCCTTGTTGGTATTGGTAAGGGTCCTGGAATGTTCGATATATCTGCTTTCCTTGGCAAAGAGGAAACCTTGAAGCGTATGCACAAGGCTATTGAGGTGTTGGGATAAGCACCTTGAAAGGCTAAATTAATTGAGCCGAGTATGTATAATATAATAATGTATGCCATCCAGTTTGGTATCGCTGTGGGTAGTCTTTTCAATGAAAAGCTACGCAAGATGTGGCGAGGAGAACAGGAGGCTGTGCGGATTTTACGTGAGAAGGTGGAGCCAGACGCTCAATACGTTTGGTTTCATGCTGCTTCATTGGGCGAGTTCGAACAAGGTCGCCCTTTGATAGAGCAGATACGAAAAGACTATCCGCAATATAAGATTCTGCTTACTTTCTTTTCTCCTTCTGGTTATGAGGTGAGGAAGAATTATGAGGGAGCAGACATCATTACCTACCTGCCTATAGATACGGTGGGTAATGCGCGCAGATTCCTACGTGCAGTTTGTCCTGTTATGGCGTTCTTTATCAAGTATGAATTCTGGTATAATTACCTGCATATCCTGCAGTATCGTGATATACCAGTCTATAGCGTGTCAAGCATTTTCCGTCCAGATCAAATCTTCTTTAAGTGGTATGGCAGAGGTTATGGTCGTGTTTTAAAGTGCTTTAGCCGTTTCTTTGTTCAGAATGAGGAGAGCAAGGAACTCTTGAATAAGATAGGAATCTCTGACGCTGTTGTTGTGGGTGATACTCGTTTCGACCGTGTTTTGCAAATCAAGGAGGCAAGTAAGAAATTGCCATTGGTGGAGAAGTTCGTCAATAGGGATGCTACTGATAGAAAGAAAGTCTTTGTGGCAGGATCATCATGGCAGCCTGATGAGGAAATCTTCCTTAAGTACTTTAATGAGAATAGGGACTGGAAACTTATCATTGCACCGCACGTTATCGGAGAAGATCATCTAAAGACTATCCTCTCACTGATAAAGGATAAGAAGGTCGTACGCTACACACAGGCAACAGAAGGGAATGTTGCTGATGCCGATGTATTGATTATCGACTGTTTTGGTTTGCTGTCATCGATTTATCATTATGGTGATGTTGCCTACGTCGGTGGTGGTTTCGGTGTAGGAATCCACAATGTTCTCGAGGCTGCTGTGTGGGATATGCCAGTTCTCTTTGGTCCTAATAACAAGCATTTTGCTGAAGCACAAGGACTCTTGCGTGATGGTGGTGGCTTTGAAGTTTTCGACTTTGAAAGTTTTAGTTTGTTGATGAATCACTTTGCTGAAGACGAAGAATATCGCTCCGCTTGTGGTTCTTTGGCAGGTACTTATGTCGAGAGTTTGGCAGGTGCTACAAATAAAGTTCTAAGCAACGTAAAGTTATGAAATATCAGATAACGTGTGATAACTGTGGAACACAGTTTATTGTTGAGGCTGAAGAAGGACAAACAATAGAGTGTACTTGTCCTCATTGTCATGGTGTCATGGAGGTTACATTGCCTTTGGTGAGTGCTGGTCAGCAGTATGAACAACCTACAGGCTTTACCTCACAAGCGCAGCAGGTACAAGGAGAAACGCACAAGAAAGATAGCAATGCAATCCTTTGGGGCGTTGTTATCGGTCTACTTCTATTGGCTGGTGGTGTAGGTGCTTATTTCACTTTCGGCTCTTCTTCGCCAGAAACACCTGTGACTGATAGCATCCCTAATGATACGATTCCATATGAATCTCCTATTCAAGTAGAGCAAACTCCATCTGTTGATACTGTGGCAACAGCCCCAGCAGAGCCTGAGCAGAAGGAAGAAGAGCAAGTTGAAGAACAGCCAGAAGAAGGCACAGATACTATTGCTGTACCGGGACACGATGAGTAACTTCAACGATACACATAACGAATAAAACAGAAATATATACATGGGAAAGATTATTTTAACAGGTGACCGCCCTACAGGTAAACTTCACTTGGGTCACTACGTGGGTTCTCTCCGCCGTCGTGTGGAACTTCAGAACCTCGGAGACTACGATAAGATGTTTGTCTTTATGGCAGACGTACAGGCGTTGACAGATAATGCTGACAACCCAGAGAAGATTCGACAGAATATTATTGAGGTAGCTTTAGATTATCTCTCTGCTGGCTTGAGCCCAGAGAAATGTACACTCTATATACAGAGTCAGATTCCTGAAATAGCCGAACTGACCACTTTCTTGATGAATCTTGTCAGCGTAAGCCGTGTTCAGCGTAACCCAACGGTGAAGACTGAGATTAAGATGCGCAACTTTGAAGCTAATATCCCAATGGGCTTCTTTGCTTATCCTGTTTCTCAGGCTGCTGATATTGCAGCTTTTAAGGCTACTACTGTCCCTGCAGGTGAGGACCAAGAGCCTATGTTGGAGTTGACACGTGAACTCGTACGTCGCTTCAATCAGATTTATGCACCAGTACTCGTTGAGCCTGCTATTATGTTGCCAGAGAACGCTACGGCACGTCGTCTGCCTGGTACAGATGGTAAGGAGAAGATGAGTAAGAGTCTTGGTAACTGTATCTATCTCTCTGACGACGCTGATACCGTATGGAAGAAGGTGAAGACAATGTACACTGACCCAACTCACTTGAATGTGTCTGACCCAGGTCATGTTGAGGGTAATGCTGTGTTTACTTACCTTGATGCCTTCTCAACCGATGAGGACTTCGCTGAGTTCTGGCCAGAGTTCCAGAACCTTGATGAGCTGAAAGCGGCTTATACAGCTGGTGGTATCGGTGATATGAAGTGTAAGAAGTTGCTCAATAGTGTCTTGAACAAGATGTTGGATCCAATCCGTGCGCGCCGTCGTGAGTACGAACAGGATATTCCAGAGATTTATAATATCCTCAAGAAGGGTTCATTGGAAGCACGAGAGACCGCTGCCCAGACAATGGATGCGGTGCGTGCAGCTATGCAGATTAACTATTTCGAGGATACCGATTTGATTCAGAGTCAGGCTGAGCGATTCAGACAGAAGTAAGTCTTTAGCTCTGCTTTAAAGTCATATAGCAGTCTTATTCCATCTTTCAATAGAAGGAATAAGACTGTTTTTTGTGTCTAATAGTCTTGCAGTTAGTACTTTTGATTAAGTTTTCTTACCTGTTCTAACGTACGTGCGAACGCCCCGCACGTATGGTGCGGACGCCTAACACCATTGGTGCGGAGGCTTAGCACGCTATAATAAGTCCTAATTCTTTGAACGATTTATTGGTCCGAAAGAACCATATTACTAAAGGTTAATCATTTTCTTAAGTCTAAGTTATTATTTATATTGAGTGGAGGAGGGTAGATGAAGAATCCCTTTTCATCTGATAGTCAGAGGAGTTTACACTTATCTTGATTAAAATTAACGATTATTTAGAAAATATTTCTTAGCATAATTTGTGTCAAATAAAAAAAGTCCCTACATTTGCCTATATCAACCTAAACAATATATAACATCGGCAAATGGCGTTCTGCGGTAAGGAGAATAATACCTCCTCTCGTAATAAGCCATTAATATCGTGAACATAAATAGAATATCATATTAATAATTTTATATCCTTTCGTACTACTGTAGACATGATGCTCTTTGTCAACAGTTAGCGGAGGAACTAAACAATCTTTACTATTAAAAGTTAGATGCGCATGATTTTACACATCAAGCCAATCGGTTTTACGTTATGCATGGGTGTATCTTTCTTGATGCCTACGCAAGGATTTGCAGTGTCAAAGCTGCCTGTTCAAAGCGTACAGCAATCAGGGAAGTGCACGGGTATTATTCTTGACGAACAAGGAGAGCCTATCATTGGTGCCACTGTTCAAGTGAAAGGTACAAGTAATGGAGCTGCTACTGATTTAGACGGTCGCTTCTCTTTATCAAACATTCCTCCTGGTAGTATTATTGTTATTAGCTACATTGGTATGGACACTAAGGAGGTGAAATGGGATGGTCAGGAAATTAAAGTGACGTTGAAGGAGGAACAGCATGCCCTCAACGAACTTATCGTGACAGGTTATGGTGGTCAACAGAAGCGTGCTACGTTGACAACAGCTATCTCTAAGATGGATAATAAGGTGTTAGATGCGGCAGCTTTCTCAAATGTCGGTAGTGCATTGCAGGGTAGTGTGACTGGCCTTCAGGTTGTCAATAGCTCTGGTCAGCCAGGTACGGCGCCTTCTATCACCTTGCGTGGCGGTGCTTCTATCACAGGAAGTGCTCCTGCATTGATTATCGTTGACGGAGTAGAGCGTACTTTGTCAGAGATTAACCCATCTGATATCGAGTCTATTGAAGTCTTGAAGGATGCGGCGTCAACTGCAATTTATGGTGCGAGAGCAAACGGTGGTGTAATCCTTGTTACAACAAAGCGCGCTCAAGCAGGAACTTCCAGCATTAATTATCGTTTGAAGGTGGGTACCAACTTCAAGCGTGATGACTATAAGTTCATGAATGCCCGTAACTATCTTTACTATAACCGAATGGGCTTCAAGCGTTATGCTGATGCTATGGAAGGACACGGAAGGGCTGCTAATGTCGATGCACAGAATGGTTATTCTGGTCGTGGATATACTGATTATACTCCACGTACGGATGTTATGTATTACGATGCAACCAATCCTGAGCACCAAAGACTGCTAACTGAAGAAGGATGGGAGGTTATGGACGACCCTTACTATGGTGCAATAAATGGTGCAAAGCTTATCTTTAAGGATTATGGAGGTCTTTTAGAAGATGCAATCTACCATAATCAAACCCTTACACAAGACCATTATCTGAGCTTCAGCGGTGGTAATAACATGGGTTCTTTTGTAGCTTCATTAGGTTACTATAATGAGAATGGAGTTGTACGCAATACTTCTTTCCGTCGTTTCACTGGTAGCGTGAAGGGTGATTATCAAATCAAGCCTTGGCTGAAGGTACGTGCTGGTGCGCAGTACACATGGTTTACGAAGCCAGATAGTTATTTTGGCTCATGGAGTTCTTTGTTCTATCGTACTCGTTCACAGCGTCCTACATGGAATCCTTACCTTGCTGATGGTTCTCCAGCACCAGGTTGGAGTAGCTCAGATGGTAACTATATGTATTGGAATGATAAACTCACGATGGAGAATGGTTCACGTTCAGAAACGTTCAACATTGGTTTTGACTTGACATTAATACCTAAGCATCTGAAGATGTCAGCCAATGGATCTATTTATCATGTGCTGAATCAGAATGAAAGCTTCAATAAAGCTTATTACACACAGAGCAATCCTAATAGCATCAATACGACACGTCGTGCATATGCTTATATGATGAAGGATACGCAGATACAGCTTAATACGATATTGAATTACTTCGATACGTTTGCTGAGCATCATAATGTCGACTTCATGTTGGGTGCGGAGTATTATGATTATAACTACTTCTGGATGAATGCTTCTACAAAGAATTCACCTACAGATGATATCCCTACACTCAATGCTGGTGCTGATAAGGATAGCAATCCAAAGTCTGAGAAGTCTGGTAATCGTATTGAGTCTCTCTTTGGACGCTTCAATTATGATTACAAACAGAAGTATTTGCTTAGCTTTACTTTCCGCTATGATGGTAACTCTAAGCTAAAAGATAACCGTTGGGGTTTCTTCCCTGGCATCTCTTTGGGTTGGAACATGATGGAAGAAGACTTCTGGAAGGAGTCTAAGTTGTCGAACTTTGTTAGCAATATCAAGCCTCGTATCAGTTATGGTAGCAATGGTAATGTGAGTGGTATTGGTGATTTCTATATCTATGGAATCTATGATCAACTTACAAACTATCATGGTAACACTGCTTTCTATGACCGTTCACTTGTGAACACGGCATTGAAGTGGGAACAGAGTCACACGTTTGAGGCTGGTCTTGACCTTGGCTTCTTTAAAAATCGTTTGTCATTGATTCTCGATTACTACGTTCGTAATACGAGTAATCTGCTTCAGAGCGTGAGTCTTCCTTCCTACTTAGGTTTCTCTTCTATCCAAACAAACTTGGGTAAGTTACGTAATCAAGGATTTGAAATGGAGGTGCGTGCTACTCCTATTCACCTGAAGAACAGTTTCCGTTGGGACCTCTCTTTCAACCTCTCAACTGTAAAGAATACGATTATTCAGCTTCCTAAGAGCGACCGTCCATTCAATCAACTTCAAGGAGTAGAGGTTGCTGCGGGCAAGGTTGGCGCTGATGGCAAGACTCCTACTAAGTGGATTGGTGGTTATCGTGAGGGTGGAACACTCGGAGAACTCTATGGTTACAGCCAAGATCACATCTTTAGAGATTGGGATGATGTGAAGACACACGCAAAT
>ERZ773070.2490-NODE-2490-length-10387-cov-5.408440_pt1 | contig 10387 bp, 8 predicted proteins | sample MGYA00580618_ERZ773070 | MGnify/ENA primary metagenome ERZ773070 (study PRJEB29015, sample SAMEA2738023) | human oral metagenome | biome: human oral; feature: human-associated habitat; material: dental | place: China | collected 2019 ...
TGACCGAGCTCATCACGCTGGGCAGGACACTCAAACGCCGAGCCGGGGACATCCTCGCCTACTTCGACCACCCTCACACCAGCAATGGCCTCACCGAAGCCATCAACGGCCGCCTCGAACACCTACGCGGATCCGCACTCGGATTCCAAAACCTCACCCACTACATCACCCGAGCACTCCTCGAAACCGGCGGATTCAAACCTCAACTACACCCCCAATTACAAAAGCCGCATTTGTGCACATTTGCCCCTACAGCGGGATCTCTAACAATTTGCGGTTGGAGCCTCAATCGCACCTATGTGCATCTTGAATACGCCTCGCTTTGACACAACGTGTGCATCCCCACCGCCCATGCAGGTGGCAGCAACCGAAGCACCACACTGCAAACACGCAGATAAACCCCCGTTTTCAGCGCATTGTCAACGAAGCAGACACCCCGCTCACATGGCTCCAATGAGGCCTCGCGCCCTCTCACGCGCATGTGACAGCTTCATTGTTCCTCACTGCCACCCGGAGTAGTCTCTGCATTCATCGCCGCGCAGAAAGAATGGCCTTTCCGTGTGTGCGAGATCAGCAATTGTCATTCACAGGTGAGGCAAAAGCATCATGACCGAGAACAAGTATCTGGCAGACGGTCCTCTCGTCGTAGCAATCGACTCCTCGACGACATCCACGAAGGCGATCGTCGTCGACGCAGAAGGAAACATCTGGCACACGGCAAAGCAGAACATCCAGCTGCACACCCCCGCGATGGACCAGTACGAGCACAACCCGATCCGCTGGTGGGAGACCAGCCGCGCGACCATCGGGGAGGTGCTCTCCAAGCTCTCGCCGACAGACCGCAGCCGCATCGCAGCCATCGGCATCACCCACCAGCGCGAGTCCTTCGCCCCCTTCGACAAGGACGGCCGCCCGCTCCGAAACGGCATCCTGTGGCTCGACGGCCGCGCCACCGAGCAAATCCGCCGCTACGGCAGCGAACACATCCACGAGCTCTCCGGAAAGCCCGCCGGCGTCACCCCCGCCATCTACAAGATGGCCTGGGTCAAGGAACACGAACCCGAGATCTTCGCTGACGCCTACACGGTGATGGATGTTCACGGCTACGTCGCCTGGATGCTCACCGGACGCCCCGTCAGCTCTCAGGCCGCCGCGGACTCCCTCGGCCTCTTCGATATCCAGAAGCGCGACTGGTCCGACGAACTCCTCGACATTGCGGGCGTTTCCCGCGAACAGATGGCAGACCTCGTCGAACCCTCCTACGAAATGGGCACGCTGCGCAAAGAACTCGCCGAGGAGTGGGGCATCGCCGAAGTGCCCGTCATCGCCGGCCTCGGCGACGGACAGGCAGCCGGCATCGGAGCCGCCGCCGTCGATCCCGAGATCGGGTTCCTCAACCTCGGCACGGCCGTCAACGCGGGCGTCGACTCGCCGATCTACAGGTACGACAAGGTCTTCCGCACCCACGTCTCCGGCATCCCCGGCAACTACGTGTTTGAGGTCCTCCAATCCTCCGGCTCCTACCTGGCCGGTTGGTTCCGTGAAACCCTCGGCGATCCGAAGCTCCTCGGCGCACCCGACCCCGCCCTCGACGAGGCCGCGAGCCGCATCCCGCCGGGCTGCGAAGGCCTCGTGACACTCCCCTACTGGAACGCCGTCCAATCCCCCCACTGGGACTCCGTCGCCCGAGGAGCCGTCGTCGGCTGGCGCGGCACCCACTCTCGCGCCCACATGTACCGGTCCATCCTCGAATCCATCGGATTCGAAATGCGCTACAACCTCGACTCGATCGAGGCGGGCACCGGCGTGAAGCTCACCGGACTGCGCGCAATGGGCGGCGGCACGCGCTCCCTCCTGTGGCGCCAAATCATGGCGGACACGACCGCCCTGCCCATCACCGTGTGCACTCAAGACGAGATCTCCGCGCTCGGTGCGGCAGTCCTCGCCATGGCCTCGACGGGCATCTACGGCGAGCATGACGTCGCCGCCACCGCGAAGAAGATGGCGCAATACGGAGAAACGATCGAACCCGACATGGAGAAGCACGAGCAGTACTGCGACGTCGCCAAAGTCCAGCGCAAGCTCTACCCGAAGCTGAAGGACGTGTTCGAGGACCTCTACGAGCTCTCCCGCAAGGCCCCCTCGACGAAGCCCGAATCGCCGAAGGCAGAACTCTAGGAATCGCAAGGAGAAACAATGTCTACCATTACCGTCCTTGGCGCCGGAGCGATGGGCTCGGCCATTTGCACGCCGCTCGCGGACGCCGGCTGGGACGTGCGTCTGTGGGGAACGTGGCTCGACGATCACCTCCTCGACGCGATCGAGCGAGGCGAGAACCACCCGCGCACCAACCAGCCGTTCGCGCAGGGCGTCACCCTCTACCGCTCCTCCGAACTCGACGAGGCCCTGGAGGGCGCGGACACCGTCATCGTTTCCGTGGCCTCCGTCGGCGTCGAGCAGGTCGTGAAAATGGCGCTGCCCGGCATCGTGAAGGCCGACGCTCTCATGGTGACCTCCAAGGGATTCCTGGAGTTCGACAACGGCGACGTGCTCTTGCTGCCCGACTCGATCCGACGCATCGCGGCAGACGAGGGATACGACAACCTGCCCCCGATCATCGCTGTCGCGGGTCCCGTCAAGGCGAATGAATGTGCCGCACGGGAACCCACCGCAACGATCTTTGGGTGCAAGGACCTCGACGTTGCCATCAAGTACGCGCGCGCGATTCGCACCGACAACTACGCCATCGAGGCCACCGACGACGAGACCGGCGTGGAGATCTGCGCTCCCATGAAGAACGTCTTCGCGATCGCCCTCGGCATCGCCGACGGCCTCCAGGAGAAGACCGGCGTCCCGCACCACAACCTCAAGGCGGCCACATTTAACGAGGCCGTGAGGGAGATGTCGATCCTCGGCACCTCGCAGGGTGCCAACGCAATGACCGCATTCGGCCTCCCGGGTGTCGGCGACCTCGAGGTGACGGGGCTGTCCGGGCGCAACAAGTTCTACGGCGTGCGCATCGGGCGCGGCGAGGGACCGAAGGAAGCGCTCGAGGAGATGGCTCGCCTGGAGCAGACCGTCGAAGGCGTTCCTGCGGCCGGTTTGGCACTCAAGTTCGTCAAGCAGCACGCCCCGGAGCTTCGCGATCAGCTACCGCTCATGAATGCCGTCATCGACGTTCTCTCCGGCCAGGTCGAGGACGTCAAGACCAGGATCGGACAGGCGGTGCTGCCCGCGCGACCGTGATCGTGCCTCCTCCTCGTTCGCATCCATCGGTGGCCTCATTATCGATGCCTAAGTTGGGTACCCACCCACTGTCCACACGGCGGGTTGCACGTACCCCATCGAGGGGGTGAGCAACTCTTGGTGGGGTCGGCGATGACCGAAAAACTCGGCGTCGCCGACCCCACAGCACGTCAGCAAGCGGTCACTTGGCGCCCGCAGCGTCCCTTTCGAAACCAATCTGCCAAAGCCCCATATCCAGCAGCTTCATCTGGGGATAGACCAGGTCCCCGGTCCGCATTCCGCGCCGCGCTTCCTCAAGGCGGTCGTTGTGGGCCTCGTAAATATCCGCGAGTTCGAGGAGAGATTTCTCGTGATAAGTCTTCTTCTCTAGGCCTAGATACCTCGCTCCTTCTTCAAAGAATCTGTCGTACGCGGGCACGCAGCCGAGCGTTCCCATCAGGATCTTCGTGATGAGGACCGGTGACACAGAGCTAGTACGCTGACATCCTGCGATCTCTTCGCGGATCGGATCGAAATACTCGGCGATGTCGTCGTAGAGCTTCTTAAGCTGCGCCCGAACGTCATTGTTTCGCAGATCCGCGCACGCGACCCCAAACAGGCAGTCGTATTCAGGCTTCAGGACCTCCCCAACAACGGGCGTCAGCACCTTGTAGTCCTTCTGAAGCAGGAAGGACGAACCCCGATACATCCCCCAGCTCGCCAGGTAGAAAGCGAGGTGCAGGCTCAAATAGTCGCAGTCCGGGGACGGGTCGGTCCGCGCATCTCGAAACACGCGATAGCAATGCTCCCACGAGCGCGAGCGCCCATTCTCATTCGCGCGCGCATCGTCGTAGAAGGTCTGCGCAGCACTAATCAACTCATCGATGGCTTCCATACTTTTCTCCTTGTGTTTCCACGGATGGCCTCTCTTCCTCGAGAGCTCTCGTCGTTTCAGCGGTTCCTATGCGCGCGGATTCGGGTACGAGAGGTCGATCGCCGATCGCGCTGGCACGGGACGGTCGTTCCCGAGCATCGATGAACAACCCCGCTTCATTTCTCGATAACCATATCGCACGGGGCCGGCACGACGCTGCCATTTGGAAGACTGCAACTCAGCATCGTCGGTCCCTGACGTTCCGGGAGCACCCTCGTGCCCACCTCTCACGACGAGGCCGGGGCCGGGCATGCACGTTCGTGCGGTTATGGGAATGCGGGTGGGAGGATTTGCGTGATGGTTGCGCAGCATTCTTGGTGTTTCGTGTCGGTTCTGCGCGTACCCTGATGAGAAAGGACGCGCTCCCAAGGGTGGGGGCGCGCCGGAGGACACCTCACCGTGGAGGCACACACACCATGAAGGTCCCACCCCTATCCGAGCGACCCGTCACCGAGGAAGAGGAACAAGCCTTCCTCGCCCCACCGTCACGCCGCAAGAAGCGCTCCATAGCGGACACACGAGCAGCGCTACGCCCGTGGGTGATCGGCATCGGGCTCACCGTGCTGGTCGCTGTGGCAGCTGTTGCTGCCTACAGGCTGGGCGCGGGCATCGCCTCATGGAACGAAAACCCCAGCGCAGCCGCGACACCCACGGTGCATCCAGCGCCCGCACCAACAGTGTCCAGCGAGCCCGCCATGTCAGGCGGCTACGAGATCGGCCCCGACGGAGTCCTCGTGCGCCCCGCCGAGTTCGCCGCGGACACGTACACGAAGCCCGAACTACCGGAGGTCGCTAAGGAAAACAGCGAACGAGGCGCCGAAGCTGCAGCAGAGCACTACCTCGCACTGCTGGTCTACGCATGGAACACCGGAGACACTCAACCATTAGCGGACATGTCTGACCCTAATTCAGCCTTCGCTAACACTTACGTCACCAACATCGGCGATCTCTATAAAGGTGGATGGTCCTACGGAACTTCTTCTAAGATCACGGATGTTCTTCGCGTGGAACCAGTTCCGCCGAATGGCACAGACATCCCGGATAATTCAGTTCTCGTTAAGTTCCATATCGTGTCGATTGACGGAATTAAATGTCAAGGAGTTCGAACGAAGGACCAGACACCCGAATACGGATCAACACTGTCCCTAATTCTCACTTGGAACGATGGCAAGTGGGTTGAAGTTCAAGGACGGGTGCTACGGGATGAATAAGAAGTTTAGACGCTTCGCTTTGGTATCAATCCTAGCGCCGGCATTCATCGCATCTTTCATGGCTAGAGTTTCATCTGCAGACATACCTTGGGATTCAAATTTCGACTCGACAACTGAGAATGACACTGCCACCCTTAATGGCTTAATGGGAGACCGCGAATCTACTCCAAAAGATAGTTGGTACAACCACACTGGCGCTGACGATATCCCTAGACTCACAAACTTGTTCGACACAAGTCCTGCTGCGCAGACATACAAAGACGCGGCACGCTGTAAGAACGTGTACGTCAATAGGGCTCCCAACAGTCCGACGGTCTCCGACGATGACACCGTCGACAACTGCCCACTCCCGTCAGACCCTGATGGAGGCTCCGATCAAGACCCAGGCCGCCTGCCCTCAACACGAGACCTCCTCTACCTAGCCACTGCCGTCATCCACGCCGACGGTGCCGGTCTCTACAAGCGGCCCGAAGGGGTTTCCTACACGAATAAGCACATTCCCACACTCGTTGCAGCCACACGCCCCACGCAAACCCACGTAGTGACGATGTTCGGCCGCGAGGTCACCGTGACATTCACGGCCACGTCCTACACGTGGAGCTGGGGGGATGGGACCCCGGATCTGACCACGACCTCGCCGGGGATGCCCTGGCAAGAAGGCATAGACCCCAACACTGACCCCGCCCTGATCCGCCACTACTACAAGGCTCCCAACGGGTGGAAGTCTTTCCTGGACGGGCCCTACCCCTCCGCCACGCGCACCATCACGCTGACCACCACCTGGGCGGGTACGGCCACCAACCCCTTCACGGGTGACACCCAGACGATCAACGGCCTGGTCACCACCACTGAGACGACCGGACCGTTCCCGCTGGGTCAGCTCATCGTCAACAACACCGACACTTCAGAAGAAAAACAAGGGCACTAAACACACTGAGGCCCCAGCCCACCATCGTGGGCTGGGGCCTCAGCATCAATGTTTCACGTGAAACAATCGCAGGAACAGCCACCAAGTGGCCTCAAGGGCGGCGCCGCAACTACTTGCGGTGATAGCGCGGGCTCGTGCCCAAGTGCGTCGGGTATACGTTCAGGCCGTCCTTCAGCTTCGACTCGTCCAGGCCGCGATACGTGTACGAGCTATCGTTCACGATATCCGTAGGATCCACGACGCCATCCGCGTACTGCTGGACCTCCTCGGGCGTCGGACTCGACCCACCCTGCTTCTGCGCCAACGGGTTCTCATCAGGGAACTGCGACGGATCCGTATTCAAAATCGCGCCCGGATCAATGCCGCCAAACCCCGTGTACTTGTTCCAACCATGATCAGGATTCAAGCCCGTCTTCACCAGCAACTGCAACAGCTGATTGCTGGTCGCCTCAGGCCACCGCTGCTTCGCCAACGCCAGAACGCCGGTCACAATGGGGGATGAAAACGACGTACCGAAATACTCAACCACCTGACCCGACGCAGCATCGCGAACGGCAACAGGACCTCCAATAGACGTCGTCACCACTCCCTCACCCCACGAGGAGTAGTCCTGCCGAGTCCCATTGACACTGATCGCCGTCACACCAACGACCCCGGACCACTTGGACAACGACGAAAGATCGTCATCACGCGCGCTATTACCTGAAGCAGTAACGAGAATCACTCCGCTCGACATAGCGCGAGCAACCGTCCACTTCATCTGGTCATCATCGTCATAACTCGTAGCGGATAGATTGATTATCTGGGCACCATCATTCATCGCCTGATTCATCACCCAGACAGATTCCGTTTGATTCACGATACCCGTGTCTGTATGGCAATCATCCTGAGCCTGATCGCCATCATCGCCAGTGCTGAAGGGAGCGCCACTGCCAAAAGGAATCTGATACGTCAGCAACGTGCTACCGGGAGCGACGCCATAAGTATCCGCCACAAGCACAGACGCCACGGCCGTGCCATGCGTCTTCGATCCGGAAGTAGTAGTGATGGTACACGTCTTCTGTGGAGAGATATCCGCACGCTGAAGTTCTGGCGCTGATGTGTCTACCGGACCATCGATCATTGCGATGGTGACTCCCTCGCCCGTGTAGCCCTTCGCGCGGGCACGATCGAAGCCGTAGTACGAGAAGTACGCCTGATCGGCCGCAGTAATCGTGTCGGCTGCGTGCGCGGGGGCAGCGGGAATCGATACGATGCCCGCCGCGAGCGCACCCACGGCAGCCACGGCAACACTGTGCCTCACGCGCACTCGCCGGTTCCTCTTAGCCCTCACCATTGGCGCGGGTCCCATCCGTCGTCCCGGCGCGGAGCGGGCTCAATGTCCTTGTCGGTCCCGTATGTCTGCGACATCGGATTCACGTACCCTTCCGGCAACTCATCGTCGTCCTCCACGCGGAAAGGCGTGTACTTGCGACGCTTCGCCTTCTCGTCGTCCTTGCCACGGCCGGCGCCCGCACCAGCACCGCCGCCCATGAAGCCAGAGGCTCCCTGGGTTCCGGCTTTCCCGGAGCCAGCGGAACCAACACCGGCGCCCGCACCGCGGGAGCCGTCAGCTCCGACGATACCAGATAGGCCCGCGGTACCAGAGGGTGCCTTGTACGTCCCGTAGCCCGGACCGGAGTAGGATCCCGCACGCAGCGAAGACATGCCGCTCACGTTGCCTGCCGTTCCCCCTCGTCCGAGGGCAGCTGCAGCACCACGGCCAAGAGCGCTCGCCGACGAGCCGACGCCTCCACCCATGCGGGCCGCACCACCGACGCCAAGGGCTCCCGCTCCTAGCATCCCAGCACCAGCAAAACGGGAGGTCAACGCGGACTCGCTTCCCGGACCGCCATTCACGTTCCACAGTGGGTGGTATCGGTCTACCGGAGGCGCCGGCGTATAGCCGCGGACGACGCCGTTACGATGCCAGTCCCCGTTCACTCGCGTGTGCAGTAGATCGACGCCCATGAGGTCCTGCGGGTCGGAAATCGGGTTCAGGCGCGACCCCTCCTCCCCCTCGGTCACGAAGCGATTCGGGATACGAGGCGATGACATGACGCGATCACTGACTGGGCCGCCCTCGTCGTACCCCGCCGGATACAGTCCGGAACCAGAGCTTCGCAAATCAGATCGCCCATAGTCATTATCACGGCTGCCCGGGTACACACCCGCCTCGTGAGCGGAAGTATTCAGGTATCCACGCTCAATGTCGCGACGAACAGTACCACTTGACGGACCTGACCCCAGCGGCGATGTTAAATCCGGGTTATTGACACGCTTCTCCATCGCTGCAGACTGCGCATTCGTCCCATCCGCCAGAGCCTGCATCGTGTCGTTCGCGCGCTGCAGGATGTCCGTCGCGGCGGCTTCACGCTGGTTGTTCGCCTGGATGATGAGACCTTGGACGTACGCTTCACCCGTCGTAGCGACCGCATTGATCGGCAGTCCCGCGAGGCCCATATACCCTGTCACAGGAATGACGACGTGGGCTGCGTCTGCCAACGCCTGCAGCTTCGAGTCGACCAGGGTGGGCGAGAGCTGCATAGCGTCCTCGCGCACGTGCTTCATGACGCGACGGGCCTCCGCGTAGAATTCCATCGCGGTGTTGTGCCCATCCTTGATGGCCTGCACCTGCTTCATGGCACGATCGGTCCACGCGTCGATCTGGTCTCCGGTTTCCCCGGTGAATCCCTGGTTCGTGCGCATGTGGTGCGTGGAGTTATTGGCCTCGTTCAGACCGCACACGATCGTATTGTGTTCGTTGTCCGAGGCGTCCAACGCGGAGGCTGTCTCGATTGCGGCGACGAGCTGCATGAGGCGCTCGTACATCGGGCTCTCAACCATGATTCGTATTCCTCGTTCTAGATGGCCGACGGCGCGTTTTGGGCGGGTTCGGAGGACGAGGCACCGGCATCGGTCCCCGTATTCGCTGCCGGGGCGGAATTGTCGACCGGAGTCGGAGGTGCAGTGTACGTCGAATAGGCAGTCGACCCACCACCACTCGTCGGGCTTGGGTCCAGGCCCGCAAGGATGGCGGCAAGCTGGTCAGCATTCGCCGTCTCTGCGGCCTCGAAGGCCTCGGCTGCCTGTTCAACCTCTCCGTCGAACTTTGTGAAGCTCTGCTTCTGCTTGCCGATGAGACGATCCTCAGTCTTCAGCAGCGAAACGATCGCCGTGCGCATGGCCTGGAACCCGCCCTCGTCGGACCAATACGAGGGGTCTTGCGCGTCAATGAGCCGCCCGAGAGCCTCCGACGAGTCCCCCAGGGACTCCCCTCCCCCGCTTCATATCGTCACGCGTCTGGGCGTGCTTATCGGAATCGAAGCCGACGTCAACCACGCGCTACCTCCTGATCAACCAGCCCATAAACGTGGGCCACCGAACACTGTTCTACCTAGCCAAGCGTATGACCAGTTGTTCAGGTTAACAAGCGAATCGGAGGTTCACGAGGCCGGGGCCGGGTCCTCGGAGACGCCCGCTCACGGGACCTCGGAGACGCCACCCACGGGCACCCCTCAAGCTAGACGACCGCGCGGGCACCCCGCGCTCAAGCAGTCACCCCGCCCCACGCGCAGACTCACCCCCGCCTCTCGCGCAGGCTCCGCGCGAGGAGGCCGTGCCTCGGCGCGAAGACCCAGGCGAGCACGAAGCACGCGGTGAGCACCAGGACGATCGTGGCGCCCGTGGGCACGTCCAGCGCCCACGACAGGTACAGGCCTACCAGGCCCCCGGCAGCCCCAAGCACCGGCGACAGGATCATCATGGTCCCCAGGCGGTCGCACAGGAGCCGCGCGGTGGCCGCAGGGGTGACGAGCAGGGCCAGCACCAGGACGTTGCCGATCGTCTGCACCGAGATCACGACGGCGAGAGCCACGGCGACGTACAGGGACAGATCCGCCAGCAGCACGTGCACGCCCGCCGCCCGGGCGCTCTCGCGGTCCAGGGTCACGGCCACGATGGGCCGGTGCGCCAGGAACAGCATGAGCAACACAAACAACGCGCCGCCCAGCACCACGGGCACATCCGACGCTGGAATACCCGTGATCG
>ERZ773070.2491-NODE-2491-length-10385-cov-10.268151_pt1 | contig 10385 bp, 4 predicted proteins | sample MGYA00580618_ERZ773070 | MGnify/ENA primary metagenome ERZ773070 (study PRJEB29015, sample SAMEA2738023) | human oral metagenome | biome: human oral; feature: human-associated habitat; material: dental | place: China | collected 2019 ...
AGCCCTCCGGCCGGCCGCCGATGAACGCGGGGGCCGTGGCCAGCACCGGCGCCGACACCGCGGGCGCCCTGGGCATGGCCGCCGTGGCGATCCTCGTCGGTGGAGCGCTCCTGTGGCGCCGTCGAGTGACGCCCTGAGCTCGCACTGAGCTCGCACTGAGCTCGCACTGAGCGAGCGGGGCAGGCCGTTGGGGCCGCCGCCTTCCTGGAGAGGCGGCGGCCCCAACGCCTCGCGCGAGCCCGGCTGTGACTCCTTCGAGATAATGAGTATGGGTATCGCAAAAGCGGGTCCGCCTCGTCCCCAACGAGCCCGCGCCGGATGCCCGCGATACCCCTATCCCCGTTATCCAGGAGCAATCTGTGCGCTTCTCCCCGCTCACATGCCTTGGCGCCGCTGCCGCCGCGCTCGGCCTGACACTCTCACTCGCCGCGCCGCCACCCGCGCTCGCCGCGCCCGCCACCCCTCCGATCGTCGAGCGCGCCCTCAAGGACGACGCCGACCGATCCCAGGCCGGGATCGCGGACAAGGTCCGGGTCATCGTCATGCTCAAGGATCAGCCGGCCTCGCCGTCGGCCGCCACTGAGTCCGCGAACCTCGCCAGCCAGAACGCTCTGCTCGCCACCTGGGCCACCACATACGGCCTGCAGGTCGACGACCAGTTCGGCTACCTCGTCAACGGTCTGAGCGGCACCATGCCCGCGGACAAGATGGTCGCGCTGGCCGCCGATCCCGCCGTCGCCTCCGTGCGCCGCGAGCGCCTCTACCACCCCACCGAGCACGTCGCCCGAGACCTCGAGGGCGTGCCCGCGGCGCTCAAGAGCCACAAGGCGGATGGCACGGGCTCGCTCATCGCCGTCCTCGACTCCGGTATCGACCCCTCCCACCCGGACCTGCGCCTGGACGACTGCGGCGCGGCCAAGATCCAGGAGGTCAACCCCACCGGCGGCCAGTTCACCTGCAAGGTCCCCAACGGCTACAACTACGCCGACGAGTCCTTCGAGATCCGCGATCTCACCGGCTCCCAGCACGGCCAGCACGTCGCCGGCATCGCCGCCGCCAACGGATCGCAGGGCGCCGAGCCCGACTTCGAGACGTCGCGGCGCATCGACGGCGTCGCCCCCAACGCCCAGCTGCTGGCCATGAAGGTCTTCTCCAATGACGCGCACGAGCACGACGCCCGTGACTCGGACATCATCGCCGCCATCGAGGACTCGGTGAAGATGGGCGCAGACGTCATCAACATGTCCCTGGGCGGCCCCAACGGGGTGCGCGACTCCTCCAACGGCGCCTGGACCGCCATCGAGCGAGCGCGTGAGGCCGGTGTGCTCACCGTCGTCGCCGCGGGCAACGAGGGACTCAACTTCTCCCCGAACCAGGAGACCCAGGACCTCGTCGGCCGCTTCGACGACGGCACGGTGGGCGACCCCGCCGTCCACGGATCGGCGCTGACCGTCGCCTCGCTGGACAACACCCGCGTCACCGCCCCGCACGGGACCCTCGGCGGGGGGGGGGATGGCGCCCTTCGCCTACCAGCTCGGCTCCGGCACCACCCTGACGGGCTCCCACCCCCTGATCCACGTGGGCCTGGGCCGCGCCGAGGACTACGCCGCCGGCGCCGACCTCACAGGGGCCGTCGCGCTGGCCGAGCGCGGCGAGAACGCCTACGCGGACAAGATCGCCCAGGCTCAGGCCCGCGGCGCCGTCGGCGTCCTCGTCTACAACTCCGAGGAGGGCGGCGAGCTCTTCCCGGGGATGGGCGGCTTGGAGGACGTGACGCTCTTCTCCGGGTCCCTTCGCCGCAGCGAGGGACTGGCCCTGCGCGACGCCCTGGCCGCCAAGCCGGGCCAGCAGGTCGGCGCCGGGCTCGCGCAGATCGACAAGGCCCTGGACACCCCTGTGACCGCGACCGTCGACGGCTCGCCCTCGGTGGCGCTGCGCGAGGTGAGCGCCCCCAGGACCTTCACCGTCACCCTCACCAACCGCGGTGACGCGGACGCCACCTACACGGTGCCCGCCCAGCAGGTCATCACGGAGACCAACGCCGCTGGCGAGGCCACCTCCACGCTCGTGTCCTCGGAGACCCTCAGCGCCTCGGCCGAGGCGCTGACCGTCCCCGCGGGCGGTACCGCCACCGTGGACTTCACCCTGTCCCCGGACACGGCCTCCACCCACTTCATCGAGGGCTGGGCGAAGCTCGCCTCCAGCACCGGGGCGCCCGATCTCGTCGTGCCCTACCTGGGATTCGTGGGCGACTGGAACGCCGAGAGCATCATCCAGCCCGCCGGTCAGACCTGGGGGCCCGGCGCCGTCGAGGACACCACCGCGCTGGTGGGCCCCATGCCCTCCTCGGTCCTGCCCTTCGACGACGGCAAGGGAACCGTCCGGGCCATGTCCCCGAACGGCGACGGCCACCTCGACTCCGCCATTCCCAGCCTGCTCCTCATGCGCAACGCCCGCACCATCCGATACTCGGTGCTGGACTCGGCTGGGAACCAGGTCATCGACCTCGGCGATGACGAGAACATCAGCCGCAACATCGGCGGCGTCGACGAGGAGGGCAAGGCCATCCTCGGAGCGGACGGCACCGTCAACGTCACCGGCCGGGTGACCGACGACCGGGCCAAGCCCTCGGGCATGACGCTCAACATGAACGGCCAGTCCGTCGCCATCAACGACGACGGCACCTTCACCCTGGCTGCCTCGGTGGACGGGGAGACCAACCACCTCGGCTTCGTCGCCAGCGACGGCGCCAACACCGGCTACAAGGTCGTCCCCATCAAGGGCCGGGGGGAGACCCGCTCCGAGGCCACCGTCGCCATCAGCAACGGCGAGTGCAGCCCCGCCGGGAACTGCTACCTCACCTCCGCCAACACCGATCGCACCGCCGACGGCGTCTTCAACGCGCGCGGGACGACGAGCGGGGGAGTGTCGAGCATCGACTTCATCCCCGCCTCGCGCGCCACCGAGGACGGCAGGCTCACCGAGGGCACGCCCATCAGCGCCACCATGGCCGACGATGGCACCTTCACCGTGCCCCTGCCCGCGCCCATGGGCATGAGCACCTTCCGCATGGTCGCGCGCGACGCCGCCGGGAAGGTTGTCGTGGAGTCCCTCATCAACCTCTACGTCGACATCAAGCCGCCCTCGATCGACTTCACCGAGCCGGTCCTCTACGGCGGCGAGCTGTACACGAGCGCCGACTCCGTGGACTTCAAGGGAACGATCTCCGACGACGGGTGGGGCTACAAGCTGCGCCTCAACAATGAGATGGCGGCGGACTTCCACCGCTACAACAACCCCGGCGCGAATGTGAGCAAGCGCGACTTCGCGGAGAGCCTCGCGGTCAAGGACGGGGACACGATCCTCGTCGACGCCACCGATGAGGTCTACAACGCCGTGCGCGCCACCATCCCCGTCCACGTGGACAAGGAGGCGCCCGGCGCCACCCTGTCCGGGGTCAAGGACGGCGAGGTCATCCGCGACCGCCGTGAGCTGAGCGCCACCGCCACCGACTCCCACCTGGCCTCCCTGGAGGTGAGCGTGGATGGCAAGGCGCTGGGCTCGGCGTTGACGGCGCGCGCCAAGCAGCGCACCGACGTCGAGGCCGTGCTGGCCCCCGTGGGCCGCCCTCAGGCGGACGGCGACGGGCACGATGACGGCCACGGCCACGCGCATGGGCGCGCCGAGGCCGCCGCCGGTGCCGGGGGCGCCGAGGGAACTGAGGCCGTCGAGGGCGCCGCTGCGGGAGGGGCCGGCGGAGGCGCCGCTGCCGCTGCCGGAGATGCTGGCGCTGGGAACGCTGCGGGCGATGCTGCCGCCGCTGGCGCCGGGGAGGCCGCTCCCGGGACGCCCTTCGCCGAGGCGACTGACTCGGCCGACGCGGGCTCGCTCAGCATCCCCGTGCCGACGGCGGATTTGAGCGCCGGGGCGCACGTCGTCGTCGTGACGGCCACGGACCTCGCGGGCAGCACGACGACGGCGACCACCCCCGTCGTCGTGGACGCCGACGCGGTCATCAACGGGCCGGACTCCGCCACGGTGACCGTGGAGCGCGGAGCGCTGGCCGATCAGGCCGCCGTGGCGGCGAAGGTCCTGGAGAACTACTCCGTGACCGACGACGGCTCCGCCACCGCCGCGGGCGACACGACGCTGTCGCTGGCGCCGAACACGGTCCTCACTGAGGGGGCGAACGCGGTCACGCTGGTGGCCACGGATGCCGCCGGGCGGGTCGTCACCCGCCAGGTGACGATCACGATCGCCTTCCAGGAGCAGCCGCCGTCGGGCGATGGTTCTGGTGATGGCTCTGGTGGTGGCTCCGGCGACGGCTCGGGGCCGGGCGTGCGCCCGAGCCAGCCGGGCCAGATGCCCGTCCCGCTGCCGGGGCCCGGTGTCTCGGCGGACGCTGGTCTTCCCGCCACGGGGCGGCCCCCGATGAACGCGGGGAAGGTCGCCAGCACCGGTGCCGATGTGCCGGGGATGCTCGGCCTGGCCGCCGCTGCGGCGCTCGCTGGCGCGGCTCTCGTGTGGCGCCGTCGCCGGAGCGCGGCAGCCCATGGCAGCGCCGACGAGTGACGACGCGCTGAACTCGCAGTGAGCTCGCACTGAGGCCTGCTCGGAGTCGGCGCTGACAGGACGCCAATATCGCGCTAGATAAGGAAAAATTTTCCGTCAACGGCCCTTAGTGTAGTACGCTACGACCATGCTCCTGACGTTCTCTGTGGCGAACTTCCGATGCTTCACGGACCAGGCCGTCCTTGACCTCGTCCGTCCGTCCCTGAAGACCCTCACCCCCAAGCCCGGCTCCTCCTGGATCCAGGAGACCCAGCGTGTGGCCGCGATCTACGGCGCCAACGCCTCCGGCAAGTCGACCCTGCTCGATGCCCTCGAGACGCTGCACCGAGCGATCAGTGGCGAGCGCGGCATCCTCTACCAGCCAGACAGGTTCAGGCCGGATGTCACGGAGCCCACCACCTACCGACTCGAGTTCACCACCGATGACCGGCGCTTCTCCTACACGGTCAAGGCAGAGGCCTGGGGTATCTCAAGCGAGGAACTGTGGGAGGTCGGCGCGCGGTGGAAGAAGGTCTTCTCGCGGGGCCAGGCGAGCGCGGATGCTCCCCTGGACGTCTCAACCAGTTCCTCTCTTCGTGGCCCTAATCGTGAGGTCAAGAAGCTCACGGGTGTGGACGACCTTTTCCTGGGCGTGGCCTTCCGCTATCGCCATGAGAGCCTTTTCCCTCTTGCCAAAGCACTGCGTTCCACATCCTTCGTCCATCACTCGGATGATGAGAGGCTCGCGCGGATCCGCTGGCTCACAACCCGTCTTGCCGAGGATCCTGAAGGCTGGAGAAATATCAGTGCCGCTCTCTCCCAGATGGCGGATCTGGGTATTCTCCGCGTCGAGCTCGAGGAGCAGGAGATCCCTCCGAAGGTGCTGGAGGAGATTCGATCTCTCGCTGAGCGCCTTCAAGGCGAAGAGGTTGAGCTTCCAGACGAGATGATTCGCCAGCTCCGTCATTCTCTCGTCTTCATCCATAGCGGTCCGGATGGTGCCGAGTGCCGTCTAGGGCTTGGCGCCCAGAGTGAGGGCACTCTCACCTGGCTCGCAACCGCTGGACCTGCTATTCACACTCTGCGGCATGGGGGGGTGCTCGTCGTTGACGAGCTCGACGCGAGCCTCCATCCCCACCTCGCGTCGGCACTAATTGAGATGTTCCAGGACCCGGATCTCAACGCGACCGGCGCCCAGCTCATCGCCACCACCCATGACTCCTCACTGCTGGGCAATGCGCCAACACCGAGGCTCGAGGCGGCGGAGGCATGGTTCTGCGAGAAGGATGACGACGGTTCCTCAATCATCTACTCGTTGGCTGATTTCACCGATCTGCGCCGGGGCAGCAACAAGGAGAAGCGCTACCTCGTCGGTGCTCTCGGTGGAGTGCCCAGGGTCGACTCTTCCGGCCTTCGCCGCGTTCTCGCGGCAAAGGAGGCTTGAGATGGGGCGACGGCGTCCCCAGAGGCGAATGCCTCGCGAGCAGCGCCGGGCGGGCGTCCCCGAGCCGCCGATCGACACCCAGGGTCCCTGCCCGTCGACGACGATGCCGCACCTCATGCGCAGCCTCGGACTCCTCTGAGGCCGGACCGGTCTCGATCCTGATGTCGACCGGTCTCGGCGGGCGAGGCGCGCGGGACCACCTCCATGAAACGGCTTGCAGTATCTTGCAGGCGGGCGCACACTTACCTTGTCCCTGGCGCCCTGACCGGTAAGAACAACGACGTTCCTTGGAGACGACCATGCCCCATCCCTCCACTCCACAATCGCGGCCCACCTCCCGGGCGCTCCTGACAGGCCTGCTCGCCACCCTCAGCCTGGCGCTCGCGCTCCTCGGGGTCACCGGGCTCACCGTGCCCCCGCCCGCCTCCGCGGCCCCCGACGCCGAAACCATCTCCCTGCCCGGCACCCACAACACGGCCATGGGCTGCGCCACCGACTGGAGCCCCGACTGCGCTGCCGCCACCCTCACCAAGGACCCCGAGTCCGGCATCCACACGGGTACCTTCACCCTGCCGGCCGGGACCTACCAGTACAAGGTCGCCGTCGGCGGCACCTGGGACACCAACTACGGCAAGGACGGCGCCCCCGGCGGCGGCGACATCGAGTACACCACCGCTGGCGGGCCCATCACCTTCTACTACGACCCCGCCACCCACCGCGCCTGGAGCACCACTGACGGCCCCACCATCACCCTGCCGGGCGACTTCCAGTCCGCGCTCGGCTGCACCCAGGGCGACCAGGGCGGCAACTGGGCCCCCGCCTGCCTCGCCACTCTCATGCACCCCAACGGCGACGGAACCTGGTCCTACTCCACCTCCTCGCTGCCGCCTGGAACGCACCAGGTGAAGGTCGCCCACGGCCTGGCCTGGGATGAGAACTACGGCGTCGACGGCGCCGCCGGTGGGGAGAACTACAGCTTCACCACCAAGGCCGGCGAGCAGGTCCACTTCACCTACACCCTCGCCGACCACCGCCTGGGCATCACCACCGCGAGCCCCGGCGTCGCCGGCGTCGGCGAATCCCGCGCCTACTGGATCGACGAGACCACGCTTGCCTGGCCCGTCAGCCTCCTGCCCTCCGGGGTGAGCCGCGACGCCGTCGTCGATGCCCAGGGCTCGCCCGTTCCCGGGGCTCCCATCTCGCTCAGCCTTGTCACCGCCCCCGACGGCGGGGCCGCCGTCACCGACGGAGCCGTCACCGGCGGCACCCTCACACCGCTGCGCATCACCGGGGACCTGCCCGCCTCCGTCCTCATGGCCCACCCGAACCTCCGGGGCTACATCGCCGCCAGCCTCACCGGCGCCGACGGCGCCCCCGCCCTCTCCCGAGCACAGGTGGAGGAGGCCCTGACCGGGCAGGTCGGCGTCGTCCAGCAGGGGGCGGACGGCACAGGCGCCACCGCCTTCACCGGCATCCAGCTCGCCCCCGCCCTCGACGCCCTCTTCCCCGCCAGCGCCCGCGACGGCTCCGCCCCGCTCGGCGTCGTCTGGGACGGGGCGCGCCCCTCCTTCCACCTGTGGGCCCCCACCGCCAAGAGCGCCACCCTGCTCACCTGGGGCACGGCGTCGGAGACCGGCAGCGCCCCTGAGGCGGGAGGCGAGGCCGTGCGCACCGCCGCCACCCGTGGGCCCGACGGCCGCTGGAGCGTGGACAACGCCGACGGCGCCATCGCCGCGGGCTCCCAGTACCTGTGGGAGGTACGGGTCTACGTGCCCGCCACAGGCAAGGTCGAGACCAACCTCGTCACCGACCCCTACTCCACGGCCCTGACCACCGACTCCACTCGGTCCGTCGCCGTGGATGCCTCCGCGCCCTCGCTCGCCCCCCAGCAGTGGTCCAGCGCCACCGCCCCGACCCTCGCCAACGACGCCGCCCACACCATCTACGAGCTGCACGTTCGCGACTTCTCCATTCACGACACCACCGTGCCGGAGTCCTACCGCGGCACCTACCGCGCCTTCACGCAGTCCGACTCCGACGGCATGAAGCACCTGCGCTCCCTCGCCGATGCCGGCATGAACACCATCCACCTCCTGCCGACCTTCGACATCGCCACCATCCCCGAGGACCGCGCCAAGCAGGTGACCGCCCCCGTTCCCGACGCCGGTCCCGCCAGCGAGGAGCAGCAGGCCGCCGTCGCCTCCACCGCGGACACCGACGGCTTCAACTGGGGCTACGACCCCTACCACTACACCGCCCCCGAGGGCTCCTACGCCACCGCCGAGAACCAGAACGGCGGGGCGCGCATCATGGAGTACCGCGAGATGGTCGGCGCGCTCCACGGCGCCGGCTACCAGGTGGTCCTCGACCAGGTCTTCAACCACACCCCCGCCTCGGGGCAGGACGCGACCTCCGTCCTCGACCGCGTCGTGCCCGGCTACTACCAGCGGCTCAAGGCCGACGGCGTGGTGGAGAACTCCACCTGCTGCTCCAACACGGCCAGTGAGAACGCCATGATGGAGCGCCTCATGATCGACTCCGTGGTCACATGGGCCCGCGACTACCACGTCGACGGCTTCCGCTTCGACCTCATGGGTCACCACTCCAAGGACACGATGGTGCGCCTGCGCGACGCTCTGCGCGCCCTCACCCCGGACAAGGACGGCGTCGACGGCTCCGCCATCTACCTCTACGGCGAGGGCTGGAACTTCGGCGAGGTCGCCAACAACGCCCTGTTCCAGCAGGCCACCCAGGGCCAGCTCGGCGGCACCGGCATCGGCACCTTCAACGACCGCCTGCGCGACGCCGTCCACGGCGGTGGCCCCTTCGACGACGACCACCGCACCTTCCAGGGATTCGGGACCGGCGCTGTCACCGACCCCAACGGGCTCGACCCGCGCCCTGAGGCCGATCAGAAGGCCGACCTCGCCCACCGCACCGACCTCGTGCGCATCGGCCTGGCCGGCAACCTCTCCGACTACTCCTTCACTGCCTCCGACGGGACCGTGCGCACCGGCGCCGAGCTCGACTACAACGGGGCCAAGGCCGGATACGCCTCCTCACCCGAGGAATCGGTCAACTACGTCGACGCCCACGACAATGAGACCCTCTACGACCTCGGCGTCTTCAAGCTCCGAACCGACCTCCCCATGGCCGACCGCGTCCGCATGAACACTGTCAGCCTGGCCACCGTCGCGCTCGGGCAGTCGCCGTCGTTCTGGGCGGCCGGAACCGATGGCCTGCGATCGAAGTCCCTCGACCGCGACTCCTACAACTCCGGTGACCACTTCAACGCCATCGACTGGTCCGGACAGGACAACGGCTTCGGCAAGGGACTGCCGGTGAAGTCCAAGAACGGTGAGAAGTGGCCGATCATGACGCCGCTGCTCCAGGACCCTAGCCTCAAGCCGTCGGCCGCGGATATCTCCGCCGCGCAGGCCCAGTCCATGGACCTGCTGCGGCTGCGCTCCTCCACGCCCCTGTTCAGCCTCGGCGACGCCGGGCTCATCAAGGCCAAGCTGAGCTTCCCCGGCTCCGGGCCCGAGCAGGCCCCCGGTGTCATCACCATGCTCGTGAACGACCCCGCGGACGGCTCTGCGGGCGGCGTCGACTCCGACCCCGCGCTCGCGGGCGTCCTCACCGTCTTCAACGCCTCGGATGAGCCGATCACCCAGGTGGTCCCGGGGCTGGCCGGGCGGGGCTTCGCGCTGTCGGACGTGCAGGCCGCTGGCACTGACGAGGTCGTCAAGGGCACCACCTTCGACGCCGCCACCGGCACGGTGACCGTGCCCGCGCGCACCGTCGCGGTGCTCACCGAGAAGCAGGGGGCGACGCCGCAGCCGAGCCCGACGCCGGATCCGAGCCCCGCGCCGAGCCCCGACCCGACACCCGCTCCCAGCCCGAGCCCGGCGCCTGATCCGTCGGCGTCGGGGTGGGTGTGGACCGGCAGCGCCTGGACGTATGTCGACCCGGCCACGGGCCAGGCGGTCACCGGCTGGCTCAAGGACGCCGGGTCCTGGTACTACCTCGACCCGGCCACCGGGGCCATGGCCACCGGATGGGTGAGGGTGGGGACCCTGTGGTACTACCTGCGCCCCGACGGCGCCATGGCCACCGGCTGGACCGCCGTGGGCGGGCACTGGTACTTCCTCGAGCCCGCCTGGGGCCACATGATCACCGGGTGGATCGCCACCGGCGGCCACTGGTACTACCTGGCCCCCGACGGGGCCATGGCCGCCGGCTGGCAGTGGATCAACGGAGCCTGGTACTACCTGGACGGCACCACGGGGGCGATGCGCACCGGATGGCTCAAGGACGCCGGGTCCTGGTACTACCTCGACCCAGCCACCGGCCGCCTGACCCCCTAACCCCCACCCCTCCCCCCTTGATC
>ERZ773070.2497-NODE-2497-length-10365-cov-13.948400_pt1 | contig 10365 bp, 7 predicted proteins | sample MGYA00580618_ERZ773070 | MGnify/ENA primary metagenome ERZ773070 (study PRJEB29015, sample SAMEA2738023) | human oral metagenome | biome: human oral; feature: human-associated habitat; material: dental | place: China | collected 2019 ...
TCGCGGTACATGCCCTGGGTCGCCTTGTTCGCCAACTCCAGCAACGCCGGCGGACACCCGTGCAATCCGGTAGTTTTAGTGTCACGCACTCCATTTCCAAAAGCCAAATCAGTAAACAACCCTCTCTCAAAACACTTATGGATAAGCTAGAATTACTGGAGTCGTGATTTCGCAGCGTCCAGCCGCAGCACTTTCTTGTCGGCTACCGTCGCCGAGAGCGAAGGAACATTTATGATCTACGCAACTAAAGAACTCCCTCGCTCTGAGCGAATCCCCCGCTGTCGGCCTCGGGCAAGACCTTTCCGAACTGACGACCATGCACTGACGGGGCTCCTAATGCGGATTGCTATCACAACACTCGTTTGTCTATTTTGTTTGACTGGATGTTCAAATCCACCAGAGCAGGTAGGTGTCCCCGTTGTCGCCCCCCGAGCACGATTCGGAGCTACCGGATGGAGCGAACCATCTAACAGACTTTTATCTGCCCATAAAGGCGATGTCGGTCAGATTCTTTTTCGGATGAAGAAAAGTAACCCTAACCGAGGCGCGTTGCTAAGCATAAGAGGAGAATACAGTCACGCTGACGCAAGAACGCATGGCAAGGAGGTTGTTCGCTGGCGCACAAGCGGTAACTATAGCGCATGGGAGAATCTGGCTCCGATTAAAGGAAAACGATCGATTGGAGGGCGGCGGGCCTTTGGATACTCCTATCGCGAAAAACGCTTTAAACGATGGACTCAGGTTTGGTTTCTCAACTGTGGTGACTATGTTTGCGAAGTATATCTGGAAAGTCCTTCTAACGCTTCGTGTCTCGATTCATCACTTTCCAAAGCATTAGACAGCATAAGATGGAATCAGATCACGATATATAAGTAACCTCCACAAGAAGTTGCTATTTGGAGTCTCTAAAAGACCCTCTATATGCTTTCTCTATGGTATCCGCAACATCTGTCGTGGGCGGTACGTTTTCCCTTCCCAGATCTGTCCAATAAGAGCGCTTTGCGAATTGATAAGCCTCTTCCTGGTTCGCATCTACATCCGTCTTAGCGTTACCTTGATCGTCAATGAAGTTCTCTTTATCGGGAATGCTCTTATGAAGTTCCTTCATTGTCCATAGATGCGATTCTTGAGAATAAGACGTATTGTTTTTTTGACGCATGGCTTCATCACGTATCGTGTCCACAGGACTATGTTTATCGTCTGTGGGATAGATGAGTTTGTTCGCGATGGTTTCGACGGCATTGTCGCGGTCGCTGACCGCCTCGGCGCGGTTGTCCAGAGACAGCCACTTGTTGAAGGCCGCATCTTGAGTCGCCTGAAAGGCTTGGCTGCCGCCGGGAACCTTGCCCGCCGGAATAGCGCTCGTGAGGTGGTTGATCAAACCTCGAACATTCGAATGGCTTTTGTCCTTAACCTCCCCGACATTGACGTCCGCGTTGTACTCAGCCAACTCCAAATGAGACAACAACGCCCCATAACGCCCAACAACATGCTGACCATACTTGCTGTCCACCCGCCACGCCTCGACTCCGTCGCGGTACATGCCCTGGGTCGCCTTGTTTGCCAGCTCCAGCAACGCCGGCGGACGTCCATGCAACCCAGTGGTTTTAGTGTCACGCACACCATTCTCAAAAGCCAAATCAGTAAACAACCCTCTCTTGGCCAGTGTCATGTCGTCAACCAACGAAGCCGGAAGAACAAGCCGGTAGCGTTTGTCTTTGACGTCGTAGACCGCCCCGTCCCCGGACTGGACTCCTGAAGGGCTCGTCAGTTCCCGAGCGAGGTCGTCGGTGTATTCTTTGAGGATCTGTCCTGTCCATGAGCGCAGGCCGTAGTGGGCGGCCCCGAAGCGCGGTTCGCCTTTGGCGCCCAGACTCTGACCGGGGTCGCTGCCGTTGATCCCACCCGAGCGCAGACCCTCAGTGTATCCTTGGAGGTAGCCGCGGATGGCGGTGAAGGTGCGTGGATCGTGGACGGCGTCTTTGCCGGAGGTCGCCTCGTCCACAATGTGTCCGAGCTGTTCGCCGTGGTCGACATAGGCAGAGGCCCCGTGCGACAGAGCATACCGGGACCCGACAAGATAACGGGCCACGTTCGGGTCCTTGTTCCCGGGCACGTCGACCTCGCTGGCAAGAAACTCCCGGCTGACCTTGGGGTCCCCGTCCATCCCATACATCATATTCGCCACGGGATCACGCGAGCCCAGCCCCTCGAAAGTGGAGAGGTCTCCATGTTTGTCTGAGACCTGAAATACGCTATCTTTGTAGCACGCGCGGTAGTCGGCTCCTTGTTCGCGGTCCCATTTGAGCAGGTCATGCATGACGGAGTCTTTGCCGTTGACAAACTCGTTGGAAAGCGTCAGCTCCGGGTGGGCCTTGGCACCCAGGCCGAACATCTGCCCCAAATGGACATAGCCCCGCATGTCCCTGTTGAAGTGAAACATCTCGGCCCCTCCCTTGGCACCCTCTCGTCCGGCGGCTTTAATAGATTCGAGGTAGTCCTTTCGCCACTGCCCCATCGACTCGTCACCCGACTTCACCTTCATGGACACCCCGCCATTCTCCGACAGACTCTTCCACGTCTCCCAGGTGTCTTTCGCTTCCCCATCCAAACCCCGAGGCACCGAACCGGTCGCAACCATCGCCGACGCACCCAGCCCCCCGTAGAGCCGATGAAGATCCCCTGCTCTATCGCCAAGCTGATCAATCCGCGCCAAAGAAGGTCCGGACACAATCACCCCTCTTAGGACCCTTTGATCGATCTTCCGTCCGAGGTCAGCCATTCGCCGGGGGTTGATCTTCGCGGCAACGGCCGCGCAGAAGTAGGGGTCGGTCCCGAGACGGTCGAGGTAGCCCTTCTTCTTCATCTCCTCCAACGCCTTCTTCGTCGGGATCCCGTCCTCATCGACGTCGGATACAAGCTTAGAGAAGTCTTTGGCGTCGGCTTCAGCGTTGGACGCCATCGTCTGAGCTGCCAGGATACCCCTGCTTCCGAGAAGACCCCCGCCCCCGAAAAGGGCCACGCCCAGATCGTTGCGGTCCGGCCGTCGGCCTGCCCCGGCCCCAACCTTCCCGCCCGAGGGGGCAAGGTCCCCGAGAATGGACTCGATCTTCTTCGACAACGCCTCGGCCTCCGAGTCCAACTTCTCGATCCGCCGGTTGTACCTTGTCGCCAGCCTCAACTGGGTGAATTCCAGCGCTGCCTCGTCACTATCAGTGGGGATACCGGAAAGGAAAAGCTTTTTGAAAGCCCGCACGTTTCCGTCCCACTCCTCTTGCATGTCTTTAACGTCCTTGAGAGTCCGCCTATAGAGACTGCTATACTCGTCGACGGCTTTCCTGACCTCGTCGACCATCGAGCTAATCCGGTTGACCGCCCCGGTCAGCCGGCCGGCTTCCGTCCTCCAGGCAGTCACCATCTCCCCGGTCATCGAATCCGGATTGACGTTGCCGTCCATGATCTGCGAACGGTGCAACGCCCCGGCGATATGCGACAACCGCGTTGTCACGCCGGTGAAATCCACATACTTCGGCGACGGAAGCGCCTCGCTGCCCGAAATCAACCCGTACGCTGCGTACGACATGGTAAACCCCTCCATGATGCGGGCTCGCCGTGCCGGCCAGCGCACCGAGCCTTACTAGATTCAATTACTTGCGTGAATTGAATACTGTCCGTGAAGCGACGCCACGTAGAGCCAAGCCGATTTGGGCCCGACAACACGCATAGCGCCACTGTGCCAATAAGAACGCAACCGCTTTCGACGACCCGACAAGACAGCAGCCCTGTTAAGTCGGCCGAACACGACTGTCACCGTAAGTTTGACGGGACGGCAGCCCCTTCAAACCCAATGAAACGCCAGCTCCTGCGAGCTTGGCGATATGACCAACCTGCCGACCCGGCAAAACGAAAGCCCTGCCCGGCCGGTTTGACAACGTGACGACTGCTTTATCTACAGGTTCAGCAGTTCCGCTGTTCACTCTACAACGCAAAACGCTCCGACGCAATGCCTCCGGAAAGCTGAGGCAAAGATGCTTATACCCACCTTTGTTCAGATCCATTATGATCACCGAGCATGGTCCGCTATGCGTTTGGTTTCTCTTACACTACCGCAAACTGCAATGTGTCCCACTTTTTAACACAATGCAGAACGTCGGCATGAAGCCTTCCCGCTTTACTAATCGTTAGTACGAACAGGACTGGAACGCGATTCGACGTCGCCGTCAGGCTACGGATGCGACCTACCCTCGGACACTCCTCAAACACCGAACACCGACCAGATCCGAGGCGACCCTGACGCCAGCCGCCCCCAGTATGACTCGGATCAACAAGCCATTCCAGATAGAAGGTTGAGAGAGTTGGTCCCGAGATTTCACACATACAAAGCGCCGCAGGCCTGCGCACGCTAAGCTGAAGTCAGTACGGCAATTCTGCAAGCCATCCGATTCTCAAAACAAAGGAGACTCGACATGACCGTCCACGCGAAAAAGACTTCCTTAATCAGAGCAATTTTGATAGCCCTTACGGCCTTCTTACTGGCCGGCTGTCGCCTCGAAGGAACCATCGACTATCGGCCTGACGCTAAAACAGTCTTGTCTTTTGAAGTCGAGGACAGCACGGGATCCATGACCGAACTCAAACAAACGTGCGAAAGTGTGAAGATAATGGCTCAAGCAAACGCCAGTTTTATCAAAAATCCGAAAGTAGAGGACCTTACCCCTCCAGGAGGAAATACTAAATGTAAGGTTACTTCCACTGAACCACTCGGAGGCGCACCAGGTTTAAGGGAGGATTCCAAATCTTACCGCGTTGAGGTTCCGGCAAGCACAAAGAAAACAGATTATAGCGGCTTTATAGTAAAAATGACAATTATCATGCCAGGAAGAGTTACTAAAGCTAATATTGGGAAGATTGATGGAAACAAAGTCATGATTGACGATCCCAACTTTTGGTCTAAGGGCATTTCGATTACGGCGGAAAAGGAGGGGGCGTCAAAGGCTTCGACGTCAGATGGCGGCCCGTCCAGACCGTCGAATGAGAAAACTGGAGCAAAATCATCTCGGAGCGACAGCGCAGGCGGCTTCCCTGCGTGGGGCTGGGGGCTTGCCGGCGGCGGCGTTCTAGCCGTTATCGCAGGAGCCTGGCTCATTCTCGGACGCAAACGACGCACGGTCCATGCCCCGACCACCGGCCCCAGCCGGACGCCTGGTGTTCCTTCAGCTTTGCCACAGCAGGCGCAACCCTACGCCCCCGGTCAGCAGGCCACAAACCCAACCCATTATCCGCACAACAACGCCCAGGCCGCGCCGCCGTCAGGCTACGGCCACAACGCGCCCCCGACCCCTCCTCAAGCGCCGACCCCCGTACAAGACGACCCCGACGCAAGATACCGCCCCCGGTGACACGTTGTGTCGCGTTGCCTCTTACTGATAAAAGCTTGAAGCGCCGGTGACAGACAATTAGCAGGGCTGTCTCTGGGACTGTTCTCGGCGCACAACGCACAAAGGTGTGGGGTGAGACCGGATCCGGTCTCACCCCACACCTTTAATTTCGGATTAGACCGAGGCTAACCTTGATGCTTGCCTTGGCCCTCCTGAGGCTCTTCACGTCGGCCGGCCTCAAGGAAGGTCACAGTGTTGTCCGTCTCGTAAGGGGTAACCTGCGTCTCTTCAATCGAGCGGTGGTCTTCCCGACGCTTGTCCTTGCGATCCTTTCCGCGCCCACCTGTCAATCCCGATATGGCGCGCGACGTGGAGGCGGACCTGCTCCCTGCGGAGGCTCCTGGCCGCGTCATCCCCGGACGGGCCGAGCCGCTGCGTGAGGACGTGCTCGCCGTCGACGAAGCTGTGCGCCCCACGGCGGAGGCACGCCCCGCAGTCGAGGAGGAACGCCCTGTGGAAGCACCGGCTCCCCCGCGGGCTCCGTTCACGCCCTTGGCCGAAGAGGCGCCTCCAGCGGAGCGTCCGGCCATGGATGCTGCACCACGCCCCGAAGCCCCAGTCCCGCGGGCGGTTGCCGAACCCGCCCCGCGAGCTGACGTCGTACCGCCTCGAGCGCTGCCGGCAGTCCCCTGGCTCGTCGCGGACGAGGTCGTGCGAGCAGCCGTCGTCGCCCCCTTCATGATCCCCGACCCGCGACCGGAAGACGTCGAAGCGGCCGAACGAGCGGCCGTCGTCGCGCCGCCTTTCATGATGCTCGATCCACGGGCGGACGAAGCGGACACCGGACGCGCAATGCCGCTGGCCCCGCCTCGGACGCTGCCGGCCCTTCCCTGACTCGTCGCGGACGTCGTCGCGCGAGCCGCCGTCGTCGCACCCTTGACGATACTCGTCGAGGACGTCGTCGGGGTGCGCATGGTGGCCCCCGACCTCATTGATGAAGCACGCGAAGTCGGCATCGATTGGGCCGTTCGGGCGGCGCGGGCAGCCTGATAGGCCTTGTATCCAGCCACCGCTGCGCCTCCCCCGCCGATGGCGGCGGCCGAGGCCAACGGATTGTGCACCGCCGGAGAATGGAGGCCCGATGGATGGGCTCCCCCTCCAGAAATCAAGGATCCTGACGAGGAGGGCGTGTAATGCGAACTTTGCAGAGACCAGCTGTCTGCTCGTTGACTGGGGGAAACGGGGTGGACGGAAGAATGCCCAGTCGAACCGGCGTGGCTTCCGGCCGAGCCGACAGAAGCGTCGCCTCCCGACGTGTGCCATGCCGTCGCCGACCTTGAGGGACCGGTCTGCTGATAGCCGCCGGAAGAACCGTCGCCGGAGGCCCCTCGCCGCCCGCGCCCATCTCCATCGTCCGAGCCTCCTATGCCCGGCGTACGCTTTTTCAGCCCTTCGTGGAAGCCCATCTCAGCCGATCCGTACGACTTCGTTTGCTTGTGGATGAACGGGAGCCCCGAGATCGCGGCCTCGGTGCGCGACTGCAGCTCGCTGAGAACCTTTTTAGCCCGCTTCTCGAACTCGGCATGGGCAACTTGAAGCTGCTGTTCCGCCTGTGCTTGGACCTGTGCGCTTACAGGCCCTCCCCCGGGAAGGGCCGTTGCCATGCTGTTCAAGCTATCGTTCATTCTATTGACTTTGCCCAGATTTGCCTGGATTTCAGCGCTACGTTCTTTCGCTTGGATGCCGCCTTTCATGGCCTCCTCGCGAACCTCGATCAGCTTGCCGATCCCATCGGAATGGTCCTTCAGATCGCGGGCAACGCTGCTGAGGTCAGCTTGGACCGACTTGGCCGTCGTCCCCTCCAAGCCAAGGTCGGCGGCAACCCTCTCGTTGATCCCCGCGACCTCTTCGAGTTTGCCCTTGACGTTGTGCAGATGGCTGTTCGCCTGCTCAATCGACGTCGTGTCCCACGACTCGATGCCGTGGAGCCTGTCAGCATTGGGAGTCGCCATTATTCATCATCCTTCTTCGCAGATGCCACTTTCTTCATTGCCGCCGCGCCTGCTTTAAAGGCCCGGGTAATGGACTGCATTCCTTGAGGAGCAATGTACTCGAACTTCGAGTCCAAGGCGTCTAGCTGGTCCATGTAGCTTTGACGCTCTTGGTCATCGATGTGTTGGAACGACATGAGAGACTCCCGCAGATGCGCGATGATCGCGTGCTGCCTCTCCGAGGTGGACTTCAGTTCATCGTCGATGGCGACAAACGATGCGTGCAGGGGCGTCTTGAAATGGTCCAGCTCGTCGACGGCTGACCAGTGTTCGCCGCCGCCGGGACCCGCTTCTATCTGAACGCCCGACCTGAAGCTGTTTTGAGCCTCTTGGAACTTGTCGCCGCCCTCCGAGAGACTTGCTAGCTGTTGATTGAATTTGTCTGAGTCGAGTTTGAATATTGCCACTTGATCATCCCTCCCGAATCTTGTGCGTGTACGAGATCTAATGGTGGCTACACCAGGGAACCCTGATGTTTCTAGGATTATAGAATACCCCTCAATCGCCGAATCCGCATCCATCTTCGTCACATTCGCGTGTCATCGCGGGTTGAAAACCTACCAACAATTAACGAATCTTGACGAAACCGACAGTTCAAAGCGAACCAGCCGTGATGTCTGCCGATCGGCTCGGGGCTGACTCCCCCTATCCTATGAGATGATTCCGCTCGTTGCTCGGGGACCGTTCCCCGAGCGGCGAAATGACGCCGATTTCACGTAAAGTTCTATCCTGCAAGCCCCTGCAAGCCGGTCAGTCGAGAGGAGCGGGCGCGATTCCGAAAGGCTTCAGGCCGGCCTCGCCGCCGTCGGGCGCGGTCAGAACCCAGACGCCTCCCGCGTGAAGGGCCACCTCATGTTCCCAGTGGCAAGCATCCGAGCCGTCCGCAGTGACGACGGTCCATTCGTCGTCAAGCACCCGGTTGGCCTGGTCTCCAGCCGTCAACATCGGCTCAATGCAGAGCACCATCCCGGGCTTGAGCCGGGGCCCGCGCTCGCGAGAGCGGAAGTTCGGCACATCCGGCGGCATGTGCATGGCCGATCCGATTCCGTGGCCGACGTAATCGACGACGATGCCCGGCGGGTCGGGAAGGCTCACAACGAAATCGTCGATGGCTCGCCCGATGTCGCCCACGCGGCCGCCCGTTGCCATGGCCGCGATGCCGTGCCACATGGAGGCCTCGGCAATTTCACACAGGCGCCTACGCGCCGGAGCGTCCTTGCCAGGAACCACAACAGAGAAGGCCGCGTCGCCGTGCCAGCCGTCCAGGACGGCGCCGCAGTCGAACGACACCAAGTCTCCGGCCTCGAGCACCCTCTCCCCCGGGATTCCATGAACGATCTCCTCGTTGACTGAGACGCAGATCTGGGCCGGATAGCCGTAGTAGCCGTAGAAGTTCGATCGCGCCCCGTGGGCCTCCAAGACCTCGCGGGCGAGCTCGTCCATGCGACGCGTCGTCACCCCGGCGCGGACCTCTTCGCGCAGGGCCGCATGGATCGCTGCCACGACCAAGCCCGCCTTGCGCATGCTGCGAATCTGGCCGTCCGTCTTGTATTCCAAGGAGCGAGAGGAACGGGACATCAGGCGCGGGAGCCGAGGAAGGAGTCGACGGCGCGCCCTATGCGCTCGGCCACCTCGTCGACCTCGCCGATGCCGTCGACGCTCAGGAGGATCCTTCGCGCCCGATACTCGGCTATGAGGGGCTCGGTCGTCTGATGGTAGAGGGCGATCCGATGCCGGATGACGTCCTCGGTGTCGTCCTTGCGGCCTTCATCGGCGGCCCGCCCAAGGAGCCGTTGCACGACGACGTCGTCGTCGGCAGTGATCTCCAAGACGAAATCGAGGGCTGTCCCCAAGCCTCCGAGTATGTCGTCGAGGGCGTGGACTTGGTGGAGGTTGCGCGGATAGCCGTCGAGGAGGAATCCGCGGGCCACGTCCTCCTCGCTCAGCCTGGCTGCGACCATGCGATCGGTGACGTCATCGGGCACGAGCTCGCCGCGCGAGGTGTACGAGTCCGCCAAGCGGCCCAGTTCGTCGCCCGCTCGGGTGTGGGCCCTGAAGATCGCGCCCGTTGAGACGGCTGGGACCCCGAAGCGCTCCGTGAGGGCCCGCGCCTGCGTTCCCTTGCCTGAGCCCGGAGGGCCGACGAGGACGAAGCGTATGGACATTGGGACACTCCCTTGCGTTGCTTAGTTGCTTTCGTTGTTATCCCTTGCGAACTGCCGCTTTCCATTGGCGGCGCCCGCGGACGTCAGCCCGCGTGCGTCAGCGGAGGAAGCCTTCGTAATGGCGCTGCTGAAGCTGGGCGTTGATGTCCTTGACCGTCTGCAGGCCGACGCCGACGAGAATCATGATCGACGTTCCGCCGAACGTCCCCTGGAATATGCCCATCTCGGAGAACATGACGGACGGGATGAGGGCGACGACCGTCAGATAGATGGCACCCACCCAGGTGATGCGCTTCGAAACGTAACTGAGGTACTCCGCGGTCGGTCGGCCGGCGCGCACGCCCGGGATGAAGCCGCCGTAGCGCTTCATGTTGTCTGCGACCTCCTCGGTGTCGAAGGTGATCGACGTGTAGAAGAAGGTGAACCCAAAGATGAGCAGGGCGTACAGGCCGTAGTACCAGACACCTTGCCTGGTCAGATTGGAGTGGATGAATTGGACCCAGTCGGAGTTCTGATTGCCGAAGGAGGCGATCATCTGCGGAAGCATGAGCAGCGAGGACGCGAAGATGACCGGGATGACGTTGGCCATGTTGATCTTGATGGGCAGGTACGTGGTGGAGCCGCCGATCATGCGCCGCCCGACGACGCGCTTGGCGTACTGCACCGGGATGCGCCGCTGGCATTGCTCGACGAAGACGACCACCGCTGTGATGGCCAGGAAGACCGCGAGGACGACGATCGCTCCCTTCCACCCCGCGTTGGAGCGGACGA
>ERZ773070.2500-NODE-2500-length-10359-cov-2.801630_pt1 | contig 10359 bp, 7 predicted proteins | sample MGYA00580618_ERZ773070 | MGnify/ENA primary metagenome ERZ773070 (study PRJEB29015, sample SAMEA2738023) | human oral metagenome | biome: human oral; feature: human-associated habitat; material: dental | place: China | collected 2019 ...
AAACATCGCCGCCATGATAACGGCTAGAAAGATTATACCTAGTTTACTACCGACGCCATCTAGTTCGTAGCATATCGGAAGTGTATATGACGCCGTTTTGTGAAGCTTTCGTATTTGACGCGGCGCAATTTCCGCAAAAATTTTACCGTCAATTATCTTGACGATTTTATCGTTGTAAAAATAGACATAAGCGTTTCTATAGAAATTCATATCGAATTTTCTCCTGCCTATGACGAGCAAAAAATATAATGAAATTTTAAATATATCGGAGTTGCCGCCAAAAAAATACGTTTCTTAAAATTCCGAAAGCCATTAATGCAAACATCAAAATAATCGAAATTTTTATGACCTGATTAGTTTCGTCTTTGATGACTAGCGGCTCTTTGTCGTAGTCTCTTGCAAATTTTCTCAGGCTTAAATTTAACTCATCCTGCATGCTTATTCCTATTTTGTTTGCGTAGTCAAATCTACTACGGCTTCCTCGCGCCAAGTGCACGGTTATTTCAGGCCGAAATTTTGCTTGATGTAGATATGCAAAATATCGATCGCGGCGGGCGTTACGCCGCTGATCTCGCTCGCGGCAAAAAGCGTCGGTGGCGCGAAGCGATTTAGCTTCTGCACGATCTCGTTGCTAAGCCCTCCGATCTTGCTAAAATCGATCTGCGGCGGGATCGTGACGCCAAGCAGCCCCTTCATCCTCTCGACCTCGGCGCGCTGCATCGCGATGTAGAAATGATACTTGCACTGCGTTAAAATTTCATCCAAAACCTCATCGCTAAAGCCCTCAAAATGCGGCGCCAGAGCGAGCAATCCCACCTTTGAAAAGCCGCTTTTGGCTACGATTTTTTGCAAGCTACAGCTTTGCGAAATGAGCTCGGTGCCGATACTTTGCAGCAGGCTAAGCGTCTGTTTTGAAGGGGTAATCTGCGTTTTTAGCAAAAATTCCATTCCGCTCTCCACGTCAAGCTTAAACTTGCGCGCCCGCTCGTAACTCGCCTCGTCTAAAAGCCCGATCTCGCGGCCGTATTCACTCAGGCGCAGCACGGCGTTGCCCTCGCGCAGCAGCAGGCGAAATTCCGCACGCGAAGTAAACATTCGGTAAGGCTCGTTCGTGCCCTTGGTGACGAGATCATCGATCAAAACGCCTATATACGCCTCATCCCTACGCAAAATCAAAGGCTGCCGCCCGCGCAAATCAAGCACGGCGTTGATGCCCGCCATCAGCCCCTGCGCCGCGGCCTCCTCGTAGCCTGTGGTACCGTTGATCTGCCCTGCCAAAAACAGCCCGCGGATCTTTTTGGTCTCGAGGCTGTGTTTAAGCTCGGTAGGATCGATGAAATCGTACTCAATCGCATAACCCGGGCGGACGATTTTTGCATTTTCAAAGCCCCTGATCGTGCGCAAAAACGCAATCTGCACGTCGTAAGGAAGGCTCGTAGAAAGCCCGTTTACGTAATACTCCGTAGCCTCGCGCGTCTGCGGCTCGACGAAGACGTGGTGGCGGTCGCGATTTGGGAATTCGTAAATTTTAGTCTCGATGCTCGGGCAGTAGCGCGGGCCGGTGCTTGAAATCTGCCCCGTAAACATCGGAGCGCGGGCGAAATTTTCGCGGATGATCTCGTGCGTGCGCTCGTTCGTATAAGCGATGAAGCAAGCAAGCTGCTTCGGCGCAAAATTTTTGCTGCGAAAGCTGAAAGGGCACGGATCCGCGTCACCGTCTTGACGCTCAAGCACGCTAAAATCGATCGTCTTAGCATCGATCCTTGGGCAGGTGCCCGTCTTTAGCCGCCCCATTTGCAGCCCTAGACTTCGCAGCGATTCGGCTAGCTCGACGCTCGCCAGCTCGCCCACGCGCCCCGCTTGCAGCTTGTTCTCGCCCACGTGAATTAGCCCGTTTAAAAAGGTGCCGGCGGTGATTATCAGATGCTTGGTCTCATAAACGTTGCCAAGATGGGTCTTTACGCCGCAAATGCGCTGCTCGCCGCCTTGCTCGCAGGTTAAAATTTCGCTCGCGATCTCCTGGCTTATGTCCAGCCCCTGCGTGTTTAGCAGCAAATTTCGCATGTAGATGCGGTATTCATCCATATCGATCTGAGCGCGCGAGCCGCGCACCGCAGGGCCTTTGCTCTCATTTAAAATTCTAAATTGCAGCCCGCATGCATCCGCCGCAAGCCCCATCTGACCGCCCAGCGCGTCGATCTCCTTTACCAGATGTCCCTTAGCAAGGCCGCCGATTGCAGGGTTACAACTCGCAGCGCCGATCTGCTCGGCCAAGATCGTAATTAACAGCGTCTTTGCGCCCATTTTTGCGGCGGCTAAGCTTGCCTCGATACCCGCGTGCCCGCCGCCCACAACGATAACGTCGTATTTCATTCTTTGCCTTTAAATTTAAAGCCGCAATTTTAGCCAAAATAAAATTTCAAAACGATAAATCGCGTGCAGATGTCGCAGACGAGCCGTCCGTAAAAGTCGCGGCACAAAATCGGCGAGCAAGGGCGTAAAATCCCGCGTAAATTTTTAGCGCAAAATTCCTGCGCCAAAATTTCACGCGCGAGCCTTGCTTTAAATTTAGCGTTGTATAATTACGCATTTTTATCAAAAAGGATGAATGCTGATAGATAAGGCTTATGTTTGCGCGCTGAAAGATCGCGTGATAGGCGGCTGCGAGATTGCAAAGCAGCAGGCGCTAGAGCTGGCGCGATGCGAGGATTTGGGCGCGCTTTTTGCGGCGGCGGATGAGATCAGGCGCGCTTTTTGCGGCGATAAATTTAATCTCTGCACGATCATAAACGTAAAATCGGGGCGCTGTAGCGAGGACTGCAAATACTGCGCGCAGTCGGCGCATTTTAACACGGGCTGCGAGATTTACGGAATTTTGAGCGAGCGGCAGGTGCTAAGCGCCGCGCTTGCGAACGAAGCCGAGCAGACGCACCGCTTCTCGCTCGTCGCCAGCGGGCGCGGAATTTCTCAAAAAAGCTCCGATCTGAGGGCATACTGCGCGATCTATGAGCGGCTGCGAAGCGAAACGCGGCTGCATCTGTGCGCCTCGCTGGGAATCGCCTCAAAGCCCGCGCTGGCGCTGCTTAAAGCTAGCGGCGTGCAGACCTATCATCACAATCTCGAGACTTCGCGAAAATTTTATCCGCAGATCTGCACGACGCACAGCTACGACGACCGCATCCAAACTATCGAGAATTGCCGCGCCGTGGGGCTTGACGTATGTAGCGGCGGGATTTTCGGGCTGGGCGAGGGCATGGAGGATCGCATCGATATGGCGCTGCAGCTGCGAGAGCTGGGCGTTAGCTCCGTGCCGATTAATATCCTGACCCCGATCAAAGGCACTCCGCTGCAAAACGCCGCGCCGCTGGCGCACGATGAAATTTTAAAATCGATCGCGATCTACCGCTTCATCTTGCCGCGCGCGTATCTGCGCTTCGCAGGCGGCAGACGGAATTTAGGCGAGCATGTGCGCACGGCGCTTGGATGCGGCATCAACTCGGCGCTTACGGGCAATTTCTTAACCACCACCGGCGATAGCATCGCAAGCGATAAGGCGCTTGTGGCGCAGTGCGGGTTCGACCTCGCAAAGGGCGCAGACTAGCGGCGGTCGGGAATTAAAGATAAAATTTAAGATGTAATTGTGAAGTTAAAATTTTTATCTGCCTTGATTTTAGTCGCGTTGCTTTGCGGCTGCTCGACGCTCTCGCAGGACGGCAAGGAGGCTTTGTTTGCAATAGGCGCGAGCAGATGCGACGTCGCAAGCTCGCCAAAGATGAAGCAGTCAAACCGCTGCGCGAAGCGGCAAAAGATTGACGCCGAAGTCGCGCGTGCGGCGCAAAAGCAAGCGGTATCGCAAGATACGCTTAATTCATTCAGAGCGGATAGCGCGCAAGCACAGCAAAGAGCGCATGAGCAATATATCGCCATGCAGCGAAGCCTAATGCAACAGCAATCGCAGCAGCAACTGGAGCAGATGCAGCAGCGACAAAATATGAGAAATTTACAAAACGAACAAAACTGGAATAGGCTGAGTAATCTTGAAAATATAAGTAGCGGCGGAATTTAGCCGCAAGCGCTAACTAAATTTATAAAGCGCGCAGGATTTAGATACGAGAATTTATAGACGCCGCGAAATTTTGAGACTTAATTTAGCCAAAATTTAAAGGAATTTAGGGCCAAATTTCGCCAAGAAATCTATGCAGCGAAATTTAATTTATCTGCTTTATCTACGCCGCGCTGGATCACAAAACGGGCACAGCGATGAAATTTTAATCAAAAACGAAACCCGACCGTATCGATCTGCATTCGCCGCCGAATTTTAAAATTTATTTCACCGGCACTTCGAACCCCACCTCTATCTGCGGCCACGTCTTTTTGCCGTGAAGCCCCTGGATTACCTTATCTGCGGCGAATTTATCGAAGGCTTCTTTGACGTCAAAGTCGCTTTGCAGATCGATCTGCCCCATCGCAACGAGCTTGTCGCCTTTGATCTCGTATTTGAGCGCGACCTCTTTTGAGGCGCCGTTGAAGTTTATCGATGCGTTCGCAGTGCCGCTCGTATCATCGCCCGTGACGGACACGATCTTACCGCTGACCTTCTGCGTCGTAAGCAGCGCGAAAAATTTACTCTTTACGTTGTTGTCGCGCACGACGTTTTTGCCCGTATCGATAGAGCTCAGATCAAACTCCACGCTCGCATCCTGCAGGATTTCCGCCACGCTGCCGCTAGTCTTTGCAAAGCTAAATTTCGCGTCTTTAAACGTAGCTGGCGCGCCGCTTTCTGGCACCCTGATCTTACTAGCCATCTTATAAGAGATAAAATCGATTCTGGCGGCATCTGCGTCGATTTGCAAGGCGCTGCACGGAGCCCACATAAATAGCGCAACGGCGCAAAGCGATAAAGATAACTTTTTCATTGCGATCCTTTACGATGGAATGAACCAAATTATCAAACATTCCGCCTTAAAATTCTATTAAATAAGATATTGGCTAAAAAATACTTTTAAATTTAGAAAAACGGATGATTCTTAAAGGCGATATGCGATTGAAATACGATGATTGTGGAGTTTGAAAATGGTGACCCACAGGAGATTCGAACTCCTGTTACCGGCGTGAGAGGCCAGCGTCCTAACCACTAGACGAGTGGGCCGCGAAAATTGAAAACAGGATAATAGCGAAGTGTATATAAATTTTGGATTAAACCAAGCGCCTTTTGACGAAAATAATAAAATTTGAGCACACCAATAGCCTATTGTTTGTTTTTTAAGCCACGCGAAAGACCAAAAACGACCGAGCAAACCGACTGCACCTAAATTATTTTCAGAAATTTCATGCCGGCCTATCTCCCAAAACAGCGCTTGTGTAAATACAAAAATAAAACTTCTCTCTCGCACTTTGGGATACACGAAAAAACCTAAATTTTAATGCTAAAATTCCATAAATCTTTCATTCATTTCACATTAAAGGAGAGAAAATGAAAAGACGCGAATTTTTAAAAGGTGTTGCCGCGAGTGTGGCAGGTGCGGCGAGTGCGAACGCCACTAGCATTATCAGCGACGATCTGATGAATAGCGAGGATGCGCCGATCACCGCCTCGCATTTCGGCGCGGTTAGGGCTCTTAGGCGAAACGGCAAATTTGAAGGCGTTTTAAGCGCGAGTGAACTCGATTTTTTCCCGGTCAGTCTTACTCAGGGGCTTGCAGCACGCACATACGATGCTACGCGCATCGCGCGACCATGCGTGCGAAAAGGCTATCTAGAAAAAGGCTGGCAGAGCGACAAAAGCATGCGCGGCAAGGACGAGTGGATCGAGATCGGTTGGGATGAAGCGTATAAACTCGTAGCGGACGAGCTAAAGCGCGTACTTAAAGACTACGGCGCAAGCTCGATTTACGGCGGCAGCTACGGCTGGTACAGCGTCGGCAGCGTAAATAACCCGCAAACCCTGCTCGGTCGCATGCTAAATATCATCGGCGGCTACACTACGAGAAAACTTAACTACTCGTGCCACTGTATAAGCGCGATAACTCCGCACATCAGCGGAACGGACGAGGCCAACGCCTTGCAAACCGCGTGGCCTACGATCCTAAAGCATAGCGAAGCGGTGCTCATCTGGGGTGCCGATCCGATCAATACCAATCAGATCGCATGGGCCGTGCCCGATCATGAGAGCTATTTATATTTCGCAAAGCTAAAAGAGCAGATGCAAAAGCGCGGCGTAAAGGTGATCACGATCGATCCGGTCTATAATAACACCGCTAAATTTTTAGGCTCTGAGCACATTTCGATCAACCCTACCACCGACGTTGCGATGATGATGGCAATATGTTATGAGATGATGGCGCAAGGGCTTGCGGATGAGAAATTTCTTAAAAAATACACTCACGGCGCCGAGGAATTTAAAGCCTATCTTAGAGGCGAAAGCGAAGATGGGCTCAAAAAAGACGCGGCGTGGGCGTCTAAAATTTGCGGCGTGAGCGAGGATGAGATCAAAGGCTTGGCTAAAATTTTAGGCAGCAAGCGCACTATGATAATGTGCGGCTGGGGTCCGCAGCGCGCTCATCACGGCGAGCAGTTTCACTGGATGGCGACGGTGCTTGCCGCTTTCGTGGGCCAAATCGGGCTTGCTGGCGGTGGATACGGCTTTGGCTATCATTACAGCGACGGCGGCTGCCCTAGCCCCGCAGCTCCAGTAGGAAGTGCGCTAAGCCTCTCAAGCGGCGCGGCGACTACCTCCTCGGCTTTCCCGGGCTTAGGCAGCATGAGTATCGTGCCTGCCAGCGAGGGCGAGTGGAAAAACCGCGACAACATCGCAATCCCCGTCTCGCGCATCGTCGATTGCATCAACAATCCCGGCAAGGAGATAGATTTTAACTGCAAAAAGATAACTTATCCCGACATCAAGCTTGCCTACTGGGCGGGCGGCAACCCGTATCTGCACCACCCTGATACGAATTTGCTCGCGCGCACGTTTGAAAAGCTCGACACCTTCATAGTCCAAGAGTGCTTCTGGACGGCGAGCGCGCGCATGGCGGATATCGTTCTGCCAGCCACTACCGAGCAGGAGCGCGACGACATAACCAAGTCGCATACGAATAAATTTATAATCGCTATGCATAAGATTGCCGAGCCTTACGAGCAGGCGCAAAACGACTATAAAATTTACTGCGAAATTCTAAAGCAGTTCGGCGAGAAGGAGTATATGGCGTTTAGCGAGGGCAAGAGCGAGATGGAGTGGATCAGGCAGTTTTACGACGCTTCGAAGAAAAAAGCGGACGCATCGAAGATAAAGATGCCAGAATTTGAGGAGTTTTGGAAAAAGGGCTTCGTGAAATTTGAAATTCCAAAGCACGCCTACGAATACGTAGCGATGGAGGAATTTAGAAAAAATCCTATCATAAATCGCCTCGGAACGCCGTCTGGAAGGATCGAGGTCGTCTCGAAAAAGATCGCTAAAGCGGCGCTGGACGACTGCCCTGCGCATCCCACATGGATGGAGCCGATGGAGTGGCTGGGGAACGCGCAAAAGACGCAAAAGTATCCGCTAAATTTAATAACCCCGCATCCGAAATACCGCCTGCACGGGCAGCTAAACAACACTTGGCTACGAAGCTTAGAAGAAATTGACGGTCGCGAGCCCGTGTGGATGCACCCAAAAGATGCCGAAGCAAGAGGACTTAAAAACGGCGACGTAGTTAGGGTTTTCAACGATCGCGGCGCCGCGCTTGCAGGGCTCATCGTCACCGAAAACGTAAAGCAAAGCGTCGTGCGGATGCAAGAAGGCGGCTGGTGGGATCCGCTCTTTAGCGATAGCGGCGATATGTGCGTACACGGCAACGCAAACGTGCTGGTGCCCAACGAGCCCAGCTCGAAGCTTGCGTGCGGCAACCAAGCCACCGCGCTGGTGCAGATCGAGAAATTTGAAGGCGAGCTTCCGCCGCTTGCAGTATTTTCACAGCCGAAATTCGGCAAAAGGAGCTAGCGATGAGACAAAATTTTAAAATTTACGCGAGCGAACGGGGTCAAATTTCATCGCCGGGTGCGAGTGAAATTTCATCATTTAGCGCGGAGAAAATTTCATGCGAAACGGATAAAATTTGCGCGTCCAAGCGAGGTAAAATTTTATCCAAAGCGCTAGCGGCGTTTTTACTCGCGGCAGCTTGCCATTTGGGCGCGACGGATCTTTTCGTCGCGGCTCAAACCCCGCTTCTAAACAAAGCGGGCGGCAAGGAGATCGCCAAGCTGCACGTAGGCGCGAAGCTACAGGTGCTAAAGGACGGCAAGGACTACGTGCAGGTGCGATACGCGGGCTTCGTACCCGAGGGAAGCAACGTAAGCTACGCAAGGCTTGGGATTTTGGAGCAGGATTTGCAAGCGCAAAACGCAAAGAGCCTAAAGACGCTAAAGACCGTGAAGGACGACTACGATAACGAATGGGCAAACGTCACTATCGACGGCTACGTCGCAAAGCTCGCAGTGACGGACGACGCGGCTAAAATTTACGACGCGGGCGAAAATCTATTCAAAGAGCGCTGCGGTAGCTGTCACGCGCTGCACGGATACGACGAGTTTAACGTCAATGTTTGGCCTAGCGTGGTCGAGACGATGATACAAAACTCGGGGTTGCAGCCCGACGAATACGAGACGCTCGTGCGATTTTTGCAAAGCAAAGCGCCGATCGAGTAGAGCCGCGTACGGAATTTGCGCTGCGTTTGAATTTCAGACGCCGCGCGAATTCCATGTCGCCGCTTTTAAATTTAAAAAGTTAAATTAATTTTAAACAAAATTTGCATAAAATCTCCTTTCAAAACGTATTGCGAGAACGGCGGCGCCAAAGTAAATTTGCAGCGATGATATCAAATTAAAATTCGCGGCAACTGCGCTATGCTAAACATTTGCGGCGACGCCGAGTATGAAGCATTTGCAGTGACGGCGCTATGCTAAACGGCTAAATTTAAAGCTCGCGGCGATAAATCGAAACAGCACTCGCATCGCAGCGAGCCGCACATTAAAATTTAAAGGTATAAAATGAACGAAGATTTTCAAAGAGCGAAGCTGCAAGGCACGCTCGGCGCGCTCTGCCTACTGGTCGCGAGCATAGCGTATTCTATAAAAGGCGAGATCACGTACTTGGATTCTCAAATCTTAGTGTGGATTTTTGCCTTCACATTCCTTTACCACGCGCTTAAAAACATCCAAAATATCACGGGTCCGCAGGTTTTTATAATCTTCAAATACACCTACAGCATTGCGCTTGCGGCGCTGCTATATTTTTCAGCCATTTATATACTTAGAAGATGTGATTGTAATAGGCTGCAAATATACGTGCCGTATTTGATATTTGCAGTTACGGTCGCTTGGATAATTATAAATTTTAAGTTGCGCGCCGCTACCGGATGCAAGCTTTTTGCGGTATACGCCGCGCTGCTAATCGTTGATGTCGCCGCAGACATCATCTACGGCATGCTGCAAGTACTCGCGCCGCCCCTCATCACCCCAAGCGTCGTAAAATACATGGCGCTAGCGAATTTGTTATTCGAGCCCTTGGCGCCTGCGGTGCTGCTCCTTGCCTGGCCTAGTATGAAAAGCTCCGCGAGCTCGCAGGATCTGTGGCATTAGGCGCGCAGGGCGACGATTTTACGCGAGAGGTTTAAATTTGAATCGCCGCATTGCGATTGTTTTTCGATCGCCTAAGCGGTACAATTTCGCACATTTTAAAATTTACGGTGCGACGAAATAAGCGCGGAATTTCATCTTGCAAAGGCGGAGTTTAGAATTTTAAATCCTCGTTGCGCGCCGCTCAGCCCGAGCGTATCGGCGACGGCGTTTGCAAACGCGGCGCAGCAGGGACCTAGCAAGCGTCTGCGCCAAAGACGCTCGCTTTTTTTGACGCCGTTTTGTAAATTGTAGCGAAAAATGCGCCGCGAAAGGTTTGCAAACTTTGCTACGACGCGACTATTGAGATTTACATCGCGACGTTACGATGCCTTGAGTTTAAAATATCTTCATCGCGCATAATGAAAGCGGGCGTTTCAAATTCAATGCATACGCCTTTTGCAGGCATATTGGCTCGTATCCAAACGAAATTTTATCCGTCGTTTGCGCTCCCGAGACGATGCGCTCGGCAAGCCCAATCTTTTTCAATAGTATGCAGCTAAAAAATTTGATTTTATACCTAAATTTAAAAGCTCCGATTTCAATTTCAATCCCGCCCTTTGATTGCACCGACGCAGGCTAGAGTATACTTTAGCCGCTTAAAATTTATAAACGAAGCGCAATCCCGCGTTGATCCCTTCTTTCTTGCCGCTTAAACCCTCTAGTTTCAAGGAAGTATCCAGCTTGCCGCTCGAATACTTCGCG
>ERZ773070.2501-NODE-2501-length-10357-cov-5.019899_pt1 | contig 10357 bp, 8 predicted proteins | sample MGYA00580618_ERZ773070 | MGnify/ENA primary metagenome ERZ773070 (study PRJEB29015, sample SAMEA2738023) | human oral metagenome | biome: human oral; feature: human-associated habitat; material: dental | place: China | collected 2019 ...
ACGTGGTTGCGCCGGGCGCACGATCCTCATGAGGCCTGTGCCCAGGGCGAAGAATGCGCGGGCTCGACCTTGAAGACGTGGCCGAGGCGCGTCACGGGGGACAGCGACACCCAGTTGGACGAGCCCCACACGTAGGAGCGTCCGTCCAGCTCGTCGACGACCGTAATGTGACCACCCGGGGTCGCCAGGCCCATCGCCTCCAGATCGAGCTCGACCGTGGCGTCCACGCCGTTGTGCGGATCCAGGGAGATCACGCAGATGACGGTGTCGGGCTTGCCGTCTGCCGTGAACCTTCCGGGCACCTGACGCGAGAACGCGATGAGGCGATCCGAGGACGTCGGGTGGATGCGGATCTGGTGGAGCTGGCGCAGCGCAGGGTGCTTGGTTCGCGCGGCGTTGAGCAGCGTGAAGAGACGCGAGATGCCGATCGGCTCGGCGTCCTCCCAGTGGCGGGGGCGGAACTCGTATTTTTCGTTGTCGTTGGGTTCCTGGTAGGTGCCACGGGGCTCGTTCTCGACGAATTCGTAGCCGGAGTAGATGCCCCACGTGGGCGCCCCCAGGGCTGCGAGCATCGCACGGATCGCGAAGATGGCCGTGCCGCCGTCCCACATCTGCGGGGTGAGGATGTCGTGCGTCGTGGGCCAGAAGGTCGGGCGTATGAGGTGTGCCGTCTCTTCGGAGACCTCGCGCAGGTACTCCTCGATCTCCTCCTTCTCGGTCCTCCACGCGAAGTACGTGTAGGACTGGTCGAAGCCGATCGCGCCGAGGGTACGCATCATGGCGGGGCGCGTGAAGGCCTCGGCCAGGAAGAGTGTGCCCGGGTACTGAGCCTTGATGTCGGCCAGCAGGCGCTCCCAGAAGGGGATGGGCTTCGTGTGCGGGTTGTCGACGCGGAAGATCGTCACGCCGTGGTTGATCCACAGCTCGATGACGTCGCGCACAGCCTGGTAGATGCCCTCCGGGTCGTTGTCGAAGTTCAGGGGGTAGATGTCCTGGTACTTCTTTGGCGGGTTTTCCGCATACGCGATGGTGCCGTCGGCGCGGGTCGTGAACCACTCGGGGTGCTCCTTGACCCACGGGTGGTCGGGGGAGCACTGGAGGGCCAGGTCGAGAGCGACCTCCAGGCCGAGGCCTCGGGCGCGCTCAACGAAGCGGTCGAAGTCGGCGAAGTCGCCGAGCTCGGGATGGATGGCGTCGTGGCCACCCTCGGGGGAGCCGATGCCGTAGGGCGAACCCGGATCGCCGGGAACGGCCTCCAGGGAGTTGTTCTTGCCCTTGCGGTGCGTCGTGCCGATCGGGTGGATCGGGGTCAGGTAGACGACGTCGAAGCCCATGCCGGCGATGCGCGGCAGGTCCTTGGCAGCGCCCGCGAGAGTGCCGGAGACCCACGTGCCGTCGGGGCGCTGGAAGGCGCCTGCGGAGCGTGGGAAGATCTCGTACCATGCGCCCGCCAGGGCCTTCGTGCGGGCTACGTCAAGCGGGTAGACGCGGGAGGAATCCAGCAGGTCACGCAGCGGGTGGTCGCGGAAGATCAGGCGCACGCGCGAGGAGATGCCCGCGGAGAGGCGCTGCTGGGCGGAATGGCTGGTGTCGCGCAGGCGGCGCGCCGCGTCGGTCAGGACGTCAATGTCCGAGGCCGGGGGGCGCTTCTGGGAGGGGTTGCCGTAGGCGGTGCCTTCGGCCGCGCGCTCCATGAGGAGGGCGCCCTCCTCGAGCATGAGCTCGACGTCGACGCCGGCGCCGACCTTCACGGTCGCGTCGTGGCGCCACGTCGCGTAGGGATCCGACCAGGAGTCCACGCGGAAGGACCATGCGCCGGGGGTGTCGGCGGCCACCCAGGCCTCGTACCGGTCGAGGCCGGGGGCGATGTCCACCATGCGCGTGCGGGAGTATTCACCCCCGTCCGGGCGCAGCAGGACAGCCTCGGCGGCGAATGCGTCGTGTCCTTCGCGGAACACGGTCGCACGAATGGGGAAAGGCTCGCCTTCGGTCGCCTTGGCGGGAAGCGTGCCGTCTTCGATGACGGGGAACACTTCAATGATCGGGATACGGGGCAACAGTTTCTCGCTCACGAGACCCACAGTAGCCTATGGATGCGCGCGCGTGAAAGTGAGGCCCATGCCTCGGCGCTCAGGTCGATGCCCATATGTTCTGTCAGGATGTCAACTGTCGGCCTAAAGGGCGGAATTTCAACAGAAAAGACGGAGGCTAGCCCCTGTGTGTCCAGGAACTACCCTCCGTTGAGAAGATCGACGCTCAGCTGCCGCTGTTCTGCAGCCCCGCCATGACCGCACCACCAAAGAGGAGGAACGCCAGGATCGTCGCAACGACACCGATGATCTGCCAGATGAACATGGCGCGCGCGAAGTTGCGCTTCGCAGGTGAGCCGCCCGAACCGAAGGCGAGCACGAGCATGTAGATGAAGCCGACCAGCGGGATGCCGGCGACGAAGAGCGTGAGCATCCACGAGCCGACGGAGTCGTCGGGGTGCTCGGGGAACTGGTTGTATGCCATGAGTATCTCCAGGAAGGTGTGGGATCAGTAGACCATCTGCATGGCGGTGCGCACCTCGGACAGGGTCTGGTCGGCCTGTTCGTTGGCGCGCTCGTTGCCTGCGTGCAGGACGGACAGCAGGTAGTCCTCGTTCGCGATGAGCTCGGCGCGGCGCTCGCGTAGGGGAGCGAGCATCTCGTTGAGGGACTCGGTGACGAGGGACTTGAGCATGCCGGCGCCCGCATCGCCGATACGGTCCGCGATCGCCTCGGGAGCCTCGCCTGTGGCCAGGGAGGCCAGCATCAGGAGGTTGGAGACCTCGGGACGGCCCTCGGGATCGAAGGTGATGCGGCGCTCTGCGTCGGTCTTTGCCTTCTTGAGGATCTTCGCGGTCTCGTCCGCGGTCATACGAAGCTCGATCGTGTTGCCGCGCGACTTCGACATCTTCTGGCCGTCCGTGCCCAGCAGCAGCGGGACCTCGGACAGGAGGGCCTCAGGGCGGGGGAAGACGGGGCGCTCGGGGGTGGCGCGGCCGTAGCGTTTGTCGAAGCGCTGGGCGATCAGGCGAGCCTGCTCCAGGTGGGGGAGCTGGTCCTGGCCAACGGGTACGATATTCGCCTTGCAGAAGAGGATGTCGGCGGCCTGGTGGACCGGGTAGGTCAGCATGAGGCCCGTCATTGCGCGGCCCTCGGTGGCCTCCAGCTCGGCCTTCACGGTCGGGTTGCGGTGCAGCTCCGACTCGGTGACTAGGGAGAGGAAGGGCAGCATCAGCTGGTTGAGTGCCGGAACCGCCGAGTGGTTGAAGATCGTGGAGCGCTCAGGGTCAATGCCTGCGGCCAGGTAATCGGCGACGAGGCCGAGGACGCGCTCACGGATCGGACCTACGCCGTCGCGGTCGGTGATCACCTGGTAGTCGGCGACCAGAACCCAGGTCTCAACGCCGCGGTTCTGCAGGAGGACACGGTTACGCAGCGTGCCGAAGTAGTGGCCCAGGTGCAGGTGGCCGGTCGGGCGGTCACCCGTGAGGATGCGGAAACGCGAGGGGTCCTGGTCAATCGCCAGGTCGATCTCGGCGCTGCGGGCCTTCGAGCGGGCCAGCGAGGCATCAGAGGTTGCGGTTTCCAGGGCATCTTCACTGCGAGTCATGCGTGAATCCTATCCAATGTGTGAGTGACGGGGGAATGGAAGAATGGTCAGCTCTCGGGCCGGAACGCCACGTCGGAGAGCAGGATGGTGACGGAGAGAGGCTCGATCGTCAGCGTCGAACGCGGGGTCACGTGCTCGACCTCGAGAGAAAGCTCAGCCGGGTTGAGCGTGGAGCCGACGCCGCCCTCGGCGGGAGTGGCCCACACGGTCGAGTAGGCGACGAGCCAGTCCAGGTCATGGCCCTCGGGCAGGGTGACCTCGGCGCTGTCCAGGTTCGCGTTGATGATGATAAGCGCGTCGCGGTCGCCCCATGTCACGCCCGAGCGCAGCATTTGGAACGTGCGGTGGCGCCAGTCCGTCCAGCCGTAGTCCGGCATGGGCGTGCCCTGGGCGGTGTACCACGACAGATCGGCGATCGTGTCACCGTTATGGGGGGTGCCCGTGGCGAAGCGGTCGGGACGCAGAACCGGGTGGGCCTTGCGCAGGGCGATCAGCCAGGAGACGGCGTCGATCTGCGCGTGCTGGCTCTCGGCCAGGTCCCAGTCGACCCATGAGATCGGGTCGTCCTGGCAGTAGGCGTTGTTGTTGCCGTACTGGGTGCGGCCGAACTCGTCGCCGCCTGTCAGCATCGGTGTTCCCGAAGAGACGAACATGGTGGCCAGGATGTTGCGCTGGGAACGAGAACGCAGGTCGGCGATCGCCATGTCGGAGAGGATCGCATAGGGGGTGTCGGCGCTCGGGTGCGTACCGTTCGAAGCAAGCGTGCCCTCCACGCCGTGGTTCCACGAGCGGTTGTCGTCCGACCCGTCCCGGTTGTTCTCCAGGTTCGCCGTGTTGTGCTTGCGGTCGTAGGCGGTCAGGTCCGCGAGCGTGAAGCCGTCGTGGGCGGTCACAAAGTTGATCGAGGCGCGGGGGCCGCGCAGACGGCCCAGGCCGTGCTCGAAGACGTCCTGGGAACCGGACAGGCGGGTCGCCAAGTCGTTCGGGCCGGAGACGACATGGCCCGAGGCCTGGGCGCGCACGTCCGCCAGCCAGAAGTTACGCAGGGCGCCGCGGTAGTGGTCGTTCCACTCGGAGAAGGGCACCGGGAAGTTACCCGTCTGCCAGCCGCCCGGGCCCACGTCCCACGGCTCGGCGATCAGCTTCGAGTGGGCCAGGACGTCGTCCGTCGCCATCGCGATGAGGAGCGGGTGCATGGGGCTGAAGCCCGTCGAGAAACGGCCGAGCGTGGCCGCCAGGTCGAAGCGGAAACCATCCACGCCCATCTCGCGGACCCAGTAGCGCAGCGAATCCAGCACCATCTGAATGGTCTTCGGATGGTCCACGTTGATGGTGTTGCCCGTGCCCGTCACGTCGATCGTCTGGACTGGACGCGAGGAGGTATGACGGTAGTACATGTCGGAGTCGAGGCCGCGCCAGGACAGGGTTGGACCGGCGTCGCCGCCCTCACACGTGTGGTTGTAGACAACGTCGAGGATGACCTCGATGCCCGCCTGGTGCAGGAGCGAGACCATGCCGCGGAACTCGTCGACGACCGCCTGGGCGCCGCGCTCGCGCGAGGCCTCGGTGGCGTAGGAGGGCTCGGGGGCGAAGAAGGAGAGGGTGGAGTAGCCCCAGTAGTTCGTTAGGCCTCGTTCGGTGAGGAAAGGCTCGTCGCACTTCGCGTGGATGGGCAGCAGCTCGACGGCGGTGATGCCCAGGTCCTTCAGGTAGGACACGGAGGCCGGGTGAGCCAGGCCCGCGTAGGTGCCGCGCAGCTCCGCGGGCACGCCGGGCATGTTCTTTGTGAAGCCCTTGACGTGGATCTCGTAGATGACGGTGGTCTCCCACGGAACGTGAGGCTGCGGAGCGATCGGGAAGGAGGGCTCCACGACGACCGAGCGCGGCATGTACGGCGCGGAGTCAATGGGGGAGCGGCGCAGCGGGTATTCGGAGGGGTAGAGGTCCTCATCTACACAGTGCGCGTAGACCGCAGGCTTCATGTCCACCACGCCGTCGAGGCCTCGACCGTAGGGGTCGAGGAGAAGCTTGTGCGAGTTATAGAACTGGCCGCCGTCCGGATCCCAGGTGCCGTGCACGCGGAAACCGTAGCGGGTCCCCGCACTGTATCCGGGGATGTGACCGTGCCAGATGCCGGTCTTCGGGCCGAGCAGAGCGAAACGGGTCTCAGCCCCGGCCTCGTCGAAGATGCACATGTCCACGCCGGAGGCGGCCCTGGCGACCACGGCGACATCGAGACCGTCGCCCGACGGGAAAACCCCCAGACGGGTGGGAACGGGATTAGGTTTGGTGACGCGCACGGTGCGGACGCTGGACGAGCCGGAACGCTCGGACATAAAAAAGTCCTCTTTCTTACAGTTTATTGGCTGGATCGTAGCCTGATAGATGCAGCCATCATCCATCATACGTGACCGTCAATTAAGCGGTCGGATTAGGGGGTGGGCCGAGGGTATGAGCAGCGGCACCCATCGGTGAGGGAACCCTCATATATATGGGCGTGCTGCGCAGAATGTGGCACGCTAGAAGTCATGAGAATTGTCGTGTGTGTGAAGCATGTCCCCGACATGCAGTCCGAACGCCGTTTTGAGGGCGGCCGCCTGGTGCGCGGTGAGGACGATGTACTCAACGAACTGGACGAGAACGCCATCGAGGCTGCCGTCCAGCTGAAGGAATCCGAAGAGGATGCGGGTCGCGAGGCCGAGGTCGTCGCGCTGACGATGGGCCCTGAGGACGCCGAGGATTCCCTGATGCGCGCCCTGCAGATGGGCGCCGACCGTGCCTACATCGTCTCCGACGAGTTCCTTGAGGGCTCCGACGTCATCACGACCGCCTCCGTTCTGTCCGTCGCGATAGCAAAGATCGCCGAAGAGTGTGGCCCCGTCGACCTGGTGATCACCGGCATGGCCTCGCTGGACGCGATGACCTCCATGCTGCCCGCCGCCCTGGCTGCCAAGGCCCACATGCCGCTGCTGGGCCTGGCCCGCTCCCTGAGCGTCGAGGATGGCGCCGTCACCATCGAGCGCGCCGTCGACGGCTACACCGAGACCGTGCGCGCTGCGCTGCCCGCCGTCGTCTCCGTGACCGACCAGATCAACGAGCCGCGTTACCCGGCCTTCGCAGCCATGAAGGCCGCCCGCAAGAAGCCGCTGGATCAGTGGGGCATCGACGACCTCGTCGAGGTTCCCGGCGGCGAGGCCCTCGTCATGCGCCGTGCGCTGACCGCCGTCACCCACAGTGAGGAGAAGACCCGCGACGGCTCGGGCACGATCATTCAGGACGCCGGTGAGGGCGGGCGCGCTCTGGCCGACTACATCCTTTCGGTGGTGAAGTGACATGACGCAGCAGATGAGTTCCCCGATCCTCGTTCTGGCCGACCAGGCGGGCGATCACCTGACGCCCCTGGCCCGCCAGGCGCTCACGCTGGCCGCGTCCCTGACCTCCGCCGACGTCGTCGCCCTGTCCCTGGCTGCCAGTCCCGATGTGGCCGCCCTGTCGGAGCTGGGCGCGACCCAACTGCTGCATGCCGACCTGGGTGACGCTGTGCGTTCCTCGGTCGTGGCCTCCGACGCGCTTGTTTCCGCGCTGGCGACCGGCAGCTTTGGCCTGGTGCTCCTGTGCTCGGACTACCGCGGTCGCGAGATCGCCGGTCGCGTCGGCGCTCTCACCGAGGCCGGCGTGGTCTCCGGTGCGTCCTCCGTCGGCTTCGACGGCGGCGTCCTCCAGATCGGCAAGACCGCCCTGGGCGGCTCCTGGTCGATGCGGATCGTCATTGAGGGACAGACCCCGATCGTCGGCATCGCCTCCGGCGTCATCGACGAGGCCCCGGTTGCCTCTCCCGTCGCCCTGACCCCGCAGGCCCTCGCCGTCGAGCTGAGCCCCGAGGCCAGCGCAATCCAGGTCGTCTCCTCCGTGCCCGACGAGGAGGAAGGCGTGTCCCTGACCGACGCCTCCACCGTCGTGTGCGGTGGCCGCGGCGTGGACGGCGACTTCGAGCTGGTTCGCTCCGTCGCTCAGGCGCTCGGCGGCGCCGTGGGTGCGACCCGCGTCGCCTGCGACGAGGGCTGGGCCCCGCGATCCGAGCAGATCGGCCAGACCGGCCTGACCGTCACCCCGAATCTCTACATCGGCCTGGGCGTCTCCGGCGCGATCCACCACACGGTGGGTATGCAGTCCTCGGCCCACATCGTCGCCGTGTGTGACGACCCGGACGCCCCGATCTTCGAGATCGCGGACTTCGGCGTCGTCGGCGACGTCACCGAGGTCGTGCCCGCGGCCCTGGCCGCCATTGAGGAGGCGCGCTCCCAGGCGTGAGCGTCTACCTCGACCACGCTGCCACCACGCCGCTGCGCGAGTGCGCCCTCGAGGCGTGGACCCGCGCCCAGCGTGACCTAGCTGCAACCCCCGGCAATCCCGCCGCCCTCCACTTCGGAGGGCGGCGGGCCCGTCGCATGCTCGACGACGCGCGCGAGCAGGTCGCAGCGGCCCTCGGCGCAGACATCCACGAGGTTATCTTCACCTCTGGAGCCACCGAATCGGACGCCCTCGGTGTGATGGCCGCGGCCCGAGGTATGCACGGGCGCGACGACGCGCGCGACCTGATCGTCGTCTCGGGCCTCGAGCATGACGCGGTCGCTCATCAGCGCGAGGTCGCCTCTCGTGAGGGCTTCTCCTGGGAGGTCCTGCCCGTGGATGCGGGCGGCGTGTCCATCCTGCCCCGTGTTTCCGGCGACGATGCACCCGCCTCGTGGGACGGTCGCCTTGCGCTCGGATCCATGACCCTCGTGTCTTCCGAAATCGGTACGATTCAGCCGGTTGCAGACTTCGCTGAGCTCGTGCAGGCCAGCGGAGGCCTCGTACACTCCGACGCAGCCCAAGCCATTCCAACCTTGGACGTGTCTTTTGCCGAGCTCGGCCTGGACCTTATGAGCGTCGGCGGCCACAAGGTCGGTGCGCCCGCCGGCATAGGCGTTCTCCTCGCCCGACGAGGCATCCCCATGACGACCGACCGACCCGGCGGCGGCCACGAGCGCTCGATCCGCTCGGGCACGCCCGACGTGGCGGGTGCCTGCGCTCTCGGTGCCGCCCTCGCCGAGGTCGTCGCAGAGCGCGCCGCTTTCGCCTCCCGTGCGGCCGCCCTGCGCGCGCACCTGCTGTCCCACCTGCCGGAGGGAACGTATTCGACGGTGGGGGAGACTGCCTCGTCGAGCGCCATCATCCACCTATCCCTGCCCACCGCCCGCCCTGAGGCGGTCCTCATGGCCTTCGACATGGACGGAATCGCCGTGTCCGCCGGGTCTGCCTGCCACGCGGGGGTCACGCGCCCCTCCGAGATCGTCATGGCGATGGGACGCAGCGAGGAGCAGGCGCTCGGCGTCCTGCGCGTCTCACTCGGCCACGAGACGACCCGCGACGATATCGACGCCTTCCTGGCCGCGCTGCCCGTGGCCATCCGCGCGGGGGCCGCCCTGGACGGCGTCGCCCACGTGCGCAACGAACGAAACGAGGAACCCTAGATGAGAGTTCTGGCAGCACTGTCCGGCGGTGTGGACTCCGCCGTCGCCGCCGCGAAGGCCGTGGAGGCCGGGCACGATGTTGTCGGCGTCCACATGGCCCTATCCTCCCAACCCCAGGAGTGCCGCATCGGCTCGCGCGGCTGCTGCTCGATCGAGGACGCCGGCGACGCGGCGCGCGCCGCTGAAATTATCGGCATCCCGTTCTACGTGTGGGATCTCGCCCAGGAATTTGAGCAGACCGTCATCACCGACTTCGTCGCCCAGTACAAGGCTGGGCGCACCCCCAACCCCTGCGTGCGCTGCAACGAGTTCGTGAAGTTCCGCGAGCTGGCCACCCGCGCCCGCGCGCTCGGATTCGATGCGGTGTGCACTGGCCACTACGCGGCCATCGTCGATGGTGCGGCTGGACCCGAGCTGCACCGCGGTGCCGACAACCTCAAGGACCAGTCCTACGTGCTGGCCGTCATGGGGCCCGAGGAGCTTCACCGCGTCGTCCTGCCCCTGGGGGATGCCCCCAACAAAGCGTGGGTGCGCTCCGAGGCCGAGCGCCTCGGCCTGGGCGTGTCCAACAAGCCCGACTCCTACGACATCTGCTTCATTCCCGACGGTGACACGCAGGGCTTCCTGCGCGCTCACCTGGGCGCGGCCGAGGGTGAGATCGTCAGCCCCGACGGCGAGGTGTTGGGCCGCCACGAGGGCTACTGGAACTACACAGTCGGCCAGCGCAAGGGCCTCGGTATCGGCGCGCCCGCACCCGACGGGCGCCCCCGCTACGTCCTCGAGACGAGGCCGGAGACCAACCAAGTCGTCGTGGGAGCCTCCGAGCTCCTGTCCATCTCCCGCATTACGGCCACGGACGCCGTCTGGCTCGCCTCTGACGACGACGGCTCCGACGCCACCGACCTTTTCGTGCAGCTGCGCGCGCACGGCACCCCCGTGCCCGTCGCGTCGCTGACGCGCGACCTGGACGCTGGAACCATCAGCGTCGTCCTCGCGAGCAGCGCGCGTGGCGTCGCGCGCGGCCAGTCGATGGTCGTGTATCGCGGTACCCGTGTTCTCGGCGAGGGAACAATCGACGCAACCGGGCGCTGAGGGCCTCGGGTTTGCTTGTTGTCGGCGGGCGTGGGCGAGGGCATGCGGACGGTCTCGCGCACATCCGTTACACTGGGGTGCGCGCGCGAGTGGCGGAATTGGCAGACGCGCTG
>ERZ773070.2502-NODE-2502-length-10357-cov-2.760047_pt1 | contig 10357 bp, 10 predicted proteins | sample MGYA00580618_ERZ773070 | MGnify/ENA primary metagenome ERZ773070 (study PRJEB29015, sample SAMEA2738023) | human oral metagenome | biome: human oral; feature: human-associated habitat; material: dental | place: China | collected 2019 ...
TATTTTTCAAGCAGCCCTGAACCCTGAGGGTTTAGCGCCACTATTTTTCAAGCAGTCCTGAACCCTGAGGGTTTGGCCCTTCTTCTTTTCTTGGAAGTATATTCTATCTTCGGCCCGCTGTTTACAGATAGACAGCAGTCATTTATAATCACTTTAATAGCTATTTGAATCATGAAAATTGAAGTATTCAATGTCAAAGGACTCAGAGTAGAAGAAGATTTCGGGTACCTCGGATTCGTCAAGCGTAAACTAACCCTCCTGCCGCTTGCGGATTCGGCGGCGGGCTACACCGTGGGATTGAAAGAGGCCGCCAACAAGTTCTCCACCGCTGTCGATGAACTCGACAAGGTGTTGGAGCCGGCTCGGAACCTTCCCTCGACCAAGGAGGCCACCCAAAAAGACGAGGATCGCGACAAGGCGTGGAATGCCTTCCGCAGGATCGCCAAGGCCACCAAGGGACACCCAAACAAGGAGACTGCCGACTTCGCCGTCAAAACGGAAGAAATCTTCCTGCGGTACGGCGACATGCTGCCACTGGCTCAGCAGGAAGAGACGGCGCGTATAGACAACCTCATTCAGGATCTCAAGGCGCTCGACACGACGAAGATGACCCAGGCCGGATTCACCCCCTTCCTCACCGACCTGGAGCAGAAGCAGACGGCTTACGTCACCATCTCCGACACGCAGAGCTCGGAGCACGGGCACCGCATGGTGGGCGTCATCAAGCAGAAACGCACTGAGGCCGACGCCGCCTATCGCCGACTTGTGGAGACGGTCAATGCGCTCGTCGTGGTCAATGGTGAAACGGCTTATAAGGAGTTCGTCTTAGACCTGAACGGACGCATCGACCAGAACAAAGCCATGCTTGCCAACCGCCGCACCGTAGCCGAGAAGAAAAAGCCTGCCGATCCGAAGGATCCCAAGACCCCCAAGGATCCCGATCAGCCGAAGGATCCGAAGCAGCCGGAGAAGCCCGGGTGGCGCTGGCGAACAGCCCAAGAAGCCGGACGAGAAACCGAAAGATCCGAAGAAACCTGACGACGGTAATCCTGACATCACGTTGCCGGAGGAATAGGGTACCCGGTTGTAGGGGCGAATTGCATTCGCCCCACAGGTACCCGGCCAAATTCGCCGGCGTCCGTAGACGCCCGTATGCAATACGCCCCTACATATTCGCTGCCCCCGCAGGGGCCGCCCCCGGTTAGCTCCCGCGCACGAACACCTCGAGGTAGAGGAGGGCGGCGGGGGCGGCGAGCATGACGCTATCGAAACGGTCGAGGATGCCGCCGTGGCCAGGCAAGAGTGTGCCCGAATCCTTAGCGCCGGCGGTGCGCTTGATGAGCGACTCGACGAGGTCGCCCCACGTGCCGACGCCGACGATGATGAGGGAGAGGGCCACGCGGTGATACCACGCCAGCTCGGGGAAGAGGGGCGCGAGCAGCAGGGCGGCGCAGGCCACGATGGCGAGTCCGCCGAGGAAACCCTCCCACGACTTGCCGGGCGAGATGCGCGGGAAGAGTTTCCGCCGACCGATGGCCGATCCGACGAAGTAGGCGCCCGTGTCGTTGAGCCAGATGAGGACGAAGAGCAGCAGGGCGTAGTGGCTGTGGAAGGTGCGCGGGAGGGTCGTGTCGGCCGGGTTGAAGACGATGAAGTTGAGCGTGGCGAAGGTGCCCGCGGCGTAGGCTTGGGCCAGGAGGCCGACGGCCCATCGATGGATGGGGTTGCCGCCGCGGTGGTAGAGGCCGCTGACGAGGCCGCCGATCAGGAAGGCCGCGTAGGGGGCGTAGACCACGGCCGAGGCGCGTGCGCTGGCGTAGAGGAAGGTGGCGGTGAAGAGGTAGAGACCGCCGGCGATGCCCCAGATTCGGTCAGCGGTGCGGGGTGCGGGGGCGGCGTCTGGCTGCAGCCCGATACGTTCGGTGAGGCCGTAGAACTCCCACAGGGCCGCGCCGACGACGACGGCGAAGAGGCCCAGAAACAGGAACGGGTGCAGCGTCAGCGCAGCGATGATGGCTGCGACAAAGGCTGCACCCGTGATGCCTCGGAGAGTGAAATTCTTCATGCGTGTGGGGCGGTGGTTGAGGCGTCGGCGGCCTGTTGCTCCATGATCTCTTCGGAGCGCGAGGCCCAGGGACGTTTGCCGAAGATCTTTTCGAGGTCTTCGGAGTAGATCACTTCACACTCAAGGAGCTTTTCGGCCAGCAGGTTGTGCTTCGCGGCGTTGTCGCGGAGGATGGTCCGGGCGCGGTCGTACTGCTCGTTGATAATCTTCTGCACCTCCTTGTCGATCAGGCGGGCCGTCTCCTCGCTGTAAGGCTTGGTGAAGCCCCATTCCTGTCCGGTGGAGTCGTAATAGTTGAGGTTGGGTAGCTGGTCGCTCATGCCGAAATAGGTGACCATGGCGTAGGCTTGCTTGGTGACACGCTCCAGGTCGTTCGAGGCTCCGGTGGAGATGGCCCCGAGGAAGATCTCTTCGGCGGCGCGTCCGCCCAGTGTGGCGCACATCTCGTCGAGGAGCTGTTCGCGGGTCGTGATCTGTCGCTCTTCGGGCAGGTACCAGGCGGCGCCGAGGGCCTTGCCACGGGGTACGATCGTCACCTTGACGAGCGGGTTGGCGTACTCCAGCAGCCAGCTGATGGAGGCGTGTCCGGCCTCGTGATAGGCGATGCTGCGTCGCTCCTGTGCGGTGGTGATGCGGGTCCGTTTCTCAAGTCCGCCGATGATGCGGTCGACGGCATTCATAAAGTCGTCCTTCTGGACGAAGCGTTTGCCACCGCGTGCGGCGATCAGTGCGGCCTCGTTGCAGACGTTGGCGATGTCGGCGCCAGAGAATCCCGGGGTCTGTCGGGCCAGGAAGTCGGTGTCGACGCTGGAGTCGATTTTGATCGGGCGGAGGTGGACGTTGAAGATCTCCTTGCGTTCGTTGAGGTCGGGCAGCTCGACGTGGATCTGTCGGTCGAAGCGTCCGGCACGCAGCAGGGCTTTGTCGAGCACATCGGCGCGGTTGGTGGCGGCTAGGATGATCACGCCACTGTTCGACCCGAAGCCGTCCATCTCCGTGAGGAGTTGATTGAGGGTACTCTCGCGCTCATCGTTGCTGGTCATGTTCACGTTCTTGCCGCGCGCCCGTCCGACGGCGTCGATCTCGTCGATAAAGACGATGCACGGGGCTTTCTCTTTGGCCTGTCGGAAGAGGTCTCGGACACGCGAGGCGCCCACACCGACGAACATCTCCACAAAGTCCGATCCCGAGAGCGAGAAGAAGGGCACGTGGGCCTCACCTGCGACGGCTTTGGCTAGGAGCGTCTTGCCCGTTCCCGGAGGGCCAACGAGCAGCGCACCCTTAGGGATCTTGCCGCCCAACTCGGTGTATTTCTCGGGGTTCTTGAGGAACTCCACGATCTCCTCGACTTCCTGTTTGGCCTCCATCAGTCCGGCCACGTCTTTGAAGGTCACCTTCACGTTCGTGTTCTTATCGAAGAGTTGCGCACGGGCCTTGCCCACGCTGAAGACCCCACCGGCACCGCCTGCACCGCCGCCCGCCATGCGTCGCATGAGGAAGAGCCAAAGCAGGATGATGATGACGAAGGGCCCCACGGAAGCGAGGATGTTCCAAAGGATGTCGTCGCTCTCCTTGTAGGTCACTTGGGTGGAGATATGCTTCTCGGCCACCATCTTATCGTAGAAGTCGGAGAACTTGTCGGATGAGGGGATGCGGACGTAGACCTTGGGCTCGGTAGTGAGTTGCTGCACCTCACGCGGGGTGAAGATGCGGTCGCGGAAGTCGCTTTTGACGGTGGCCTCGAGGATGTTTTTTCGGTTATGCACCACGATGCGGCTGAAGGCATCATCGGCTGTGAAGCGTTGAAAATCGGTCCACCCGAGCTCCTTCGACATGGAGAAATCGTTCATCAGATAGAGTCCCATCAGGGCGACGAAGACGATTCCGTAGATCCAGTAAAAGTTGAAGCGCAGGCGGGGTTTGTTGCCGTTGTTCTTCGGCTGATTGTCTTTTTTGTCCATAAAACTAATGTAAGGGGGAAGGAGCCGTGGCGGTCACTCCACGTCGGGGAGTCGATCGATCTTCGAGTCGGCCCAGAGGTTTTCGAGGTTGTAAAACGCGCGCTGCTCCGGCAGGAAGATGTGGACAAGTACCGTGCCATAGTCCATGCCGATCCATTGAGCGTTTTGCGTCCCGGCCATAGAGAGGGGCTTTTCTCCGGTGTCCGTCCGCACGACGTCCCAAACGGAGTCTGAAAGAGAGGACACCTGCGTGGGGCTTGCACCTTCGCAGATGACCATGTATTGGCAGATGGCGCCCGATTGTGCGGTCATGTCAACGGTCACGATGCTGCGTCCCTTCTTTTCTTGAAGTCCTCTGACTATGGCATTTACCAGCGTTTTTGTTTGATCCATAATTCGATATTTCTGTTAGACGGGCCAAAGATATGGCAAACTTTTTGGGGCCGTTTTTTGGAGGTGTGAAGAAGAGATGTATGTTTGCGGCCGCAATCGAGGGGCGAGAGGCCCTGGAGAGAGCAAGCAAAGACATTGTTCTATGGTGTAATGGTAACACGTCAGATTCTGGTCCTGAAATTCTAGGTTCGAGTCCTAGTAGAACAACAGAGCAAAACCACGGGAGGCCGTCCGATACGTTCGGGCGGCCTCCCGTTTCTTTTGTTGCGCATGCCAGCAGGTAGGCGCAAGCCCTGTCTGCGGTGCAACGAGTCGGAGCGTTACTCAAAGTTGAACGTCAGCACGATCAGCCGCGATGTGGCTCGGGAGAGGGCCTGGCTGTAAACGCGGTCGAGGGGGTTGGCTAGGTCGCTACGGTCGGGCTCGAGCACATCGGCCAGGCCGAAGCAGAACTTGAGCTCGGGGCAGAGCTTGAAATAGGGCAGGTAGATGTCGCATCCGAGGCCAAACTCGACCCCGTAGTCTACACCCCGTAGCGGCATCGGGTAGCCACGCTTGCGGCCCATGTCGAACTGCGTGAAGACGCCCGCCAGCATGTAGGGGCGGTAGTTGTTGAGGCGCATGGCGGTGTATTTGAAGTCGATGGGGATGGCCAGATAGTTAGAGCGGAGGGAGGTGACGAACTGCTCCTTGGTCTGAGGGTCGATGAAGGTGAGGCGTTTGTCACCAAAGTGGACGGTCGGCGTGAGGCGTACGCTGAGGACGGGGTTGAGGAAGAGGTCGCCGATGACGCCGACGCTGAATCCGGGCGTGTAGGCCGGTATCTCAGCGAACCACGTCTTGCCGTCGGCGCCAGCCACGCCAGTGTTGGTCAGGATCAGATCCTGCGTGTGCAGCCCGACGTGGAACCCGAAGTGGTAACGCTTATAGTCGACATACGGCTGATTCTGTGGGCGTCGACGCTGCGCCTGGAGGCACGTGACGGCCATCAGCCACAGGCAGGCTAGGCCCGCCATCCGTCTGAGTGTGATGCTTTTTCTCATATACGCCTGCAATAACGGCTGCTGGGGGCGACTTATTGCAGCTTTCTCACCTCGAATTCCGCCGCGAGTGGGCCGGTGGATCAATTTCCGATCAAGAATCATAATCCATGTACGAATGATTTACGATAGCTGCTGGAAATCGTGATCCGATTGCGCATGGATTACTATCTCTTACAGATTATAATAATCCACATTCAATCGATTCACGATGTCTTCTGAGAATCGTAATCCGTGCGCAATTGACTTACGATGCTCGGGGAGTATAATAATTCATGCTCGATTCGATTATGATTCATATACGAGATAATAAGTAAGATGCGCTTGATTCGATATTTCTAGGTGAGGTTACGGCTAAATCGCATTCGACGGGCGATTCTTGGCGAGATGTTTGGCCAAATGGGCCCTGTTTGATGGCCTCAAGGGAGAGAAACGGGGCTCGGAAATGTATCGGGAGGATGATAGGTGTTGTAGTTTGTTATTCCCGCCTCGCTTGTCACATAGCTTACAGTTTGGGCGGGGCCGCTGACGGATCTTTGCGCCGCAATTGGGCCTCAAAGTGGGCTCGACGATAGAAATTTAATTGACAGAAAAATTCAACAGAGAAAGAAAAGAAGATGGACTACAAGATGTTTTGCTATCAATGCCAAGAGACGGCCAAGGGTGTTGGCTGCACAGTGCAAGGTGTATGCGGAAAGAAGAGCGATCTCTCCGCCATGATGGATATGCTGCTGTTCGCCGTGCGTGGCGTCAGTGTGCTGGCCACGGGACTGCATAAGCTGGAGCAGCCGGTGGGACGTGAGGTGGATCACGCCGTTGTAGACGCCCTGTTTGCCACGATCACGAACGCCAACTTTGACAAGGAGAGCCTCCGTCGCCGTGTGGATCGGATGTTCGAGCTCCGCGATGAGCTGAAAAAGCAGGCTGCTGCGGTCGGACTGACTTATGCGGCTGACGAAGTGACATGGGTGCCGGTGGCTGACGAGTATGAGTCGAAGGGCTTCGCTGAGGGTGTGCTGCGTGAACAGAACGAAGATGTGCGCTCGCTCAAGGAGCTGACTGTCTATGGTCTCAAGGGCTTGGCCGCTTACGTAGAGCATGCCATGCGCCTCGGTAAGGAGGACGATGCGATCTACGCCTTCATGGAGCGTGCCCTGAGCGACATGACCATCGGCAATCTGGACGCTGCGGCGCTCACGGAGCTGGTGCTTGAGACGGGTCGCTTCGGCGTGCAAGGCATGGCCCTGCTCGACGGTGCGCATACCTCGGCTTATGGCAACCCCGTAATGACGGAGGTGAACATCGGTGTAGGTAAGCGTCCGGGCATCCTCATCAGCGGACATGACATGCATGACATGGAAATGCTGCTCCAGCAGACCGAGGGCACAGGCGTAGACGTCTATACGCACGGCGAAATGCTTTCGGCGCATTACTATCCGGCGTTCAAGAAATACAAGCACTTCGTGGGCAACTATGGCAACGCCTGGTGGCAGCAGCGCGAGGAGTTCGAGTCGTTCAATGGCCCGATCGTCTTCACCACCAACTGTATCGTGCCGCCCACGCCGCGCAACACCTACCTCAGCCGCATGTTTACTGCCAATTCGACAGGTTACCCCGGCTGCAAGCACATCGAGGAGGACGCTAACGGTCACAAGGACTTCAGCGAGGTGATCGCCCTGGCCAAGACCTGTCAGCCGCCCAAAGAGATTGAGACCGGTACGATCGTGGGCGGATTCGCACACCATCAGGTCTTCCAGCTGGCTGACAAGATTGTCGACGCCATCCGCTCGGGTGCCCTGCGCAAGTTCGTTGTCATGGGCGGTTGCGACGGCCGCTTCGCCTCACGCAGCTACTATACGGACTATGCCCTGGGTCTGCCCAAGGACGTTGTGATCCTCACCTCCGGTTGCGCCAAGTATCGCTACAACAAGCTGGGGCTGGGTGACATCGGCGGTATCCCCCGCGTGCTCGATGCCGGTCAGTGCAACGACAGCTATACCTGGGCCGTGGTCGCCCTGAAGCTCAAGGAGATCTTCGAGCTGAACGACATCAACGACCTGCCGATCGTCTTCAACATCGCTTGGTATGAGCAGAAGGCTGTCATCGTTCTGCTGGCCCTCCTCAGCCTTGGCATCAAGAACATCCACATCGGCCCCACGCTGCCCGCCTTCCTCTCTCCGGGCGTAGCCAAGGTGCTGACTGAGACGTTCGGCCTGGCTGGAAACGGCACCGTAGAGGATGACCTCAAACTTGTCATGCCTGCCGAAGCTGAGGTTTTGGCATAGTGTTTGACAGATACGGTCTCGAATTTTTCAAGTAAGAACAGAATCAAATCAAAGAATTAGATGGAAACAAAAGCATCAATCATCGAGAGTCTGGCCGATCTGCTGGCCAACCGTCAAGTGAGCTACACGAACCTGCGTGGTTTGCACTGGGACATCAAGGGCGACAAGTTCTATGAACTGCACGCGCTCTACGAAGAGTATTACAATGGCGAAGCTGAAGCCATCGACGAGTTGGCTGAGCGCATCGTCATGCTGGGTGGCCACCCGGAGAACCGTTTCTCGGAATACCTGAAGGTGGCTGAGATCAAGGAAACACACAACGTGTCAGACTGGAAGCAGGGCGTTGACCAAGTACTGGCTACTTGGAAGATGCTCCAGGCCAAGTATCACGCGCTGGATAAGCTGGCGACGGCTGCTGGCGACGTGACAACGCATTCGATCGTTGAGCATCACCTGTCGGCGATCGAAGCCAACCTGTGGAAATTGGGTGCATACGCATCTTAATTGAAGAAGCATTCAGCCCCTTTTATGGATTTTGGGGGCAGATGTATTGTATTCAGGCATAAATGCAATTCGAAGGCGTCCGGACGGGTTCCGGACGCCTTTTCTATATCCCAGCGGAACGAAACGAAGCCGGGTACATGATCGGAGGAGTCCCCCCGGACATGTACCCGGCTTCGTTTCGCTTTTCGTCCTTAGTCTGCCCGCTCTCCGTTGTAGGAGCTGACGAAGTAGACGGGGCGTTGCTTGGTTTCGGTGAAGATGCGGCCGAGGTATTCGCCGATGATACCGATGCAGAGCAGTTGCACGCCGCCGAGGAAGAGGATGGTCACCATCAGCGTGGGGAAACCGGCCACGGGATCGTCGTAGATCAGGTTCTTGAGCAGGATGAAGAGCCCGTAGGCGAAGGCCAGCAGCGAGACGATGGCGCCGCAGACGGAGGCGATGCGCAGCGGTGCGACGGTGAAGGAGGTGATGCCCTCGATGGCCAGGTTGAGCAGCTTGAAGAAGCCCCACTTGCTCTGGCCCGCCACGCGGTCTTGCTGGTCGAAGAGCAGCTCATGCTTGCGGAAGCCGATCCAGCTGAACATGCCCTTCGTGTAGCGTTGCGACTCGCGCAGGCGGCGCAGGGCACGGATGCAGACGGCGTCCAAGAGGCGGAAGTCGCCCGTGTTGGGTTGCATGGGCACACGCGTGGTGTGGCGGAGCAGGGCGTAGAAGGCGGCCGTGAGCCGTCGGCGGAGGAAGGACTCGCGGCCGCGAGTACGGCGGCGGGCATAGACGTCGTCGTAGCCCTGCTCCCAGAGGCGGAGCATGTCGGGGATGAGCTCGGGCGGATGTTGCAGGTCGGCGTCCATGATCACCATGCAGTCGCCGGTGACATAGTCGAAACCGGCCAACATGGCAGCCTCTTTGCCATAATTGCGTGACAGGTCGAGGTAGTTGATGCGCGGATCGCTTTCGCGCAGTTGGGCCAGGATGGCCAGCGTGTGGTCGCGGCTGCCATCGTTGACGAAGAGCACCTCCCACGCATAGGTGGGCTGTGTGTCCATCAGGTCGGCCAGGCGACGGTAGAGCAGAGGCAGGGATTCCTCTTCGTTATAAGCCGGGATAAGGATCGATACGCGCTTCATGACGGTTGGGGCAACGGGGGGTTAGAGGCGCGGCGACTTGAGGGCGGTGCGCACGAGGATGAAATTGATGGGCACGGTGATGGCGTAGACCGGCAGCGGCGCCCAGGTTTCGGGCACTTTCAAGACGTAGATGAAGAGGTTGAGGAAGCCCGACTGCAGCAGGTAGTTGACGATATGGCTAAGGGTGAAGCCCACGCCTTTGCCAGCCGAAGGGCGCGTCTTGAAGGTGAAGACGTTCGAGAGGACGAAGTTGGCCAGGAAGCTCACGAAGTAGCCGATGGAGAAGGCTACGTTGGTGTTCATCACCCGATTCAGCAATAAATAGATGCCGTAATGGATGCCAGTGGCGGTGCCCCCCACGAGGCAGAACCGAAAGAATTCTTTTTGCTTGGTTGATATCTTCATACTGAGCGATGCCTCTCTTCTGGAGGGCGGGCAAATGTAAAGGCAAAACGTTTTTTCGCCGGCCTGACCGCTGCCGAACGCGACAACCTCGGCGAGATGGTAGCCAACGAAATGAGGCAGAAAAATAAGGACAATCAGTATTCCGATTCCGGCCTCCGTTTTGTCGATGTCCGCTACCGCAGTTCTGACGATACTTTTGTCATGATGGCGGCAGAATCGCCCGATCAAGACTCAGTCGCAGACAGCATGCAGTCTATGGTGGAACAGGAGTTTGCACGGATGATGCGCGGCAAAATGTGCTCCGATACCGAAATGCGGGATTTGATGACGATAGGCCGTTATGCCTTCGAATACCGCATTACCACTGCCAAAGGGAAAAAGTTCAGGCCGGTGCGGATTGGCGCGAAAGACTGCCGATAAGCCCTTTGACTGCAAATGAAAGCACAACCCGATATACGGATTTGTGTCAAAGACCGCCCATCAAACCGCAGGCCGTCTGAAAACTTTTCAGACGGCCTTTGAAGACATCTGCCCATGATATACCGACAAAACTTCGTCAAAGAACTCACTTTTA
>ERZ773070.2504-NODE-2504-length-10352-cov-37.061474_pt1 | contig 10352 bp, 8 predicted proteins | sample MGYA00580618_ERZ773070 | MGnify/ENA primary metagenome ERZ773070 (study PRJEB29015, sample SAMEA2738023) | human oral metagenome | biome: human oral; feature: human-associated habitat; material: dental | place: China | collected 2019 ...
CGTGATGGTGCTGTTCTCAGTGGGAAGCGTTGGGAACTCCATGTCCGGGCCCGTGGTGGCGTCGGCCTCGAGGCTCGTGACCTGCTCGGCGGTGAGTGCAGTGGCCTTGACGGTGACCTCCTGTGTGGTCTGGATCGGGGCTGAGGTCAGCTGACCGGTGCAGGCGCTCAACGGGAGGGACAGCAGTGCTGCGGCAAGGAGCAGCAGCCGGGAGGATCGATGTTGACGGTGCGCAGGTGCCGTGGACGTGCGGTGGGGGTGCCAAACGGCTTGTTGGCTCATGACGAGGCTCCTACCAGTGGCTCTGTCAACTTCGATTGGCCCCATTGTGACGGTCTGTTCTGGCCCCATGTCTACCCGGAGACCGGCTTGACCGAATCTTCACATTCCCTTGCCCCGACCTTGGTGTGGGGCTTCGAGGCTTGTGGCCATGACCTCGAACGAGAACTCTTCCCGTACCGTGCCGCTGGTTGCCCTGGGTGTCGGCACCATCGCAGCTGCCGCCCTGGCCCTGGCCGCCCCTGACCTGACCTCCGGGTCGGGGATGGAGGGCATGCCGATGACCCACTACATGGGGCTGTTGGCCGTGCGTCAGCCGTGGAACCTGCTGTTGTTCATGGCGCTTCCGGTCGTGCTGGCCGAGACGCTCGCGATCACCGAGTTGGTGATGCTGTTGGCTCGTCGGGGTGAGCGTCCGGCGCCGGGATGGGTGACGAAGGTGGGCCACTGGGCCGGGTTGCTGGCCGGGCCGGTGTGGGTGTTCATCGGCCTGCACCTGCTTATCACTGCCGTGGTTCCGCTGACGGTCAATGGTGGCTGGCGTGGCCCCGCGGACGTGATCGCTGTCCTGTCGTACCTGGCCGGTGGCGTGCCGATGCTGGTGATCAGCCTGCTGGAGGCCGAGCTCTTGGGCCGCGACGAGACCGGGCGCCTGCGCCTGCACGTGGCGATGGTGGCGGTGTTCCTGGTGGTGGCCCACGTCGCGATGATCTTCGGCATGCTCGACCCTGCCGTCATGGGCTATTCGCCGAAGGCGCCGGCCTCGGTGCAGCACGACATGGGCAGCATGTCCGGCATGAACCACGACATGGGTGGCATGACGGACATGGACCACTCGACGATGATGCCCAGCTCCGCCCCGTCGAATTGATCCCCGGCCGGGTCCGTGGTGAGGTGGTGTCATGAACAGCGCTTCTGTTGCGGCTGTACCGAGTGTCCTGGTCGTCGACGACGAGCCGGTGCTGTCGGGCACAGTGAAGAACTACCTCGAGCGGGCCGGCATGTCGGCCCAGACCTGCGGGGACGGGCTGGCCGCGCTTGACCTTGTCCGGGCCACGGCCCCCGACGTGGTGGTGCTGGACCTGGGCCTGCCGGGCATGGACGGGGTGGAGGTGTGCCGCCAGCTGCGCACCTTCAGCGACTGCTACGTGTTGATGCTCACGGCCCGCGCCGACGAGGTCGACAAGCTGATCGGGTTGTCGGTCGGCGCGGACGACTACATGACCAAACCGTTCAGCCCGCGTGAGCTGGTGGCTCGCATCCAGGTGCTGCTGAGACGCCCCCGCGCCGGAAGTACGGGCGCCACGGCCGCGGTGGTGCACCGCATCGGCGCCCTCACCCTGGACCCGTCGTCGCGTCGGGTGGAGCTCGACGCGTCACCGGTGGAGCTGACCCGTACCGAGTTCGACCTGTTGCAGGCCCTGGCGGAACACCCCGGCTGGGTGCTGAACCGCCGCCAGCTCACCGACGCCGTGTGGGGCGAGGACTGGGTCGGCGACGACCACCTGGTCGACGTGCACATCGCGCACCTGCGCAAGAAGCTCGGTGACGACCCCTCCCAGCCCCGGTTCGTGCAGACGGTGCGCGGCGTCGGCTACCGGATGGGCCAAGGGCAGTGATGCCGCGCAACCCGCGCGGCAGTTGGGGACGCCGACTGCTGTGGACCCAGATGGCCGTGGTGGCGGCGATGGCCGCCACCACGGTGCTGACGGCACTGCTGGTCGGCCCGGCATGGTTCCGGATGCACATGCTCGAAGCCGGCCACGCCCAGCCCGATGTCGTCGAGCACGCTCAGCAGGCCTTCCACGACGCGGGCCTGGTGTCACTGGCCGTGGGTCTGGGCACCGCGATGCTCGCCGCCCTCGGGGTCGCCACCGTCCTCAACCGGAACCTGTCGCGCGGGGTCGAAGCCCTCGTGGACGGCGCCCAACATGTCGCCGCCGGACACTACGACCAACCCGTCATGATGACCTCGGCCAGCCCCGAGCTGGCCCAGGTCGCTGACGCCTTTAACCACATGGCCAGCCAGATCGCCTCCACGGAGCAGACCCGACGACGCATGCTCACCGACCTGGGCCATGAGCTGCGCACCCCGCTGGCCGCCACCCAGGTCACCCTCGAAGGACTGCAGGACGGTGTGGTCGACTTCACCCCCGCAAACGTCGAGATCCTGCTTCGGCAGAACCAGCGGCTGGCCGCCCTGGCCGCCGACATCTCTGAGGTCTCCCGCGCCGAGGAAGGCCGCATCCCACTGTCGCTGAGCCACCAGGACCTCGACCAGATCGTGACGGCCAGCGTCGCCGCAGCCCGGCACGCCTACGACGCCGCCGGGGTGACGCTGCACGCCCAGACCGTTCCCGGCCTGCGCGTCGACGTGGATGCCGCTCGCATCGGGCAAGTCCTGGACAACCTGCTGCGCAACGCCCTGCAACACACGGTGGGCGGCAACCGGGTCGAGGTCGCGATGAGACACGAGCACGACCGGGCCGTGGTCCGCGTCACCGACAACGGCGTCGGCATCCCCACCGAGGCCCTCACCCACGTCTTCGAACGCTTCTACCGCGTCGAGGACACCCGCACTCGCGACGTCGACGGTGGAACCGGTGTCGGCCTGGCGATCTCCAGGGCCATTGCCCGCGCCCACGGCGGTGACCTGACGGCCCACAGCGACGGCCCCGGCCACGGCGCAACCTTCGCGCTGACCCTGCCCACCGTGACTTCTTGACCAGATCTTGACCAACCCCTGCCGGGGGCTTCATCCGGGCCCGACAGGCTCAAGGACATGAACACACTTTCCCGCCGCCACGTGCTGTTCACCGGTCTCGGCCTGGCCTCGGCAGGGGCCTTGAGCGCCTGCGGCGCCAAGAACACCCCGGCCGCAGCACCCGCCGCGCCGAACTCCCCATTGACGATCCCCAGCCAGACCCCGCTGGTCGCAGCCCCCGGCACGAAGACCGTCAACCACGTCCTCACGCCCCGGCCGGTCACCCTCGATCTGGGCGGCGTCACGGCCAGGACTTGGGCCTACGACGAGACCCTCGACGCCCCCGTCCTGCGGGCCCGCGCCGGAGACCTGCTGCAGGTCCGCGTCGAGAACAAGCTTCCCACCAGCACCTCCGTCCACTGGCACGGCATCGCGCTGCGCCAGCCAAGCGACGGCGTGCCCGGCGTCACCCAGCAACCCATCGAGGCCGGCAGCAGCTTCACCTACCAGTTCGTCGCCCCCGACCCCGGCACCTACTTCTTCCACCCCCACACCGGGGTGCAGATCGACCGCGGCCTGTACCGGCCGCTGGTCATCGACGACCCCGCTGAACCCGGCCGCTACGACCACGAGTGGATCATCACCCTCGACGACTGGGCCGATGGCGTGGGCACCTCACCCGATGACATCCTCGCCGCGTTCAAGGCCCAGAACGGCACCGTGTCCAGCGGCATGAACCACGACATGGGCGGCATGGACCACGGCATGTCACCCTTGGGTGACGCCGGGGACGTCACCTACCCCCACTACCTCGTCAACGGCCGCGTCCCCGCCGCGCCCCGCACCCTGACCGCCAAGCCCGGGCAGAAGGTACGACTGCGCGTCGTCAACGCCTCCTCCGACACCATCTTCAAGCTCGCCCTGCAGGGCCATCGACTCACCGTCACCCACACCGACGGGTTCCCTGTGACCCCCACCCAGGCCAGCGCCGTCTACCTCGCGATGGGAGAACGACTGGATGCGACCATCACCCTCGGCGACGGCGTGTTCGTGCTGCAGGCCGCGCCCGAGGGCAAGAAGGGCACCCCGGCCCGCGCCATCGTGCGCACCGGCTCCGGCAACGTCCCGGCCCCGGACACCCGCATCGCAGAACTCGACGGCAAGGCCCTGCTGACCACCCAGCTCAAGCCCGCCGACAGCGCCCGACTGCCCGACCGCAAGCCCGACACCACCCTCGACGTGGCACTCAACGGCCAGATGAAGCCCTACGCGTGGGGCCTCAACGGCAAACGCTTCGGCGAGGACACCCCACTGGCGCTCAGCCGCGGCCAGCGCGTGCGGCTGCGGATGACGAACATGACGATGATGGCCCACCCCATGCACATCCACGGCCACACTTGGGCCCTGCCCGGCAGCGACGGGCTGCGCAAGGACACCGTCCTGATCCGCCCCATGGAGACCGTCGAGGCCGACCTGCAGGCCGACAACCCCGGCACCTGGATGCTGCACTGCCACAACATCTACCACGCCGAACTCGGCATGATGACGACCCTGCGCTACTGACATCTCCCGGCCGATGTCGGCCACCCACGCCTGCCCTGATGGCGCGGCTGCCCCCTTGCGGCAGCCTCACCATCGCCGTCTGCAGAGCTTGACCAGACCTTCACCAAACCTCGCGAGCTCATTGACCTCGCCCCGTCACCGTGGAAGTGGAAGGAAAACCCCTTCCCCGAGCAGACAAGGACACGCCATGTACACGAGCCCCGACCAGGCCCCCCGCTCCTTCGGCGAGGCCCCCACCAGCACCACCCACCAGCACGGCAACTCCCACCACTGGATGCACCTGCTGATGTGCGCACCGATGCTGCTCGTGGTCGCCGGCTACCTGTGGGCCGGACGTGCCAGCCTCGCCGCCGGCGGTGTCCTAGCCGCCCTCGTGCCCGCCATCAGCTGCATGCTCATGATGTGGCTGATGATGCGCATGATGGACCACGGATCCCAGCACTGACCACCGCCCGCCATCCACCGGCAGCACCGTCTCGAGGAGCAACCCATGAACCACCCGGCAGCCACCGCCACCCACGACCACACCACCCGCTACACGTGCCCGATGCACCCCGAGGTGACCAGCGACCAGCCCGGCCGCTGCCCCGAGTGCGGCATGTTCCTCGTCGATGCCGACGCTGCACCCGCCACCCACCAGCACGGACACGGCCGCCAGAACGGACATGCCCAGCAGCACGACACCCACGACAAGGGCACGTGGCTCTGCCCGATGCACCCCGAGGTGACCAGCGACCACCCGGGACGCTGCCCCAAGTGCGGGATGTTCCTGCAACCCGCCGACGGTGGGGACGCGCCGGCCGCACAGCACCACGACCACCAGCACCCCACCGGCGAGCCGGCGGTGGTGGCCGGTGCGGTCGCTGCAGGGGACTGGACCTGCCCGATGCACCCCGAGGTCCGCAGCGACGGCCCCGGTGACTGCCCGATCTGTGGCATGGCGCTGGAGCGGGTCTCGGCCGGGCTCGACGACGGCCCGAACCAGGAGCTCGTCGACATGCGTCGCCGGTTCTGGGTGGCGGCGGTGCTGAGCGTGCCGCTGGTGGCGATGGTGATGGTTCCCATGGTGCTGGGGCGTGCGCTGCCCGGCAGCGTCGCGCCGTGGCTCGAGCTGGCCCTGTCGACGCCGGTGGTGTGGTGGGCTGGGTGGCCGTTCTTCGTGCGCGGCGCGAAGTCGGTGGTCAGCCGTCACCTGAACATGTTCACCCTGGTGTCGTTGGGTGTCGGTGCCGCGTGGCTGTACAGCGTGGTCGCGGTGCTGGCGCCGGGGTTGTTCCCGTCCGGGATGCGGGCGATGGACGGCCGGGTCGGCACCTACTTCGAGGCCGCGGCAGTCATCATCACCCTGGTGCTGCTCGGCCAGGTCCTCGAGCTGCGGGCCCGCGACCAGACCTCCGGTGCGATCCGCACCCTGCTCGACCTGTCACCGGCCACCGCGCACCGCATCGGGGCCGACGGCACCGAGACCGACGTGCCGGCCGCCGAGCTGCAGCTGGGCGATCGGTGCCGGGTGCGGCCGGGCGAGAAGGTGCCGGCCGACGGCACCGTGGTCGATGGTCACGCGTATGTGGACGAGTCGATGATCACCGGCGAGCCGGTTCCGGTCGACAAGAGCCCCGGTGACCGGGTCATCGGCGGCACGATCATCCAGGGCGGCAGCCTGGTGGTGGAGGCCACTGGCCTGGGCGCCGACTCGACCCTGGCCCGGATCGTCGACCTGGTCTCCCAGGCGCAGCGGTCCCGTGCTCCGATCCAGGGACTGGTCGACAAGATCTCGGCGGTGTTCGTGCCGGTCGTGATCGCCGTCGCCCTGGCCACCTTCGGGTTGTGGCTGGCGATCGGGCCGCAGCCGCGGCTGCCGTTCGCGATCGTGGCCGCCGTCAGCGTGCTGATCATCGCCTGCCCGTGTGCGCTGGGTCTGGCCACGCCAATGTCGATCATGGTCGGGGTCGGGCGCGGCGCCAGCGAGGGCGTGCTGGTCAAGAACGCCGAGGCCCTCGAACGACTGCAGAAGGTCGACACCGTCGTCGTCGACAAGACCGGTACCCTCACCCAGGGCCGCCCCAGCCTGGTCGACCAGCAGGGCGTCGACGGCCACGAGGACGCCCGGACACTGCTGCTCGCCGCGGCTGTGGAGGCCGGCTCCGAACACCCCCTCGCCAGGGCGGTGGTCGATGCTGCCCGCCAGACGGGACGCACGGTGCCGGCGGCCAGCGATTTCGCCGCCCACCCGGGTGGCGGTGTCAGCGCCACCGTCGACGGTCAGCACGTGCTCGTCGGCAGCCCCGCCTTCCTGGGCAGCCAGCACGTCGACACCCATGCCCTGGACGCCGTGGTGGAGGCCTACCGTCGCCGTGGCGCGACCGCGATCGTCGTGGCCGTCGACGGCAGGCCCGCCAGTGTGCTGGCCATCGCCGACCCGCTCAAGGCGACCACCGCCGGCGCGATCGAGGACCTGCGTCGGCGCGGGATGAAGGTCGTCATGCTCACCGGCGACAATGCCACCACCGCCCGGGCCATCGCCGACGAGCTGCGCATCGACCAGGTCGTCGCCGACGTCCTGCCCGACCAGAAGCACGGCCACGTGCAGGCCCTGCAGGCCCAGGGCCACACGGTCGTTATGGCCGGCGACGGCGTCAACGACGCCCCCGCCCTCGCCGTGGCCGACGTGGGTGTGGCCATGGGCACCGGCACCGACGTGGCCATCGAGAGCGCCGACGTGACCCTGCTCGGCGGTGACCTGGCCGCCCTGGTCAAGGCCCGCGACCTGTCGGTCGACACGATGCGCAACATCCGCCAGAACCTGGTCTTCGCGTTCGTGTACAACGTGTTCGGTATCCCGCTGGCCGCCGGCGCCCTCTACCCGGCCTTTGGCTGGCTGCTGTCGCCCGTCATCGCGGCCGCCGCCATGGCCCTCAGTTCGGTCAGCGTGATCACCAACTCGCTGCGGTTGCGCCGTCACCGCTGACCCCAAGAGCCCAGCCGGTCGTTGTTCACCCCATCACAGATGCCCGGGCTCGGGTGTGGGCGAGGCGGTAGGAGTTTGTGCCGGTTTCGATGATGGTGGCGTTGTAGGTGAGGCGGTCGACGATTGCTGCGCACAGGCGGGGGTCGGTGAAGGTGTCGGTCCAGGCGGAGAAGGACTGGTTGGAGGCGATCGCGATGGCGTTCTTCTCCTCTCGTTCGGTGAGGACCTGGAACAGCAGTTCGGCGCCTCGCCGGTCGAGTTCCAGGTAGCCGAGATCGTCAATCACGAGGAGGTCGACGCGGCCGTAGCGGTTGATGGTCTTGGTGAGTTGTTTCTCGTCGGCGGCTTCGACGAGCTCGTTCACGAGCCGGGTGGCGAGGGTGTATCGGACGCGGTAGCCCTGCTCGGCGGCGGCGGTGCCGAGCGCGATGAGCAGGTGGGACTTGCCGGTGCCGGAGCCCCCGATCAGGCACAGCGGGTCGCCGCGGCGGATCCAGTCGCCGGTGGCGAGCTCGTTGATGGTGGCCGGGTTGATGTTGGGGTTCGCGGTGAAGTCGAAGTCGGCGAGCCATTTCTCGCGGGGGAAGCCGGTGCTCTTGATGCGACGCAGGGTGGAGCGGCGGTCGCGGTCGTCGACCTCGGCCAGGAGGAGTTCGGCGAGGAAGCCCTGGTAGGTGAGTTGTTCCTTGGTGGCGGCCGTCACGGCGTCGTCGACGACGGTGCGGATCGTGGGCAGCCGAAGCCGGCGGCAGGCTTGGTCGATCGCGGCCTGCGCGGCTTGCTCGGTGAGGCCCTGACGACGGCGAAGGCTCTCGGGACGGCTGGTGCTGGTGGTGGTCATGGGGTTCCTGTCGGGGTGTGGTGGTGAGTCTCGGCGGGGGCCGGGGCGGGATCGGGTTGGCGTCGGCACAGGAGTTCGTCGTAGGCGGTGACGGTGGGCAGGGGCCGGGTGTCTTCGGGCAGGTGCGCGATGACCTGGTGCGGGTTGGTGGGGCGTCGGGGTGGCAGGTTCACGACCGTCCCGCCCCTGGTCTGGCTGGCTGGGGCGGGTGTGTGGGTGGTGGCATGGCGGCGGGCTTCGACGGCGACGACGTCGGGGCTGATCGCGCCCACCGACAGGGCCGAGGTGATGCCGGCGATCACCGCGTCGGACGGGAGGGATCGGTGGAGCAGGAGCACGTCGATCAACGCTTGGGTCCCGGCCACGTCGCCGCTGGTCTTGCGGGCCGCGGCCCAGAACGCGTCGTGGGCCGCGGTGAATGCTCCGGCGGCGCGGGCCTGCGCGAGGGCGGTGGAGCCGGGGAACGCGCCGGGCTTGTGCCGCAGCACTTCGAGGTAGTGGTCCAGCTCGACCCGGGTCACGCCACGGGTGCCGAGGCGAGGGTGGGTGGCGAGGACGGTGCGGCCCTCGAACACGACCACGCACGAGGCCCGCAGGGACACGCGGACGCGTTGGCCGATGAGGTGCGCGGGGACGGAGTACTTGACCATGCGGACGGTGATCAGGGCGGAGCGGTCGACGCGGGGGTGGAGGATCAGGCCGGGGTCGAAGTCGTCGGCCGGCAACGGTGCCAGGTGGGGCAGCTCGGCGTGGTGGTCCTGCCCGATCGTGTTGGCGTGGCCGGTGATGCGGCGGGTGTTGTCGTCGTGCTCCCAGGCGCGGATCTTGTCGTTGAGTTCGTCCAGGGTCGCGACTTCGGGCATGGGGGTGAGGTGGTTGCGGCGGAACCATCCGACCTCGCCCTCGACGCCGCCTTTCTCGTGGGCGCCGTCGATGCCGGGCTGGCAGTAGAACGCGTCGAAGCCGTAGTGGGAGCGGAACAGCACTCAGCGTTCGTTCTCGTCGCGTAGCCGGTCGCCGCCGTGGATGACCTGGACGACGGCGGAGGTGAGGTTGTCGTAGCGGATGTGGCGGGTGGGGATGCCGCCCAGGGCGTGGAAGGCCTCGATGTGTCCTTCGAGGAAGGCCTCCTGTCCGCCGGTCGGGTAGACGCGGTGGATGGCCTTGCCGGAGTGGGACAGGCGGTAGACGAACATGTGGCACTTGGTCTTGACACCGTCCAGGATGACGTAGACCTCGCCGAAGTCGACCTCGGCCTCCGCGCCGGGGGCGTGGTCCTGCGGCACCATCGCCTCCACCCGGCGCCCGGCCTCCAGATCGATCTGCGTGCGCCTGACCCGGACGTAGTCCCGCACCGTGGAGTAGGACAGGTCGGTGGCGCCGTGCTCGTCGCGCAGCCGGGCCAGGATCCTGGTCGCGGTATGGCGCTGCTTGCGCGGCGCGGTCAGGTCATAGGTGAGCATCTCGTCGATCGCCGGCTTGTACGGGTCCAGGCGCGGTGCTGTGCGGACCGGTTTCTTGCGGGGTGGGGGTTCGGCTGCGGCGAGTGCCTGGCGGACGGTGCGGCGGTGGACTCCGTGTTTGCGGGCGAGCTCGCGGATGGACAGGCCATCGACTCGCGCGTCGTGGCGGATGTCGGCGTACAGCTGCACTCGTGATCCCATCTTGGCTCCCTTGCCCTCGCGACTGGTTCCCAGTGATGGGGACCAGCGTGAAGGGGTGGGGCCAGTTCAGACCGTCAACACCCCGGCAAGTCGCACGCGGGGCCAGATCAGGCCGTCACAACGGGGCCGAACCAAGCTGTCACAACCATGCCAGTCCGTAGAGACGAATGCGCGTACCGGTGGTCTGACTCTCGTAGGTGGGGTGCAGAAGCACGATGGTGACGCCCGGCGCGCTGAGTGCGCTGATGCCGTCGTTACCTCCAAGCATATTGACGCGGAAGTCGTGAACGCCGCCGTTGCGGCCGCGTGCTCCTGGAACGAAGGGGACTGTGC
>ERZ773070.2505-NODE-2505-length-10351-cov-26.812160_pt1 | contig 10351 bp, 10 predicted proteins | sample MGYA00580618_ERZ773070 | MGnify/ENA primary metagenome ERZ773070 (study PRJEB29015, sample SAMEA2738023) | human oral metagenome | biome: human oral; feature: human-associated habitat; material: dental | place: China | collected 2019 ...
CGTAGACGTCACGAACGTCTCCGAAGTAAGTTTGAAGCAAGACTTCAAGACCTTTCTTGTCAGCCAAAAGCTTGTTGTAGACGTTCAAGAAGAGAGCTTTTTCTTCAGCTGTCAAATCTTTTACAAGAGCAGCTTCATCTAGTTGGATACGAGTCGCACCAAGTTCAGCCAATTTTGCAAAAACTTCTTGGTAAGCAGCCACAAAGCTGTCTACGAAATCTTCTGCTTTCACGCCTTCTTCAAAGTCTGATAATTGAAGGAAAGTGAATGGCCCTACAAGGACTGGACGAGTGTTAAGACCAAGTTCTTTGGCTTCTTGGAACTCATCAAAGATTTTGTGACCTGCAAGTTTTACTTGAGTGTCTTTTTCAAATTTAGGAACGATGTAGTGGTAGTTGGTGTTGAACCATTTCTTCATCGGAAGGGCACGCACATCTCCTTTTTCTCCTTGGTAACCACGCGCCAAGGCAAAGTAGCGCTCAAGGTCAGTCAAGTCCAAGTTTTGAACTGAAGCGGGCACCACGTTGAAAAGGAAGGCTGCATCTAGGAAGTTGTCATAGTGAGAAAAGTCATTTGATGGGATTTCAGTGATGCCTTTTTCTTTGACAATGTTCCAGTGTTTCGCACGTAAGTCTTTCGCTGCTGCCAAAAGTTCGTCTGCTGAGATTTCATTTCTAAAGTATTTTTCAGTTGTAAATTTTAATTCGCGGAATTCACCCAAACGAGGGAAACCAATGATAGTCGTTGACATAAACGTCCTCCAAAAATTATTGTTGAAACTATCTTAACAGAAAAGAAGCCGTCTGTATAATTGGAATTTCCCAGAGTTTGATATAGTTTAAAACTATACCCTTGCCATCTTCTAGGTCAGAAAATCTTATTTTTCAACTGATATTGAACAAAATTATTGTTTGCTATAGGTAGAAGTTATGGGCTTGGAAAAAGAAAAACCAACGAGAATAAAGTCTCGCTGGTTTCCATAATAGCTTGTCTTGTTTACTCTGTTTCATGATACAGCTTTTTAGCCTTTTCAATATCATAGTATCTGTCAAACTCTTCTTTAGAGTTGACGATATGCTCCTGACTGTCGACAGACACCTCTGGAGGAATGGTCACAGCTTCATATACATTCACAGTATCCGGCATAAGTAGACTGTAGACAGCTGCCTCCCTACTAAAACCTTCTGCACTGTTCTGCGAGTGTAATAAATACACTGTTGTTCCTTTTTTTTCTAGAAGCTTGTAAGCCTTCGAACTACTATCAAATTGAGTCTGGCCTAAAACGGATTTATCTACCCAAACTTCTCCACCAGGAGTAGTGGTATAAATGCCACTTGCTTTTTGGTCCCAATCAGTCGCTTGCTTTATAAAAGGTTTTCTCACGTAATCTTTAGCTAAAATCTCAATTTCCTCCATTTTTCTACTCTTTAGATTAAGGAAAAGCGGCCTTGTCTTTCTAGGATTCTCTAAATCTCGTATTTGTATCCATAAATAGTCTTGACCTTGCCAAGTGTAGATTCCCCCCAACTCTGCTGGTAAATAATTAGAATTGTAAGTCTCTACAACTTTGTAGAGGTCTATTTCCTTTTATTCTTTAAGTTTTTTGTCATTGATATGATAGACACTAAGAGTCCAATAGGCACCGTCAGATGGTCTTTCCATCAGACGATAGGGAAGCTCTTTCAGTTTAACGTTCTGCCGCAGAATATAGCGAGAACTGTTTTGGTCAATTTTGTAAGAAGCATAACTACCGAACTCAGCCATCTTCTTGTCTTCTTCTGGGGTTGTTGAAACCCAATGGACAATGACACCTGCACCATCCGCAATCATTTCATAATCATCAATCTTTGCTTTACCCGTATACTTATGGAATTGTCCGTAATATTGTTTATTGCAGTAGAGGTAGAGAGTCCAAGTCAGTAAAGATGAGAGTAATACTATTCCCAAGGTAATAACTATTTTTGTTTTAGTCCATTTCATAATTAAGCTCCTATTTTTGCAAATTCATCGGCTAAGTAATTAGGCAACTTCTCCACTTTCATTCCTCTTCTCCTTCTCCACAACAAACTCTCTAACCAAACGATAGATAACCGCAAAGATAGGAGTGAAGAAAATCATGCCGACCAAGCCAAAGAGATTGCCTCCAATCAGGGCTGCGGCTAGGGTAAAGAGAGTTGGGAGACCAACGGACTGACCTACCACGCGCGGATAGATGACATTGCCCTCAATCAGCTGCACCACCTGAAAGACTGCAATAGAAAGGAGGGCTTTCCAAGGGCTGTCGGTAAAGATAAAGATAGCTCCCAGAGCACAAGCTGAGAAAGGCCCGATGTAGGGAATGAAAGAGAGCACTCCGGCCAGAACTCCTGTCAAGGCCGCGTAAGGCAGGCCTGTCAGAGAGTAGGCAACAAAGACTAAAATCCCAACAATGACGGCCTCTATCATCTGACCCATCAGAAACTTATCATAGGTCTCAACAATGACAGAACCGACATAGGATAGGCGTTTCACAGCCTTCTCAGGAAGCAGGACTTGCAAGAGACGACTAGTAATCGTCTGCAAATGCTCCTTGCTGCTTAAAAAGGCAAACATGAGAAAGATGGACATGATGACAGAGAAGAAATTACCAAAAATAGCAGAGATATTGCCTGTCAGACTGCCCAGAAGAGAGATGGCTCTGTTGACAATACCACTGTTTTGCAGTTGCTTGGTCAAATCTTTCAGCTGGCTAGAGGAAAGCAAGCCAGACTGCTGCAACCACTTGGCTAGCTGCGGCGCTACCTTGCCAATTGTTGCGCTCAACTGATTGACCGCTGTGGTCAGAGTCGGCACGACAATAGAAACAATCCCTGTCATAATGAGAGCTAAAATCAGCACCTCCAAAACCAAGGCCAGACTGCGCTGAAACTTCTGAGGGACTCGGCATTTGTCCAAGAATTCTTCCAGCTTTTTCATCGGGACATTAAAGATAAAGGCCAATACTCCGCCCAGTATAATGGGTGAAAATACTGACGTCAGGCTTTGCAGGCCCGACCAGATGTTCCCGATATAGAGAACCAGAGCCAGAGCAAGCGCCGCAAAGACGATGAGTTTATAGGATTCATTTATTTTTTTCATAAGGCTTCCTTTTAAGGTTTTGTCATTTCCTTATTTTATCATAAATTTCAAGGCCTTTCGAGCAGGAGAAAGTCAGTCGCCACACTTGTCAATCAGCTTTGTCATCACTCTTAAATTTTGACAAATCTAGAAGATATAGAATTCCTGAGATGATAGATAGAAGGCCTGAGAAAGTGAACAAAAAAGAAATGAAGCCCATGACGGATCCGCAGAATAGAAGCTCATGACTCGTCTTATTGACTCTTAGGTCGTTGCTATAATGATACATTCCAACTATAGAAAGTCCCAAAAGCAGCCAGCTGGTCAATATAACCATATCGCCCCAGCCAGCGTTTTCAACTAGTTTGGGAACCGAATAAATAATTTCCCAGTGCCATCTATTTAAAGAAGCGTAAATGATCTGAAGGCCTCCTAAAATGCCAACAATTCCATTTATCCACAGCAATTTGTTTGATTTCATAAGCATCTCGTTCTTTCTTTTTTAAAATAGTATACCGAGCCACTCTCTAATCTGTCAACTATTGTAAAAGAATGAGTGTCTCATCCGATAAATCCGTTTTCATTCAAATTATCTTATGATACAATAAACTCATGCACAAGAAAACAGTTATTGATTTTAAAGAACTGGGTCGGCGCTTGATTTTCAGCCAGCCCATCAAAGAGCTCAAAACACGCGAGTTGGCTGAAGTCAGAGTGATTCTGCAAGAAGTCGAAGACTGGCAGAAAAAGGGTTTTTATGCAGTCGGCTATGTCAGCTACGAAGCTGCTCCTGCTTTTGAGGAAAAACTCCAGGTCCACAAAGGCCCTCTGCTAGGAGAGTACTTGATTTACTTTACCATTCATGATAGAGCTGATGAAGCCCCTTTCCCATTGGCTTATGACGAGGTAGAAATGCCAGCGCAATGGCAGAGCCTGACGACTGAGCAAGAGTATGAAAAGGCCATCGGAACCATTCACCACCATATCCGTCAGGGCGATACCTATCAGGTCAACTACACGGTGCAGCTAGGCGCAGAGCTCAATCCACAGGACAGCTGGGCTATCTACAATCGTCTGGTCGTTGAGCAAAACGCCGCTTACAATGCCTACGTAGAGCACGATAATCAAGCAGTCTTGTCCATCAGTCCTGAGCTCTTTTTCGAGGAGCACCGAGGCGAGCTGACAACACGGCCAATGAAAGGGACTACCAATCGCGGTCTGACAGTCGCTGCGGACTTGGAGCAAGCGGACTGGTTGCGTCAAGATCCTAAAAATCGAGCGGAAAATATGATGATCGTTGATCTGCTGCGCAACGACATGAACCGCATTTCAGAGATTGGCAGCGAGCGAGTCGAGCAGCTGTGTCAGGTCGAGCAGTATTCCACTGTCTGGCAAATGACCTCCACCATCAAGAGCCAGCTGCAACCTGAGATTGGTCTAGGAGAAATTTTTGATGCCCTCTTTCCGTGCGGCTCTATCACAGGCGCTCCAAAGATTTCGACCATGGCTATCATCAAGGCGACCGAAAAAGCCGCCCGCGGTGTTTACTGTGGCACTGTTGGTATCTGCCTGCCAGACCAGAGACGGATTTTCAATGTGGCCATCCGCACCATTCAGCTAGAAGCTGGCAAGGCGATTTACGGTGTTGGCGGTGGCATCACTTGGGATAGCACATGGGAATCCGAGTATATCGAAACCCAGCAAAAATCCGCTGTTCTTTATCGGAAAAATCCGCAGTTTGACCTGATTACGACAGGGAAGATTGAGCAAGGTCGCCTGACCTTCCAAGACCAACATCTGAAGCGTCTACGAGAATCTGCCCGTTACTTTGCTTATCCATTTGATGAGGAAAAACTGAAGGCAGAGTTGAACCAAAGTCTAGCAAAACTGGATCCAAGCACGGACTACCGCCTGCGGATTTCCATCACCAAATCTGGAAAAGTGACCTGCCAGCTAGAAAAGCTGCAAGCACTCCCAGAAGCTTTCTGCAAGGCCATTCTCGTTCCACAAAATGCCAACTTACAGCAGCCTTTCACCTACTTTAAAACCAGCTATCGGCCACATTTAGACCTAGACCAACAGGAGCAGATTTACTACAATGCCCAAGGGCAGCTGCTAGAAAGCTCCATCGGTAACCTAGTCCTCCAATTGGACGGCCACCTCTACACGCCACCAGTCAAGCTAGGCCTTTTGGACGGTATCTACCGCCAGCATCTCTTGGAAACAGGTCAAGCCACAGAAAAAAACCTTAGCCTAGACGACTTGACATCAGCAGAAAAAATCTACGCCTGCAACGCACTGAGAGGCCTTTATGAATTGGAAATAGATGATTGAGGCTGGGACAAAAGTCCTAGCCTCTCAATTGTCTTTGGATTGTCGAGCAAGACGCAGTGGTTGAGTGGGCTCTACTAGGCTGATTTCATCAGCTTTTACAGCCCTACTCAACTGTGCGGAGGTGGGACGACGAAATCGAATTCTAACGAATGACCGATTTCTGTCCCACTCTCTTTTCTATAGGCCTCAGTCCGCTGAAACAAAAAGCATGCCTGCTATTTCAAGATTTTAGAAATATTTTAGAAATGCTTGATGAATACTTAATAAGTGTCCGATATACTGGATAGTGAGGAAAGGATTTCCAAGAATAAATCAAAAAGGAGAAGTAAAACCATGGAAAATATTTTAGTTTTACAAGGGGTCAGCAAAAAGTTCGGCCAGCAGCAAGCTCTGAGCGATGTCAACCTGACCATCAAAAAAGGAGATATCTACGGTCTCATCGGTAAAAACGGGGCTGGTAAAACCACTCTAATCAAAATCATGACCCAGCTGATACATACCAGCAACGGAACCGTATCTCTCTTTGGTTCCAGCAATCAGGCCGAATGGACACAAGCCCTCAAGCGGGTCGGCTCGGTCATTGAAACGCCCGTTGCCCACAACCACTTGACCGCCTACGAAAATCTCAGCTACTACTGCAAACTACGCCAGATTCCTAATGCCGATAAGGCCATCCAGGAAACGCTCAACTATGTAGACCTGACAGACACTGGCAAAAAGAAATTTCGTGACTTCTCCCTCGGGATGAAGCAACGTTTAGGTATTGCTATCGCCCTCCTATCCAAGCCAGATCTGATGATTTTAGATGAGCCTATCAACGGACTAGATCCTGTCGGCATCAAGGAATTTCGCCAGCTTGTCCAAAAGCTCAATGAAGAGCTGGGCATGACCTTTGTTATTTCCAGTCATATCCTATCCGAGCTCTATCTAGTCGCTACGCGCTTTGGCATCATCGACCAAGGTCATATGATCAAGGAAATCTCCAAGGCTGAATTTGAAGAGCAAAGCGAAGATTATATCGTCTTGAAAACGGATCATTTGGAGGAAGCCAGCCAGCTGCTCCAAGATCAATTAGGCTACCGCATCAAGGTGGTCAATGCTCTCAATGAGATCCATGTCTTTACCCATTCGCACAACATCAACAATATCGTAAAAGAGCTAGCCACAGCTAACTTAGTCATTCAAGAAATCTACTATGCACGACAAAATCTCGAAAATTTCTTTACAGATTTAGTTGATCAAAACCAGGGAGGTCTATCATGATTCAAACCATTCGCGCTGACTTTTACCGTCTCTTCCACTCCAAGGGCTTTTGGATTACTGAGTTCGTTTTACTAGCCAATATCCTGATCGGCGTCCTCTATAAGGTTACCAGCAGATTTGGAACATCCATCTCAACGGATGGACAAAACGTCGCTCAGCAAGTACCAGTAAAAATGACGGGTATCAATGCCCTTGCCCATTTCTCTGGACATTCTGACAGTATTATATTTTTCACTCTCATTGTCGTCTGCCTCTTATTAGGTGTGGACTTGTCCCGCAAGCTTTATAAAAACAGCCTCGCTCACGGTATTTCACGGACAGAGTTCTTCCTATCTAAAACTTTGGTCTCCTTTGTTGTCGCCATCTTCCAATTCATCCTCTTGCTAGGGCTATCCTTCATCATCGCTAGCTCTATCAATGGAATTGGGACAGCTCCGACAGGTTTCTTTGGCCAATTTTTGCTAACCATTCTCGTCCAACTCATTATAACCATCGCTTGGATTGGCATCGTGTCTTTCGTTCTCTATCTCAGCCATTCTATTGCTGCGGTCTTTATTACCTATTTTGTCGGAAGCGCCCTGCTCATCTTTCCAGTCTTGCTCTATCCTCATATAGAATGGTTCCGCTATTTAACCTTACAATTTGGAATAGAGATGGCTGCGGATCCTGCTGTAGTTTTGCGAGCTAGTTTAGTCGCGATTGGCATAGCAGTCTTCTTCCTAGGCAGTAGCCTCCTCATTTTCAAGAAAAAAGATCTCTAAAACCAAAGAATCAGCTAATCTTCTGACTAGCTGATTATTTTTTATAAAACCACAATCAATTCAAACCAATCGTCCTCTGCTTGCATGGTCAAATCACCACCTAAGATTTCGACCAGCTGCTGGGTGATATAAAGGCCCAGTCCAGAGGATTCCTCACTGCTGGAGAGGTTTTCAGAATAAAAACGATTGGTTAGTTTATCCAGATGTAAAATAGGCTTCTGAACCTTATTTTTGACCTGAAAAATAACCTTTTGCCCTTCATTTTTCAGACTGATGCTGGCTGCTTCTCGTCCGTGTTTGAGGACATTGCTGAGCATGTTCTGGACGATTCGATCAAAGATGTCACTGTCCGTTTCCAGCAGCAGATTCTCAGACAAATCCACCTCTAAATCAATCCCTGCTCGCTGAAAGGCATCATAGTAGGCAAAGAGTTGCTGGGTGACCAGCTGAGATAGATCTACCCGCTGTAACTTCGGTCGAATAGCTCCTTCCATCAAGCGACGGTATTCCATCAGAGCCTCCAAGCGTCTGGATACCATACTTAGATTATCCGCAATCTTTTGCAACTGCTGGTCCATCTGGTCCTTATCAGCGTCTTTGAGTAGCTGTTGCGTATAGCCACTAGCGATGGTCAGTGGCGTTCGGATATCGTGGGCAATGTTACTGATGGCCATATCCAAGGTTTTCTTTTCCTGCTGGGTCACAAAGGACATCTTATCAATTTCCTGAAAAAGCAGCTCCACCTCGTTAGTCAGAGTCACTAGGCTAGGAGATTGATCTCTCAAAGTCAGCCGAACTTGACTTCCTGTACGACGTTTGTCACGGATCTGGCTGGTCAGACTACGAATCGTCAGATGATAGCGAACCAGCATGATTGACAAGAAGAGTATGAGCACAAAGGCTATAATCAAACACATAGCTAATCCTCCTTGAGCCGCACGCCCAGACCCCAAATGGTCTCAATATAGTCTGTCGAACTATCCAGCTGGGCTAATTTCTTACGGAGATTACTGAGATGAGCATTGAGCGTATTATCACCAGGCAGATAGGTCTCCTCCCAGACCGACTCATACAGTTCCTCCTTAGTAAAAATCTTTTTAGGATGAGCTAGCAAGGTCTGGAAGATCTGAAATTCCTTTTTACCTAGACGCATGGACTGGGCACCAGAAGCAATTTCAAAGGTATCTGGCAGGAGGCGGATGTTTTTGATCAAGGTCTCTCCAGCAGGCTTAGACTGGGGCTGCTGCCTACCTCGTAGTTGGACAGTGACACGCGCCGCCACTTCGTCTAGATTAAAAGGCTTGACAATGTAATCATTGGCACCGTCTAGCAGATACTGGCTCACGAGACTCTTTTCACCCAGAGCTGTCAGCATGATGACCGGTACCTGACTCTGCAAACGGATTTCCTCAAGGACCTGATCCCCATTTTTCCCAGGAAGCATGATATCGAGAAGGACCAAATCAATGCTTTCTTGCTGGAAGAGTCGCAGCCCTTCTGTACCTGAAAAAGCCTGAAGCACCTCATGGTCTTCGCTTAAGAGACTATACAAAATTTCTTGGATATCATTATTATCCTCAATTAATAAGATACGTGCCACTTGCCTCACTCCTCTTTTCTATGCTTACGAAATCATTTCTATTCCCCTAGCCTATCAAATAAAGGGACCTTCGTCAATGAAAATCTGATAAAATCCTATAGTCCCCAGGTAGATCTGCATGGTAGGTCATCACAAGATGAACTTGACTATCCTTTCTTTCAAATGGTACAATAGGACCAATGACACAATAGGGAGAATCATCTATGAAAAAAAATGCCAAAACTCAAATCAGCCTTGTATCCATTCTCGTCATCCTGGGCGTTGGTGCAAGAATGATGCGAGTCATCCACCGCCAGCAAATTAGGGAGCAAAACAGACAAACCGTCCAAACGGCTAAAAAGGTTTCAGAGTTTCAGAAAACACTAGACGAAGAAGAAACGAAGAAACGGAATGAAACCTTCAACAAGATTTTTAATGATTCCCTAATTCAGAAAAATTTTGAAAATTGGCAAAAAGTCGATGAACTTCATGGTTTGGGACAAAGAACTGGGCAATTTTATATCTATAACTTTGAAAAAAAAGAAGAGATACTCTTAGAGAATACAGATCAAGCATTTGTTCTACCCATTCGGGACAAGAGTGATAACGTCACATTTCAGGCTATCTTTGCCCACAAGGACGGTCAGTGGCACATCATGAAACCAGACGGAAGTTCACAGTTGCAACTAGGAGAAGCCAACATTTCCGCTGAATCTAAGTTTGTCATCGAAAACAATGTCTTAGACTACGACCAGTAAATCAATAAGGACTTGCCTTAATGACATACAAAAAGCTTAGGACCCCAGCTTGCAGTTGGGATTCTAAGCTTTTTAGTTTGCTGTCAGAGAGTCATCCAGAAGTTGGCGAAGCTCTACAGGAGACGTTTATTTAACAGAGGCCCCATTGGTCGCAATGACTTCTTTGTACCAATAGAAGGATTTCTTGCGCGAACGGGCTAGAGTTCCTTTTCCTTCATTGTCCCGATCGACATAGATAAAGCCATAGCGCTTCTTCATTTCTCCTGTTCCGGCAGAGACCAGGTCAATACAACCCCAAGTCGTATAGCCCCAGAGGACGATGCCGTCTTCATGGATGGCATCTCGCATAGCCTTGATGTGGGCAGCCAGGTAGTCAATCCGATAATCATCCTCGATTTCCCCCGCTTCATTAGGTGTATCCACTGCACCCAGACCATTTTCCACGATAAACATAGGCTTTTGATAGCGGTCCCAGATGGTATTAAGCGTAATGCGCAAGCCCAGGGGATCAATCTGCCAGCCCCACTCAGAAGCTTCCAAATAAGGGTTCTTGAGAGAAG
>ERZ773070.2510-NODE-2510-length-10344-cov-3.009039_pt1 | contig 10344 bp, 12 predicted proteins | sample MGYA00580618_ERZ773070 | MGnify/ENA primary metagenome ERZ773070 (study PRJEB29015, sample SAMEA2738023) | human oral metagenome | biome: human oral; feature: human-associated habitat; material: dental | place: China | collected 2019 ...
CAATTTATATTTATAGGCTTACTTTTAGTAATAAAAAATAATTCAGCAGCTTTGTAAAAATCAGTTATAGGAAGTATATTTGCTTTCGGTAGGAAAATTTGAGAGTATTCATTTTCATAGAATATTGCAGTTGTATCAGTCTTGGTAGTACTTTCTGAAATGAAACTTTCAGTAGTATCTAAATAATAGAGTACAGCCTCATTTGCTTTTACAAAAGTTGTAAGCTGTGGAAACCCTTCATCTTGAAAAGTTAAAATAAAGTAGTTAGCATTATGAGTGTATCTTTTCAGAAGAATTTCATTCAATTCTTCTAAAGAATTTATAGTATATTCTCGTTTAAAATCATTTAAATACATTCTTAAATAAGTAGATGATATTTACAAAAAAACTGCTCCATTTTAGAGCAGCTTTTTTGTTATCTATTAATAATATTTTAGCTTCTGAAGTAAAATCATCGTGGGTTTACCATCAACCGACATTGTTTTCTTTATCCAGTTTTTCTTCTTGTCATACACAAGTGTGTAAGATTCTGTTTTGGTAACATTACCATCTTTATCAAAGTATTTTACTTCTGTTTCGTTGTTATTCTCATCAAAAACTGAAGTAACGCGCTGTTTTAGGTTGTTATCTTTGTCAAACACTTGTTTTTCAATGGTATTACCTTTAGCATCGTAAGTATATACAGTTTTACTTGATAATTCTTTTTTGCTGTATTTAGATTCTTCAGCTACTTTTCCGTTAGGAAGGTAGGTATAGGTGATTTTCTCATCGCATAATCCAGCCATACATTCGGTGCGTTCTATCAATTGGTCTTTATCGTTATAAGCATTGATACGACTCATAAAGATAGTCCCATCAGGAGTTTCAACATCGTGTTTGGTAAGGTTACCGCGCTCGTCGTATTCATATACGTTTTTAGAAAGGAGGGTATTAGAATCATCGTGAGAAGCCGATTCTAACAAAAGTCCTTCTTTGTCGTACACATCCACAAAATTGATAGTCATACCACTTTGTTTAGAGAACATTTTCACAGGAGTTCCTTTTTTGTCAAACTCAGCAAAGAGTTCGGAATTCATAGGAATTTCTTGTCCTTCTTCAGTAACTTGGATACCTGTTTGGGTATATGTTTTTACTTTTCCATTGAGTTTGGCACGCTCCCAACCATTCTTTTTTTGAGCCTGACCAAAGGCGATGGTAGTGGCTAATAAAGCCGCTATTGCTACAATTTTTTTCATAATAATGTGCTATTAATTTATATTTTATAAGGGCGCAAAAGTACAAAAGATTTTCTAATGTACCAATGCTTGTGCAGGCTAACGTACTAAAAGTATGCCAAAAAGCGCAAAAAGGGGAGAGATTGTTACAAATATAACTAAAGCGACAAATAAATAGATTGTAACTAACAAAAACAAGTTGTTCATTGTCAATTGGCAATTATTTTGTATATTTGCCAATAAAATTTAAAATTCAGTTTTATGAAAAAAAGATTCAGTTTTTCAGTAATGCTATTTTCATTAGCATTTGCTACTTTCGTTTCTTGTAAAAAGAATGACGACAATCCGCAACAACCACCAACCCCTAAGGTGGAAGTAACTGCCCCTAAAGGCGATTTTGTGAATGGTACTACTTCTAAAACCTTCACTATCACTAACACAGGTACAACCGATGTTACTATTACATCAGTGGAATTCACAGGTGTTAATGCCGATGAGTTTACAACCACAGCTTCGCCTACTACTATAGGAGTAGGTAAAAAATACGAATTTACCGTTACCCTTTCTCCCAAAACTAATGGAGAAAAAACAGCTAACTTATTGATTAAAAGCAATGCAGGAACTATTACCATTCCGCTAAAAGGGACTGCTACCATAACACCTAAAGTAACTTTTGTTACTAACAAGGCTGAAGGTGATTCCTTTATGTTAAGCGTTGCAATTGCAGAGAATGATATTCCTGAGGTGTGGTTTGACCGGAATAACAATGGTGTAAAAGATGGAGGTGAGGCTTTGTCAGAAGTTCTATATCCCAGTGTAAAAGCAGGAAACCTTTTTGTAGGAATAGGTAGCTCTAATACGGTTTCTATTTATGGAAAATTTACAAAAATGGAATTTTCTGGAGAAAAAGGTATTATTAGTATTGATATTTCTCAAAATGAGCATATCAAAACCTTTGCTTGTGGAGGTTCTGATTTTAAAGGTGTTACTCTTAATACAAGTCTTACTAATATGTATTGCAATAAATCCAAACTCACTTCTTTAGATATTTCTAAACTTACCGAACTCAAAGGTTTATATCTAAATGAAAACAATTCTCTAACGAGTTTAGACCTTTCAAAAAACACTAAACTTACATACGTGCAATTGAACGGAGCTAACTCCTTACTATGTATAAAAGTAAACGCTGAACAATTAGCTAATATTCCTGCAGGATGGAGAAAACAAGGAACCAGAGCAGAGTTTAAAACAGAATGTAACTAACAAAATCCAGCTTTGAGTACTGCTGGCTTTATAATTGTAAAGAGGTTGTCTAAACTTTAGGCAACCTCTTTTTTAGTGATAGCTAACAAGTAATAGGTCAGGTAAATAATTGATAATTGATAATTAATTTGTACATTTGCAAAAAATATTGAAACTATGGGAGCAACCACAATTACATTCCAATCAGAAATACAAGCTGTAGACTTTCCATTTATCGAAAGAATTTTAAACAGTTTGAAAGCTACAACCAAGGTTATTAAAGAAGAAAAGGACGAAACTTTGATGACTAAGGAGGCTTTTTTTGCTAAAATAGATCGTGCAAGAGCTGGTGAAAAAATACAAATGAGTAGGGAAGAAATGAAAAAATTGATGTTTGACTAATGGAAGAAAAACAACCAAAATAAGTAATTAAAGAATTAAAATTATGGACGGAAATACTCACACCCTCTCGGAGGTTATCAAGCTTATTGTAAAGCAAAACCACCTCAATTACGGTTTGCAAAAAGCCTCGTTGCCAACCCTTTGGAATGAACTGATGGGCTCTGCAATAGCGCGCTATACTACCTCGGTAGAGCTCAAAGGCAACACCCTATATGTGCACTTGAGCTCCCCTGCACTTAGCAACGAACTGAGTTATGGCAAAACCAAAATTATTGAGAACCTCAACGAGCGGTTGGGAGAAAACTTAATTCAAAAACTGATATTTTTAAACGGATGATACGACCCGCTACCCCCACCGATGCCTCTGCTGTCGCCCCCTTAATGTTTCAAGCAATGGAGGAAATCGTGTATAAAATGATAGGCAAAAACCATAAAGAAGAGGCTATTGCCCTACTACAAAAGCTCTTTGAACAAGAAGATAATCAATATTCCTATAAAAATGCTTGGCTATACGAGGAAAACAACACCGTAATAGGGTCGATAATTGCTTATGATGGTGCTCACTTGCACCGTTTGCGCGCCCCTGTGTTGGCACTCATTCGCAGTAGCTATGGTATAGATATTGTGCTCGAAGATGAGACCAATGAAGGTGAACTTTATATAGATACCCTCAGCGTATTGCCCACAGCTCAAGGCAAAGGTATAGGCTCCAAACTTATCACGCACCTCAAAAAGGTGGCTACTCAGCCCATAGGCTTACTCGTGGATGTGCAAAACCCAAAAGCCGAAAGACTTTACACCCGCTTAGGGTTTGAGTATATAAATCATCAAGAGCTTGCAGGTGGAGTATATAAACACCTTGTGTTCAGGGGATAGAAGATAGGAAATAGGGGATAGGTATCAAATAAATTATTAATGAGATGAAGACATTAATCAAAAACGCCATTATTATAAACGAAAATACCCTCTTTCAAGGCGACCTCTTGATTGAGGGAGAGCGCATTGCACAAATAGACTCTCACATTACTCCTAAAGGGAATTATGAGGTGATAGAAGCCGAAGGTAAATATCTCCTCCCTGGGGTGATTGACGACCAAGTGCACTTCCGCGAACCTGGGCTTACTCACAAAGCTACTATCGCTACCGAAAGTCGGGCTGCAGTAGCTGGTGGGGTAACTACCTTTTTTGAGCAACCTAACACCGTACCTCAAACCGTAACGATTCCGCTTTTGGAAGAGAAATTTGCAATTGCCAAACAATCCTCTTTTGCTAATTATTCTTTCTTTTTAGGAGGAACAAACGACAACCTCGAAGAACTGAAACGCTTAGATAAAAACGCTTGTGCAGGGGTGAAGCTCTTCTTAGGCTCTTCCACAGGGAATATGCTTGTAGACAACGAGAAAACCATAGAAGCTATTTTCAACAATATAGATTTGGTCATCGCAGCCCATTGTGAAGATGAAGCGACTATTCGCAAGAATTTAGCCCACTATCAAGCCTTGTATGGCGAGGATATCCCTATAGACCTGCACCCTCATATCCGCAGTGCTGAGGCTTGCTATCTCTCCTCTTCACGCGCCATTGCTTTGGCTGAAAAAACCGGCGCACGCCTCCACGTGTTCCACCTTTCGACAGCTAAGGAAACCGCTCTCTTCCGCAATGATATGCCACTAAAAGATAAGAAAATCACCGCTGAGGTGTGTGTGCATCACTTGTGGTTTTCGGAAGACGATTATACTACTCGTGGGGCTTTCATCAAATGGAATCCGGCAGTAAAAACGGCTGATGACCGTACTGCGCTGTGGCAAGCCCTCTTAGACGACCGTTTGGATGTGATTGCTACCGATCACGCGCCTCACACCCTCGAAGAAAAACAGCGCAAAGGCTATACTAATATCCCTTCAGGGGCGCCTTTGGTACAGCATTCACTTGTGGCTATGCTCGAAAAATCCTACGAAGGTAGTATTTCTATCGAAAAAATAGTAGAGAAAATGTGTCATAATCCCGCAATCCTTTTTCAGGTAAAAGACCGCGGTTTTTTGCGTGAAGGTTATTACGCCGACCTTGTGCTGCTGGATCTGGATACCCAATGGACGGTACAGAAAAACAACCTGTTGTATAAATGTGGCTGGAGTCCGCTTGAAGGGCAACAGTTCCATTCGGCTGTGGTGAGCACTTTTGTAAATGGCAAACAGGTGTACCACAATGGTAAACTTATGGCAGAGCCTCAGGGGCAACGCATCACTTTCAACAGATAAGACTATGAAGAAAATTATTTATATATTGGTTTTGCTACTCGCAGTAGCAGCTTGCAAAAAGAATATCGTTCCTAAACCCGATAAGTTTTTGGACGAAAAACAAATGGAAAATCTGCTCTATGATTTGGCTGTGTTAGAATCGATGAAAGTTTCACAAGCTCAAAAATTAGACTCGTTGCAGTTCAACTCACAACAGTTTATCTACAAAAAATACCAAATCGATAGTATTTCGCTAGCGCAGAATATGGTGTACTACGCTTCTTTCCCTAAAGAATACGATACCATTGTAAAGAAAGTAGAAAAGAGAATCAAACTCCAACGCGATAGTATCGATAAAGTGATAAACACCCCTAAAGACGTTAAAAAAGAAGAACAACTCAAAGAAGAACTCATTAAAGAACCCACTCAGTAATTTTGGACGCACTGCTCATTCATCACACTTATCTCACTTGGATATTTCCTGCCTTCCTGCTCATTTTTGGCTTGGTAGCTTTCCTGCGCGTGTTCTATCCTAAACATTTTATGGACTATCAGCGGCTATTGCTCAACAATAAGTATATCATTATCTATGGCAAGAAGGAACGCAAACTCCACCTTTTCACGGTGGTACTCTACCTCATACAATGTTTGTGTTTAGCACTTTTTGTATATATATGCCTAAAACATTATGGGATAACAATGCTTTATACTGAGAGGTTTATGTTTTTAGAAATAGTACTTTTCGTATTTCTATTTCTTGTTGCAAAACTTCTCCTTCAGCGATGGATTAGCAGTCTTTTCGACCTCTCCGATTTTAGCAGAGATTACATTTTTAGCAGGATAGCTTACTCCTCGTACGCTGCAATTGTGATGATAATTGTCCTTTTTTTAGGTGTTTATCTACCTTTTACAAGCGAAAAACACTTGTTTTTACTTCTTTTAGTGTTATTTATGATACTACTGATTATCAATATATTAAGTTGGATTAAAATCATAAAATCCAATCAAAAAGAAATAAAACCGTACTTATTCTATTTTATTTTGTATCTTTGCACCCTTGAAATAGCACCCTATATCTTTCTCGTTTACGGAACAAGGTATTTTTAGGAAGTGTGAAGAAATAACATTTATGAAGGTAAAATCGATATTAGTTTCGCAACCAGAACCAAAGGCTGAGAACTCTCCGTACGCACAAATCATTCAAAACCACAACGTGAAAGTAGATTTTGTGCCTTTTATCAAAGTAGAAGGGATGACCGCTAAGGACATTAGAATGCAGAAGATTGACCTTACTAATTTTACAGCCGTTATTCTCACCAGCCGGAAATCAGTAGACCATTATTTTCGCATAGCTGAAGAAATGCGCTTTAAAGTGCCTATTACAATGAAGTACTTTTGCCAATCGGAAGCTATTGCTTACTACCTGCAAAAGTATATCACCTATCGCAAGCGCAAAATATATGTAGGTAAAAAAGAGTTCGCCGACCTCTTGCCTATCCTCAAAAAGTACAAAGACGAGAAATTTCTCTTTCCAGGCTCTGATGCACCTAAACCCGAAGCTACAGCTGCTTTAGATGAGATTAAAATAAAATGGGAACGCGTGGTATTCTACCGCACCGTATATTGCGATATTTCGGCAATTAAAGAAAACAAGTACGACATACTCACTTTCTTTTCGCCTGCTGGGATAGAAGCCCTTTTCAAAAGTTTCCCCGATTTCTCACAAAAGAAAACTAAAATAGCCGTTTATGGCGATGCAACCCTTAAAGCTGCTGAAGAAGCAGGCCTTATCATCGATATCAAAGCGCCTTCACCCGAAAGCCCCTCGATGACCGTTGCCCTCGATCATTATTTAGGCAAACAAAATAGTAAAAAATAAAAAAAGACTGCTAAAAAGCAGTCTTTTTTGTTTTATTTGTAACTGATGCACTTAGTATTCATATACTATTGTTGATTCTTTTTCTGCCTCATTATCATTTTTAGTGTACACTTTGGCACTGATAGGATAGCCCGATGCATTGTAGTTGTACTCAGAGCGAACAGTAGTTACTTGAGTCTTACCATTATCATTTATGGTAGTGGTCATTTTAGTGATATTATTCTTTGCTTTTTCACTAAAAACTTCGGGATATAGGGCTAACATACTAACAAAATGTTGTAAAGGATTGTTTTTAGTGTCGTAAGTGCTTTCTACTACGTAATGCAAACGACCATCGGAATCTTTATTATCTGTTTTTACAACATTGCCGTTGGAAAGTGTATAGGTAATAGTGTTAGCTTCGTAGACAGTTCTACTTATCACAGCCCCTTGAGCATCTATTTCAAAACCTTTATTGTGTTGTACTATGGTATTACCTCCATTACTATAAGTGAAAGTCTCTTCATAACAATCTATTCTGGTGTGGGGTACCCCATTTATACTTCCTTTTGTGTAGGTTTTTTGAAATATTTTCGTGAGCTGTTTGCCTGTATAGCTGTATTCGTAAAACTCTTTAGACCTGTGACTATCAGTAAATATTTTTTCGTATGTAACGAGGTTTCCCTGATCGTCATAGCTGTATTTATCGGTTTTGTCGTCAGCTCCCCCCTCAGAGCCTGTAGTTACAGCTTTGATGATACGATTATGGCTATCATAGTAGAAAGTACTTACCTCGGGAGTACCATTTGGGGTGCCGTTTTTGCTATATTTTTGATGGGTTATGGTAGTGAGTCTTCCATTTTCTACTGTATATAAAGCTACTGAGCTGTTTCCCTCAGCATCTCTTGTGGTCATTTTGCGGAGGATATTACTTTCTTGGGGATTTTCTTTTTTATTGTCGTCGTTTTTGCTACAACTTACTAAAGCAATACCTGCTATTAGGCTTATAAAAAATTTCTTCATTATTGAGTGATAATTAAGTTAGGGCACAAAAGTAAGAATAATTTGTCAATTAGGCAAATAGATGATTTGTTCATTTGTAAGTTATAAATTATTTATCCACTCTTGATTGGTATTGTTGTTTTTTTTACTATCTTTGTGCTTTAAACAAAAAAATAAACATAATGAGAAAAATTTTATTAGGTGCTTTTATAGCACTTGCAACAATGGTTTCGTCTTGTGGTAGCAAGGACGATGATAGCACTAACGACCCCCAAGCACTTATTGGAGCGTGGCAATTAGAATCGATATCAGTTAATGGGAAAGAAATACCATTACCTGCTTGTGATGCCAAAGAGGTGCAAATATACAATGGCACACAGCAACAAACGTATGATTTTGATACCGATAATACTGGTAACTGTACATTTGAAAAAAATACTCCTACTAACTATACTGTATCGGGTAACACGCTAAAAAAAGGAGAAGATATCTATACTTTTTCTATTAGCGGGAATAAACTTACCTTGAAATATAGAGATAAAAACAATAATGAAGGGGTATCTGTATTTAGAAAACTTACTCAAAGTGAATTGGAGGAAATTAATAAAATGGAATATAAACCTTCTCAAAACAATCCTTTGGTAGGGTATTGGCAAATAGTATCTAAAACAGTGAATGGAGTAGCGACTACCTTAGACGAATGTACACAACGTTCGATGTTGGTTTTTGGTCGCGACAAGCTTCGTGAGTATAACTTTACTTCTAACAATCAGCAATGTAGTTATGGGAATGTAGAAGCTAAGGCATATACCTTATTAGGGAATAATAGTTTTATGATAAACGACGGAAAAGAGAGAGCTCTGCCTACTTTTGAAATAACTAACGACCAACTTACTATTACTACCAATACTTTGGAGAATTGGCAGAATAGAAAAACTGTAGAAGTTTATAGGAGAATTACAGAAGCAGCCTTTCAAGCAAATATTAAATAATAAAGCAATTGCTGATAATTCCTTGAAAGAGGGGATATAAAAGTGTTTATATAAGAAGAGCCCGTTAGTAACTTTGCTAACGGGCTCTTCTTTCATTTAAAATGCGTGAAAAAAGGCAGGGTTGCCAGTAGTAGAGAGGATTTGCTCTACGGTTTCGGTAGCTGGGTTGAAAGCAAAAAGTCCGCGTTTATCACTTCCAAAAGCACCAAATAGCACTCTGTCTTTCAGCTTGGTGATAAGGATACTATGTCCGTCGGTAAGAGGAACGCCTCTTATTTGGCTGATGGATTTGGCATTGAAATCTACGAGTACAGCCATTGCATTTTTAGCGGTGTAGGGGTTTGACCCACCGAGTTCTACTATACCTACATAGGCTACTGCTTTACCATTGCCTATATACTGACAGTTATACACGCTGGCAGGCTTGTAGGTAGTGTCTGCGATGGTGGTAGTGGAGATGTCCCACGATTTGCTGCTATCAAATTCAGTCTTGCCTTTGGGAATGCAGAGGAAACCACATTTGGTATTGTCTTTAGAGTACCCAAAATAGCCTGCGGTAGCCATATAAATATCACCTGCTTCATTGGTAAAGAGCATTCCTTTGCATTGCGCCATTGGGCGGGTAGGGAAGGTGAGTTTGGTAGTGGTTTCGGAGACTACTTTTTCTACTACATCAGTTTGAGGGTTGATGATAGCCACATCACATTGCTGATAATTGGCATAAGGTTGCCAACCTGCTCCTGGGTCGATTTGGTTGAGACATAGATAGTATTTGCCATCGCGGAGGATACCCATAGCAGGCTCAGGACTGCTGTCGCCGTGAGCGTATTGGGCGAGATTGATTTCTCCTGTTTTTTGCATCGTTTGTGGGTTGATAATCCACACAACGCCTTGGGTATACATAGGCACGTAGGCTTTGGTAGCGCTTACTTTCTCAAGGTGACCTACCATTGAGTTAGAAATTCCTGCAAGAGTAGCTCCTTTGGTAAGTTTTTGGGTAGTAGGGTCGTACGTCCAGCGAACTATACCACCTACCCCTTTCATAGTGTCGAAAAGGTAGACACTATTCCCTTCTACTTGTACCGAAGAGCCAAATTCTATTTGTTCAGCCAGACTGTTATCAACAGAACTAGGTAGAGCATTAAAAAGTTGTAGATAAGAGCTGCCACTTGTACCATCTGGGTTAGCAACTGAGGTTTCAAGCAGGTAGTTGCCCATTCCTCCTTTAAGTATAGTCTCTGGTGTATGGTCGTCTTTCTTACAAGACACAGCAATGAGTGCTAATGAGCACAAGGTTAAGATTACTTTTTTCATTGTAGTTTATTTTTTTGATTCATTATTGATTTTTATAAGGTGTTATGATTAACTTTGGCAAAGTCCTTGGACTTTGCCAAAGT
>ERZ773070.2511-NODE-2511-length-10342-cov-3.445903_pt1 | contig 10342 bp, 8 predicted proteins | sample MGYA00580618_ERZ773070 | MGnify/ENA primary metagenome ERZ773070 (study PRJEB29015, sample SAMEA2738023) | human oral metagenome | biome: human oral; feature: human-associated habitat; material: dental | place: China | collected 2019 ...
TTTCAAAAGCTGATGTTGTTGTAGGAAATGACAGTTCTCCAATTCATATTGCAAGTGGATTTGAGAAACCATTTGTAATTGGAATTTTTGGACCGGGAAAACGGTCTTTGGGGTTTTTTCCTTGGACTGAAAAAAGTAATGTTATTGAAGATAATGAATTTTATGAAAATAATATTGTAACAATTCCTAAAAAACAACATAAGTATAAAAAAGATTATTACAAAGGAATTCCTCTGATTAGTACAGACAGGGTTTATGAAGAAATCATAAAACGAATCTAAAAAACAATTGTATAATTTTTACAGCTACCAAAATTATAAAAAGGAAGAAATATTATGAATGAAAAAATAAATTTAGTTATAAATAAAACAGGATATATTTTTTGTCTATTGGTTGGAATGTCTCTGTTTTTCTCAGAAAAATTTGAAAATAATGTTGCGATACCTTTATTAATGATACTGTTTTTAATTTCAATGTTAATAAAGAATAATCGAAAAGAAATTTTGGAAAATATAAATTTAGATTTGGAATTTTCCATAGAATTATTGTTATTTGTATGTGTTCCATTTATAATAGCATATTTAGACGGCGGAATAAAAACTCGGTTAGATAATTACATCTTAAGATACTTAATATTTTTCCCATTTATGTATTTTTTAGGAAATAAGAAAAGAGTTTTCAATTTTTTAAAAGTATTTTTATTTAGCGGAATAATAATTATGATTTTAGCAACCTTTAACTTTATAAAAACTTATAATGAATGGGCACATCCAGTAGGGCTTTACTATCCAAGAGTTACTGCTATTCTGACTGTTCAGGATTTTGCTAATATTATGTGTATAATTTTGTTGTTTTTGCTTTCTTTTATACTTTTTTATAAAAATAGTGATGAGAAAAAAAACAGGATTATAAAAATAGTTTTGATTATTTTGGCATTATTAGTTACTTTTATCGTGGTTGTCAACAGATCTAAAATGGTTTATATTTCTCTTCTGCCAACTATTTTTTATTTAGTTTTTAAGAAAAATAAAAAATATGTTGTTGCACTTGTGATTGCTTGTGCGTGTGGATTTTTTCTACTTCCGACTTCGATTTCAAGTAGACTTAAATATATAGTGGATTATAAAAAGGATCCGTCAAGTAATCTTAGAGTGATTTTTTGGGAAACGGGAGTAGCGGCATTTGAGAAAAAACCGATTTTTGGGTGGAAATCGCTTGAGCGAAAAGAGTTTAATTTGGATCATTATAAAAAAACAGGAACTATGGACTATGTCAATCAATACTTTTTGAGTGGACCAAATATTAGACCACAGCACTATGTGGCTTCACATAATTCATATTTACAGTATTTATTGGATTATGGAATTTTAGGATTTGCATTTTTTATATTTTTATTTGTTGAAGTTGCAATAATATTTTTTAAGACACGATTTTCTAAAAGTGAGAAAAATTTAAGCTCAAAAATTTTGGCATTTGAACTGGCTACGAAAGTATCGCTTATCGCTTGGCTTATTCAAGGAATGACTGATGATAACTTAAATGACAAGCATATGATTTTGACTTTGACTATTTTAATCGTATTTATGTGCTATCTTTATCAAAAATGGGAAATTTTGAAAAATAATAAAAAATGAAAGGACAGATTATGAAAGAATACAAATTCACCGCTTCCACAATTTATAAATTAAATGAAAAACTAAAAAAAAAGCCATTTAAATATATTTACAAAGAACTTATGCCAAATTTTTTGTTTGATAAAATACAAAGAGAAGTGTATTTTTCTAATCAAAAGGCTATTGTCAGTGACTGGGATAAAATTTTAGCCGATTATTTTAAAGATAAAATTGAAATAGCTAAAGTTATTCCAAAAAAAAAATTTTTAAATGATGAAAAAATAATTTGGCAATTTTGGGGACAAGGCTGGGATTATGAAAATTTGCCAAATGTGGTAAAAATTTGTTACAGAGCGATGAATAAATATAGAGAAAATTACACTTTGATTAGACTGGATATGGAAAATATCGGCGAATATTTGGAATTTCCTGATTATGTGATGAAAAAATTGTCTGAAAAGAAAATGGGATACGCTCATTTCACGGATATTTTGAGATTTTCTCTCTTAAAGTATTACGGTGGAGTCTGGATTGATGCGACAATTTTACTCACAGATTATTTGCCGAGTGAATATTTTAAAATGGATTATTTTCTTTTTCAAAGAGATGGTGATTTCAAAAATAAAAAAGAATTTGAACTTTATGATTCGATTTATTTTTCTTGGAATAAAAAATCTAAAATAAAGATGTTAAGCAGCATAATATTTTCTCATAAAAATAATAAAATAATGGCTACACTTCTTGATTTACTCTTAGTTTTTTGGCGAGATAATGACAAGATTCCAAATTATTTTTTTATGCAGATTTTGTATACGGAATTAGTTGAAAAATATTATAAGAAAGATAGGTGTAAAATTGTTTCAGACACATTGCCTCACGAACTTTTTAAAGTGTGGTTTGATACTTATTCCAAAGAAAAATTAAAAAAAATAACTGATTCTATGAGCATTCACAAGTTGTCATTTAAAATAGACAGCAGTAAAAAGAAAGTTGAAAATACTTTTTTTGAATATTTTAAAAATTTATATGAAATTTAAAAAGCGAGAGGAAAATTATGAAAATATTGGTTTTACACGGTCATTTGAGTATGGGAGGAGAAGAGCGAGTTTTAATTAGTGTATTAAAAAATTTAAGAGATTTAGGGCACAACATAGATTTACTTATAACTTGGAATCATAAAGAAAATAATTTGTTTGAAAATGAGATTCCTAAAGGCGTAAATTATGAATTTTTGTTTGATTTTTATGATGGAAAAAATAAACTTATAAAAGAGTTTTATAGATTTTTGGCAAAAAATAAATATTCAAAATTGATAAAAGAAAAAATAAAAAAAGAAAAATATGATGTTGTAATAGATTATTCTTCAAATTTATTAAAATATGAAAATTTTTCTGTAAATGTACCTTTGATTTCGTGGGTTCATTTTTCGCTTACTTTTGGGGAAAAATTGACGAGCAAAAAAATTGAAAAATATAAAAAGCAATATAAAAAGTATTCAAAAATTATAGCGATTACAAAAGTTATGCAAAAAGAGTTTTTGGAAAAACTTGAAATGAATAGTGAAAAAGTTGTGATGATTTACAATCCAATTGACTTGGAATTTATAAAAAAAAGAGCGGAAGATGTGGAAAAAAAATATGAAAAATATTTGAAGGAAGATTATTTTTTGCAAGTTTCACGACTTTCGGAGCAAAAGCAGCCTGAGCATTTAATTGATATTTATTATAAGTTGAAGAAAAAAGGGATAAAAGAAAAACTTTATTTTATTGGAAGCGGGATAAAAAATGAATTGCTTCGTCAAAAAATACAGGAATATAAATTGGAAAATGATATTTTTCTGCTGGGGCAGATGGAAAATCCATATCCATTCTTTAAAAATGCGAAATTATTTGTGCATACGGCGAAATATGAAGGACTTCCTACGGTTTTAATCGAAAGTATGACATTTGGGATTCCTGTTGTCGCCTATGACTGTCCTACTGGACCGAAAGACATTTTGGGAGAAAATAGTGAATATGGAAAACTTGTTCCGTTAAATGACAAAGATAAATTTGTTTTAGATATTTTGGAACTTGAAAATAGAGAAAAGTATAGATATTATTGTGAAAAAGCGCTAAATCGTGCAAAAGATTTTTCGATTGAAAGTAACAGAAATAAATTAAAAGAACTGTTGGAAAATCTAGTTTTTGAGTAAAATCATTAAATTTGAAGTAAATTACTTTGGATAAAAAGATAGCGGGAGTAAAATAATGAATGTAATAAAAAAAATTAAAATAAAATTGACAATTTTACTGCCTGGAAATAAAAAAAAGTATAAGAATATAAGTTTAAAAGATGTAAAAACGGTACTTTTAAGTCCAAAAGATGCACTGGGAGATACGCTTATTTCTTTTAGTCACGCAAGGCAGCTGAAAAAAATGTATCCGAGTGCAAAAATTGGGATTGTTTCGACTGAGAGAAATAAAAATTTTATAGAACTTGTTAATCAAAAAGAAAAAGTAGTTGATGAAATTGTCGATAGAAAAAAAATAATTAAGCAGCGGAAAAAGTGGGACTTGCTTTTGGATTTTAAAGATCAGATTAATACAAAAAGACTTATTTGGACAAAGATACTAAAACCAAAAATAATAATAAGTTTTGGAAAAGATAAAGAGGGACATTATTTTAACAGAAATAATGTAAAAATTTATGATTTTGTAACTGTAACGCCAATAAATTCTCATATTGTTGATTATTTAATGTATTCTGAGTTAGCAAAATATTTTAAAATTGAAAAAGAAATTCCAAGAATAGAATTAAGTCAACAAGAAGTTTTGAAAATGGAAAAAAATTGGAATCTGACAGAAAAAAAAGTGAAAATTTTAGTTGCACCGCAAGGAAATGATAGATGTATAGAAGTTGAAGAACTGGCAAAACTTTTTAATGAAATAAATTTTGAAAATGTAAAAATTGTTATGTCTAAAACGAGTGGAAGTGAAAAATATTTTGAGAAGCTAACTTCACTTTTGAAAAATGATATTGATATTTCTTTAGCTAAAGTGCTTTCAATAAAAGAATACGTAAATTTTTTGGCATCTTCAGATATAGTTGTGGGAGTTGATAGTGGAAGCGTTCACATTGCCTGTGCGCTAAAAAAGCCGGTGCTTAGTTTTTATGCAAATAATGAAGCAAACCTTTACAGATGGTCGCCTGTACCGAATAAAGGTGTCGATAATTTACAAGTGATTTCAAATATTGTCGGAACTCAAAACGATCTTTATAATTTCCCCATGGAAGATGCAGTAAAGTGGCTAAATTTTGAAATAAGTAAAATTTATGGACAAAATGAAAGGTAAAAAATAAAGAAGAAAATGAAAGAAATAAAAAAAATAAATTGGAAGTTTTACAAACCTTATAGAGATGTGTTAATTGATAAGAAAAATGATTTTTTGAGTAAAATGTTTGACAGAAAGAAAGAAAAAGTGAATCTTACACCTGATAAAATAAAAAAAATGCTGTTTATGCGAATAGATGGGAAAATAGGAGATTATATTATAAGTTCTTTTATGTTTAGAGAAATTAAGAAAAAAAATCCGCATATACAGCTGGATGTAATTTCTGATAATTCTTTGGAAAATTTGTTGAAATATAATAAAAATATTGATAATTATTATGTCTTTAACAGAAAAAAGCTTAGAGAGTGGAAAGAGATGATAAAAAAATTAAAGCCAAATAATTATGATGTGATACTGGATTCTACAGAAGGTCTAAAATACAAGCAAGTTTATTTTCTAAATAAAATGAATGCTAAAGTAAATATTGGGTACAACAAAGATGATTTTTCAGTTTACAACGAGAATGTCAAACAAAGTAAGAGTTTGAGGATGAAAGACATCTATCGGGAAATGCTTAACTGTGTAAATATTAAAATTACGAATACTAAATATGACGTGCCAATTTCAAGTGAGTCAGAAAAAAAAGTTGACAAATTTTTTAGAGAAAAAAATATTCGTCAAAGTGATAAAAATGAAAGAGTAATTTCAGTAAACTTTTTTGGGGCTTCGAGCGGAAGAAAGACAAATTTGAAAAATTCACTTGTGATATTAAAAAAATTGAGAAAAAAATATCCAAATGATAAAATTGTGATACTTGATTCACCGTCTGACAGAGAGCAAATTTATGAAACACTAAAGAATGTGAATGATGAGAATGTATATTTTTTTGAAGATTCAAGGACGATTTTGGATAGTATTTCTCTAATTAATCGAAGTGACTTAGTCGTTTCCTTGGACACTTCGATACTTCATTTGGGAGAGGGATTAAATCGAAAAGTGATGGCTTTTTATGGACCAAAGCTTAATAAAAATAAATGGCGGATAAAGGAAGAAGGAAATATTTTGATTGATTTTCCAGAAAAAAATATAAATGATATTGATTTTGAAAAACTTTTATGTAATTTTTAAAGAAAAATAATTTTAAAAAATGGGAGAAAGCTAAATGAAATTATCGGTTGGGATAATAACTTTTAATGAGGAAAATAGGATTGGAAAGACGATTGATGCGATTAAAGGGATTGCAGATGAAATAATTGTTGTCGATAGCGCGAGTAGAGATAGAACTGTGGAAATAGCCAAGTTTAAAGGGGCAAAAGTTTTTGTGGAAAAATGGAAAGGATATGGGCCTCAAAAAAATTCTGTTTTGGAAAAGTGCTGTGGAGAGTGGATTTTACTTCTTGATGCAGATGAGGTTGTGTCGCCTGAATTAAAAGAAAAAATAAAAATGATCATAAATAGTAGTAATCCTTCAAGTGAAGTTTATAAAATAAAACTTAGAAACATCGCTTTTGGGCGTAAAATTAAGTTTGGTGGCTGGGACGACTATGTAATTAGACTTTGGAAAAATGGGAAAGTTAAAATTAGTAACAGGGAAGTTCACGAGAAATATCAAACAAAAGAAAAAATTGAAAAAATTAATGAGCTTATAATTCATTACACTTACGACAGTATCGAAGAATTTTTGGAAAAGTTGAATCGGTATACTTCACAAAGTGCGAAAGAATATATAAAAAATAAAAAAAATCCAAGTTTTATAAAAATTTATTCAAAGATGTTGTTTAGATTTGTGAAAATGTATATTTTGCAATTGGGTTTTTTGGATGGCTATGAAGGATATTTATTGGCAAAGTATAGCTCGATTTATACTATGACAAAATATACTAAATTGCGCGAAGCTTATTACAACACTTTGGGAAAAGACACTTCTCTTGTGATTACGACTTATAATTGGCCGAAGGCATTAAAACTGTGTTTAGAAAGCGTTTTGGCTCAAACTGTCTTACCGCATGAAATTATTGTGGCAGATGATGGCTCAAGGGAGGAAACAGCTAATTTGGTGCGAGATTTTCAAATTAGTAATCCTTTTGTAAAAATTATTCATTCCTGGCAGGAAGATAAGGGATTTAGAGCGGGAATGTCGAGAAATAGAGCGATTGCTAAGGCAACTGGAAATTATGTCATAATAATTGACGGGGATTTGATATTGGAGAGACATTTTGTGCAAGATCATATTGAAAAAAAAGAAAATGGCTTTTTTATTCAAGGTTCTCGTGTTATAATATCAAAAGATAAATCGCAAAAAATTATAAATGGCGAAAAATTAAATTTGTGGAAAAATTTGTTTGACAAAAATTTTAAAAATAAACTTAATATGATAAGAAATTCGATTTTATCTAAAATTTTGACAAAAAAAGATAAAAATTTAAAGGGGATTAGAAGTTGCAACATGTCTTTTTTTAAGAAGGATTTAGAGCTTGTAAATGGATTTGAGGAAAAAATTGAGGGCTGGGGTAGAGAAGATAGCGAACTTGCGCTAAGGCTTTTTAATAATGGAATTAAAAAAAAGAAATTGAAGTTTAGTGCGCTAACTTATCATATTTTTCATAAGGAAAATGATAGAAGTCACTTAAAAGAAAATGACAAATTGTTAAGTGATGCGATAAAAAATAAAAAGATGGTAGCTGAAAAAGGGCTGAATCAATATGATTAAATTATTATAGAAAAGAGAAAAAACGATGAAAAAAGAAGTTACACTTGTCATTACAAGTGCTGGAAGATTTGATTTGTTAAGAGAAACATTGGACAGTTTTTTTGAGTACAATACTTATCCGATAAAAGAAATAATAATTACGGAAGATAGTACCGAAGGAAAGAAATTGGAAAAATTGATTTCAAATTATAAAAATCAAAATTTTAAACTTATTGTAAATTCTACAAGATTAGGGCAATTAAAGTCAATTGACAAAGCTTATAAAGAAGTTGACACAAAATATATCTTTCATTGTGAAGATGACTGGAAGTTTTTTAAAAAGGGATTTATTGAAAAGTCAATGGCTCTTCTTGAGGAAGACAGCTCAATTTTGATTGTCGGAATGAGAGCGAAGGAAGATTACAACAATGATTATTTTTTTAGCGAAAAAGACGATTATGTGTCAAAGTCGGGTGAGAGATTTTACAAGGTAAAAGGTGAGATTTTTACTTATAATCCTGGGCTTCGGCGAAAAAAAGACATGGATTTGTTTGGACTTCACGAAAAGCTTGAAAATCAGCGATATGAAGAAGTTTTATCAAATTTTTATAAAGAGAAGGGATTTTGTACTGTATTTTTTAAAGAACCTTGCGTGAAACATATTGGAGACAAAAGACATGTGCATTTTAGTAAAAATAAAAAAAACACAGTTTTAAGTTTTAAAATTGACAGATTTATAAAAAAAGTGAGAGCTAAATTTTTAAAAATGACTGGGAAAATAAAGTGAGGTGAAAAAAGTAATGGCTGTAATTTTAGTAGCAATTGTTATTTTGCTATTTCTAATATTTATTATTTACAACAAAACTAGAAAAAAATTTGCAATTTGCCTTATGTATCATAGCATTGATGACAAACCTGGAAAAGAAGGGATATTTGTAGATGAGTTTGAAGAGCAGATGAAACTTATTAAAGATAAAATTTCTTTTAAAATGGAAGAGTTAAAAAATATGAATTACAAATTACCTAAAAATTCGATACTTGTCACATTTGACGACGGCTACAAAAATAATTATACACTAGCTTATCCAATTTTGAAAAAATATAATATAAAGGCGACTATTTTTTTGAATACGAGATATGTCGGAAATAATGCGGATTATTTGAGCTGGGAAAATATAAAGGAAATGTATGAAAGTGGCTTAGTTGATTTTCAGATGCACACACATTCACATGATTTGACGATAAAGCGAATCAAAGTTGTGGATTTTTATGAAAAAGATACTTCGCCATATTTTAAAAGAGAGAGCTACAATTTATTTTATGAAGGAAAAGATGGACATTTTAATGTGAAAAATGACAGTGGTAAATTAGATGGGCTTCCTGTTTTTAAACTGGTTAGCCAAGTGTCAGTCGCTGGATTTCGTCCAAAGAAAAATTTTGTTGAAAAGTATAGAAAAATTGAAAATTCTGATGGATTTCGGAAAAAATCTCGTAAGGAAAAAATAGAATTTTTGAATAAACTATTTGTTGAAAAAAAAGATGAGTTTTTCTATAAAATTGATGAAAATAAATTTGCAGAAATAGTAAATTTTGAAATTTTGGAAAATAAAAAGATTATTGAAAAAAATCTTCACAAAACTCCTTTTGTTTTGGCGTATCCTTGGGGACATCGTTACAAAGGGAATAGAGAAGATTTAAAAAAACTTGGCGTGGAAGTGTTTGTTACGACAAGAAAAGGAGCAAATTCGTTGAATTTGAACAAAGACTGGATTTATCGGATAAGTGGAGATGATTTTAAAAATTTATCTGAATTTAAAAAAGAAATAAATAACGGAGAAACCCCATTATACAAAAAAATAAAAAAATTATTTAAATTTTAGATTTTTAAGTTTTTAGATTTAAAAGAAAGGAAAATAAAAATGAAAGTTATTGAATCAGAAAATTATAATTCAATAAAAAAATTAAGGAAATATATGAAGCGTTACTCGATTCCTATATTTTTAAATATTTTGCTGGCAATGATTTCATCAGCGGTGTCTTCGGCACCACTTGCTCTTATAAAAAGACTTTTTGATAAGGGAATTATTGAGAGCAATGAAAAAGATATTCTTTATGCGGCAGGGTCTATGATTTTGCTTGCAATAATAGGAGCTGTGCTAGTTTACTGGAATACTGTATTTTCAGCATTAATTTCCGCTTCGATATACAAAAATATCGTCGATGATATTTACATAAAGATACAAAAACTTGATATGGAATATTTTTCTAGTGCCAAAATTGGAGAACTCATGACAAAGGTCGTAACTGACCCAAATAATATAAATAGTGTAATAAAAGAAACATTTAATATGATTCCAGAAATTTTTAAAGTTGTGATTTGTTTTGGGCTTGCACTTAGTATTGACTGGAAGTTGACTTTGGGAATTTTAATTGTTGCACCTGTTTTGATTACGGTTGTAAAAAAATATTCAAAAAAATTAAAACGTTCTGGGAAAAAAAGGCAGGAAGCGATGGGAGTAATAAATTCAAAATTGCAGGAGTCACTTTCTGGAATCCGTGTTATAAAGGCATTTGCTATGGAACAGGAGGAAATCAGAGATTTTAGAATAAAAAATACGAAGTTGAAAAGAATTGCCATTCAAACTGCGAAATACAATGCTCGCTCAAGTGCTGTTTCAGAAGCATTAAACTATATTATGATAGCGGGACTGTTACTTGCAGGAGGT
>ERZ773070.2512-NODE-2512-length-10341-cov-9.009430_pt1 | contig 10341 bp, 7 predicted proteins | sample MGYA00580618_ERZ773070 | MGnify/ENA primary metagenome ERZ773070 (study PRJEB29015, sample SAMEA2738023) | human oral metagenome | biome: human oral; feature: human-associated habitat; material: dental | place: China | collected 2019 ...
CCGCGCCCCTCATGGTCGGAGGCGTAGACGAGGCCCCCGCGGCCCGGGCCAGGGCGGGTGCGTTCAGCTCAGGAAGCGGACGAACGATTGCACCGGCTCGCGCGCGGTGTGCAGGGCATTGACGGGGGCGGCTTCGTCGGCCCAGTCCAGAGCCAGGGCGCCCACGATCATTTCGTTTTCGCCCGCGCCGATGTGGGGCATGATGATGCTGTCAAAGCGGTTCCAGGCCGCTTGCGGGCAGGTGTGCAGGCCGCGCGCGCGGGCGGCGAGCATCACGCTTTGCAAAAAGCAGCCGTAATCCAGCAGGCTGCCCCGGCCCATGATCCGGTCGATGGTGAAGAACATGCCCACGGGCGCATCAAAAAAGCGGAAATTGCGCTGCTGCTGGGCGTGCATCTTGTCTTTTTCGCCCTTGCCGATGCCCAGCAGGCCATACATGTCCAGGCCCACGGCGCGGCGGCGCGACAGGTACGGCTCCACCCACTTGGCGGGGTAGTAGTCATACGGCTCCGGGTAGCGGGCTTCCAGCTCGGGGTTGTCGCGCAGCTGGTCGTGCGCGGCGCAGACTTTGTCCACCAGCGCGTCACGCGCGGCGCCTTGCAGCACGTACACCTTCCAGGGCTGGGTGTTGGTGCCTGAGGGCGCGCGGCTGGCCACGCGCAGAATGTCTTGCAGCATGGCCTGCGGCACGGGCCGGGGCAAGAAGGCGCGGGCGGAAAAGCGGCTTTCAATGGCGGCGTCCACGCTGGCGGGGTCGGCAATGGCCGGGCGGGCTGTTTCGGGGGCATAGGGCATGGCGTTGTCTCCTTCAGGGGTGCACAAAAGAAGCTTCATTCTGCCTTGCGCGGCGGAGGCGGCGGCTACATTCGCGCTCCATGTATTCCCTGACCCGACGCCGTTTCGCCCTGGGCGCACTGGCCTGGTGCGCCAGCAGCCGCGCGCAGCCAACGCCTGAAGCGCCGCAGGCCGAGCCGTATGCCTACGCCACCCATGAAAACGCCCTGCTCTGGGCCGAAGAAGCCGCTCGACGGCACGGGCTGGATGCAGCCTGGGCGCGGCAGACCATTGCCAGCGCGTGGTTCAACCCGGGCGTGCAGCGCCTCATGCGCCCGGCCGCCTACAACCAGGCCAGCAGCGCATCCAGAAACTGGCGCGCCTACCGCAAGCGCTTTCTCACGCCCACGCATTTGCAAACGGGCGCGCGCTTTTGGCAGGCCAACCATGCGGCGCTGGCGCGCGCCGAGGCGCAATTTGGCGTGCCGGCGGCGGCCATCATGGGCATTCTGGGCGTGGAAACCATTTATGGCCGCAACGTGGGCAAGTACCGCGTGCTGGACGCGCTGGCAACGCTGGCTTTTGACTTTCCGCAAGAGCACCCGCGCGCGCACCAGCGGCAAATCTTCTTCGCGCGCGAGCTGGCGCACTTTCTCGTGCTGTGCCAGCGCAACCGGCTGGAGCCTGGGCAACCTGAAGGCAGCTATGCGGGCGCCATGGGGCTGCCACAGTTCATGCCCTCAAGCTGGCTGCAATACGCGGTGGACTTTGACGGCGATGGCCGCATTGACCTGTGGAACAGCCCGGCCGACGCCATCGGCTCGGTGGCCAATTACTTTCGCGCCTTCGGCTGGCGCCCCGGCCTGCCCACGCATTACGCCGTTCAGCTTCAGCCGCAGGCCGCTTTGCGCGCGCTGCTGGCGCACGACATCCTGCCCACCTTCAGCCCCGCCGAAATGGCCGCGCTGGGCGTGACCCTGCCCGAAAAGGCGCAGGAAAGCGCCGGGCCGCTGGCCTTGATCGAGCTGCAAAACGGCGATCCCGCCCGCCCCGGCAACGAGCCTGACTACGTGGCGGGCACGGAAAACTTCTACGTCATCACCCGCTACAACTGGAGCGCCTACTACGCCATGGCCGTCATCGAGCTGGGGCAGCAGCTGGCGCAGGCCAGAGACTGAAGCCGCCTGATTCATCCTGCCCGCCGGCCGGATTGAAAGTCATTGTTTTTAAGGCCGTTGCCTGCGGGCGGACTTCTACAATGAGCTTTTCATTTTCTTGATCAGTGGTTTTGCATGATGGAAAACACCTACCCAGCCGCTGGCGGCACGGCGTCTGAAGCCGCCTCCTCTTCCTCTCCCCTGCAATGCGATGTTCTGGTCATAGGCGGCGGCCCGGCGGGCAGCACGGCGGCCACGCTGCTGGCGCGGCAGGGGCACAGCGTGCTGCTGCTGGACAAGGACCGCCACCCGCGCTTTCACATTGGCGAATCCCTGCTGCCGGCCAACCTGCCGCTGTTCGAGCAGCTGGGCGTGGCTGATGAAATACGCGCCATCGGCATCACCAAGCATGCGGCCGAGTTCGTCTCGCCCGCGCACGGCAACCGCAAGCAGGCGTTTGAATTCGCACAGGCGTGGGACAAAACCATGCCGTTCGCCTACCAGGTGCGTCGCTCGGAGTTCGACCGCATCCTGCTGGACAACGCAGCCCGCAGCGGCGCCCAGGTGTTCCAGCAATGCAAGGTGGAAAGCGTGGACCTGGAAGCCACCCCTGAATGGGCCGAAGCCCGCGCGCGCCATGCCGACGGGCGCGAAATCACCTGCCGGGCGCGCTTTGTGGTGGATGCCTCGGGGCGCGACACCTTCCTGGCCAGCCGCATGAAGATCAAGCACAAGAACCCGCGCCACAACAGCGTGGCCGTGTTTGCGCACTTCGCCAATGCGCGCCGCAACCCCGGCGCGGCGGAGGGCAACATCACCATCTACTGGTTCGATCACGGCTGGTTCTGGTTCATCCCCTTGCAAGACGGCGCCACCAGCGTGGGCATGGTGACCTGGCCGTATTTCATGCGCACGCGCGGCGAGCGCAGCCTGCGGCAGTTTCTGCTGGACGGCATCGCCCAGTGCCCGCCGCTGGCCGAGAGGCTGCAAGACGCGCAGATCGTCCACGAGCCGGAAGCCACGGGCAATTTCTCCTACCTCAGCGAGCGCACGCACGGGCGCAACTACGTGCTGCTGGGCGATGCGTTCGCCTTCATCGACCCCGTGTTTTCATCCGGCGTGTTGCTGGCCATGCAAAGCGCATTCGCCGCTGCCCGCGCCATTGACGTCTGGCTGAAGCAGCCTGCGCAGCGCGCGCAGGCGCTGGCGCAGCTGGACCGGGATATGCGCCACGGCCCGCGCGAGTTCTCGTGGTTCATCTACCGCATGACCACGCCCGCCATGCGCGACTTGTTCATGGGGCCGCGCAACACGTTTCGCGTGAAGGAAGCCATCATCTCCCTGCTGGCGGGCGACATCTACGGCCAAACGCCCATCTGGCGCTCGCTGCGCGTGTTCAAGGCCATCTATTACCTGACCTCGCTGGCGCAGCTGCCCACCTCGCTGCGCTCCTGGCGCTGGCGCAAGCAAGCCATCCGCACGGTGGATGAAGCCCCGCAAGGCTGAGCGCCTGCCCATGCACGCCGCTCTGCGCCGCGCCCGCGAAGCCGCCGCCATGATTCTGGGCCTGGGCCTGCTGGCGCTCATCTGCCTGGGCTGGACGCCCTTTGCCCTCGTGCTCGGCCCGCTCATGCCCGAAGCCAGCGGCAAGCGCCTGGGGCGGCAAGCCATTCACAGCTGCTTCCGGTTCTACGTCTGGCTGCTGGAGCGCCTGTGCGGCTGCCGCTTCGATTTGCGCGCGCTCGACGAGCTGGCCCGCCAGAGCGGGCCGATGATCATCGTCGCCAACCACCCCTCGCTGCTGGACGCAGTGCTGCTCGTCTCGCGCCTGCCCAATGCCGTGTGCATCATGAAAGCGGCGCTCATGCACAACCTGCTGCTGGGCGCCGGCTCGCGCCTGGCGCGCTACATCGTCAATGACGCGCCGCTGCCCATGATCCGCCGCGCCATCGCCGAAATCAAAAGCGGCGACGGCGCGCGGCTCATCATCTTTCCCGAAAGCACGCGCACCAGCGCGCCGCCCGTGGGGCCGTGCAGCGCCACGGCGGGCCTGATCGCCGCGCGCGCAGGCGTGCCCGTGCAGACGCTCGTCATTGAAATGAGCACGCCTTACCTGGGCAAGCACTGGCCCCTTTTCCGCCCTCCCAGCCTGCCGCTTGCCGTGCGCGTGCGCTACGTGGGCCAAATGCACGTGGATGGCGCCAGCGCGCACCGCTTTGGCGACGACATCCACGCCCGCTTCGCCCACGCCCTCAAGGAAACGCGCCATGCCTGAAGCCGCTGCGCCCGCGTCCTCCGCGCCTGCCGCCTCGCGCACGCATCTCGTGCTCATCCCCAGCTACAACCCCGGCCCCAAAGTGCGCGACACCGTGGCCGCCGCGCGCGCGCGCTGGAACCCCGTGTGGGTGGTGATTGACGGCAGCACCGACGGCAGCGCGGCCTGGCTGCAAGACATGGCCGCGCAAGATGAGGGCCTGCGCGTGCTCGCGCTGCCCGCCAACCAGGGCAAGGGCGCCGCCGTGCTGCACGGCATTGAGCAGGCCGCGCGCGAAGGCTTCACCCACGCCCTGACGCTGGACTCGGACGGACAGCATCCGGCCCATCTCATCCCGGCCTTCATGCAAGCTTCGCAAGCGCGGCCTGACGCCATGGTGCTGGGTGTGCCGCAGTTCGGCGCAGAAGCGCCGCGCATTCGCGTGCTGGGCCGCAAAATCTCCAACGGCTGGGCCAATCTGGAAACGCTGGGCGCGGGCATTGGCGACTCGCTCTTTGGCTTTCGCGTCTATCCCATCGCCCCGCTGGCGCGCGTCATGCGCGGCCAGCGTTTCATGCGCCGCTTCGACTTCGACCCCGAAGCCGCCGTGCGCCTGGCCTGGGCAGGCGTGCCCGCCATCAACCTGCCCGCTCCCGTGCGCTACTTCACGCCCGAAGAAGGCGGCGTCTCCCACTTCAAATACCTGCGCGACAACGCCCTGCTCACCTGGATGCACACCCGCCTGTTCCTGGGCTTTGCGCTGCGCCTGCCCCGCCTGGCCTGGCGGCGCTGGCGGCCAGCGGGCCGCTGAAAACCGGCCCCTTTCGCCGCAGACGCAAGCCAGTCTGCGGGCCAACCCTCCAGCTTCTCTCCAGCAACCAGAAAGCATCAGAAACAGGAGCGAATTTGAGGGGGTAAAAATACCGCCTTGCGCAGTATCCACTAGGACATCATGCTATGGATAAAAGAGCGAAAAAAGCCTTGCGCATGCCCTTCCGTCCTTCCCTCCTTCTGCCCTATCTGCTTATTCAACCATGCTCTTGCGGCCTTGCTGCTCGCCGCAGCCGCGCAAGGGCACGATGGCGGTGCGGCCGCTGGGGGCGCGGGCGAATTCGGCCTCAATGCCATACACGCGGCGCAGGCTTTCGCAAGTCACCACTTCATCGAACGGGCCGCAGCCAGCCACATGGCCGCCGTGCAGCATGAGCACGGTTTGCGCGTGCTGGGCGGCCAGGTTCAGGTCATGAATGGCGATGACAACAAGCGCGCCGCTGGCCTGCACGTATTCATGCAGGCGGTCAAACACCTGCATCTGGTGGCGAATGTCCAGCGCGCTGGTGGCTTCGTCCAGCAAAAGCAGGCGAGGCTGGCGGATCAGGCGCTGGGCCAGCAGCACCAGTTGCTGCTGGCCGCCGGAGAGGGCGGTCATGGCCCGCTCGTGCAGGTGGGCAATGCCAAAACTGTCCAGCACCTGAAGGGCGCGCTCGATCAGGCCGCCCGCCACGCGCAGGCCCAGCCGCTCGTAGCGGCCCAAAAGCACGGTTTCCAGCACCGACAGCCCGGCGCGCACCTGGCAGTGCTGGGGCATAAAGCCCACTTCGCCCAGGCGCACGGGCTGGCCGTGAAAGCGGATGCTGCCGCCGTGCGGCAAGGTGGTGGCAATGGCGTTGATGAGCGTGGATTTGCCCGTGCCGTTGGGGCCGATCAGGCCGGCGATTTGCCCGGCGGGCAGCGTGGCGCTCACGTCCTTGAGGATTTCGGCCCGGCCGCGCCGGGCGCTGACATGGCTGAGTTGCAGGCCCATCAGATGCCCCCTTTGCGCGAGACGATGATGCCCAGCAGCATGGGCACGCCCGCCACGGCGGTGATGATGCCCACGGGCACCACGGCCCCCGGCGATATGAGCTTGGCAAACACCGAAGCGCCCGAGAGGATGAGCGCGCCCGTCAGCGCGGCCAGCGGCAGCGCAAAGCGGTGGTCTTCGCCTACCAGCGCGCGCGCCATGTGCGGCGCAATCAGCCCGACAAAGCCGATGGTGCCCACAAAGCACACGGCCACGGCCGTCAGCAGCGCCACCAGCACGAAGGCGCGGCGGCGGATGGCCTGCACCGGCACGCCAATGCTCATAGCGTTGGCGTCGCCCAGGCGCAAGGCGGTCAGCGCCCAGGCATCGCGCGCGACAAAGGGCAGGCAGGCCAGCAGCACAACCGCGCACACGCTCACGCTGGTCCAGCTGGCTTTTTGCAAGTCGCCAAACAGCCAGAAGACGATTTGTTGCAGGATTTCGGGGCTGGCGATGTACTGGAGCAGCGACTGCACGGACTGAAAGAAGAACAGCACTGCAATGCCGCCCAGGATGAGCACTTCCGGATTGGCGCCGCGCGCCAGCGCCAGCAGGTAAATGAGCGCGCAGGCGGCCAGCGTCATGCCAAAGGCGGCGGCGGGCGTGAGCACGTAGCCGGGCACGGGCAGCAGGCCGCCAAACATGATGGCCAGCGCCGCGCCAAAGCCCGCCGCTGCCGAAAAGCCCAGCGTGAAGGGGCTGGCCAGCGGGTTGTCCAGCAGCGTCTGCATTTCGGCGCCGCCCAGGCCCAGGGCCGCGCCCACCACGATGGCCATCAGCGCCACCGGCAGCCGGAAGTCCCAGACGATGGTGACGAGGCCGTCGGCCGCATCGGGGTGGGCAAAGCCCAGCGCCGGGAAGGGCGGGTGCATCAGGATGTCGATGACCTCCCGGAAGGGCAGCAGTGACGGGCCGGTGAAGATGTCGGCCAGGACAGTGCCCAGGAGAACCAGCAGCAGGATGCCCATCCAGAGCAGCCGGCGAGATTCACGCCGGCGCTGGACAGCCAGAGCCTGCTGCAGTTTCCCCGACGGATTGGCAGGGGAAGGGGCGTTCATGCGATCACTTGGCGTCTTTCAGGCCCGTGTAGAACGTGCCGTTGGGCGTGACCGGCAGGTAGCGCTTGTAGAAGCTGATGTAGTTGGCCTGCGGATCGAGGTCCTTGAACAGCTCGGGGTAGGCCACCTTGGCGATGTACTGGATCGACGGGTAGTCGGTGATGCTGCGGGACGCTCCCTGGTACACGCCGTAGATGCGCTTGTCCTTGATGGCCGGCAGGCTGCCCCAGCCCGGACGCTTGGCGTAGCCTTCCAGGCGCTTCTGCGCTTCGGCCTTGTCCACGCCTTCGCCCATCAGCATGGCGTTGGGGTTCTTCTTGGACTCGGTGCCGGAGATCAGGATGACATCCGGCCGGGAAGCGATGATCTGCTCGGGGTTCAGCGGACCCCAGTACTCCACGAACGGTGCTGCGATGTTCTCGCCGCCGGCGGTGGTGATCATCGGACCCCACATGTTCTTGCCGTACGAGAAGCTGTATTCGCTCGGTCCCTTGTTGCCGAACTCGACATAGACTTTAGGCTTGGGCAGTTTGGCTTTTTGGACGCGCGCTTGGATGGTGTCGGCGATGCGTTTGTAGTCCGCCGCCAGCTTGTCCGCTTTTTGCTGCTGACCGGTCAGCGTGCCGATGAGCTTGGTCGATTGAACGTGTTTGGCCACTGTTTGCGCGTTGTAGTCCAACACGACGATGGGGATGCCGGCTTTGTTGATGCGGTCGAGATCGGAACCCAAAGCCTTGTATTGCCATTCGGCCAAAACCAGCAAATCGGGTTTCAGTGCCAATACTTTCTCAATCGAGAAAGTGCCGACTTCCACTTCGCCCACGTCGGTCAGCTGATTCAGTTTAGGCACGGCTTTGCTGAATGCTGCCCAGCTTGGCGGCGCCCAGTCGGCCCAAACTGCTTTGGAGAAACCGACAACGTTGTCCAGCGCGGTTTTACCGCCGATGGCCATGTAGTCTTGGTAGTAGAAGCCCAAAACCACGCGTTTGGCAGGCAGGTCGACGGTTACCTTACGGCCGACGGTATCGGTCAGCTGAACCGGTTTGGCAAAAGCGGATACGGAGCCGATTGATAAAGCTGTAGCGGCAATCAAAGCAGAAAGTTGCGTAAATCTCATGAACTATTCCTTTAAAATATGATGATAACTATTATCTTTTATAAATTTACAAGGTATTGAATCTTTTTTCAAGTGAAACATGAGAATAGACATATTTTAGAGTAAAAAGTTGCATCATTAAAACAAAGGGATAATGTTTGTGTATACTGAAGACCTAGTGAAAAGGAATGATATGGGGTGCCTAAAGCCATAGTGGGCAGTAGCTGGAAGAAATAGGCAAAGGGTCATTTATTGCAAAAAAATAAAAGATATACGGTTGAATACAGCAGGCCATCTGAAACCTTGTAATCGGGGTTCAGACGGCCTTTGGTGCGGGCATAAAAGTTTTATTTTACTTGCGCCATATATTTTTCAGACGGCCTGTAAGCAATATTTGGGAAAAGTGAAAAAGGTTGGTTTTTGAAATGGCGAAATAGGGAAGAAGGGGGCTTGAGGGAGAATCGGGCGTAAACCCAAAATGGGGACGAATAAAAAGGGCGTGTATCGAAACACGCCCTTGCCGGAGGTTCAGACGGCCTGTGATTCCGCCTGTTCGCTTTGGTTGAGGATTTTAATCAGCTTCTCGGTTTTTTCCGGATCTTCGCAGCGCAGGATTTTGGCGGCATCGTTTTCGAGATGGCCGGTGTGGCTGTGCAGGATGATGTTTTTAACCGAAAGCAGGTTGTTGGGGTTCATGGAGAAGCGGCGCAGGCCCATGCCGAGCAACAGTCGGGTGAAGACGGTATCGCCGGCCATTTCGCCGCAGATGGACACGCCTTTTTCCATACGGTTTGCCGTGCGGATGATGTGTTGCAGCGTTTTGAGGACGGCAGGGTGGCCGGGTTGGTAGAGGTGGCTGACGCTGTCGTCGCCGCGGTCGACCGACAGGAGGTATTGAATCAGGTCGTTGGTGCCGATGGAGATGAAATCGACGAGCTTGAGGATGCTGCCGACGGTCATGGCGGCGGACGGGATTTCAATCATGCAGCCGATGCTGACCGGGCCGAAGGTTTCGTCGCGTTCGGCGAGTTGGCGTTGGGCCGTGTCCAGATGGATAAGGCATTGGCGCACTTCGGAAATGGATGTGATCATCGGCCACATCATGCGCACGGGGCCGTGTGCGGCGGCGCGGAGGATGGCGCGCATTTGGGTGCGGAACATGACCGGCTCGGCGAGGCACAGGCGGATGCCGGTCAGGCCGAGTGCGGGGTTGAGGCTGCCGTTGGGCGTGCTGTTTTGGCCGAACCAGCGCGGATTTTTATCGACACCCAAATCGACGGTGCGGACGGTAATGCTTTTGCCTTTCATCTTTTTCACAATCGCGCTGTACACTTCGTATTGCTCGTCTTCAGACGGCATGGTGTCGCGGTTGAGATAAAGAAATTCGCTGCGGAACAGGCCGACGCCGTCTGCGCCGAAGTTGTGCAGGGCTTTGATGTCTTCGGCGGATTCGATGTTGGCCAAAAGTTCGATGTTGATGCCGTCGGCCGTGGTAGCGGCGGTTTTTTTGATTTTGTTGAGTTCGCGCTTGTGGCTGCGGTATTCGCGGGCGAGGCGGCGGTATTCGTTGAGGACGACTTCGTCGGGATCGATGATGAGGATGCCGTTGATGCCGTCGACGATGACGATTTCGTTTTCGGTGATGAGTTTGCGGGCGTTGTGCAGGCCGATGACGGACGGGATATTGAGGCTGCGGCCCAAGATGGCGGTGTGGCTGGTCGAGCCGCCGGCATCGGTTACGAAGGCGGTAATGTGCTGCTCTTTGAACAATACGGTATCGGCAGGCGAGAGGTCGTGCGCGATGAGGACGGTGTCGTCAAGCAGGTTGCCGGTGAGGTTGATTTCGTTGCTTTGGCCGACAAGGTTATTGTGGATGCGGCGGACGACTTGGAGCATGTCCTGTTTGCGTTCGCGCAGGTAGTCGTCGTCGATGCTGTCGAACTGGGCGGCAAGCTTGTCGCTTTGTTGTTTCAATGCCCATTCGGCGTTGATTTTCTGCTCGCACAAAATGTCGATGGGTTCGCGCGAGAGGGTGACGTCGGTCAGCAGCATCAGGTGCAGGGAGATGAACGCGCCCAATTCGGTCGGAGCGTTTTCGGGAATTGCGCCGCGCAGCTGTTCCAATTCTTTGCGCGTGGCTTTGATGGCGTTGTCAAAAC
>ERZ773070.2513-NODE-2513-length-10341-cov-6.706786_pt1 | contig 10341 bp, 9 predicted proteins | sample MGYA00580618_ERZ773070 | MGnify/ENA primary metagenome ERZ773070 (study PRJEB29015, sample SAMEA2738023) | human oral metagenome | biome: human oral; feature: human-associated habitat; material: dental | place: China | collected 2019 ...
CCAGCTGGGGGCGGACGTTGAAGGAGGGGGTGCGCTCGTCGTGGAAGGGGCACAGCCCCTTGAGCGACCCCACCCCCCCGCTCTTGAGGGTGACGTGCTCGCCGACGACGTCCTCGATCCTCGCGCGCTCGCGCACCGCATCGATGTCCTCGCGCTTGATCAGTCCCGCCATGGCGTCATTCTAGGCGAGGGCGCCGGCTCGGATGCGCCGCGGGCCGGCCTCGCGCGGGGACCGGGCGGAGCCCGCCGGGAGGCTCTGACCAGCCTCAGACCCGCCTCTGACCAGCCCCTGACCAGCCCCTGACCCGCCTCAGACCTCGGAGAGCAGCCCGCACAGGCGCGCGTGCCAGGCGCGCGCAGAGGTGTCGGTCAGGGAGGCGATCTGGTCCACGACCGCCCGGGTGCGGCCCGCGTCGTCGTCGGCCCGGTGCCAGGCCGCGGCGAAGATGGGCTCGAGGTGCTCGCCCCTGGACGACAGCAGGAGGTCGGCCAGGTCGAACAGCTCGGTGCGCTGACGCAGGTAGACCGGCTCGTGCTCGCGCGGCGCCATGACGTAGTGCACGGCGGCGCCCTTGAGGAGCAGGATCTCGGCGGCGGTGTCCACGGGGATGACCAGGTCGGCGTCGTAGCGGGTCAGGGGGCCGGTCCCGAAGACCTCCCGGGTGGCCGCGGCGACGGCGGACACGAAGCGGCCGATGAGCTGGCTGGTGAGGTTCTTCAGGCTCGCGGCGTCCGCCGGCGCCCCGTTGTAGGAGGTGATCCAGCTGGTCTGAGCGGCCAGGCGCTCCCAGGCCGCGCCGAGGGCCTCGCGCCCCGGATCGGCTCCGTACCAGGCGCAGGTGTCCTCGATGACCGAATCGATCTCATGGTCCTCGCCCAGGCGGGCCGGGTCCATGCGCCCCAGGGCGATGGCGTCCTCCACGTCGTGGACGGAGTATCCGACGTCGTCGCAGAAGTCCATGAGCTGGGCCTCCAGGCAGCGGCGCCCGGCCGGGGCGCCGGCGCGCATCCAGGTGAAGATCTCCCGGTCGTCGTCGTAGCAGCAGTACTTGCGGGCGCTCCTGCCCTGCGGGCCGCCGGGCCCCTCGCCCCTGGCCCAGGGGTACTTGGCGACGGCGTCGAGGCTGGCGCGTGTCAGGTTGACGCCCACGCTGCGGCCGGAGGCGTCCAGGGTCTTGGGCTCCAGGCGGGTCAGGATGCGCAGGGTCTGGGCATTGCCCTCGAATCCGCCGATGGACGCCGCGACGACGTCGAGCGCCTTCTCCCCGTTGTGCCCGTAGGGCGGGTGACCCAGGTCGTGGGACAGGCAGGCGGTGTCGACGACGTCGGGGTCGCAGCCCAGCGCCTGCCCGAGCGCGCGGCCCACCTGGGCGACCTCCAGGGAGTGGGTGAGGCGGGTCCGCACGAAGTCGTCGCTGGAGGGCCCCAGCACCTGGGTCTTGGCGCCCAGGCGACGCAGTGCCGAGGAGTGGACCACGCGCGCCCGGTCGCGCTCGAAGGGAGTGCGCTGGGGATTCTTGGCGGGCTCGGGCACGAAGCGGGCGATGTCATCGGTCCCGTAGCCGATCAGGTCGTCTCGCTCCCCGCCGGCGGGACCGCAGCCGTCGCAAGGGTCGACGTTGTGGAGTGGCACCCCGTTGCTGGACATGGTCACAAGGTAGCGCAGCAAGGGGCTACTATGAGATATAAACTTGTGCGCTTATGCTGCTCGCCCGTAAGGCCGCGAGCGGCGGACGCGCGGACTGAATTGTCCGGGCCAGACCCGGAGGAAGGGAGCCGTTTGCTGTGACTACCACCACAACGCTCGTCCACCGCGTCTACAACGGGCCGCTGGAATGGTGGCGCGACGGCCTCGTCTACGAGATCGGTTCCGCCCAGGTCGGCGCCGCCGACCTCGACGCGGCTCACGGCATCCTGGACCACGTCGCCTCGCTCGGCTTCAATGTCGTGCTCGTGCGCCCCTCGCGGGTGCCCACCGACGGCGACCTGTCGTCCTTCCGCTCCTTCGCAGGCCGGGCCCACGAGCTCGGCCTGCGCGTCATCGCCAGGATCTCCGGGGCGCTGGGGCCTGTGACCGGTGCGCACGCCCGCGACGCGAACCCGATCTTCATCGACCAGGAGAGCGGCGAGGAAAAGCTCCTGCAACGCGCTGCCGCCTTCCTCGCCGAGGGCGCCGACGGCGTCGACCTGGGCACGATCGTCCCGCCCCAGGTCAGCGCCGAGACCGACCTGGACCTGCTCAGCGAGCACCTCACCCTCCTGCAGGCCCTCGTGGCCGAGCACGTCGATGACGGCCTCATCGGGGCCGACGTCTCCGCGGACTACCCCGACGCGTTGCGTCATCACCTCCAGGACGACTGGCTGCACCACCTGCGCGACGACGCGCTCATGCTCACCCGCTGGGAGGCGGACTCCCTGACCCGCCACATCACGCACTCCCTGGACGAGCACGACCGCTTCGGCGCGCCGCCCGTGTGGCGGTACCTGCCCAGCTACCGGCTCATCAGGTCCACCGACCCCGGCGACGGGCACCGCTGGTTCGAGACCAGCGACGAGGAGCGCGGACGCCGCTCGCTGGCGCTGCAGGCACTCGTGCTCGCCCTGCCCGGGGCGGTCTACCTGCGCCAGGGCGACGAGATCAGCCTGCCGGACAAGGACAAGCCGACCAGCACCCAGGAGCTCGCCGAGCTGATCGATGAGCGCTTCGGGCGCCTGGTGGCAGGGGTCTTCGACGCGGGGATTGTCCCGCTCGCCCCCTCGACGATCGTGGACTGCACGACGGAGCCCTTCGAGGTGCTGCGCCACGGGCACGGTCGTCTGACCGACGACGAGCCGCTGCTGCGCGAGGATTAGCCTAGACCTATATATATCTATTGATACGATGATCGAATTCTTTGCGGACGAGGATGTAGTACGCCCCGTCCTGCGCGAGCGCCTGGTGAAGACCTGGATCAAGGAGGTCGCCGCGAGCTACAAGCGTAAGGTCGACCAGCTGTACTACCAGTTCTGTAGCGACGAGCATATCCTGCGGGTCAATCAGGAGTTCCTCCAGCACGACTATTACACCGATATCATCACCTTTGACAACAGTGAGGGGCAGCGCATCGCGGGCGATCTCTTGATTAGCCTCGACACGGTCAGAAGCAATGCCGAGGAGGCAGGTGCCCCCTTCGACGAGGAGCTCCACAGGGTGATCATCCATGGGGTGCTGCACCTCTGCGGGCTCAATGACAAGGCCCCTGGCGAGCCCGAGCAGATGCGTGCCGCCGAGGATAAGGCGCTGGAGCTCCTGCGCTCGCACCTCAAGCCAGGCGAGCCCTTCCTCCTCTAGATGACCCGTCTAATGCCTCTTCTACAGGGACTTGAGGCGGTGCAGATGCGTCCGCTACTAGCCCCAGTGGTCGCTCTTACGCAGAAAAGCCGTTACTTTGTAGTCTAATTGGACAATTCGATCGAGACGTGAACTTAATCATCGACCAAGGGAATACGGTATGTAAGGTAGCGGTGGCTGTGGGCAAGGAGCTGCACAAGCACTGTACCTACCCCCAGCTCTCCCTGCGCGATGTGCATCAGATCCTCGCGGTCTATCCCGACATAGACGCAGCCGTCTACAGCTCGGTAGCCCAGGTGGATCAGCCGCTGCTCGGGATGCTTTCGGAGCGTATGCCCCTGGTCATAGAGATCGGGGCGAGCACCCCAGTACCCCTAGAGATACGCTACGACCGAGCGCGCCTCGGGAGCGATCGCCTCGCCGGGGTCGTCGGGGCCTACTCTCGGGTAGGCCGGGGGCGTGAGCTGCTCGTCGTGGATGCAGGCACGGCCATCACCATCGAGCGGATCACCAGTGAGGGCGTCCATCTCGGGGGCAACATCTCCCCGGGGCTCTACACGAGGACCAAGGCGCTCAATCACTTCACCTCGCGTCTGCCGCTGCTCTCGGATCTAGAGGATCTGACGCTCGGCTTCGGGCAGACGACGCGTGAGGCCATCAGTCGCGGCGTGCTGCAGGGGATCGTCTATGAGATAGACGGCTACATACAGGCCCTGAGAGCAGCGCACCCCGACGCGGTGGTATACCTGACGGGCGGCGATGCTACGTTAATACAGGAGACGCTGCGCCAGGAGGTCTGTGTCGACCCTGATCTTGTCCTCTACGGACTAAATGAAATACTGGAGTACAATAAATAGTAGTCAATGAAGAAGCTACTCATACAGCTGGTCCATGGCGGCCTCCTCACCCTAGCCGTGAGTACGACCCTGCTCGCGCAGAGCAATAACGAGCGCTCGCCCTACAGCCGCTACGGCTATGGCCGACTCGGCGCCCGCCAGACCGCCGCAGCTCGGGCTATGGGGGGACTAGGCATCAGCCTGCGTGACGGGCTCGTGGCCAATCCAGCGAACCCCGCCTCCTACACGGCCGTAGACTCGATGACCTTCATCATGGATCTGGCTGTATCGCTGCGCGGGGCTTACCTCAAGGAGAACGGCAAGACGGATAGCCGCGTGCTTGGCAATCTTGACTACGCTACGATCCTCTTCCCCGTGAGCCGTCATCTAGCGGTGAGCGCAGGGATCATGCCCTTCTCGACGGTCGGCTACCAGTTCGGCAATACCCAGCAGCTCGAGGGCACCCAGGGGGCCAATCCCTACCGCCGTACCTACTCGGGGCAGGGGAGCATCAATGACCTCTACCTCGGGCTAGCAGGCCGCATCGGCCACTTCTCGCTCGGGGTCAATGCCGCCTACCTCTTCGGCTACACCTCGCATCAGCGACAGATCGACTTCCTACGTGAGGAGGCGGTCAACCCCATCTACCTGACGCAGCTCCACCTGACGGGCTTCAAGGTCGATGCGGGTCTGCAGTACGAGCTGATGCTGGACAAGAAGCATGAGCGTAGCCTCACGATAGGGGCAACCTTCGCCCCCAAGATGTCGCTGCGCTCGGAGCGTATCCAGCAGCAGCTGCGCTACAACGGGCAGACCAACCAGAGCACCCTCCTGCTGAGCGATACGACGAGCTCGACGAACCAGCATATCGTGCCCCTCAGTGCGGGCTTCGGTATCAGCTACCGACGCACGAACTCGCTCCTCATTGGCCTCGACGCCAGCTATCAGAAGTGGAGTGAGTCGAAGTATACCGACGGCGACGCTACCTTCACCGATCGCTATCGTGCCGCCCTCGGGCTGGAGTGGATCCCCAACCACCGCGCACGCAACCCCTTCTCTCAGGCGCGCTATCGCCTCGGGCTGAATGGGGCTAACTCCTACCTCAAGGTGCCTACCCCTAGCGGGGAGCTCACGGGCTACACCGAGCTAGGTGCCTCCCTCGGGGTCGGGATTCCGCTCATCGATCGCCGCTCGCTGCTTAACATTAGCGTCGACTACAACTACCTCCGCCCCGGCAAGGCCGATATGGTCAGCGAGCACAGCCTCGGTCTGACGGTCGGCGTCACCTTCAACGAGGGCTGGTTCCGCAAGGCGCGTATCAACTAGCCTCCCGCACTACGATACAAGGATTGATATCACACTAAATAGAAGACAAGACACATGAAACTGAACAGAATGCTCTTGGTCGCAGCCCTGGGACTTCTCTCCACGGCTGCTTATGCCCAGACGGGGAAGGCCTCTGGCACGCCTTTTGGTCACGGTCAGGATAGTATCCGCTGCCGCCAAAGCATCAGCCTCTTCACGAGCCTAGGGAAGACGGGCAACTATCAGGACGCCCTCGAGCACTGGAAGAAGGCCTACGAAGAATGCCCCGCCTCCTCGAAGAATATCTATATCATCGGCTCGAAGATCCTACACTGGCGCCTAGAGCAGGCCAAGGATCCCGCAGCGAAGAAGGCTGTACTGGAGCAGCTCCTCAAGCTCTACGATGATCGCGCTACCTACTTCGGCGACGACGACAAGATGCCTGTGGACAAGATCATGCTCGCTAAGACGAAGGACTACCTCGCTATCGCAGGTAAGGACGCTGACTACACCAAGATCTACGCTTGGCTGAAGCCCGCCATCGCTCAGACCAAGGGTGCTACGGCTCCCGAGGCACTCTACTACTATACCTTCGCCTCTCGCTCGGTCGCTATGCGTGACACGACGAAGATCGAGAACTACATCAAGGATTACCTCGAGGCTACGGGTTTCGCCGATGAGGCGCTGGCTGCCGCTGGCGAAGACGCCGCTGCACGCAAGCTCGTCGAGGACTTCAAGAATCCTATGGATACGGAGTTCGCTCAGAGCGGGCTGGCTGGCTGTGACCTGCTGACCAAGCTCTACACCTCCGACAAGATCGACGAGCACAAGGCTGACAAGGCCTATCTGACGACGACGGTAGCCCTCTTCCAGGCTGCTGGCTGTGACGCTCCTGCCGTCTTCCGCGCTAGCCGCTACCTCTTCGACATCGAGCCAACGGCCAACGCTGCTATGGGGCTTGCTGGTGAGGCCATCTCCTCAGGTAAGTACGCCGAGGCTTCGGAGTACCTCAACAAGGCCATCGCTCTAGCGAAGACTTCTGCTGAGCGCGTCAAGTGCTACGAGGTACTCATCCAGCTCTCGCTCAAGCAGGGCAACCACGGTCAGGCACGTACCTATGCCAACAAGGTGCTCGCTGAGAACCCCAACTCCGGTCAGGCACTCATCGTCCTGGCTCAGAGCACGGCTAACTCTGCCAGCAGCTTCTTCCCCGGTGACCCTGTCAAGCAGCGCTGCGTCTACTACCTCGTCATCAACAAGCTGCGCCAGATCCTTGTCGCCGGTGGAGATGACGGTGCGCATGCCGGCTGCACGCGCGCGGGTGGCCAGCGTGCCGATCACGTCGTCGGCCTCGATGCCCGGCACCACCAGCAGCGGCCAGCCCAGCGCCTGGGTCAGTTCATGGATGGGCGCGATCTGTGCCACCAGCGCCTCCGGCGTCTGGCTGCGGTTGGCCTTGTAGTGCTCGTACAGGTCGTCGCGGAAGGTGCGCCCCGGCGCGTCGAAGATCACCGCCCCCAGCGTGGCGCCGCCATGCAGCCGGGTGTCGTCGCGCAGCCGACGCAGCATGCCGACCATCCCATGGATGGCACCGGTCGGCTCGCCCGCCTTGTTGCGCAGGTCCGGCAGGGCATGATAGGCGCGAAACAGGTAGCTGGAGCCATCGACCAGCAGCAGGGTCTGGGTGTCGGTCATCGGGAAACGTCGGTCTGACGGAAACAGGGCCGCGCCCGGGGGTCAAAGCCGGCCGCTCGGCCGGAGTCTGATACGCTCGGAACCAGCAAAGACAGCCACGCCTGCCTCCGGAACCGCCCGGTACGGAGAGAAAAGCAGCAAAAAGAACCCGGGACCCATGGTCAAGAACATCCTGAAAGCTATCCCCAATACACCCAAGCTGAGCAACATGATGCCCAGCGAGCGATCGACCGCCATCAAGGCAAGAGAGTCCTGGCACGTGCTGGGCATTATCGCAGAGTTCGTCGAGGCCACCGAGGCGCTCGCGGACATCCGCCCGGCCGTCTCGATCTTCGGCAGCGCCCGCATCAAGCCCGACCACCGCTGGTACAAGGAAACCGAGACGCTGGCGCGCAAGCTCTCCGACGCGGGCTTCGCCGTCATCTCGGGCGGCGGCCCGGGGCTGATGGAAGCCGCCAACAAGGGGGCCTTTGCCGGCGCCTCGGCATCGGTGGGCCTCAACATGGAGCTGCCCAACGAACAGCACGACAACCCCTATCAGGACGTGTCCCTGCACTTCCGGCACTTCTTCCCGCGCAAGGTGGCCTTTGCCAAGTACGCCGCTGCCTTCGTGGCCGCGCCCGGCGGCTGGGGCACGCTGGACGAGCTGATGGAAGTGCTCACGCTGATCCAGACGAAGGTCGGCCGGCGCATCCCCGTCATTCTGGTGGGTTCTGCCTTCTGGAAGGGCCTGCTCGCCTGGATGAACGACGTGCTGGTCGCCCAGGGCACCGTGTCGGCCGCCGACATGGAGCTGATCCGCGTCATCGACGATCCGGACGAGGTGGTCAACGCCATCTTCGACTTCTACCAGCAGCGCGGCTTCTATGCCACCAGCGAGGAACGGCAGCTGAACCTGCAGCTCTGACCCGTCGAAGCTGACCGACATCGCCCGAACGAACCGACGGGGCATTCCGTCACACGGTTAGAATCGGCGCATCCCCACCCCCCGGATCCGCCCCATGGCCGTCTTCACCGTCGTCTCCGATCAGCAGCTCAAGGACTGGCTGGCCCAGTACGATGCCGGCGAGCTGCTGGCCATCGAGCCCATCGCCTCGGGCATCGAGAACACCAACTATTTCGTCGACACGGCCAAGGGTCGCTGGGTCCTCACCCTGGTCGAGCGGCTGCCTGTCGAGCAGCTGCCCTTCCACCTGGAGCTGATGCAGCATCTGGCCCGCCGCGGCATTCCCTGCCCGGCCCCGCTGGCCAACCGCCAGGGGCAGCTTTTCAGCATGCTCAACGGCAAGCCCGCCACGCTGGTCACGCGGCTGACCGGCAAGTCGGTGGTGGACACCACGCCGCAACACTGTCAGGCCATGGGGGCACTGCTGGCCCGCATGCACCTGGCGGCCGCCGACTTCGGACCGGCCCCGGCCAACGTGCGCGGCCCGGGCTGGTGGCCCCAGGCCATCAAGGAACTGCGTCCGAAGCTTGCGCCCGCCCAGCTGGCCCTGGCCGAGGACGAACTGGCTGCCCAGCAGGCCTGGATGGCCACGTCCGAATGGCAGGAGCTGCCCGCATCGGCTGTCCATGCCGACTGCTTCCGCGACAACGTGCTCTTCACCACGCCGTCCACTCCTGGCGTCATCGACTTCTACTTCGCCTGCCACGGCACCTGGCTGTTCGACCTGGCCGTGGTCTGCAATGACTGGTGCCTGTCGGCCGACGACGCCCATCTGGACCCGGCGCGCACCGAGGCCCTGCTGGCCGGCTACCGCAGCGTGCGCCCCCTGCAGGACATCGAGCGCCGGGGCTGGACCATGGCCCTGCGGGCCGCAGCCCTGCGTTTCTGGCTGTCGCGCCTCTACGACCTACTGCTGCCCCGCGAGGCCGCCATGCTGCAGCCCAAGGATCCCACCCACTTCGAACGGATTCTGACCGATCGCCGCACGCTTTCGGGAGAACTGCACTGACATGGCAGGACAGACGACATCCAGCGGCATCCAGGTCCACCGCGTGCCCGCCAGCCATGGCTGGTACTGGCTCAAGCGCGGCTTCGGCCTGCTGGGGCGGGCCCCCCTGCCGTTGCTGCTGCTCATGCTGATGCTGATCACGGCCAGCAACCTGTTCGGAATCCTGGGCATTCTCGGCCTGGTGCTGGCCAAGCTGGTGGTGCCGGTGCTGCTGGTGGGCTACCTGGCCACCCTGCGGGAGCTGGCACCGCCCGGCAGCGACACGCCCTTGGCCGCGCAGAGCGCCGCCATGCCAGAACCCGGCACACGTCCCTTCACGCAGATCTTCAACGCCCGCGTCTTCTTCGGCTGGGCGCAGGGCAACCGCCGGGCGCTGCTGGCCGTGGCCCAGCTGGGCCTGCTCAGCCTGGCCATCGACACGGGCGCTGCCTGGCTGTCGGGCTATCAGGACGCCGTGGCGGCCATGTTCGACACACTGAGCCAGATGCCGGCCAACAAGGTCCCTGACGCCGAGGCCATGAGCAACCTCATCATGCCGGTGTTCCAGTCGATGATGACAATGGCCGTCATCACCGTGCCCTGCTACCTGCTGCTGTGGTATGCGCCCATCTTTGCCGGTCTGCACGGTCTGCCACTGCTCAAATCGGTGGTGTTCTCGGCCGTGGCGGTCGGGCGCAACGCGCTGGCCTTCGTCTGCCATGCGCTCTGCCTGCTGGTCTTCCTGATCAGCGTGGCCCTGGTGACGCAGGTCCTGAGCGGCGCTCCTGCCCTGCCCTTTGCCTCGCCCATCTTCCTGCTGGTCCTGCCGGTGGTGTTTTCCGTCATCGCCTGCGCCCTGTGGGCCTGCTACCTGGACACCGTGGAAGTGGCCGGGCACGACAGCCTTCCTCCACGGCTTCAGGACGAGACCGACCGGGGCTGAACCGCCTTCGGCCCCGCGTCATCATCCCTGCCTGAAACAGCGCCCCGACGCCCGGCCGGACAGGCCGCGGGCGTCGTGTGCGACGCGTCACGGCCACCTCCGGTCGCGAGGCCGCCCATCGCGCCCCCTCGGCCAATCGGCCGACAGCCTCTACCGCCGATTCCTGAAGACACACATCATGCAGCGTGCAGATAACTCCGGCACGATGCCCGATGTCGCCATCGCGCCGGTCAACGGACTTCCTTTCCTGAAAGACCGCCCCGATGACCAAGCAATCGACCGACATGACCCAACCCG
>ERZ773070.2514-NODE-2514-length-10339-cov-10.315636_pt1 | contig 10339 bp, 6 predicted proteins | sample MGYA00580618_ERZ773070 | MGnify/ENA primary metagenome ERZ773070 (study PRJEB29015, sample SAMEA2738023) | human oral metagenome | biome: human oral; feature: human-associated habitat; material: dental | place: China | collected 2019 ...
GCACGATCACGAAGCTCGATCGGATACTTCCTCTGCCCCATGACAGTGATTCCTTCCCCCCCCCCTTGCATCACTGCCTCCATCAAACCCGAGGCGCAACATCGGCGCCGGCTCGCGCAGCGCCGCGATCACCCTGGTGGAGCGCTCCACCAGGATCGTGCTGATCAAGCGCCTGCCCACAAGACACGACTCGCCCACCGTCGCCGACGAGCTGACCCGCATGGTCCAGGACCTGCCCGCCGCCCTGAGGCGCGCCCTGACATGGGACCAGGGCAGCGAGATGGCCCGCGTGGCCGACTTCACCACCGCCACCGGCATGGACGTCTACTTCGCCGACCCCCACAGCCCCTGGCAGCGCGCCAGCAACGAGAACACCAACGGCCTGATCCGCCAGTACCTGCCCAAGGGCACCGACCTGGCAGCCCCCAGCGACGAGTACTACCAGCGCATCCACGACGAGCTCAACACCCGCCCCCGCAAGACCCTCCACTGGGCCACCCCAGCCCAGGCGCTCAACGCCTTCCTCACCGCCCAACCCACCACCGGCTAAACTCGCCCCCGACACCGGGTGTTGCACTCACCCCCGGAACCCGCCCCCTGATATCGACCGGTCTCGGCGAGGGGGCGGAGGGCGGAGGTGAAGGCCTCCATGCTCTCGGGGCGGTCGGCGGGGTTGAGGGCGAGGGCGCGGGAGAGGAGCGCCTCGAGGGCCTCGGGGACGTCGTCCCGGCCGATCGGCGGGCGCGGCTCGTGCATGACCCGGTTGAGCACGGAGAGCTGGTCCCCACCGGTCCATCGCCCTGCCGCGCCGGCGCGCCCCTCCCCCTCCGCCTCGTGTGGGGAGCGGCCGGCGAGCAGGGTGTGGAGCGTCGCCCCGAGCGCGTAGACATCGGCCGACGGCGCCACCGCCCCCTCGCCGAGCTGCTGCTCCGGGGGCGCCCACAACGGGGACGCCCCGCCCGCCGTGCCTCCCCCGGCGCTCGCGCCGAGCGGGGCCGCGATCCCGAGGTCGATGAGCACCGGCGCCCCCATGGCGTCGAGGAGGATATTCGCCGGCTTGATGTCGCGGTGCGCGTACCCCGCCCCGTGGATCGCCGCCACCGCGCCGGCCACGCCCAGCACGATCTCCAGGGCCCGCTCCACCGGCAGCGGCCCAGCCTCGAGGAGATCGACGACGGCGGGCGGCGGGCAGTGCTCCAGGGCGACCCAGTCCCGCCCATCGGCCGCCACGCCCGAGTCGAGAACGGTGGGCAGGCCCGGATGGCCGGACAGCTCGATGAGGAGCGCGATCTCGCGCCGAAAGGCGCGTGCCCGCCCCTCGGGAGCCCCCGGGCGCAGCGCTTTGACGGCGCACACAGGGGCATCGCCGGCATCCCTGCTGTCCCCGCCATCGCCGCTGGCCCCACCGGCCTCACTGCCCAGACTCCCCCCGGCCCAACGGCACAGGACGACGTCGGCGAAGCCCCCGCGACCAAGAGGTCGCAGGGGCTCCATGCCGGGGATGCTCGGGACGCCCGGCGGGGCGCCCCCGCGCGCCGCGCCCATCGCGGGCTCAGGCCTCGACGAGGACCGAGACGCCGTCGCCCAGGTCGATGACATCGCCCGCGCGCAGCAGCGCCCGCTGGTGCTGGGTGAGACGGCGCGGGGGCTCGGAGGGGCGCATGAGGATCGTGCCGTTCGTCGAGCCCAGGTCCTCGACGCTCAGGTCCCAATCGTCCAGCCTCACCGCGCAGTGGGACTTGGAGATGGCCTTGGAGGGGCTGATGACCGCCATGAGGCGGGGCTGGGGCTCGCCCTCCGGGGCGTCCGACTTGGGCACACGCCCGATGATGATGTCGCCGTCGATCGGCAGGGCGGTGCCGTCGGAGGCGTGCAGCGTGCCGAGCACGGGCCGGTTGACGTGCCCGGTGCGGCTGGTCAGCGCCCCGCCGCACACGCGGCAGTGCGGGGCGTGGATCGGGTTCGGGTGGCCCTCTGTGCAGAACGCGGCGAGGACCTTGACGGCGTTCGCCGGCTCCTCCTCGTCCGTGGTCGCGGGAGCGGAGGTTCCCGCGGCCGCGGCGGCGCTGGACGAGCCGCCCGCCTGGGGGCTGCCGGCAGTGGCCGGCGCTTCCTCGACTGACGGCGTGGCGGCGGGCATGTTGGTGAGGGTCTGCCCGTCATGCGACCAGGGCTCAGCGGCCTTGTCGCTCGCGGGCGCGCTGATCCCCACACCGGCGTCGGCAGCGCTGCCGCCCACCTGGGCGGGCATCGGCAGGACCGGCGTCGGCTCGGCGGTGGCGGCGATCTCGGCCTCCGCGTAGGCCTCGAGCCGCCTCGCGGCGCGGGTCAGCTCGGACAGGTCGTTGACCGCGGGGACGTCGTCGGCGCTGATGGGCTCGACGGCGACGATCGGCGCGGCGACGTCGGGCAGCGCCCGCGCATCACCAGTACCAGCACCGGTCTCACCGCCCGCAGCGCCATCGATGCCCGGGCGGCGCTCGGCCTGCCAGCGGCTGATGACCGCGTCCTCGGGCGCGCCCGTGGCGGACAGCACCGGGGACTTCACCGATGGCGCCGCCAGCAGGGAGGGCTGGTGGTCCGCGGCGATCGGGGAGGCGGTCGTCTCGTCGTCGACGGCGGAGTCAGCGCCGTCAGCGCCATCGGTGCCAACCGTGCCCGCGGCACCGTCCCTGATCGGGATGGGACCCGTGGGCGCTGCCTGCGAGGGGATGCCGACGATCGCGTCGATCTCCGCGAGATCAGCCGGGGAGGGCTCGTTCACGGCGGCTGCGGCCTGAGCCGCGGCACGGCGGCCGCTGCGGCTGCGGCCCTGGGGGGCCTCGGCGACGGCGGAGTCAGTGGTCGATTCGGCGGCCGGCTCAGCAGCGGCGGAGTCGGTGGCGGAGGTGTCAGTGGTACCAGCGGAACCCGCTGGTCCAGCCTCCTCGTCGTCGGAGGAAGGGGCCTCCGAACTGGACGACTTCCGGGAGCCCTCTGCCAGGGAGCCCAGGGCGACGGAGGAGGCGGCGACAACGCCGGAGGCCACCGGCAGCGGGGCTGTGTCCGTAGCGGCGGAGTCGGTGAGCTCGAGGCCGATGCCGCGCACGCCGCGCAGGCGGACCTCCTCCCAGGCGAGCACCTCGGGGGCGGAGATCGTGCGCATGCCCTCGTCGGTGTCGACGATGAGCTTAAGGCTGCCCCTCACGGCAGCGGTCAGCTCGCCGTCCTCCAGAACGGCGACGACGAACTCGGGCAGGTCGAAGACGCTCCCGCCGTGGGAGTCCATGAGCCCGTGGAGAAGATCGATGAGGGAAGCGCCATCGAGCATCGCGGACCAGAGCCGGGGGACGTCCTCGGTAGAGGCCTCCCCGCCGCGGGCGGAGGCGACGGCAGCCAGGCCGCGGTCGCAGATGGCGGTGCGGGTCAGTCCAGGGATGTGGAGGGCGGCAGCATGGCCAGGGATGCTCTGCGCGTGCCTCATGAGGGGTTCTCCTTGCTGCTGTGCTGCTCCCGCGCTCGGGGCAGCGTGTCGTGCTTCGTCGACGGGATCGTCGTACTGTCCACGTCCGGCGCGGTGTCCGTCATCGCGGGCGGAGCGTGGGTAACGTCGATGACAATAACTGTCGCATTGTCCCTGCCGCCAGCCCCCAGTGCAGCGTCAATGAGCGAATCCGCTGTTTCCTGGGGCCTCTGGCCTCGGTGAACGATGCTGCTGATCGAATCGTCATCAATCTCACCACTGACCCCATCAGTGCACACGATGAGCCGATCGCCAGCCCTGGCGGGGATGAGGAAATGGTCGGCGAGGGCCACAGGGCCGATGCCCGCCCCCAGCGCGCGGGTGATGACGTGGCGGCGGGGCGAGGCCAGTGCCTCACCCGGGGTCAGCTGGCCTGAGGACATGAGCTCCTGGACCTCCGAGTGGTCCACTGTGATCTGCTCAACGCCGTCGGGAGTCATCCGGTAGGTCCGCGAGTCCCCAATGTTGAGCACCCGCAGGCAGGCGCGCCCGTCGATGCTCGTGACGACGACGCCGCTGAGGGTGCAGCCCGGCAGCCCCATGAGGGGGTCGCGGTCGGCTCCCAGGGCGTCGACGTCGCGCGCGGCGCGGCCCAGGCATTCCATGAGGGCGTCACCGGAGATCTCGGGAGCGCCGAGATATGGGGAGAAGGCGGCCAGGGCGGTCCTCGAGGCCACGTCCCCGGCCTCATGGCCGCCCATCCCGTCGGCGACGAGGAAGACAGGATGGGCGGCGAGGTAGGAGTCCTCGTTGTGGGCGCGGGTCAGGCCGGTATCGGTGGCGGCGCCATGATCCAGGACGATCGCGCGAGCGCCCGCCCTCGATTCACCTCCTCGCGACATCTCAGGCTTCCAGTCGCGCGGTGCGCTCGCCCAGACGGATCGTGGAGCCGACGGGCACGGGGACCATCATGCCCGGCAGCACCTGGGTGGCCGCGCCGCTGGGCTCGACGACGACCGTCCCGTTGGTGGACTGGAGGTCCTGGATGACGAGCCGGCCGCCGTCGTAGGTGATGAGGGCGTGCGTCTTGGAGATGGAGAAGGCCGGGTCGTCCACGGGCACGGGCTGGGCCTGCGCCCAGGGGCCCGCGGCGACGGGCGCGCGGCCGATGAGGGAGGTCCCGCTGAGTTGGACCACCTGGCCGGTATCGAGGGCCAGGCGCAGGGACGGCGCGCCGATCCCTGCCCGCTGCGCGGAGGAGCGGTCGAAGACGACGGTTGCCGCGGCGCCCGCCACCTGCGCCTCGTAGGCTCCAGCGCCCGGGGCCTGGGGGGCGGGAGCCTCAACCTGTGGAGGCTGGGGGGCCTGAGGGACCTGCGGCGCCTGGAACGGCGCGGCCGGAGTGGGCTCGGGGCCCGGGACGGGCAGGCCCGGCTGGGCCTGCCCGGCGGGCGAGGCGTAGGGGGCGATTGGCTGCTGCTGGAAGCCGGGCTGCTCGTAGCCGGGCTGCTGGTAGGGCTGCGTCGGCTCGGCGAGTCCGGGGGCCTGGTATGGCTGGGCGGGCGCCTGCGGGGCCTGCTGGCCGGTCTGGTAGGCCTGCGCGAGCTGGTCCGCCTGGGCGTACCCCGGCTGGACCGGCGCCTGGCTGAAGCCCTGCTGAACCGGCTCAGCCGGCTGAGCCGCGCCCGGCTGGTGGGGCTGCTGGTACGGCTGGGAGAAGGGCTGGCCCTGTTGGAACGGCTGGGCGTCCTGCTGCTGGTAGCCGGGCTGCTGGAAGGCCTGCGCCTGGTCCCACCCGCCGCTCTGCCAGCCGCCCGATGCCGGGATGCCCTCCGGGCCGGTCTGGGGCGCCTGCGGCTGGGAGGACTGCAGCGCGGAGACCCAGCCGGTTCCCTCGGCCGCGGGGGCACCGGGAGCCGGCGCCTGGGGCTCGGGCGAGGGCCACTGGCCCGATGTCCCAGCGCCGGAGGGAACCGCTGGGGCCGACGGCGCCTGCGGGGCGGAGGGGACCTGGGGCTCCGGTGCCGCGTGAGCGCCCCGAGAGCGACGGGGCGCCTGATCGTCGGCCTGGTTCGGACTGCCCTGGAAGGCGGCGCGAGCCGCGTCCCGATCGATGTAGGTGGTCTGCGCCTGGAGCGAGGCGAGCATCTCCGCCGCGTCCGGGGCCTGGGTGAGCGAGGGGGCGGTCTCAGGAGCGGGCGCGGCGGCGTCGGGCCCGGGAGCAGGGGCCACAGGGGCGCCCTGCCAGTCGGTCTGGTCCGCCTGCTGCCACTCGGCGGGGGCAGTGCCCTGAGGGCCCTGGGCGTCCAGGGAGTACTGGTCCTGCCCCGGCTGCTGCCATGGGGCCTGGCCAGCCGGGGCGCCGAAGCCGGATGACTCAGCGCGCAGGGCCTCGTCGGGACGGAGCTGCCAGTCGCCGGTCGAGGACTGCGCCTCCGAGGCGCCGCCCATCGGGTCGCCGCCCATCATGGCCAGGGGCGATCCAGCGTCGTTGTAGGCGGGGGCCACGGCGATGGGCTCCTCGCCCCAGGGCAAGGAGGAGTTCTTGGCGTCGACGGCGTAGATGTCGGTCACCCGGTCGAACCAGAAGCGGTCGAACTCGTCGCGGGTGCAGCAGTAGACGATGATCGCGCCGATGCCAATGGTGAAGATGCCGATGAGCGACTGGATGATCTTCTTGATCAGGCCCTGCCAGCCGGGGTAGTCGGGGTAGGACCAGCGGGCCCAGGTCACGCCCGCGATGCGCATACCGGGTGTCGCGCCTTTCCTCATCAAGGCGATGATCCAATACTTGATCGCCACCCACAGGACGATGATCGCGCCGACGAGTCCACCGATGATGGCACCGGCGGTATCGCCGACCGCTTTGCCTCCACAGACGGTGGCTCCGATGACGAGGCCGAGCAGTCCCCCGAGGACGCCGTCGAGCAGCAAGGCGATGAATCGCGCTGAGAGCCGCGCCGGCGGAGCGCTTGCGAGGTGCGGCGGGAGCAGCCCGGGATCGCTGGTGCTGGGGAGAGTCATAGTCACGTCCATCCTGATCGGCGTCGCCCAGTCAGTGGGTGGGGCGCAGATTGCAGAGTCACCGCGCCTCGCGGGCACGGAATCGGATGCGGCACGCCAGCGTCATCATGGATGGATGACACGAGTCTTCACCGATCCGTGATCTGAGCGTAGCGAGGACTGGCCGCTCGCGCTTCCCCCATGAAGGGATGAACTGGATCGAGGACGTGGGATATCTCGCCCTCCGGGACGGGCCCGGACCGTGCGGAGGGCGGCCAGCAACGCCCGGGACGCCGGCTCGGGGCCTCACATACGGGCGGTCGGCGCCGGGACCTTCCCCACGGCGGCCGTGATGACCTGCGTGGCCGTGGCCCCGGCGAACTCGGCGTCGGGGTCCATGACGAGCCGGTGCGCCCACACGACCTCCGCGAGTGCCTTGACGTCGTCGGGCAGGACGTAGGCGCGGCCCTGCGAGGCGGCCCACACGCGGATCGCCCGGGTCATGGCGATGGCGCCACGCGTGGACACGCCCAGGCGGGTGGACGGATCCTCCCGGGTGGCCTCGATGAGCGCACCAATGTAGTCCAGGACGGCGGACTCCACGTGGTTCTCCGAGGCGAGGTCGGACATGGAGGCGACGGCGGAGGAGGAGATGACCGCGGAGATCGCCTGGGACCGGTCGGGGCGGGCCGAGCCGGCCAGCACCTGGGTGAGGGCGGTGCGGTCCGGGTAGCCCACGGAGGTCTTCATGAGGAAGCGGTCGAGCTGCGCCTCGGGGAGCCGGTAGGTGCCGGCCTGCTCGACCGGGTTCTGGGTGGCTATGACCATGAAGGGGCGGCCCGCGTCATGGCGCTCCCCATCGACCGTCACATGCGACTCCTCCATGACCTCCAGGAGGGCGGACTGGGTCTTCGGCGAGGCGCGGTTGATCTCATCGGCCAGGACGATCGAGGAGAAGACAGGCCCGGGGTGGAACTCCCAGGAACCGGTCTTCTGGTCGTAGACGGTCACGCCCGTGATGTCGCTGGGCAGGAGGTCGGGGGTGAACTGGATGCGCGAGTGCGTGCCCTGGACGGTGGCCGCGATGGCGCGGGCCAAGGCCGTCTTGCCGGTCCCCGGGGCGTCCTCCAGGAGGAGGTGGCCCTCGGCGAGCATCGTGGTCAGGGCGAGGCGGATGACATCCTCCTTGCCCAGGAGGGCCTGGCCGACGTTGTCGACCATCTTGCCGAAGGTGTCGGCGAACCAGGTCGCGTTCTCCTGGGTGATGGGCATGGCTGGGTTCCTGTTCGGGTCACGGCGGAGAGGAGGCTAGGGACGGGAGCGCTCCACCGGAGAGCTCAGGGCCCACTCCCGAGGCGCCCCGCGCGCCAGGTCCGCTCGTTCAGGGATACGCGGACCGGCCTGTCACGGGATGCCTCCGTTCGTCAAGGATTCTCGCATACTCGCCCGCTCTGGCCGGGGCAGGCACCGCCCTGCCAGGCCTCAAATTGGACTCAATGATGAATGCCCAGGTGAAACCCTGTCACAACTGATGGCCGTGGGCCGGTCCCTGCTGGGGACCGGCCCACGGCCATCATTCGCGCTCCCGGGCGCGCTGGGCTCGCGGAGTGCTCAGCGAGCCCGCCGCGGCCCGGGGGCGGATGAGAACTGAGTCAGAACTCCACGTCCTGGCTGTTGAAGCCCGTGCGGAAGTCGTCGGAGAAGTCCGCGCGGAAGTCGCCGCCGAAGGAGAAGTCGTCGAGCGCGACGCTCTCCCCCACGCCGAACATGTCCTCGGAGAAGCCGGTGCGGGAGAAGACCTCCGCCTTCGTCTCCTCGGTGGGCTCCACCTCGATGTCCGAGTAGCGGGCCAGGCCCGTGCCGGCGGGGATGAGCTTGCCCAGGATGACGTTCTCCTTCAGGCCCACCAGCGGGTCGGACTTGCCGTTCATGGCGGCCTCGGTGAGCACGCGCGTGGTCTCCTGGAAGGAGGCGGCGCTCAGCCAGGAGTCCGTGGCCAGCGAGGCCTTGGTGATGCCCATGAGCTCGGTGCGCCCGGAGGCGGGCTTGCCGCCCTCGGCCACCACGCGGCGGTTCTCGGCGCGGAAGTGCATGACGTCGACCAGGTCGCCCTGGAGCAGCGCCGTGTCGCCGGCCTCGAGCACCGTGACGCGACGCAGCATCTGACGCACGATGACCTCGATGTGCTTGGAGTGAATGTCCACGCCCTGAGAGCGGTAGACCTCCTGAACCTCGTCCACCAGATGACGCTGGGTCGAGCTCACCGAGCGCAGGCGCAGGACCTTCTTGGGGTCGACCGGCCCTTCGGTCAGGGCGTCACCGGGCTCGACGCGGTCGCCGTCGACGACCAGCAGACGCTGGCGGCGCGAGACGGGGACGACGAGGTCCTCCTCGCCGTCGGCGCGGCGGATGACCAGGCGCTTGCCGTCGGCGTCGTCATCGATCGCGAGAGTGCCGGCGGCCTCCGCCACGGCGGCCTCACCCTTGGGCGTGCGGGCCTCGAAGAGCTCCTGGACGCGGGGCAGACCCTGGGTGATGTCGGCCGCGCCGGCGGCCCCGCCGGTGTGGAAGGTGCGCATTGTCAACTGCGTACCGGGCTCGCCGATGGACTGGGCGGCGATGATGCCGACGGCCTCGCCGATGTCGACGCGCTTACCGGTGGCCAGCGAGCGGCCGTAGCAGGCCGCGCAGGTGCCGACGGCGGAGTCGCAGGTCAACACCGAGCGGCACACGACCTCCTCGATGCCGGCCTCGATGGCGGCGGCAACCGCGGTCTCGTTCAAGTCGGTCCCGGCCTCGATGACCACGTCGCCCTCGGCGTCGACGGCATCGCGAGCCAGCGTCGTGCCGTAGACGGTGGTCTCCAGGATGTCGGAGACGACCTTGACGGGCTCGCCATCGGTGTCCTTCCAGGTGAACAGGCGCTTGGTCAGGCCCTTGCGGGTGCCGCAGTCGTCCTCGCGAACGATGACGTCCTGGGAGACGTCGACCAGACGGCGGGTGAGGTACCCGGAGTCGGCGGTGCGCAGCGCCGTGTCGGCCAGACCCTTGCGGGCGCCGTGCGTGGCGATGAAGTACTCCAGGACGCTCAGACCCTCCCGATAGTTCGACTTGATCGGGCGTTCGATGAGACGCTGCCGAGGGTCGGCCACTAGGCCGCGCATCCCGGCGAGCTGGCGGATCTGATCCCAGTTGCCGCGGCCTCCGGAGGCGACCATTTGGAAGACGGTGTTGCGCTCGGGGAAGTTCGCGCGCATCGCCTCAGCGACCTCGGCGGTCGCTTTGGTCCAGATGTCGATCAGCGACTGGTAACGGTCCTCCTCGGTCAGAGCGCCGAGCTCGAACTGCTCCTCGATCTCGGCGGCTTCGCCCTCGTAGCGCACGAGGATCTCGAGTTTCGACGGAGGGGAGACGACGTCGGCGAAGGCGACCGTGATACCCGACCAGGTCGACCAGTGGAAACCGTTGGCCTTCAGAGCGTCCAGTGAGGCGGCCACGTCCACGCGCGGGTAGTTCTCGGCCAGCGCGTTGATGATGTTCCCCAGCTGCTTCTTGTCCACCGTGTAGTTCACGTAGGGGAAGCTCTCGGGCAGGGCCGTGTTGAACAGGGCCCGCCCCAACGAGGTGCGCAGGGTGATCGGGTCGCCCTCGGTCCAGCCCTCGGGGGCCCGCCAGTCCTTGGGAGCGGTGATGCCCTCCTCGAAGCGGATGAAGGCGGTGGCGTTGACGTCGAGCTTGCCGAAGTCGTAGGCCATGACGGCCTCCGCGAAGGAGGAGAAGGACGGGGTGATCTCGTTGCCCTCGGCGTCCCGGGCCACCTCGACGTCCGGGTCGGGACCCTGGGTCAGGTAGTAGGTGCCGATGATCATGTCCTGGCTGGGCATGGTCACCGGG
>ERZ773070.2515-NODE-2515-length-10333-cov-3.172115_pt1 | contig 10333 bp, 6 predicted proteins | sample MGYA00580618_ERZ773070 | MGnify/ENA primary metagenome ERZ773070 (study PRJEB29015, sample SAMEA2738023) | human oral metagenome | biome: human oral; feature: human-associated habitat; material: dental | place: China | collected 2019 ...
CCAGCGGCAGGTGGATCTTGGCCGCAGCCAGCGCACCGGCCAGCGTGCTGTTGGTGTCACCGTAGACAACGACGACATCGGGTTTCTCGTCGATGTAGAGCTTTTCCAGGGCCTCCAGCATGCGGCCGGTCATGGCGCCGTGCCCGCTGGCCGAGATGTGCAGGTTGAAGGCCGGCGCCGGCATGCCCAGTTCTTCAAAGAACACATCGGACATGTTCTGGTCGTAGTGCTGGCCAGTGTGCACGATGGCGTGCTCGACGTCCGGATACTTTTCCAGGGCCTGACTGACAATGGCGGCCTTCACGAACTGGGGTCGTGCGCCGACAACCGAGAAGATGCGTGTCTTGGACATGTTTGTAACGAATCTCTAAAACTGACGGAACCGTTATGAATATAGCTGCCCTGTTTTATGAGTCAACACGAAAGCCCCTCCATGTGCCAACTATGCCCAGGTTTCGCGCGCAAAAACATGGACTTGCCAGGTGTTGCTTCTCAACAACGCATTTGTAAAACCCCTTTAGTGATTCATTATTCCTCATTACGTAATTCAGGCATGAAAAAAGGCCGGATCGCCTCCTCGCGGAGAAGAGACGATCCGGCCCCGGGGTACATCGGTCTCGGAACCGGCTCAGGTCAGCGCCAGCGGTTGCCGGTCATGCCTGGGTCGGCCCCTCACCCTCACTGGGCCTTCCAGCTGTACAGGTGGTTGTTGGAGCCGAAGTAGATCCGGCCGTTGGCGGCGGCACCCCCCACGGTGATGCGCACCGGCGAGGAGACCACGCGGCTGACGGTATGGGCCTTGGCGTCGACCTTGCCGATGCCGTTGTAGAGCAGGACGTAGATGCTGCCATCGGCGCCCTTCACGAAGGCACGGGTGCCCTGGGCGTACACGGAGGGTCCCAGGTCCTTCGAGAAGCGGTTGACCGAGACCACCTGGCGGTTGTTCGGGTTGAAGACGAACAGGTCCACACTGTCGGCCAGGCCATAGACCAGACCGTCCGCTCCCACCGTCAGGTCGGTGATGGTCTTGGCGCCCGGCACCGGCGCACCACGCCAGCGCACTTCGTGGGTGTTGGCATCCATCAGGAAGAGCTCGCTCGAATCGGTGGCCTTGGTGACACCGCCCGTGCCCGGCGCCACGGTCGTGCCGCCCAGCAGCATGCCGTTGGACAGCTCGACCATCGCCTGCACCGAGTGGTTGGGCACCAGGTGCCAATGGTCGATCCGGCTCTTCTGGCCGCTGGAACGGTTCCAGAACATCATGCCGCCACCGGTCGTGCCGTATTCCGGCGTGCCGGCCAGCGCGATCTGAGAACCGCCGCCCATGATCAGCATGGCATGGGGCCGGTTGATGGACGGGTAGGCGTTGAGCACCTCGGAGAACTCGTTCTTGCCGTTCTCGCTTTCCTGGAACAGCTTGCCGTCCGGATAGGCCGCCACGTACAGGCGCGAGCCCAGTGCGGCCATCACGTTCGGCTGACGCGGCAGCTGCTTGCTGTCGAACTTGTTGTCACCTGCGTTGTAGTAGAACGTGTGCATCGGGAAGCGCGTGCCGCCGCACACCTTGTTGTCGCCGGTGGCGCAGACGAAGGTCAGCGCAGCGCCCTGGGTGGTGTAGTTGAACTTCACCGTCTTCTGCTGGCCCGACGCATCACGCGTGACCAGGGTACGGTCATGCATGTCCACCGACACCAGGCGACGACCCGACGGAAACTCGCGGTCCACCAGATTCTGCGCCCCGCCCTTCAGGTTGGATTCGGCCACCTGAGCGCCGGCGCTCAGACCGCTGGCCTTGCCGTTGGTCAGCATGAACTGCTGCCGGCCGTTGCGGGCATAGACGACATTGCTCTGGGACTGCGTCACCACGGCAGTGCCCGAAACACGCTGCGAGGATGACAGCAGCGCCTGGGTGGCGTGGCTCTGGATGTTGTAGGCGTAGATCTGCGAAGCCGCCAGACCCGATCCCACGTAGACCCAGCCATGGGCATCCACCGCGATGGAGCGCGGATACTGCGTCCACGACTCCTTGGCCAGCTGGCCGTGATTCTGCAATGATGAATTCTGCGGATTGAAGCTCACCAGCTGGTTGTTCGGGTAGGTGGCAGCCCAGATCCGGCCATCCTTGTCCTCGGTCAGGCTCATGGCGGTCTTGCCGTTGACCTTGCCGTGGAAGGTGAAGCGCTTGCTGGCCACGTCGAACTCGACGAACTGGCTGTTGAACAGCGTGTACAGGCGGTTCTTCGACGACAGGTAGATGGCCGAGGGCTCGTCACCGTCCGGCTTGAACGGCACGTCGAACTGCTGCGAGGCGCCCGTCTCGGCATTCACCATCAGAATGGCATAACCGCCGCGCCAGTCCTGCAGCCAGGTCAGGATCACGTCCTGGCCGCTCTGGTCCACGGTGGACACCACGCCCCGGGTCTGTGCCACCGGGGTGGGAATGCCGTGGTCAACGAACCCGGCAGCCTGGGCCTGGCTCTGGCCGGCCTGGGCTTCGGCGGCATCCTGGGTGGTGCCGGCGGTCTGGCCCTGCGTCTGGGACTGGTTCTGTGCTTCCTGCTGGCCCTGGCCTTCGGTCTTGCTGTTGCTGGGCGAGGTGGCGTCCTGGTCCTGGGTCTGGTCGCTGGTGGCGCCCGAGGTCTGGCCCTGGACATTGGACTGCCCGCCGGACTGCGTGGTGCTGTCGGTGGTCGACGCCTGGCTGCTGCCATCTGCGGCCGACTGGCCCGTGGTGGCGGTGCTGGACGAGGCATCGCTGCCGGAAGCGCTGCTGCTGCCGGTGGCGGAGGAGTCGCCGGACGACGCGGTGCCAGTGCCGGACGACGAGTCGTTGGCGGCCGTGGTGCCAGCTGCGGACGTGCTGCCACTGCCGGACGCCGTGTCACCGGTCGAGGCGGTGCTGCTGCCGGACGTGGTGCCCGTGGTGCTGCTGCCGGAGGCAGTGTCGCTGCCGGAGGTGGCACCACCGGTGGTCGCGGCGTCGCTGCCCGAGGCCGTGCCGCCGGTGGATGCGGTAGTGCTGCTGGTCGAGCCCGCAGCCCCCGTCGAGGTCGACGCACCGCCCGTGGTGGCGGCACTGCCATCGCTGGAGCCCGTGGTCTGGCTGCTGCCAGCCGCCTGGGTCGCTGAAGAGCCCTGTTCCGAACTCGAGGCAGCCTGCGTGGACGTGTCGCTACCGGAGGAGGCCTGCGTCGTGGAGGTGCCCGTGCTGCTGCTACCAGTCGAGGCGCCGCCGCCGGTCACCGTGGAAGTGCCGCTGTCGGCCGTGGTCGAGGCACCAGCGCCAGTGGTTGCCGAGGTTCCGCCACTGGCGGCCGTCGAGCTTCCGTTGCTGGCGGTATCCGAGGTGGCGCTGCCGGCCTGCCCGGTCGTGGCCGCCTGACCCGCAGCCGACGAGCCTGCGGCCGCTGCGCTGGAATCCGCGCTCTGGCCATCCGCCGACGTGGCCGGCCGGGTCGAGGGGGTGTCCTGGGTGCCGCTGTCCTGTTCACCAGCTTGCGCCTGGGCGGCGCTCGACGTGCTGGAATCGGCCTGAGCCTGGGTGGTGGAGCCCTGGCTGCTGCCAGAGGCCTGGGCAGTCCCGGTTTCGCCTGCCTTGGCCTGTACAGAGGTAGTCTCCTGCGATGCAGGGATATTGGTGGCATGGGCGCTGCCCACGACGCACGGCAGCATCAGCGCTGCAATGACGGCGGCCAGCGGTCGCCGGCCCTGACTGGAAGATACGGATACCGCGCGCAGGTGGCAGTCATCTCGGTTCAGAAACATGAAAACGTCCCATTGATAATTCACAAGGAAAGGGACGGCCAGTCTAGCCCGGCATGTCGGCAGACACTACAAATATCCTGCCACCATATTAACAGTGACTGACGGCGATTTACAGCCTGCATACATGGCGCATCGAATTCATGCGCTCATTACGACAGCACACGACAATACGGAAGGATGTGTCATGACGTACCGAAAATATTGCCATCCTTCCCGAAGACCCTGACAGCAAGCCATTCTTCGGCCATCAGCCCATCTGGCAGGCCATGCGTGCAGCCCGTGATGGATCGCGCCGTCCATGGGAGGGAATCAAATGCCGGTACAGAAGCAGGGACGGATTATCTTCCGTCAGCTCACAAAATACCCGATCTGTATACTGACATTTTCAGTGGGCATGCGCTTGAAGCCGCCCTTGGCATAACGCGCCCAGCGGCCCAGCACATAGGACAGCACCAGATCTGCCCGGGCACCGGCATCGGTGTCGGCCGGCAGCTGCTCCTGCACCATGGCGGTACGGAAGCACTGCTTCAGCGACAGCTCCAGCCGGTCGGTCAGCTGATTGATGCGCACCTGCAGGCGGTCGTCCTCGTTGATCAGCGCATCGCCCACCAGCACGCGGGTCATGCCGGGGTTGCGCTCGGAGAAGGTCAGCAGCAGGTTGGTGATCTGCTGCACCTGGGTCAGACCGTGCTCTTCCTCGCGGGTGATCTGATTGATCAGCCCGAACAGTGTCGATTCGATGAACTCGATCAGCCCCTCGAACATCTGCGCCTTGCTGGCAAAGTGCCGATAAAGCGCCGCTTCCGAGACCGAAAGCTTGGCGGCCAGCGCCGCCGTGGTGACGCGCTCGCCCTTGGGCTGCTCCAGCATCTCGGCCAGCGCCTGCAGGATCTGCAGGCGGCGCTCGCCGGGCTTGGGACGCTTGCGCACGCGGCGGCGCACATCGATCTCCTCACCCGACGAATCCGCCGACGCCTGCGCGGGCGCAGCGCCCTGCGACGCGGCAGCGCTCGCGTCCGCACTCGCCGCCACGCCCGCCCCCTGCCCTTCCGGCGCGACAGCAGCCATGTCCGGTGTCGAGGCAAGCGCGGCAGCCCCGCCCACGGCGGAACCGGAGGATTCAGGGAACTGGGAGTCGACGGGATCGGTCATGCGCGAACGGACGGTGCAGAGGGCCACGGCCCTGGGGCATTCGAAAGGTCCGCCAGTCAGAACGACAGCGGACGCGGGTATGGGGGTCGGCAGGCTGAGGGTGCCCGCGGGCGTCTTCCATTGTAGCCGGGCCTGCCCGCAGCCGGCACCCGGATCGACCGTGAAAGGCTGCAACGCCGGCTTTCACGTCCGGCAGGCCGCCCGACATCCGCACGGGTGCAGCCTGAAAGCAACACCGGCAGCCTGCCGGGCCGATCGGGTGCGGCCGACTCAGTTGCAGCTGATCATCGTGCCCACGCCCTGGTCGGTGAGCAGCTCCAGCAGCAGGCAGTGGTCCACCCGACCGTCGATGATGTGGACGGCCTTCACGCCCGACCTGGCGGCATCCAGCGCCGACGAGATCTTGGGCAGCATCCCGCCCGAGATCGTGCCGTCTGCAAAGAGCGCGTCCACCTGGGCAGCCGTCAGCCCGGTCAGCAGCCGGCCGGACTTGTCCAGCACGCCGGCGGTGTTGGTCAGCAGCACCAGCTTCTCGGCCTGCAGCACCTCGGCGATCTTTCCGGCCACCACGTCGGCGTTGATGTTGTAGGTCTCGCCCGTCTCACCCGAACCGATGGGCGCCACCACGGGAATAAAGCTGTGGCTGGTCAGCGTGCGGATGATGGCGGGGTCGCACTGCTCGATGTCGCCCACCAGGCCGATGTCGACCATCTGGCCAGGCGTTTCCTGACTGGGCAGCAGCAGCTTCTTCGCACGGATCAGGTTGCCGTCCTGCCCCGTCAGGCCCACGGCCTGGCCGCCGGCCGTGTTGATCAGCTCGACAATCTCCTTGTTCACCTGACCGGCCAGCACCATCTCCACGATGGACATGGTTTCCTCGTCGGTCACGCGCATGCCCTGGATGAAGCGGCCTTCCTTGCCCATCCGGGTCAGCGCCTGCTCGATCTGCGGACCGCCGCCATGTACCACCACCGGATTGATGCCCACCAGCTTCAGCATCACCACGTCATGCGCAAAGCTGCGCTTGAGACGCTCGTCGGTCATGGCGTTGCCGCCGTACTTGATCACCACGGTCTTGCCGTGGAAGCGACGAAGGTAGGGCAGCGCTTCGGACAGAATCTGCGCCTTGACGCCGGGAGAAAGGCTGTCGTCGGTCATGACCGGGGGGCTCCTGTGAAGGGACGCGCCATCCTGCGGCCGGATGCCGCCCTGGCACGTCCACCCGGGATGATAGCGGCCATCACCGCCGCCGGCACCCCGGACATGCCCGGGCCACCACGGGGTCGCCCTCAGACCAGCGCCGCGCGCCGTGCCGCGTTCAGGCTCAGCTGGCTCTGGATGCGGGCCCGCAGCCACTGCTCCAGCTGGTCTGCCGGCAGCGGCTTGCTCAACAGGTAGCCCTGCATCTGATCGCAGCCGTAGCCACGCAGGAAATCGACCTGCGCCTCGGTCTCGACCCCCTCGGCCACCACATACATGCCCATGCCATGGCCCAGCGCGATGATGGCGCGGGCAATGGCAATGTTGTCGGACCCGTCGCCAGCCTCCGACAGGAACGAGCGGTCAATCTTCAGTGTGCGCGGGCTGAAGTTGCTCAGATAGCTCAGCGACGAATGGCCGGTACCGAAATCGTCGATGGCCAGGCTCACCCCCATGTCCGCCAGGCGGCGCAACATGCGCACGTTGTCGCCGGCGTTGTCCACAAAGATGGTCTCGGTCAGCTCCAGCTCCAGGTAGCGCGCCTCCAGGCCCGTTTCCTTCAGGATGCCGGCCACCGTGTCCACGAAGCCGCGCTGCTGCAACTGCCGCGCCGAGACGTTCACGGCCACGCTCACCGGCGGCAGCCCGTGCGCACGCCAGGTCATCACCTGGTTGCAGGCCTCACGCAGCACCCAGGCGCCGGCCGGCACGATCAGCCCGGTCTCTTCCAGCGCCGGAATGAACTGATCCGGCATCACCATGGGCTTGCCTTCGGGCTGCCAGCGCAGCAGCGCCTCCACGCCCGTCACCACGCCCGTCACCGTATGCACCTTGGGCTGGTAGTACAGCAGGAATTCCTCGTTGGCCAGTGCCCGTCGCAGCGCCTGCCCCAGCTCGTCACGCGCCTCGGCCTGCACATCCATGTTCTGGTCATGAATGGCATAGCTGCCCGAACCCTGATTCTTGGCAAAGATCTTGGCCAGCTCCGCCTCGCGGATCAGCTTCTCGGCCGTGATGGCCCGCCCCGCCCGGTGGCTGGCCCCCACGCTGGCTGACAGATACAGCTGATAGGGCCCCACCTCAAAGGCATTGCCCAGCGCATCCAGCACACCACGGGCAAAGGCCTCCGTCACCGGGGCCGAACGGGGCATGGCCTGCACCAGCAGCAGAAAGACATCGCCACCCGGCGTGCCCATCAGGACGGGCGGCAGATCAGCCTCGTGCGCCAGCGCATCGATTCGGACACGAATCACCTTGGCCACCTGCTCCAGCAGCAGGTCGGCACAGCTCTGACCCACGGCACCGTTGACCATCTTGAAATGATCAAGGTCCAGATGAAACAGCGTGCATTCGGTGCCATCGCGTTCCGAACGCACCAGCGCATCCCGCACCCCCTCGATGAAGGCATTGCGATCCAGCACGCCCTGCTCTACCAGTCCCGAGACGCGAGCCACCTCACGTCCCTGTCCGCGCGTGCGCCGATACCCCTGCACGGCCACCAGCGCGATGCTGGCGCCCAGAACCAGCACCAGCGAACCCACACCCAGCATGTGCCACAGCAGCGGCTTGCTGCTGCGGATGATCTCGACATCGGCCCGCAGCGCCGGAACGCCACGCAGCGGTGTCGTCACGGAAAACACCGGCCCATGGGGCACGCCACCCCGCTGCGCCAGAATGACACCGTTGGCATCACGCACCATCTGCCGCCCCTCGAATGCCATGGGAGGCAATTGCTGCAGCAAGGCATGGATGCTCCGGGCGGTTGACGATCCGCCTTCATCCGCATCAGCGGCATCCGCCGAACTGCTTCGTGCCCTGACATCCTGCTTCAACAGGCGCTCGCGCAGGAACTCGGCATCCGCGCGGGCCGTCTCCAGCATCTCTTGTTCAGCCGATGTCCAGGCGTAATGGAAGTAGGCCGTGGGCGCAGCCAGCAAGGCCACGATGCCCAGCACGGCGAGCGCACGCATGACGTTGCCGCCAGCCCTGCCCGACCCGAAACGCTGCGCTGCAGAATTCATCTGCCCGTCCGACCTCGCTTGATGGGCCGCGGAACGCTGTCCGCGACGATCGGCCGGCAGCACGTGCCATCCCCTGGACAGCCATGCACGCCCGACCCCGACCGGGACGTGTCATGAACACGGCTCCCGGTCGGCAATCTAAACAAGGGGAAATGTCACGGCGAACCACCACCAGCCGGACGGACAGCCACGCCACCATCAACGGCGGGTGGCCGGTGCTGCGTTACAGCACGTAGCGCGACAGGTCCTCGTTGCGGGCGATGTCGCCCAGACGCTCCTCGACGAAGGCGGCGTCGATCACCACCGTCTCACCCGAGCGGCGATCGCCCTGGAAGGACACTTCCTCCAGCAGCCGCTCCATGACCGTCTGCAGCCGGCGTGCACCAATGTTCTCGGTACCCTCGTTCACGCGGAAGGCGGTCTCGGCCAGCTTGTTGATGCCGTCGTCGCGGAAATCCAGCGTGACCCCCTCGGTGGCCAGCAGCGCCTGATACTGCTTGGTGAGGCTGGCATCGGTCTCGGTCAGGATGCGACGGAAGTCCTCCACCGACAGCGAGCTGAGTTCCACACGGATGGGGAAGCGCCCCTGCAGTTCCGGCACCAGGTCGGACGGCTTGGACAGATGGAACGCACCCGACGCGATGAACAGGATGTGATCAGTCTTGACCACACCGTAGCGCGTGTTGACGGCCGTCCCCTCCACCAGCGGCAGCAAGTCGCGCTGCACGCCCTGACGGGAAACGTCGCCGCCCTGCACGCCACCGCGCACGGCAATCTTGTCGATCTCGTCCAGAAAGACGATGCCGTTCTGCTCGACGTTGGCCAGCGCCGTGAGCTTGATCTCCTCGTCGTTGACCAGCTTGCCGGCCTCTTCGTCCACCAGCAGCTTCATGGCTTCGGCAATGCGCATCTTGCGCTGGCGCGTCTTGCCGGGCATCCCTTGCATCATGCCCTGCAGCTGGTTGGTCAGTTCCTCCATGCCGGCCGGCCCCATGATGCCGATGTTCGGCATCGGCTGCGCCACGTCGATCTCGATTTCCTTGTCATCGAGATCGCCTTCGCGCAGGCGCTTGCGGAACTTCTGGCGGGCCACCGAATCGTCAGCGGTGGAGATGGGTTTCTCCAGATCACGGTAGTCCGTGGGCGTGCGCTGATGGGCCGACGACGGCAGCAGCGCATCCAGCACACGCTCTTCGGCCAGGTCGCGGGCACGTGCATCCACACGCTGCTTGGCGCGGTCGCGCTCTTCCTTGATGGCGGCCTCCATCAGGTCGCGGATGATCGAATCCACGTCCTTGCCCACGTAACCCACCTCGGTGAACTTGGTGGCCTCGATCTTGATGAACGGCGCGTTGGCCAGCCGGGCCAGGCGACGGGCAATCTCGGTCTTGCCCACGCCCGTGGGACCGATCATCAGGATGTTCTTGGGCACGATCTCGTGGCGCAGCGGCTCGGCCACCTGCTGGCGACGCCAGCGGTTGCGCAGCGCAATGGCCACCGCGCGCTTGGCCTTGTCCTGGCCGATGATGTGCTTGTCCAGTTCGGAGACGATCTCCTGCGGCGTCATCTGCGTCATAGTGTCTCGATCGTGTGGTTCTGGTTGGTGTAGATGCACAGATCACCCGCAATCTTCAGGGATTTCTGCACGATCTCGGTCGGAGAAAGCTCGGTGTTCTCCAGAAGTGCCAGTGCGGCCGACTGCGCATACGCGCCGCCCGAACCGATGGCCACCAGCCCATGCTCGGGCTCCAGCACGTCACCGTTGCCGGTGATGATGAGGGAATGCTGCTTGTCGGCCACGGCCAGCATGGCCTCCAGGCGGCGCAGCACACGGTCGGTGCGCCATTCCTTGGCCAGTTCCACGGCGGCCTTCATCAGGTTGGCCGGATAGCGCTCCAGTTGTGCCTCGAAACGGTCGAAGAGCGTGAAGGCGTCTGCCGTTCCGCCGGCAAAGCCGGCCAGCACCTTGTTGCCCCCCAGGCGGCGCACCTTGCGCGCGGTGCCCTTGACCACGATGTTGCCGAGGGTGACCTGACCGTCCCCCCCCAGGGCGACGCTGTCGCCTCTTCTGACAGATACGATGGTTGTCATGATGGTCCTGAAAGAGTTCCGGCGCCAGGAGGGAGCCGGAGGGGTTTCAGGACATATGGGGGGCCATCGGTCGATTTCAATGGCAAGGGGCCCTTCCGGGCCCC
>ERZ773070.2518-NODE-2518-length-10320-cov-5.215295_pt1 | contig 10320 bp, 8 predicted proteins | sample MGYA00580618_ERZ773070 | MGnify/ENA primary metagenome ERZ773070 (study PRJEB29015, sample SAMEA2738023) | human oral metagenome | biome: human oral; feature: human-associated habitat; material: dental | place: China | collected 2019 ...
TTCCTCTCACCTTGGCATATAACTCCTTGAACTCCATCTTCTTCTCCTTCCTTTTTCTTACCTTTTAAGGATAACAAACTTGAAGCTTTTAGGAGAGCTGGGTAGCTGTTCTACTCTTTTCGGTTTCTATTTCGCACTTCTTAATACACCTATCTATCTCTTCAGGTACTTTTACATTCTTTTCAGCGGATAAAGTTAAAACCCTCTGATTCTAAATCAAAGAGTTTTATCGTTTTAATTTATTCTGGCTTTTGCTCTTCCATTTGGGATTTCACTTCATCATAACTCAAAGCATGCGAAGAACTTACACTTGGTTCATCAGGCATTTCACCAGTTTCATACAATGATTTAATTTGATGACTATCAAGTGTTTCGTATTTAAGAAGAGCTTCTGCAATCAATTTATGCTTTTCACGATTTGATTGGATAATTTCTGCTGCTTTGTTGCGCGCTTCATTAAGCAAATTACGAACTTCTTCATCAATTTCATATGCAGTTTGCTCTGAAATTGATTTTTGTGGGCTCGCAGCGCCAAACATCGCATGGTTTCCTTCATATTGAACTGGACCGAGTTTTTCACTCATACCATACTCTGTTACCATCGCACGTGCCATTTGTGTAGCTTGTTCAAAGTCATTGGAAGCACCTGTAGTTTGGACGTTGAAAATAATTTCTTCAGCAACACGTCCCCCCATAAGTCCTGCCAATTGCTCTTTCATATCTTCTTTAGATAAAAGAGTCTGATCTTCTTTCGGGAGAGCAATCATATATCCACCTGCACGACCACGAGGTACAATGGTTACCTTGTGAACGACACGTGCATTTGATAAAACAAGACCAACAATCGTATGTCCTGCTTCATGATAAGCGACAATTTGCCGATCACGTTGTGAAACTGTCTTATCTTTTTTAGACGGTCCTGCAATAACACGATCTTCTGCTTCATCTATATCGGAAGCATCAATAACTTTTTTATTTCGACGCGCTGCGACAAGAGCCGCTTCATTTAAGACATTTTCCAAATCAGCACCAACAAAACCAGGCGTTTGTTGAGCAACCAGTTTTAAATCTACATCTTCGGCAAGGGGTTTATTCCTAGCATGAACACGAAGGATCGCTTCGCGACCTTTTACATCTGGTTGACCAACAAGAACCTTACGATCAAAACGACCAGGACGCAAAAGAGCTGGATCCAAAACGTCACTTCGGTTAGTAGCAGCTATGACGATAATCCCTTCATTCCCCTCAAAACCATCCATCTCAATCAGAAGTTGATTAAGGGTTTGCTCGCGCTCATCATTTCCTCCACCGAGACCAACACCACGTTGACGACCAACAGCATCAATTTCATCAATAAAGATAATCGCTGGAGCTGCCTTTTTTGCATCTTCAAAAAGAGAGCGAACACGGCTAGCACCGACACCGACAAACATTTCAACGAAATCTGAACCTGAAATACTAAAGAATGGAACTCCTGCTTCACCAGCGACGGCTTTTGCAAGAAGAGTTTTACCAGTTCCTGGAGGGCCTTCAAGAAGAACACCAGCTGGTATGCGAGCCCCTAGTTTTGTATAACGTTTAGGATCTTTTAGAAATTCAACAACTTCAACTAGTTCTTGTTTTTCTTCTTCCGCACCTGCTACATCAGAAAAGCGTACTTTTATATCTTCTTTGTTTGTCGCACGCGCTTTATTACGTCCAAAACTCATAGCTCCACGCGCTCCACCGCCTCCACCTTGATTCATCATAGAGAACAGGAAGAAAGCAAAGATGGCAAATGGCACCAGAGTTGTCAGTACCTGAATCCAGACACCACTTGAACTTTCACGTTTAATGGTGATTTCAGTTCCCTTATCTGAAGCTAATTTTTGTAATTCAGCTACCGTTAAATCTGAAGGTAGAATAACACTAGTAAAGCGGCTTACAGAGGTAGAAGAAGGAGTAAAAAACTGAATACCACTATTATCCTTTACCTTCTTTTCTTTCTTATAAGTACCTGCAACTTCAATAACACTACCATTTGGCTGATAGCTAATATCCTTTACATTTCCATTTTTAATTTCTTTAACTAGCTCAGTATAGTTAATTTGCTGACTACGACCTACAGAACTTCCAGCTGAAAAATACTGAAAACCTGTAATAACAACAACAATAATTAAAATATATAAGAAAGGATTTTTTATAAAACCATTATTTTGTTTATTTTTCATCTATCTATCAATATACCTTTTTATTTTGTATAAACTTCTTCTTTTAAAACCCCTACATATGGAAGATTCCGATAATTTTCATCAAAATCTAGACCATAACCAACTACAAATTCATTTGGAATTGTAAAACATGTGTAATCTGCTTCAATATCAACTTTTCGTCCTTCGGGCTTGTCCAAAAGTGTAGCAATTTTAACAGATGCAGCCTTTTTTTCTCTAAATAGTTCACAAAGACTTTTCAATGTTTTTCCCGTATCAATAATATCTTCGACAAAAAGAATATGACGTCCAGCAATATCTTGATCAATATCTTTAATAATATTGATAACACCACTGCTAGATGTCCCACCATGATAGCTTGACACTAACATAAAATCCATTTCAATATGGGTATCAACATGCTTTATCAACTCTGCCATAAAAGGAATGGAACCTTTTAGAATTCCTACAAAAATAGGATTTTTCCCTGCATAATCACTAGTTAATTGAGTTCCTAAATTTTTTGCTGCTGCCACGATCTCATCATGTGAAACCAAAACTTTCTTAATATCTTGTTCTAGCATCTTCTTTACCTATCTAAATTTTGAATATAAAGTTTGTTATACATTATATCATTTTTTTGACTCTTACTCAAATCACATGTTACGATTCCAGCAATTGCTAAGATTTCCCCATTTTGCTCAATAATAATAGCATTTTTTCTTTGATCTATAGGGATTTTTTGATCAATAAAGTAACGACGAAGCTTTTTATGGTGTTGGTTCAAGATAATTTCATCTTGTTCTTTTCTATGTCGAAGTAAAATTTCTGTTTCACGTGAAACAAACACTTCTTGGATGTTTTTTCCATGAAGCTCTTTTCCAAAAGAAAAGCGATAATTACCATATTCTACAATATCGTTATATTTTAACAAAATTGAATCCACTTTTAAATCAGACTGTGGACTGATTTTACGAATCTCAAAGGAATCATAATTTTTATAGAGTTCGTAACCCGCTTTAAGTGGTTGCTGATAATTAGATTGTTTGTTCAAGATTGCTAAAATATCAGAAAACTGTGCTTTACTGAGCTGCAAATCAGGAAATTTCTTTAAATAAGCCTGTAGCAAAAAACTTTGCACAGAGTAAGGTTGAGATTGAAATTCCTGCAGATTCGTCGCTACAATATTTTTAGTTAAATATGCTAATGCATCTTGCATTTGAGAAATTTCTGTTCCCAGTTCTATTAAATGCTTCCTGAACTGCGGATTTTCTTGTTCTAACAATGGAAAATACTCATTTCGAATTCGATTGCGCAAATAATGGTTCTCTTGATTTGTCCAATCCTCAAAATGAAAAATAGGAGGGAAATTTGATTTTTGAAAAGAAAGCAACGGTCTTATCAATTCTCCATTTGCAAATTTTTGTTTTTCTTTCATTCCTGAAATATGAAATAAACGGCTGCCACGAAGAATTCTCATAAAAATCGTTTCTGCTTGGTCATCAGCATGGTGTGCTGTCACCAAAGCTGTGCAATTTTCTTCTAACATAATTTTTTTGAAAAAAGCATAGCGAAAATCACGCGCTTTTTGTTCTGAGAATGGTCCAGAAAAACTTGATGTAAAAATGCTTACACCAAGTTTCGTTGCTATTTTTTTTAGTTCTTCTTCCTCAAAATCAGATTCTTCTCTCACTCCATGATTAACGTGAGCAAGGTAAATTTCTATTTCTAGTTTTTCGCGATATTTATAAAGCCAGTCAAGCAAAGTCATAGAATCTAGTCCACCAGAAATAGCAAGTAAAACTTTTCTATGAGGTCTGAAATAGCCTTTTTTTTGCACCATTTGAAAAAATTGTTGTTCTATCATTTTAAAACCTCATAAATATCATCTGCAATTTTAGAAATGGTATCGTAATCAGCATGATTTGTAAAAATAGACAGAACAAAAGGAAAATTAGCATAAACAATTGCAACATCATGCTTAAAATCATAAGCATCTCCAATTTTATGAGCCACTTTTACATTTATATTTTTAGAAATACGCTGCTCATCAAAATTTGTTTGTGATAGTGCATTGATAATGTCCCCATTTTGTTTATAGATAGCTTCCATCATATTTCCAGCCATCCTAGCTGATGCATTACGTTTTTCTACATCCCATTTTTTCCCAGCAATTTGCTCAATTGTTGTTTGATAAATGCTGTCTGATTGATTAGTAATATAATATCCTAAAATATTTGTAGCTGCATTATCTGATTCTTTTGCAATATGATTCATCAAATCTTGAATGCTGTATTCCTTATTATCTGATTTTTTAGAAATGCTTCCACTACCTTCTGTATCATAAGCACCTGAATAATCATTTACAGCAGGAATATATTTTAAACCAGAAGATGGCTTGTATTTTCCTTCATTCAACTGCTTTTGAGCATAATAAAGAATAGGAAGTTTTGCCACACTAGCAGAATACATTTCCAAATCTGGGTTGATACCAGCAGTTTTCCCAGAATCTAGTTGTTTTACATAGATAGAATAGTCTGCTTTATTGTACTTGCTCGTTAAGATTTCTTGAACTTTATCCATACGATTATCTGTATCAGATAGATATTTTACATCAATCCAACCTTTGCCCTCAACATAAGCATATTTTCCTGATGTCGTCTCAGCAAGTTGAGTAATTTTCACTGGATGATACGGTAATAAATTCGTCTTCACTTCCTTTGTTCCATTTACAAAAGCTTGATTGTAAACTACAAACGACGGTTTGAGCCACATTGTTTGTGAAACATCTTCACTAGATTGGACAATATCATCATAAATCATTCGTTTATCGGCAGGAATGAATTGTCCATTTGCGAGTTTAAAAACTGGGAGTCCTTGTTCATTGACTTGTAAGTCAGAAAGTTTAATTGGTGTATTCGGAGTTAAACTCCCAGCAACTTTTTCTAAATTTAAGGACGTATAAGTTGGAATTTGCTCATAAACATTTGGATTGGTTGGAAGGTCCGTGTAGTAGTTACTGTAGGTCGTACTAGTAATTTCATATTGTTGCTTTGCGGTCAATTTTACATCTTGTTCTGTACTTACTACTGTCTTTGCAGTAAAAAATGCTGGCAACAATAATAGAAATAGCAACTTACGCATGCTCTCCCCCTTCCTTTTTAGTCTCTTCTAATTTTAAAGTCTGATTTTTTCTGGACAATTCTTCTAATTTTTCATCAGAAAACTCCAAAAATTGTTCAATTATTTTTAATAAATTTTCCATCCTTACTGTGGCAACAATCCTGGGATTGTATAGATATATTCCCCTTGTTTAGAATAATAATATTTAGCACGTGCATATTTAGCAGCATATTCTTCATCTTTTAATTTATTAGCAAAAGCTTTTTGAGATTCTTTTTCGTTGCTTATTTCTTCGTATCTCTTTTGTAAATGCGTCAATTGTGTTCGACGTTCTAATAAATTTCGATAACTTTGAACCAAATTAAATGTCGGTAAAATGAACAATAAGATGACTAAAATCAATACCCAACCCATAAAGCGATTCTTTTTTCTTCTTTCTTGCTCTAAATAACGACGATGTTGGTTTTCATCTTGTATATAGCGATTATTTAATTGAACAATATTTCTAGCCATCTACTTCTACCTTTGTTTCTTTTATAATTTCGTACATTTTAGTGGCATCTTCTTTTTTAGTACTATCTTTCATTTCTAGAACCCGAACTAATAAAATTTTATTTCCAAAACGAATCTCTATTTCGTCATTGATTTTTAAATCTGTTGAACTTTTAGCTAAAATTCCATTTACTTTAATTCTTCCCTTATCGGCCACCTCTTTAGCAATAGGACGACGTTTTATAATACGGGATACTTTTAAATATTTATCTAATCTCATAAAGTTACCTCAATTTATTATTTTACCATTTTTTAAGAAAATATTATAGACGAAAATAAAACTTTACAAAATTGTAAAGTTAGCAATCTTTCTTTTGATTTTTAATTTCTACTAACTTTTCTGAAAACTGCAGAAGTCCTTCTAAAATTTCATAATCTTTTTTATTTTTTACATCAAATATAACTTCAATCAATCCCTTATTTTCTGAAATTCTTGCTTTTAAATTTGTTACAGAAAGAGCTTCAAAGTAATCTTGAGTTAAGAAAAACTGTTGAGAAACTTTTTCAAATCGGACAACCACAGATTGTTGCTTTTTTTCAACGAGTTGAACAAAAACTTGATCTAAATAAGACTTTACAAGACCAATTTCTAATAAAAAGGCAACAACATCTGGATATTCTCCAAAACGATCTATCAATTCATTCTGTAATTCTTCATAATTTACACGACTGTCAATTTCGCGAATACGTTTGTAAATTTCAATTTTCTGCCTTTCATCAGCAATATAATCGCTAGGAAGATAGGCATCAATCTGCAAATTAATTTCAGCATTTCCTTTTTGCCTTCTTTTTTCTATACCTTGTTTTTTAGCAATAGCCTCTTCTAATAATTGAGAATACATCTCAAATCCAACAGAATCAATAAAGCCAGATTGTGAACTTCCTAAAATATTTCCAGCACCGCGAATAGATAAATCTCGCATAGCAATTTTAAAACCAGAGCCTAATTCTGTAAATCCTTTTATAGTTTCCAAACGTTTTTCAGAAATTTCTGTCAAAGCCTTGTCAGGACGATACATGAGATAGGCATAAGCAATACGATTACTACGACCAACACGCCCTCGCAATTGATATAAAGTTGACAGTCCCATGTAATCTGCATTTTCAATAAAAAGAGTATTAACATTAGGAATATCAACACCAGTTTCAATAATAGTCGTTGTCACCAAAATATCATATTCTCCATTGATAAAATCAAGTAAAGTATTTTCAAGAAGAATTTCACTCATTTGACCATGCACATATCCAATAGAAGCTTCTGGAATCAATTCTTTCAATTCTGAAACTTTTCGCTCCATTGTGTCAACTTTATTGTAAAGATAGTAAACCTGCCCTCCTCGATCCATTTCTCTTAAAACTGCATCTCGAATAACTGTTGCATTATTTTCTAAAACATAAGTTTGAACTGGGTAGCGATTTGTTGGAGGAGTTTCAATAACTGATAAATCACGTATACCTAACATAGACATATGGAGTGTACGAGGAATAGGGGTCGCCGTCAAAGTTAAAACATCAACTTTCGTTTTCAACTCTTTTAATTTTTCTTTATGTCTAACTCCAAAACGTTGCTCCTCATCAATAACAATAAGTCCCAAATCAGAAAATTCAACATCTTTTGACAGGAGACGATGCGTTCCAATAATAATATCCACCTGCCCTTTTTTTAGTTTTTCTAAAATTGTTTTTTGTTCTGATTTACTTTTAAAGCGACTTAATACTTCAATGTTGATAGGAAAATCGTTAAAACGTTCCTTAAAGTTCGTATAGTGCTGTTGAGCCAAAACCGTAGTGGGAACTAAAATTGCTACTTGCTTATGATTATTTACTGCTTTAAAAGCAGCTCTCATAGCTACTTCCGTCTTTCCAAAACCAACATCCCCAACTAAAAGACGATCCATAGGATGATCACTTTCCATGTCTTTTTTTACTTCTTTTATAGAGCGCAACTGATCTTCCGTTTCTACATAAGGAAAATCATTATCAAATTCTTGCTGATAAGAATCATCACTAGAAAACGCAAATCCCTTTAATTGACTTCTCTCTGCGTAAAGTTTAATTAAATCCTCAGCAATATCTTCGACTTGATGTTGTACTCTCTGTTTAGTTTTTTGAAAACGTCCATCATTTAATTTATTGATTTTAGGCGCTTTACCATCACTCGCAACATATTTAGAAAGAAGCTGAATCTGATCAACAGGAATAGAAATACGATCTGCATTTTGATACTGAATGGTAAGATAATCACGATGAATTCCTGAAATTTCAATCGTTTCAATCCCTAAATATCGACCGATTCCATGAACGTTATGAACAACATAATCTCCTTTTTCCAGCTCATTATAATTTTTCAAACGTTCAGCATTAGAAATATTCTGTCTACGAACTTTTCGTTTTACTTTTTTTTGCAGAATTTCATACTCTGTAATCAAAACAATTTTTTCATCTACAAAATTAAACCCTTGAACTAAATGCCCTTCTACTAATTGAACAGCATGTTCATGAATTTTAGTATCATTGACATAATCAAGTGAAATTTCATACTCTTGTAAAGTTTTATGTAAAGTTTGTAAAGATAATGAAGAATTTGATTGTAAAATAACTGTATAGTTAGATTTTTTATAGCGACTGATTTCTTCTTTTAAAAGCTGGAATTGACTAAAAAATTCCTGCATAGGATACTGATTAAATTGATAAAGAGAATCAAATTTTAAATTACCTAAGCCTTTGTGAAAATTTGAAAAGAAAGTTGCTGGCTTATAATTTCTAAAATGCTGATAAGAATTAACAAAATACTCTTGGTTTGAAATAGCTTTACTAGATTGTAAATCTTCTGTCAAAATAGTTGCAGCTTCCATTTCAAATTGTGCATTTCGCTCCATGATTTTTTGAAAATCATCAAAGAAAATAGGGGTATGTTTTGGAAGATAATCTAGAATAGTCCATTCTTTTTCATAAAAATAGGATAAGAATTTTCGAGAATCTGGATGAAGTTGACGTTTTTTAATATCCTGTAAGATCTCTTCAAGATAAGATTTTAGATGGTTATCTTGACTTGCTTTTACTGCCTCTTCTATTTTTTTCTGAGCTCTTAAGTAATCTTCATCCGATAACAATATATCGTTTGCAGGATGAATTAAGACTTGATTTAAATTTTCAATAGAAGTTTGGCTTTCTGAATCAAAAATACGTATTCCATCAATCTCATCTCCGAAAAATTCTAAACGGTAAGGAGAAACACCATCCTTATCAAAAATATCTAGAATATCACCTCTTAAACTGAACTCACCCTGATTAAAAACTTGTGATTCTTTCCTATAACCAATCTTAATCAAAAAGTTTACAAGGCTATCAAGGCTATATTCTTGACCAACTTTTAGTTCTAAAACAGAGGATTTCAACTCTTTCGGATTTGGTAAAAAAAGATGACTAGCTGAAATATTGGTGACTAGAATACCTGACTCATTGTCATCTAATAAAAAATTTAATGCTCCAATCCGAGCATATATTTTCTCTTGAGACGAGAAGATAAATTCAGCCATAGGTGCATCGTCAGCTAAAAAATTATATACTTTTTCCTCACCTAACAAAGAAATCAAGTCACTAGATAACTTTTCTGCTTCACTATAACCTGATGTCATAACGAGAATTTTTTGATGTTCTTCAAGAGCAGAGGCTATTGCAAGTGCTTTAGTCGAACCAGACAATCCCATTAGTAACTGTCTAGTCTTTTGATTTAGATTTTTTTTCCAATCTAAAATTTGCTGGTTTTGACAAAATAAATCAATCAAGTTCATTTTATTATCCATTATACTTCTGCATTGCTTGTTCAAAATTGCCTGACTGTAAATAATAATTTACAGCATTGTCAACCTTGTCAAGAGTATTCAAAATAGTTATGTAATCATCTTTATCAAATTTTCCTAAAACATGATGAACCACTGTCATACCTTCTTTGGGACGACCAATACCTATTTTAACTCGTTTAAAATCTTGAGTACCTATATGTTTAATAATCGATTTAATCCCATTATGACCACCTGCTGAACCTTTTGCACGTAAACGAATCTTACCAACTTCCATATCCAAATCATCATAGATGACCAATAAATCCTCTATATCTAAACCATAGTATGCCAGTAAAGCTTGAACAGCCTTTCCGCTCTCATTCATAAATGTAGTTGGTTTTACAAAATAGACTTTTTCACCATTCAGAAAAGTAGAGGCAATATCTGCTTGAAAGATTTTATCAGCTGTAAATTTTAAATCAAGATCTTTACAAACCTTGTCAACTAACATAAAACCAACATTATGTTTAGTTTCAATATATTTTTCTCCTGGATTTCCCAAACCAACTATTAACTTTACCATTTTTCTCCTTTATAAAAGCCAAAAGGGCTGGAAAAAAATTTCCAACCTAGAATTTTTAGACTTTACAAATACTTTACACATTAAATCT
>ERZ773070.2519-NODE-2519-length-10309-cov-28.193876_pt1 | contig 10309 bp, 7 predicted proteins | sample MGYA00580618_ERZ773070 | MGnify/ENA primary metagenome ERZ773070 (study PRJEB29015, sample SAMEA2738023) | human oral metagenome | biome: human oral; feature: human-associated habitat; material: dental | place: China | collected 2019 ...
CGGGCCGGGAGGGCCCCGACGGCGGCGGCCAGCCGGTCGAGGGCCTCGTCGAGGACGGCGCGGGCGCAGGCCACGTTGATCCGGGTGAAGCCCTCGCCCCCCGCGCCGAAGATGGCGCCGTCGTCGAGCCACAGCCCCGCCCGGCGCAGGATGAACTCGTCCAGCTCGCGCGCCTCCAGGCCGGAGCGCTCCAGCAGCCCGCGGCAGTCGAGCCACAGCAGGTAGGTGCCCTCCGTCGGCGTCGCCTCGATCCCCGGGATCCGGGCGAGCCGGGCCACGACGTGCTCGCGGGCCTCCGCGATGTGCCCGCGCAGCTCATCCAGCCAGGCGTCCCCGCTCTCGTAGGCGGCGCGGCAGGCCGTCAGGCCCAGCGCGTTGGGCTGGGAGTAGCCCAGCGCATTCAGCTCGGCCCGGAAGCGGGCGCGCAGGCCGGCGTCGGCGATGAGGATGTTGGCGACCTGCAGCCCCGCCAGGTTGAAGGCCTTCGACGGCGAGGTGCAGGTGATGGTGCGGGCGGCGACCTCCCCGCCCAGCGAGGCGAAGGGCGTGGTGCGCCGGCCGGGCAGGGCCAGGTCGGCGTGGATCTCGTCGGAGACCACGACGACGCCGTGCCTGCCCGTCACCTCGGCCAGCTCGTCGAGCTCCTCGCGGCTCCACACGCGGCCCACCGGGTTGTGCGGGTTGCACAGGAGCAGCAGGCGGGCGCCGGTGCGCGCCAGCGCGTCCTCCAGGGCGGCCGGGTCGCGGCGGTAGACGCCGTCGGCGTCGCGCGTCAGCGGCACCGAGACGACGCTGCGGCCGTTGTCCTCGACGACCTGGCGGAAGGGGTAGTAGACGGGCTCCTCGATGACGACGGCGTCGCCCGGCCCGGTCAGGGCCCGCACCGCCAGCGCCAGGGCGGGGACCACCCCGGGGGTGATGACGTTCCAGGCGGGGTCGACGGCCCAGCCGTAGCGGCGGGCGAACCAGCCGGTCAGGGCGGCGCGGTAGGCGGCGTCGGGCTCGGTGTAGCCGAAGATGCCGTGGCGCACCCGCCACAGCAGGGCGGAGGTCACGCAGGGCGCGGCGGCGTGGTCCATGTCGGCCACCCACAGGGGCAGGGCGTCGGCGGGACGGCCGCGCTCGGCGGCGAAGTCCCATTTGAGGCTGCCGGTGCCGGTGCGGTCGTGGACGAGGTCGAACTGGGACAGGCCGGGGCCGCCGGAGGGGGCAGGGGTGGCCGGGGCGCGGGCGGGACGCAGGGGCGAGCCGAGGGCGGCGTTGGCTGAGGCGGTGGCTGAGGGGCGGGCGGACATGGCTGACGGATCCTTGAGGACGGCGCGCGAGACCGCTGCACGGGGCGGTGGCGCGTGCGAAGAACGGGATGAAGATGAACACGAATCGCCGGGGTTGGCGGACGCGGAGTACGACGAGCGGGCGGGGCGCGGGGCTCGGACTCTAACCGTTACTCGGGCTACAGCGACGGCTGGCGCTGTCAGCGCATGTGCATTCGACGCATGACCTGGGCGCGCACCGGCAGGGCACGGGTCGTGGGCGTCGCAGCAGTCATGGCGTCAGCATAGTGCGCGGGACGACGGCGGTGTCAACCGCGGGCGGCGGGAGGTGGCCGTGGCGGCCGGGGTGCGGTAGTGTGACCTGCGTCCCGTTCTTGCTTCTCGATTCTGGCCCTGGAGGTTCCTATGGGGATGGTGCCCAACCTCTATCGCGCCGCGCTGGTGGCGCATCAGACTACCGCTAAGACCTACCACACGGATATGTGCGGACTCGACGGGGCGTCCAATCCCTGTTCTGGTGTGATCAAGGCGATTGAAGATGGGGCGTGGGTCTCACCGGCTGCGGATGAGTGGTGCGAGAAGGCCGACACCCTGGGAAGGTATATCAAAGATGTTTTTGAGAAGTACTACTCCGAGACGCTCCAGGAATATATAGACGAAGAGCCGGAGGAGGTCGATGACTCTGGTGAGGATGCGTGGAAGGCTGAATATGAGGATGGGCGCACCGAGGATGTGGGCGAGATGTGTTACGGATGATGGGTCCGATGTCAATGAATGAGTGAAGGGGTGCCGCATGACGCTAGTCAAGGCCAACCTGGAGGATCTTCGGAGTACGGCAAGCACCTTGGGTGAAGTCGCAACCTGCGTCGAGGATCGGCATGATGCTCTTCGAAACAAGGCCGCTTCCCTGGTTCTTTCATCTACGTTCCCGCTTGAAATACTGACGGTCTACGTGGAGGGAATGCGCAAGAGGGCCAGGTTTCTTAGACTCAAGGCCGATTGGCTGGAGATAGTCAACACCGGGGATGACGGTAATGTGCCCACAGGGGATGTCAGCTATGAGGTCCTGCTTGATGATACCGCAGATCTGGCCAGTATGGAGGTATGGCTCGGCGAGGCCATAGCAGAGCTTGGCGGAAAACTTGCTACATCTGACTACAAGGAGGGAGATCCGCGACTGGACTCCCTTCACCGTTACATGAAGCAGTGGGAGAACAATGGAACCGTCATGGCCGCAGTTTACTCCAACCTGGGGCCCGAGGGGACTCTGGCGCTGACCGACGCCATAGGAAAGCATGTGGGCTTGACGTCGGGGGCGAGTCAGGAGGAGAGTGAAACTGCGCAGACGCTTCTCAGGGAGATCAAGCGCGGGTTGGTTCTTGCGAGCCATCAGTGGTCCAGCTCGGAGGCGGAGGAGTTCGGGCAGAATCTGGTGCAGGCCGCCCGCTACATGGACAGCAGCTCCGAATACTATGAGCCCGGTGTTACCCGCCTCGAGGCGTTGACCTGGCTCATGTATAATAATGCCGGGTCGGAATCGTTCGTGCTGGGCGCCGCTGAGAAGATGCACGAGATCCAGCAGCAGGATGTGGCCAACGGCGCCCCCTGGTGGAGCTGGTCCTGGACGGGGCCGTCTCAGTACCTGCCCGCCGTGATCGACCTCGATAGCTCTCCCTGGGCGCTTGATCTGCCGTCAGTAATTCTGCATGACTTGGGCAGCCACCCCATTGCGGCATATAAGTTCTTCGCCGACGATCATGGTCGACTCACGTACTGGGCGGGGGACTACGACTATTCTCGCGCGGGACCACCTGCGGACTACTCAGGGATAGCCTCGGCCCTGGACGCGGCCTGTACCGAACCGAGAAACATTAAGGAGCATCCTCAGGAGGCGGCGGAGATCGCCTCGATCGGGCTCAACACGTTGGCGTCGCGCAGTGGTTTCGGAGAGTCTTCCGGGGGAGGATCGATTCTGGGAGTCGAGACCGCGGGCTCACTGGGGCACATTCTCTCAACCTATGTGGCGGGCTTGAATGAGTCGATCCACCTGGAGTGGACCGTGGCGGGAGTCGATCCGAAGGGAAGCGTTGTCAATGTGTCGATACCCGGTACCTCCGGTGAACCTCAATTCCCCAGCCAGCCGCTCTTCGACACCGAGTCCGTGCTGCCGAGAGTCCTCAATATCGTTGGACAGAGGGGGCGGCCGTTCTTGGATCTCCGTGCCGCGCAGAATGCATACCAGGGGCGCGTCCTTCCGGATGCGGTGAATGCGGGGGAATTTACGGCCGAGGCTGAGCGGCTCGCGAATACTGAGGGATATATTGCCAATGCGATCGGCACAGGTAAGATCGACAAGGCTCAGGCGGAGGACGACTATGCCAAAGCCTGGATCGATCTTGTGGACGTCCCTGCATCGAAGCTGGCGCAGCTGGCGTCCGCCTTCGCGCCTCCCGGAACCTCGGGTGCGGCGAACTGGGCCTCTGACAAGATGGTGAGTACTCTATCGGACTATGCTACCAGGACATGGGCATCGAATACGGATCGTGCTGTGAGCGACGCCAATAAGCAGTCCAAGGAGTCGCGACTGGAGTTCGTCCGAGCGCTTATGTTCTCGGCCGACGAGCAGGGGCTTCTGGGCTATCAGCATGATCATGGCGAGCTCAATCCCGATTCTCCGGCTGTCCGCAAGAAGCCCGATGGCACCTACCGGCTCATTACGCGGGACGAGTACAGCGAGATGGTGGAAGCGGCGAGTAAGGACAGCAGCGGCGAGGCCCAGCACAAGCTGGATCAGGCGAACACGGATCTTCGAGGGCTCATGACCACCGATGAGGGATACGGATACATGAGTGACAGCAAGGCGGACGGGGGCATGGGTGGTACGAAACCCACCGAGGACGATCTCGAAAGTGCATACAATGACAAGTTCGTGGAGTACCACGACAAGAAGGACGGGTAAGTTAGCGTGAGGGCGGGTCGTGTGTGGGCGGTTGTGGCGGTGGTGGTGTCTGTGTCGGTGGCTGTGGGCGGGTGCTGGGGGGCTGAGGGGGAGCCGGCGGTGGCTAAGTACATGCTGCGGGCGGAGGATGTCCCGGGTGGAGGAGAGGTAAACTACCCGAATCGTGTAAGTAATCTCACGGTCCGTTGCGATACTGTTATCGGTGATGCTCATTGGGGTGCTTCTCGGGACGAGGCGACGCCACGGGCGACTGTGCGTGTTGAGGCTGAGGGCGGGCGGGCGGTGGAGGAGACTCTTGTCTTGAGCGCGTACATCCTTGATGTGGTGGCTGATGCTGATCGTCATATCGGGAAGTGTGCTGAGGCGAGTCCTTTTGATGAGGAGCAGAATGGTGCTACGGAGGTGTTCTCGCGGATTCCGGCGGATAGGCTGCCGGAGGGCGTGGTGGGGTACACGGCGACGGTGACCTCGAGCGAGGACCAGTCGGTCGTGACCTACCAGCGGATCTTCGTGCGGATTCTCCGCGACGGGCACTACGGCATCATGATGCTGGGAACGGCGATTCCCGGTGACCAGCCCTCGCCGACCACGCCGATGGACCTGCTCGACACCGCCCTGGAGCGCGCCGGCGCGATCATCGACTCCACAGCCCTGAGGATCCCGGACCCGCTCGACCTCCAGACCGCCTCGCCCACACCCACGCCCCGCGCCACCCAAACGCCCTCCACCGAGCCCCCCGAGGAGGACGGCAGCGAGGACGACGCTGAAACGGGATGAGATAGGAGCGGGGCTCGCAGGGATTTACCGGGGCTTCTCAGCCGGCGGGCCTGTAGGTGGTGAGCGTGCCGTCCCCGGGCGAGTAGCCGATCGCCGTGCTGGGGTTGGCGAAGACGAGGAAGTCCCCTTCGGTCGGGTCGAGGCCGGGGAAGTCGATGCTCTTCCCGGTCTTCGCATCGGCAATGGCGCGAACGGTCCAGGTCTGCCCGTTGATTCCGAGGTTGCGGAACCATATGATTCGGCTCCTGCGCGAGGAGCCCACCAGCGGTGTATAGCATTCTTTGTCCGACCGGTAGGCGAGGTAGGCGTAGGTCTCGGGAGACTCGAATGACGGTCCGTTGTCCATGGTGACAATCGTAGTGTATTTTTCGGTGTTCGTGGTGTACTCGCCCACGCGCTTGTCCTTCGGGCCGTCCTTGTCCTCTCCGGTCATCAGAGCCGTGAGCTCGTCCACGGAGAGCATTGTCTCCCGAGGAAAAAGGGGATGGCGGTCGTCGTCCGGATCATTTTCCAGGGCAGTGTCGCTGATCCTCCTGCCGTCGGGCTTGAAGGTGTACAAATGTCTGTCCTGGCGGTCGCGGTCGTAGGTCACCACCACCCAGCCGTCCTGAGCGGCCACGACGGAGGCGTGCGTGGCATCGGGCACGTCGAGGATGAGGGACGTGCCGTTGTCGGTGTTGATGACTGTCGTGCCGGTGAGGACGTAGCGCTTGCCGCCGCGCACGATCACGTCTGTAGGGCGCTTATATGCGCGTTCGAGTCGGCCCTGACGTCCCAGGCCGTGCTGCCGTCCTTCTTCCAGGCGGTGCACGATCCGTCCTTGCAGCTGAGGGCGAGGCCGTTGATGACGGTGACCTCCGTTTCCGAGTCCCATGGTGCGTCACGCCGACCGCCGGTGGCGACATCGATGAGTTCATTCTTCACAATAATGGTGTCGCTGTCCCAGAAATTGATGTCAGCGTCCCCGTTATTAGTATCGATGCGCCAGGACTCGCTCGCCCGGCCGTCGGCCAGGGAGTAGCCGGTAAGCGTCCTCTTTCTGCCGGGAGTACGGCCGGTGCCCGAGGACTCGTTCTCGCTCAGGGCGGCGAGGAACGACCCGTCCGGCGACGCCGCGATGGTGGCGTCCTTCGCGATCGTGGAGGAGCCCACTTGCCTCGCCCCGTCGGCCCACTCGTCGGCGGGTATGACCATCTGCGGCTCGTAGGCGGCTCCGCGGTCGCGCAGCACGAACCACCAGGCTGCGGCGCCTCCCCCGGCCACGAGCACGACGACGAGGGCGACGACCAGGATGACGAGCCCCGTGCGCCGTCGTCGGGGCGGCTGGGCGGGCGCGGCGCCCGGCACGGGCTGCTGGTAGCCGGGCGGCACGGGCTGCTGCTGGCGGGGCTGCTGCACCCGGCCCGCCGACGTGGGCTGCTGTTGGGGAGAGGGAGTCCGCGCGCCCGGCCGGTAGGAGGAGTACGGCTGCGGGGACGGCGGGTAGGGCTTGTAGGGCTGCGGGCCCTGCCGCGGGTCGATTCGGCACAGGGGTCTCAGGCGGGCTTGTAGGTGGTGAGGGTGCCGTCCTTGGGCGAGTAGCCGACTGCCGTGCTGGGGTTGGCGAAGATGAGGTGGTCGCCCCTGGTCGGGTCGAGGCCGGGGAAGTCGATGTTCTTCCCGGTCTTCGCGTTGACCAAGGCATAGACGTGCCAGAACTGCCCGCCGTCTTCGGCGTCGTAGAACCACACCACTCGGCTCCCGTTCGAAGGGCTCACCTGCGGCAGCTCGCAGTCGCTATCCACTTTGCCATAGCGATACTCGTGGATCTCGGGGGAGTCGAATGATGCCCCGTTGTCCATGGTGACGCTTATGGTGCATTTCTTGCTGTTCGTGGTGTACTCGCCCACGCGCTTGTCCTTCGGGCCGTCCTCATCCTCTCCGCTGAGCCAGGCCGAGATCTCGCTCAGCGAGAGCAGGGTTTTCGGGGGCAGCAGAATGTAGGTGCTCCTGTCCAATCCGCTATCGATGGCGGTGTCGCCGACCCTCTTGCCGTCGGGCTTGAAGGTGTACAGGTGCCCGTCTTGGAAGTCGTCGTCGTAGGTCTGCACGGCCCAACCGTCCTGGGCGACCATGCCATGGGCGCGCGGGGCGTCGGGCACATCGAGCGTGAAGGAGTCGCCGTCGTCGATATTGATGACTGTTGTGCCGATGATGACGTAGTGCTTGCCGCCGCGCACAATAGCGTTTTCAGGCGTCTGCGCGTCCTTGTCGACGTCGACGCTCCAGGCCCTGCTGCCGTCCTTCTTCCAGGCGGTGCACGATCCGTCCTCGCAGATGAGGGCGAGGCCGTTGACAATGGATGCCACTCCCGAGTCCCATGGCGCGTCGTGATGGTCGCCGGTGGCGACGTTGTAGAGCGTGCTGCCGAGGACAATGGTGTCGTCGCCCCAGAACCTGATGGTGGTGCTCGAGGTGTCGGTGAGGGTGACGTGCCAGGACTCGCTGGTCTGGCCGTCGGCCAGGGAATAGCCTTTGAGATTCTTCTCCCTGCTGCCCGACCGGCCGGTGCCTGAGGAGCTGCTCTCGCTCAGGGCAGCGAGGAACGACCCGTCTGGGGACGCCGCGATGGTGGCGTCCCTCATGATCGTGGAGGAGCCCATCTGCCTCGCCCCGTCTGCCCACTCATCGGCTGGTACGGCGACGGAGGGCTCATAGGTGGCGCCGCGGTTGCGCAGCACGAACCACCAGGCGGCGGTGCCGCCTCCGGCCACGAGCACGACGACGAGGGCGACGACCAGGACGACGAGGCCCCTGCGCCGTCGTCGGGGCGGCCGCGCGGGCACGGCGCCGGGCATGGGCTGCTGGTAGCCGGGCGGCGCGGGCACCGGCTGCTGGTAGCCGGGTGGCACGGGTTGCTGCTGACCCGGCGCTGGCTGCTGCGCCTGAGCGGCCGCCAGCCGGTAGAGAGAGGGCCCCGGGGTGTCCGGCCGGTAGGAGGAGTACGGCTGCGGGGACGGCGGGTAGGGCTCGTACGGCTGCGGGGACGGCGGGTAGGGCTCGTACGGCTGCGCGCCACGCTGCTGGACGGCCCCGCCCTCCGTGGGCGCGCCGGAGCCCGACGGCGGGTAGGAGTTCGGGTAGGAGTTGCCGCCGGAGCGCGGTGCCTGATGCGGAGGATGCGCCTCAGTCATATCGACATCGTACGGTCACCTGCCCCACGGCGGGGAGGCCCTGGGGTGCCTGGTCTCTTTGGCCGAGACGGGCGGCCTCAGCCGGCGGGCCTGTAGGTGGTGAGGGTGCCGTCCTTGGGGGAGTAGCCGACGGCGGTGCGGGGGTTGGCGAAGACGAGGAAGTCCCCTTCGGCCGGGTCGAGGCCGGGCGTGTCGATCCTGTCTCCGGTCTTCGCGTTGACCATGGCGTGGACCTCTGTCGTCGGCGAGGGGAATCCGGTGCCGATGAACAGCACGATCCCGCCCTTGGGCGTGGTACCCGGTTGCAGGAAGCTGCAGATGCGGTTCGTCTTGCCGTCCTCATAAAGATGGATCTCGGGGGCGTCGAAGGAAGGGCCGTTATCTATGGTGACATGCGAGACGCAGCCGTCGTTGTCCTCGGTGAACTCCCCCATCCGCTTGTTCTTCGGGATTTCGTCGCTCTCGCCGGATAGCCAGGCGGTCAGCTCCTCCGCGGAGAGCTGCGGGCCGCCCCAGGCGGACAGAAAGAACCTGCGATTGTCGAGACTCTCTTTGATGGCGGTGTCGCCGATTCGCCTGCCGTCGGCCGTGAAGGTGTACAGGTGCCCGTTCTGGAGGTCGTCGTAGGTTTGCACGGCCCAGCCGTTCTCGGTCGCCTGGCCGTGGGTGTACTCGGTCTCGGGCACATCGAGGATGAGGGAGTCGGCGTCGTCTATATTGATGATTGTTGCGCCGGCGACGACATAGTGCTTGCCGCCGCGCACATAGCTTCCTTCAGCCACCTGAGCCTTCCTGCCGGCCTCTACGCTCCAGGCCCTGCTGCCGTCCTTCTTCCAGGCGGTGCAGGATCCGTCCGCGCAGCCGAGAGCGAGGTCGTTGACAATAAGCGCCGCTCCTGAGCGCCATGGCGCGTTGTGGTGGTCGCCGGTGGCGACGTCGTAGAGCGTGTCGTTGAGAACGATGGTGTCGTTGCCCCAGAACTCGAGATAGACGTTTTTGATGCTGTTGATGCCGATTACTTAGTATTGGAGATTGATGGAATACTTGTTCCCTTCTTTATGGAAGAGTATCGTTTCCGTTCGGATGAGATAGCGCTTATGAAATTCTGTGATATTGATACGGAGGCACAAGCACGTGAGCTTACGGGTTGCGATGTGTTCTTTCCGCGCAAGTTAGCAGCAGAGCGAACCGAAAATGTGTCTTGGGCGCAGATTGTGGGCTACTCATTAATAGACGAGCAAACAAAGAGAACCATCGGAAAGATTACTGCCGTTGATGAGACAACAGTAAATACTCTCTTTGAAGTAGTGACTTCTAAGGGAGATGATATTCTGATTCCTGCCAGCAACGAATTGATAGTTGAGGCTGATACAGTAGGTCAGACGATAACCATGCGCATTCCAGCTGGGTTGCTCGACCTATAACTCATCGTATAAAGAAAATACAAATGAAACAACAAATCTGTATATTAGGTTCCACTGGTAGCATAGGTACACAGGCACTTGATGTCATTAGTCAGCATCCCGATCTCTATGAGGCTTATGCGCTAACAGCTAATAAGCGTTGGAAAGAACTGGCTGATCAAGCCCGCAGGTTTCATCCATCTGCTGTGGTCATTGCCGATGAGAACTATTACGAATCGCTGTCTTCTGAGCTATCCGATATACCAGATATAAAGGTATATGCTGGTGCGAAAGCATTGGAAGAAATCGTCGAGTCGCCATCTATTGATATGGTACTTACAGCGATGGTAGGCTATTCGGGACTAGCTCCAACTATACATGCTATCAAGGCAAAGAAGAAGATTTGCCTGGCTAATAAGGAGACATTAGTAGTGGCGGGAGAGCTTATTTTGCAGCTCGCACAGCAATATCACACACCGATCTTACCAGTGGACAGCGAACATAGTGCTATCTTCCAAAGTCTGGTAGGGGAAGATGATAACGAGATAGAGAAGATACTTCTCACCTGTTCAGGAGGTCCTTTCCGCACCTTCACGCACGAACAGTTGAAGTCTGTCACAGCTGCTGATGCTCTTAAACATCCCACATGGGAGATGGGAGCAAAGATCACCATCGACTCCGCCTCATTGATGAATAAGGGCTTTGAAGTAATAGAAGCTAAGT
>ERZ773070.2520-NODE-2520-length-10309-cov-15.576946_pt1 | contig 10309 bp, 7 predicted proteins | sample MGYA00580618_ERZ773070 | MGnify/ENA primary metagenome ERZ773070 (study PRJEB29015, sample SAMEA2738023) | human oral metagenome | biome: human oral; feature: human-associated habitat; material: dental | place: China | collected 2019 ...
TAGCCCTTGTCGGCGATCCACCCGGAGGGGTCGATTCCCTCGAGCAGTCCGGAGGAGTCCAGGGCGGCCACGTCGTGCATGGACCCCGGATAAGGGTCGGAGGCCCACACCAGACGGCCGCCCGGCAGGACCAGGATCTGGACGTTCATGCCGGTCGCCTTGTGCTCACCGCGACCACAATTCGCGGTGATTGCGCCAACTCCAGCAGGGGAAGAGAGTGCCGTCCACCACGTAATCGCACCCCTGGGGCACCTCCTCGGCCGTGAGCAGCACGTCCTTCAGGGCCCGGACGATCGCATCGGTCACGGCCCCGATGGCCCGCGAGATCGTGGACTGGGACACACCCAGCTGCTCTCCGATCACCGCCTGTATCACATTGTGACGCATGTAGATCAGCACCGCCCTCAGCGAGTCCTCAGCCCCAGGCTCGGCGGATACCCCTCGACCCACTCCTCGCGCAGGCGGATGAGGGTGAGCAAATCGGCGAACTTGGCGGTAGGCAGCCCCGTGGTATACTCCATGACGATAGCCCGTTCCTCACGAGGTTGTTGACGTTGTTCGCCAGCCATCATGCCTCAATGGGAACCGGTCATCATAATATCGATTCCCGGAAATGTGCGCAGACGTCCACTGAATAACCTTCTATGTCATCGTGCATGAATTGACTCAATAGGAAGGAAATGAATCACTCGGAGCGATTCTGGAGAGTAGTCGCTGAGGAGATTCCCGAGTATCAAAAGGCAGTCCGATGGCTTAAATAACACGGGGCCTCCGTAATCGGGAGATTACCGCGAAGGAGACACTACAGCATGGAGAAAATATCTGGAACCAGAAGAGAAATACGGAAGGAGGCGTAGCATGGCTATCCCAAAGATTAGTGAACAAAACATTGCCGATGCGTTGAAATACATCGATGAAAAGGGTGTGCCTTTCCATAATCAGAGCACGAAATATGAACTTGTTACTGAGGATGGGAAGAAATACCCGCCAAAATATGTGATTGCCGTTGCTGCACATATAGCTACGGGAGAAGAAGTCGACACTGAGGGATTTAATGCCGTCGAGGCGAAGTCCTACCTGCAGGGGCAGGGCTTCAATATCGAGGTCAAGCAAGAAAAGTTCGAGATGACAATCACAGCCGATAGCGTGACCTCTACAGACGAACGCTTCACGATGGACAACCTCTCCCTTGGTGACAACTACAAGCCGTTGAATGCTTATCTCCAGAAATCTGACGGTGAGGTTATTAAGCGCACCTACAGCAAAGGCGAAAGACGCAATTCCAATCAGACCATGCCCCGAATTGCATGTCAGGTTTTCGAGAAGCAGATTGCATCCCTTTCGGTTGAAGGTCGGGAGAGTTTTCCTGTATGCAAGTACAATCCCTCCAGCGAAACAATCTGCGGCATTTACACGAGCGTAGAGGAATTCAGGCAGCATCGTAAGACCATAGAGTACCTCACCTACAGTTACGACAACGGCAGACAGTTCGTGCTGTATTGCTGGAATGTATTCTCGACCATCATCTTCGTTCAAGAGTGTCTGAAGCGATTCGGCGAACCGGGCGACAAGATGATCCTGACTTATCGTAAAAAGGACGAGCAGGAAGAGCAGGAAGCCACAGCAGAGGCGGCTGCTCAGGAGGAGCTTGTTCAGCAGTTCAAGGGATATCAGAATCCCTTCTCATCCATGCTGATAGAGTCGAAGAATTTGATTTTCCGGGGCGCTCCGGGCACGGGCAAGTCATACCTTGCTAAGGAAATAGCCGCCGATATCATCAGCAACGGATACTATGAAAAGTTCACCCAGCTCTCCGAAGAACAGAGAAAGCAAGTCGAGTTCGTCCAGTTCCACCCGAGCTATGACTACTCCAATTTCGTGGAGGGACTGCGCCCCAAAGTGAATGATGACGGGACGATGGGCTTCGAGCTGCAGGATGGCATCTTCAAGAAGTTCATTGCCCGTGCCCGCAAGAACTACGAGGACTCCCAGAAATCAGAAGAGGCTATCGAGAGAGAAGTATCTGTTCAAGAATCCATGACAGATTTCTTCTCCGGCATCGAGCTCGGTGTTGACACATTCAAGACCATAAATGGTAACGAGTTCACTATCACGAGTGTGGACGAAAGCCATATCAATATTTCGATACCCGGAAATGCCACAGTCAATAAGCTGGCGCTGAACGTTGACGAGATTCGGCGGATGCTTGAGTCTGACGTTAAATTCACGAAGATCAAAGACATCACCGCGTTTTTCGGTAAGACCTTCGCTACACAGGCTTATTCCTATGATTTCGCCATTTACAAAGCGATCAAGTCGAAGAAGGCGTTCAGCGCAAAGGGAAAGACCGAGCAGGCCGAATTGAAGAAATACATATTCATCATCGACGAGATCAATCGCGGTGAGATTTCTAAAATTTTCGGCGAACTGTTCTTCGCCATCGATCCGGGATATCGCGGTCGCGCCGGAGAGATCTCGACGCAGTATGCGAACCTCCACGCCGATCCAGACGAGAAGTTCTACATCCCAGAGAACGTCTACATAATCGGCACGATGAATGACATTGATCGCTCTGTCGACAACTTCGATTTTGCCATGAGACGCCGTTTCCGCTTTGTTGAGCTGAGGGCAGACGAGCGGCTTGAAATGCTGGCAAATCTGGAGGATGAGGAGCTTGAGGCAGAGGCAATCAGGCGCATGTCGGCGCTGAACAGAGAGATTGCCGCCGTCGAGGATCTTAACGAGAATTACCAGATCGGTGCTTCCTATTTCCTGAAGCTGAAGACGCTGACGTTCGACCAGCTCTGGACGGACTATTTGCACCCGCTGCTTCAGGAATACATTCAGGGGATGTATGACGAGGAAAGCATTATGAATCGGCTTGCTAAGGCCTATGGGTACCATAAGCCGACCGACGGAGATGCCGATGAAGCTGCTCAAAATTAAGGACAACACACAAGTAAAGAAATACGCTTTCTCAAGCATCGAAGTCCTTACGCGCCGGATTGCTGATAAGACACTCGAGCAACTGGAGCGCGAGGGTGTGTTTGTGTTCCCCGAATTCATCGTCGAAGCGGAGGATCTAACGAAAGATCAGATGATCCTCCAAAGCGTCAATGGCTCTTACCGGGCAGGGAACGTGATGGGCTTTCTCGGCTGCGGAAACGAGCGGCTGATCATCGAATCCCGGTTCAGTTCTGAAGAGGAGGACTACTTTTTCGAATACCTCCTCGACCGCGTGCTGGACTTTCCCAACATCGTGGATTTAGAATCTGACGCAGACCAGAACAACCGTCTTTTCAATTTCCTGCTCTTTCTCTTCCCGTACTATTTGAAGACGGCCATGAGAAAAGGGCTCTTCAAGAGATATGTCCGCAACTGGTATAACGACGGAAATGTGAAGGGAACCGTCGACATCGCAAGGCATATCGAGCTGAACACGCCCTTTACCGGGAATGTCGCATACAGCCAAAGAGAATTCTCCTACGACAATATCTTGATGGAGCTGGTGCGCCATACGATCGAGTTCATTAAGAGAAAGCCATACGGCGGTCATCTACTCACCAGAGTGAAAGACGAAGTGAAGCTCGTCATCGAGGCGACCCCTTCCTACGAGCTGTACGATCGCCAGAAGATAGTAGAGGCGAACAAGAAGAACTCCATACGACATGCATACTTCCGAGAATATTTCGCACTCCAGAGGCTGTGCCTTTTGATTCTTCAGCACCAGAAGCATCAGATAGGTTCGGGCTTGCGGCAGATATACGGCATCCTGTTCGACGGAGCGTGGCTATGGGAGGAATACGTCAATTCCCTGATTGAAGATGCCTTCTACCATCCGATGAACAAGGGCGGCAAGGGAGCACAGAGGCTCTTTGACGGGAATATCGGGTTGATCTACCCGGATTTCATCAGCAGGAATAACGAGACGAGAATTATTGCCGATGCCAAGTACAAGCCAATCGACAACATCGGAAACCGCGATTATCTGCAGGTGCTTGCCTACATGTTCCGGTTCGATGCCAAGGCCGGTTATTACTTGTATCCATCCGCTTGATGCACAAAACTATGATGCGTTCGTCCAGCAAATGAGGGTAAGTGAGGATGAGTTCCGGAAGGCATTCATTGCTGGGTGAGCTAGAAAAGATGAGCGGTTTTTACGTCAACTTCTATTTCAAGAATATCGAATATGATGACGGTTTCTATGGAGGCGAATTTTCGTCTCCCGATTCTGACGTCTATTGCGAGTTCTTACCGGCCCGGGGCGCCTTCGCAACAGATTTGGACACGTCCCCGCCCCGGACCGCCCCAGGAGCCCCGCCCGCACCACAACCGTGCCCGCCCACCCGCACCATCACGCCGATCCCGGCCAGTCCTGAGGGCTTCCTGGTGAGAAAGGCTCAATGATGTCATTCCCCGTGCGCACGGCGCGGTCGTGCACCCGTAAAAGTACGCGGGAGTCGCCTTCTCCGAGTCGCCGTCCGCGCCCGGGGATGCGGCGTACGGGATCGTTGTTCGAGCACGTCACTTAATCCGCGAGATCGTCACTTAACCCGCGAGCACGTACCTCTAGCAGACGTTCTCACGGGTTAAGTGACGTGCTCGCGGAATATCGTGCGGAGCCCGCCGGTCTCGGGGACGTCGTGCGGGGCCCGCCGGTCCCGCGCCGCGCCGGCCCGCGGTGGGTGTCACGGGGACGACCCGAGGTTCCGACACGCGCTTTCCGTGCTCGTTGTCCGCAGCGGAGGTCGCGGGGACGGTCCTGATGCGTCTTCGGAGGAGATTTGGCGCCCTGGGAGGATCGTTCGCGCCGGCACGTCGGGTGCGTTCGGCGACTTCCGCGTGATTCCGCGGTTCTTGTGAGTCCGACCTGAGTCGTGCCAGTTTAGTGCCCCGGACCCAGATTGCTGAGGATTTGCTGTGCGGTTTCGGTGAGTTGGGGTTGGGCGGTGAGGCGGTGGCCGTTGACGTTGATGGTGACTTCTTGAAGTGGTCTGAGTTCGCGGACGAGTCGCTTGATGCTCATCCCGGTGGCCTGTTGCAGGTGGCGGGCGACGGCCAGGGAGGCCATCACGACGGTCAGGTGGGCCTCGATCGCGTCGCGGGTGCGGTGGAAGATCGGGCGGGTTCTCAGGTCGTGCTTGGACATGCGGAACGACTGCTCCACGTGCCACAGCTCGTGGTAGGAGGCGATCACCTCGTCGGCCCCCATGACGCCGGCGGGGATGTTGCTCACGTAGCCCTTCAGGCCCGCCATGCGCCTGGCGCGGGCCAGTGCGGCCTCGTCGACCACCTGGTCGCCCCGGTGAGTGGTGACGAACCGGGTCCCCCTGGGGCGCCTCCGGCCGGCGACCACCGCCCTGGCCCTGCTCTCCTGGGCCGTGAGCGTCTTGCTGTCGCGGGCGAACCTCTTGGCGGAGTAGACCCATACGGCCCGCCACGAACCCGGATGAGTGGCGGGGTCCCACACCGGCTCATCGCGGAGGTTCTCGTCCCTCTCGGCGCAGCGGCCACCGCGTCTGGGGGTGATGGTGTCGATGATCTGCCCGTCGGCGAGGACGTCGCCGTGGAACCGGAAGTGGGCCGCCAGGTCGACGGGGGCCCTGGTCATGCGCGAACCCACGATGAAGCCCACGCCCGCCTCATCCAGGGCCGCCAGATTGGCGGCCGACAGCATGCCGGCGTCCGCCACGACCACCAGGTGCTCGATCCCGGCCGAGCGCACGAACTCCCGGACGACCGGCACGATGGTGGTCGTTTCGGCCCTGTCGCCCTCCCAACAGCCGATCCGCAGGGGGAAGCCGCCCCGGTCCACCAGCAGACCCACGATGATCTGCGGATCGACCCTGCGCTCCTTGGAGTAGCCGACCCTGCGCAGGTCGTCCTCCTTGTCGGCCTCGAAGTACAAGGTGGTCACGTCGTACAGGCACAGGCTCAGGTCACCGCCCCCGGTGACGCGGGACAGACAGGCCGCCGCGATCCCGGCGCGCCAGTCGCGCTCGACGCAGCGGGCCAGGGACCGGAACAAGGAGCGCCTGGCCACCGGCCGGACACCGAGCTCGCCGATCACGCGGGGGACCTGCTCCTTGCTGGTGGGCTCGACGCAGCGGGCCAGCGCCATCTGCTTGAAGCCCTCGTCCCCGCCCACCGCCTCACCCAGCCCCAGGCGCTCGTACGCCCCGGACAGCGCATCCCACAACAGGGCGCAGCGCTTGGAGTCGACCACCGCGCCCGCGACGCAGGCCCCGGCGCCCAGGGACTCAAGATCCAGGGCCGCCTGCCCCGACAGTGCGGTGATCCTGTCGCGTCCGGCCCGCACCAGAACGGCCAGCTCCGCCTCGTCATGGGCCGAGCCCAGGTGCTCCACGATCCGCCGCACCCCGTGCTCCTTGGCCACGATCTGCACGGCCGTGGCTCCCGAAGCGGTGCGCACCTTCCGGACGAACGGGCTCACACCCCCACCCTACAACCACCCATTAGTGCCCCGCACCCACCACCCCGACCGCACCACGCCAACGAAAAACCCCCATCACGACGCGACGTCGCCAAAACTGGCACGAGTCAGGTCCGATGCCGGGTGCGGGGCGGAACGATCCTCCCAGGGCGCCATTTTGCGCTTCAGGCCCCGCTTCCGGGAGGGGAGTCCGTGTCCGGTGAGGCGCGTGTGGCCCATGGGGGCGGGTCGGGCTCCGCGGTAATGCCGGCCCGGGGCGCACGTGTCCGCCGGGGGCCGGCTTGGGCGAGTCGGGACCCGCGGGTGACCGACTTCGGCCCCCGGGCGCCGTCCGGCAGGTCGGGTGGGTCGGGATTCGCGACCCGCCCGCCGTCCGGGCCGGTGGGCCCGAACGGCGGCTGACGCGCCGGCACGACGGCCGAACCGGCCCCGCCGCCCCCACCGGAGCCGTTTCACCCGATCTCGGCGAAGGCGGCCAGAATCTCGTCGGGCAGTCCCGCCGCCCGCAACCCGCCCAGCAGCGCCCCGCCGGTGGCCCCGGAGGCGATCACCCCCCACGCCCGGTCCTTGGCGCTGTAGGCGATCTGCGCCGCCTCGAGGATGGGCAGAGCCTCCTCCTTCAGCGACGGCGGCCGCGTGCGCACCCCGGTGAGCACCAGCTCGACGCCGTCGGCCGGTCGGACGGCGCCCAGGGCGATGTCGACGCCGGGGCCCAGCGCGAAGCCGTCGGCCGCGCGCGCCGTCACCGCCGGCTCCCGCCCACCGGCCCCGCTGTCGATCCCGACCCGGCCGGCCCGCAGCGACGCGTCGTCCACGCACAGCAGGTGGACGGTGATCTCCCGCTCGGCGGGGACGACGCCGCCGGGCCCGGTCTGCTCAATGGTCAGGCGGGCCGTGCCCCCGGCCCCGTCTTCGGCCCCGCCCGCCTCGTCCCAGGCGAGGGCGAAGCGGGTGCGCACGACGCCGTCCTCGCCCGGGTCGGGCGAGCCGTCGTCCTCCTCCAGGACGAACTCGCCGTCGGCCCCCGGCACGACGATGACGGACAGGCGGCGCGGATTGTCCCCGGCCGCCTCGCCCAGGTCCTCGGCGCCGACGACGACGGCGCCCGCGCGCGCCAGGACCGGTAGGCGGTCCAGCGGGCGCGAGAGGGTCAGGTCGCGCCCGGCGGCGTCGGGGCACTCGTAGCGGCGGCCGGTGACGACGTCGAACCAGGTGCCCCGGGGCAGCCACGCGTCCTCGCGCGCCAGGGTGCTGACCGGGTCCGCGGGGTGGACGACGGGGACGATCACGAGGTCGCCGAAGAGGAACTGGGTGCGGTGGGCGTAGGCGCCCATCTGCGTGGGGAAGTCGTGGTAGAGCGGTCGGACGGGGCCGACGCCCTCGGCGCGGGCCCGGCGCGCCCACGTGTACAGGTAGGGCACGAGCCGGTGGCGCAGCCGCAGGTGGGCGTTCATGGTGGCCCGGGCGTCGCGGGAGAAGCGCCACGGCTCCTTGGAGTTGAACACCGAGTCCGTCGAGTGGAGCCGGTTGATGGGGGAGAAGCAGCCCAGCTGGACCCAGCGGGCCGCCATCTCGTCGTCGCAACGGCCGAACATGTGCCCGCCGATGTCGTTGGACCACCAGTAGTAGCCGATATTGGCGGCTGTCGCGGTGAACTCGGGCTGGAAGCGCAGGGAGTCCCAGGTGGTGATGGTGTCCCCGGAGAAGCCGACGGGCGTGCGGTGGCTGGAGGCGTCGGCGAAACGGGAGAAGGTGACGGGGCGGCGGCGGTAGCGCTCCACCCGGCCGCCCGGCCCGGTGCGGGTGCGCTCGCGCCCGGAGTCCAGGTAGTGGACGTGGTTGAGCATCCACAGCGGGTCCAGGCCCGGGACGTCCGTGGCGCCCCCCTGCTGCCAGTCCAGCCACCAGAAGTCCACCCCCTGCTCCTCCAGGGGGTGGTGGACGCAGGTGAGGTAGGCGTCGGTGAAGGCCCTGTCCCCGATATTGAAGGGGATGCCCGTGCCCGTGTCCGGGTCCAGGCCCAGCCGGGCGGCCACGGCGCGGTAGGCGGCCTCGTGACGGCGGATCCCGTCGGCCGGGTGGAGGTTGAGGGCGACCTCCAGGCCGCGCCCGTGGAGGGCGGCCAGGAAGCGCCCGGGGTCCGGGAAGAGCCTCCGGTTCCAGGTGTAGCCCGTCCAGCCGTTGCCGATCGCCGGGTCCACGTCCACCTCGTGCCAGTCCATGTCGACCACGGCCACGGACAGGGGGACGCCCTCGGCGGCGAAGCGGTCCACGAGGGCCAGGTACTCCTCCTCGGAGTAGGCGTGGTAGCGGCTCCACCAGTTACCCAGGAGGGCCCGGTCAATGAGCGGGGTGGGCCCGGTCAGGCGGAAGAAGTCGTCCAGGGCCGCGCGGTAGTCCTGCCCGTAGCCGAAGAGGTAGAGGTCCGTGTCCGGGGTGGAGCCGTCCACGGGGCTCGCACCGGGGCGGGGACGGACCCACTGGTCCTCGGTCAGGAGCAGGGAGGCCGAGTCGTCCAGGACGGCCCAGCCGGCCAGGGACAGCAGGCCGGGGCACAGGGGGACGGCGCCGTCGGCCTCGTCCAGGGTGCGGGCGGTACCGCCGAGGTTCGTGGGGTAGGGCTCCCGGGGGTCCCAGGTGTCCCCGAAGTGCCAGGTGCCGCCGTGGGGGTGGATGACCCGGGTGCGTAGGGCCACCTGGAGGCCGGTGCGGGAGAACCCCCGGAAGGGGCGGTAGGTGAGGTGGAGGTGCTCGGTGACGACCTCGACGCGCTCGCCCTCGCCGCTGCCGGTGCGGCGGACCCGGAAGTCCGGGACCGGGCCGAGGTCCCGGCTCGTGACGAGCTGGGTGGCGGCGTCGGTGAAGCCGCCCGGGACCGCCAGGTGCTCCATGCGGATGAGGCGGCTCGTGAGCACCGTGAAGCGGTAGCCGGGCCCCTCCACCACCGCCTCGGGGCGGGCGGGTGCCGGCAGCGGCCGGTCGGGGGCGGTGGACAGGGGCGATGACACGATACGGCTCCTGGCTGGTGGGCGGCGGGTGGGGCGTGGTACGTCAGGTGGCGGGGCCGTCGGCCATGACCCGGTGGCGCAGGGCCAGGGTGGCGGCACCCCGCGCCCAGTCGGCCCGGTGGTGCTCGCGCACCTCGAGGCGGACGTCCCCGGCCGAGGAGCGCCGCAGGGAGCTGATGCCCACCATGACCTGGTCCTCGAAGAGGGCGGCCACGTCGGCGCGCTCCCCGGCCACCACCACCACCTCGGGCAGGGTGAAGGCCGCCGCCATGGCGATGAGACGGCCCAGGCGCCGGGCGAAGGAGGAGACGGTGGCCACCGCGTCCGCGTCACCCTGCACGGCCAGGCGCACCACCTGCGCGGCCCCCAGCGGGGACCGCCCGCACTCGGTCCGCCAGACACGTTCCAGGGCCGAGTCGGTCAGGGTGTCCATGGCCGCCCGGGCCGTCGCGGGGCGGGCGCCGTCGGGCACGGGGACGGTCCCCATGAGCCCGAGCTCGGCGGAGGGCGTCGTCACAACGTTCCCGTCGCAGGCCAGGCCGAAGCCCACGCCGGACCCGACCGTCACGACGTCGAAGCGGCGGTGACGGCGGCCGGCCCCGAACCACGCCTCGCCCAGGGTCAGGGCCACCAGGTCGTTGGCGACCGTGCAGGGGACGCCCAGGGCCTCCTCCGCCAGGCGGGCCAGGGGGACGGAGGACCAGCCGTAGAAGGTGGCCTCGCCCACCACCCGGCCGCCCCGGGTGGCGCCGCCCAGCGAGATCCCGGCGCAGGCCGGGGGCGGGAGCCTCCCGGCCCCGGACACGGCCTCGGCGACCGTGTCCTTGAGGAGGGCGACGACGTCGGC
>ERZ773070.2522-NODE-2522-length-10308-cov-8.532332_pt1 | contig 10308 bp, 9 predicted proteins | sample MGYA00580618_ERZ773070 | MGnify/ENA primary metagenome ERZ773070 (study PRJEB29015, sample SAMEA2738023) | human oral metagenome | biome: human oral; feature: human-associated habitat; material: dental | place: China | collected 2019 ...
CCCTAATAAAAATACAAAAATTAGCTGGGGGTGCTGGTGGCTGGGGTCTAAATTCAATCGGTTATATAGTGTTATGTTGGTGTATTGCTGGGGATATTACATATAAGGCAAAATAAGCACGTATAAGGGGCTTTTGTTGTTGTAATAGCATAATTGCAAGCAAAGGGAATAATAAGCCGTCAAGTCGCAAATATACGCTTATATGGTGGCTTGGTTATAATAGGGTTGATATAGCGTTATATATTCCAACCCTTGAAGGGGTTGTTATATATAACTTGGGTTGGTTATTATTTTGTCTTGCTTCGCTTTATTTCCTTGCTGTGTTACTTATTACCTTTTACACACTCATCAGTACTACAGCATATTATATAATCATTAAAAATACAATACCAACCCAAAGAAAGGAGAAAAGCAAATTAAATGCTTTTTCTCTCTTTCTTGTTATATCTCTTTAATATTATATTATGTGGGGTACACATAGTACCTCAGGGGTGGGGTACATTTTTACCCCTACTATACTTTTATTATTTGTATATATAGGGTACAAAAGTACCCCTAATATACTTCTGTGTATAAAGTATCTATGTACCCAAAATTGGCTATAGGGTTACTTCTGTGTATGATGTATCTTTGTAGTCATTTTTGACTATAGGTATTATTTTGATATAATGACTTAATAGGGGTATATACTCCACTATATACGGGTATACTTTATTAAATTGCCCTGCTGGGGGTATGGTATAAAATACCTATGGGTATATTTCATATATGATTATATAGGGGGTACAAAAATACCCCTGCTTTACTTCTGACAATACAATATACTAAATGAGAAAATACCCCTACTATACATTTATATTATTTACACCTTTTAATATACAATACGAATAAAAGCGATATAAGCCGTTATAATGTTATGGTTGGTATAGTATAGGGAATTAATAAGATAAGCCGTTATAAGTCAAATAAAAGGGTATTTGTGGGGTGTGGTGTGGTGGTGTTGGGTGTATTCGTGGCTGCTTGGTGTCCCTGCTGCTGTTGTGTCTGTCCCTGCTGGTGGTGTTACTGCTGTTGTCCCTGCTGGGTGTATTGGCTGCTGGTGGTGTCGTCCCTGCTGCTTGGTGGTGTGTGCTGCTTGGTGTATTGGTTGGCTTGGTGTATTGGTTGGCTTGGTGTCTGTGTGTTCGTGGCTGCTGGGTGGTGGTGCTGGAAGGTAGGTAAAAGGAAAGACAATACTAACATAAAACATCAATACCAACCCAAATTATATCCCCACCACTAATTAAAGGTGGTGGGATATAATGCTAACAACCCCTACAATCAGATAGAAAAAGGGAAACTACCAAATACGGCTGTTTCCCCCTTTGCTTGCTTATGCTTCCAATATGTCACAAAGTACACCGATTTTATTTAATAGGTCGTCCACTTCTTTATCCTTACTTCGTGGCTTTGCAAATAGTACCTTTATTTTTTCCTTACTTATATACGTGTCTAAGTCCCCACGCAATAAATAAAGCGTGTTTGTTAACTCCTCACTGCTTTTGCTCTCTATTGCTTGGGTTGGATAGTTTAATTTTACAAGCACCTTTTTAATCAATTCATTATACACCTTTATAAGGTCGTTTCTTTTACTTATATAATGCAACGAATAATCAAAAACCCCTTCACTCATTACGTTGCTTCTCAACTCCTTCAGTCGTGCCAACTTATTATTTAACTCCTTGCTAATAAAATAGTTGTCTATCTCACTTGTTCCGTGTGCTTGTAATGTTACATCATACCCCCCTATGTTCTTTGTTGCTTCTATTTTCTTACTTTGTGGTGCTGCTGCTGTTGTGTTGCCTGCTGCTGTTTGTGCTGGTGTGTTGGCTGCTGCTGTTTGTGCTGGTGTGTTGGTTGGCTGGGGCTGTGACAACTTATTAATTATGTCCGTATCTGTAGGGTGTGTGTAAACACGTTCTACCATTTCAACGCTATTACCTAATTGTAACGCAATTTGTTCGCTTGTCATGCCATTACGTGCTAATCTTGTCGCTTGGGTATGTCTTGCATAATGGTTACTTATTTCCTCGCATAATGGCTTGCCGTTCTTGGTTATTCTGTCAAGTCCTGCACGTTCTGCCAATACCTTTATATTGCGGTTTATAAGGTCTTTTAGTGCGTTATCACTTTTTGGTAATAATGAACTACCTTCCAATACCTGCAATAACGTTTTAATTTCCTCATTTACTGGGATATATGACTTCTTAACATTCGTTCCCCTTGTACCCTTTTTGTTGGTTATAATTATAAATTCGTTGCCGTTGCCGTCTGATTGTGTTGTATAGTCCCCCTTTATTATTGTGTATATATCGCTAATTCGCTGACCTGTAGCAAGTTGCAGCAAAAACACGTTGCGTGAAAATGTTTCCTTTTCGGTCTGTGTTGCCACCTGCTTTAATGCTTCTATTTCCTCCGTCAACAACTCACATTTAACCTTCTTGTTAAGGGTCGCTAACTTCTTGAAAATCACTTCTTTTACACCATATTTTGCGCCCTTGCCGTTAACTATTTCCTTTATAAAACGTGCTATAGTGCTACATTTGATATTGACGTTTTGTGCGCTTTCTCCATTATTTATCATCCAATCCTTGAATGAATTAAACGCTACTTGACTAAGTGCCTTTGCGCTATCTGTCTGATTAGTACTTACCAGCCATTCACACCATTTTTTATAATCTGTTCGGTATGTGTTTATTGTGTTTATTGATTTACTCCCTTGCTGTTCCCACATAGTTAACACATCTTCTATTAACTTTGTTGCCTTGGCTGTTCGTGTTGACTTTATAAATTGGTCTGTAATAGGTGACATATCGTTATCGGTTTGCTGGGTTATAATTCCTTTTAAGTTTTCAAAGTTAGTAAAATTATTGGAATATACCAAAATACGGCAATTAGACACAAAAGCGGTTAATTCTGCTTGTTCTTGTAACTGCTTGGTTGTTAGTTCAATACCTTTATTAACCATTATTGGCTGCTGTTTACGGCTATCCCATAAAGAAGGGTGTACTTTCTTTCCAGTTGGTACCTTTGCTTGAATTGCTTTACCTTCGCTTGTAAGGTAGTACACCACCATATATAAAGGGGTGGGGGTTGTACTCTTTGGCTGTCTTAAATTGAAATTAACACTAATTAACTGATTTAATTCCATAATTACACACTTTTTTGTCCGTTTGGACGTTCTTATAAATGGTTCTTATTCCCACATATTCGGAACGTATAAAAATGCGTAACTGCTTGATATTCAGTGTTGGGGATAAATAGTAATCATAATTATGAATTATGATTGTTATTTGCTAACTTGCTGATATACTGCAATTTACATTTTTACATTGTTACACGTTCTTATCTATGGTTCTTTTGATGTATACGGCAAAGATAAGGGAATAGTTCGGAATTTCCAAATAGTTAACATTCGTTAGCAATTAAATCAAATACCAACCCACTAAAGGAAGGAACAAATAAAGAAGGTAAGTAATAGAAAAGAAAAGCCCCCACACACCTAATTAAAGGTGGTGGGGGATATATAGGGAATGTTTGAAATTTAAAATAAATCGACAACGCTTTGCCGTGTATGAAAGTTGAAAGTAATAAAATCAAGTTGACGAACAACCAAAACAAATTATAATAAGACATTCCCTTCCTTTATAATAAATATCTGATTGTTAGTGATTTGTACCCTTTTAGTGGTGTTAATTATATGGTTGTTAGTAGCGAGTATTTAAGCCCTTTATGGGGCTTTATACTCTTGGGTTGGTTGTTTATTTATTGCCCCTTTATGGGGCTTTCTGTAGCCGTTTATTTGCTGTCTGTCCTGCTGCTTACTATTGCCCTGCTGGCTGTCCTGCTGCTTACTATTTCCGTGCTGTGTTGTTGTCGTTGTCTGTTTGCTGTGTTACTGCCTTGATAGTTATATAGTTCCTTTCCTTTGATGTTGTGTTTGTCGGTGTGTGTCCCTGCTGCTTACATTGGTAGTACCTTGTTATCTACTTTGTTAATCTAATACCAACCCTTTTACAAGCAAATAACACACGTTAATAAAATCGTGTGTGCTTGTTGTCCTCCTCCTTGATGTACTCACTTCTAACATCTTACTAAAGTATAAAAGAATAATTCAAAATAAAAATAGAAAAAGAATTTTTGTAAAAAAAAGAAAAAACAAAATACTAATAAATACTGCAGTTTCCAGTACTTCAGAAAATTTCCGCTTGCGTGAAAGAAACTGGGTGGGGGGTTTAATCAATGGCCCCCCCTCCAAAAAAAAGGCCTCCCCCCCCCTGCCTGCTTGATGATTAATTACATTACTTACCTTGCTGTGTTGCTTTCCTTGCTTGCTGCCTTGTCGTCTGTCTTACTTCCTTGTTTCTTACTTGCTTGCTGTTGTGCTGGCTGCTGTGTCCTTTACTTGCTTTGGTGTGTCGTTTCCCTTACTGCCTTACTAATAGCACCAAATAACCCATTTAATACGCTTGTAAGCGTTTATATCCGTTCTATTGATATAGTATTAATAATCACTATTATAACACGTTATAAGGCAAATAAATAACATATAAAAGTAATATAATAGTATTGTGTTACTGGTGTTGTCTGTTTGATGTGTTATTAGTAGTTTCTTTTGCTGGCTTTTGTTCTGCCTTGGTGTGTTACTGCTGGCACATGGTGTTATCTGTCTTTCTCCCTTGGTGTTGTTCTGCCTTGCATTACTAATATATTGCTTTGCTGGTTGTTGTTCTGCCTTGCTGTGTTACGCCTTGCTGTCACTAATCAATATACAATCAATCTAATACCAACCCTTATTAATTCATTCATAATTAAGTCAGTCATAAGTCGAGAGTTACCACCTTCAAAGGGTGGTTAACTCTCTCCTTCCTTCCTACCACTAATAAACTACAAATACATGAAAAAGTTATTTTCTTATATTACTATTATATATTAATTAAATATCTTATTATCAAGTTATTATACTATTATTAGATATTCATTTTAAGCCGTTGTAACGTCCTTTCTTTATTGCCGTGGTATGTTGTTTCACTAACACCTTTATAACGCAATAGACGGCAAATAAACGGCTAATACATTGTTGTAGCGTGTATTATTCCTTTACTCCTTACCTTGCTATTGATTAGGTAGTGTTGTTTGCGGTGGTACTCTATATATCGTATATCTGTTTAGATTAGTAGTATGTCCCTGTTTGTCTGCTTGGTGTTGTGTTTGCTTGCCTACTTGTTGTTTGCTATTGTCGTGCTGGTGTGTATTGGTGTTTGCTATTACTTCAATCTGTGTACGTGGTGTTGGTGTTATTCTCTATATGCTGTTTAATTCGCTTGTATTGGCTTGTTCCTTTGTTACCTTGTAACTTTACCAACTAATTAATATATACCGCTTTATATCGCTTGTATTTGTCCCCTTGGTGTGTTGCTGGTAATGAATACCGATAACAACACTTTGATAGTGTGTTATCTCCTTGTTTTATTGGGTTGGTATTTATATTTTATCTTTCCCTTGCTTGGTTAGTTTACACAAAAAAAGGATAACGGCAATTATATCCGCTATCCCTTGATTATATAGAGTAAAAGAATTTACTTCTATTTTGTTTATTTATTCACCTTGGAGGTCTTCGATTATGCCTTCTCCGTTTACTCCGTACTCTTCATCGCTAAACCAGTAATAAGTATTAAAATATTTCAATCCTAATTTAAGTAATTCATGACTATTTTTCGCAATTTCTTGCGCTAATATTATTGCCTTCTCTTGCTTATTATTGGTAATATATACGGTAAAGTGTTCCTTTAGTCCTTTCTCATTGACTACCAGTCCTTTATCTGTAATTGTTAAATATTCAGATGTGTGAAAGAATATGCCGTAACCTTCACCACACTGAAATAATCTTTTACATATCATATCAGTTGCTCCCTTTACACCTCCTAATCTTGATATAAGTGTGCCACGCACATACGCTAATGCGTCTTTATACTCGTATGTGTTCAGATATTCAATGTTAAGACCAAATTCCTCACAAATTTTTGGTAAAAATTCCTTCCAAAGTTTATCATAAAAATGTGTCCAAAGTTTACCGATATATGGCAAATCTTCATCTTTTATCGGTCTTGCGCTGTTCAGTCCTTCCCAATGCTGGTTAACTACCGAGCAAAAAAAGTTTAACTCTTTTAGTGTGTCTTTATATTCTTCTTCCTTGAATAGATATACTTTTTTCATATCTTTTGTTATTTTTTGCTTTCTTATTCAATTATAATGCGTTAATTTGACGTAAAAAGGCGTCGTATTTTTCGTTTAACTTTTTTCGTTCCTCACTTGTTTTTTCTTTTAATTTTGCATTCTCTTGCTTTCTAATTAACTCAATTCCACGCTTTGCGATTTCCTTCATTTCTTGTAGCGTTATATCTGTAATTATACGCTTTTCTTTTGTTACTTTTGTTGTCATATTATATTAAAATTTTTATGTGTGGGTCTGGGGGCTTTAATTGCCCCCTTTCCCTTATTTATCGTTTATGTTAGTACTTTAATCTATGTAGAGATATAATACAATACATGAAAGTATAATCATTGCATACATTTGTGTTTCCCTTTCTTTTTGTTTATTGGTTAGTTCATTGATATTAGATATTTACATCATATCCTTTGTTTCGTATTTCCTTTAATACCTTGTCTTGTTTTTCTTGTTCTTTCTTCTGTAATTCCTTGCCTAAATCGACACCCATACAAAAGATACTTACACCGCAAAAGACGGCTATTAGTATAAAAATTAAAAATAACATATTCATATTTTTTTTTATCTCTTATTTGATTATTCTTTGATTGTGTTTACCTTGGGTAAAGGTGCATTTTTTGCCTTCTTATAGGTCGTATATACTATATTATCGTGCGCCCATTGGCACACTAATTTATCTTTGCGCCTTGATATAACTTTGTAATAGATTTTATCTTTTGTCCGTGCCTTGGTGGGGTGCATTTTCAACATCATTATAATATCTCCCCTTTTAATAGTATTTAGGTCATAGCCGTTATTATCTGACCACCTAATCCACTGATATTCACCATTTTGTAACACCTTTGCGCAATAGATACGATTTGAACCCCATTTGTAATTAAATCCGTTAAAATGCTGGTGCATTATTCCATTTTTGAGTTTATAAAACTCTCTATCTGTCAATTCATTAGCCATATTATATTTTTTATTTCTTTATTATATTATTTCTTTCTTTTAGTGTACTTGTGTTTGGTGTCCCTTTGCTTGGTTGTATTTTGAGAAAAGGAAACCAATATTAAATTTTTCTCCTTCCTCCAAATGGTCTAATACATAATCGTAATTACAATCTGTTTTGAACTCATCGTAACCGCTTCTTTGCTGTCTGATTATGTGTAATAAAGTACGTCCTTCTTCGCCCCAAATGTTGGCTAAACAATTCGCAATCATTAGCGTATCAGTATGATTTTTTGTTAATACTAATTTATTCGCTTTGATGTCCTCCACCATGTCCCTAACCTTGTTATATTCCCTTGCTGTAAGGTTTGTTTTTGCGCTACTCTCCACCCTTTTGTGGGTGTCGTGTGCTTGGGTTGGTATGTTTATTTTTTTATCGTATATCTCACATTTAGTATTCCAATATTCGTTATCATCAAATGACATATATCTTTCACGATTGACATTAATACACGCATTATCTAAGGTTAGCCCTAATTTCTTAAAATCGCTTTCCAACGCCTTAAACACCCCCTTAAAGTCGTTTTTATTTTCCTCCAAAATTGGAATTAAAGCATACATTCCACGTCCTCCGACTGATAATGAACTATACATAACGAAGGGTAGTGAATTTATCTTTGTTCTCATTTCTTCAAGTGATATATTAGTATTGTCCTTCTCATCCAAATCAATGGCTATCAAGTTGTTAACGTGTTCCACATTCTCGGCCTTGGCGCTTCCCCCAATAGGGCACAAACATGAAGGAGTATAAGATAATACCTTTTCTTTTGCCTGCTTATATGCTATTTCGTCTTTGCTTCTGTCTATGCTTCTAACCTTGGCTATTTTCTCTTTGCATATTCTGCCCGTTATTATAGCATTGTATAAGTCGCGTTCATTCTGCACTTTATGTTCTTCTAAAATGCTAACCTTGGTATTAAGCAAAAAATCGGGGGTTATTCTTTGCACCTGCTTTTCCTCCTGCTTGGTTACTTCCTCGGTATTTGCTTTCTCCTTGGTTGCTGGGGCTGCTGGCTGTTCCACTGCTGGCTGTACTGCTTGCACGTGTGTTTGTGCTGCCACTTGTGGGGCTGTTGCTGGCTGGCTGTCCTCCTGCTTTGCCTGCTTTGTTTCTTCTATTTTTTTCATTACGTCCCTTGCTCTATCATTTCTAATATCCTGCTGCCTTGTTGGCTGGCTGGGGGTGCTTGTGTCCTCGGTGCTGTCTATGTCGCTGTACTTCCTTGTAATGTCATCGTATTTAAGGGTACATTTTCCATTCATAACGCCCTTTGCGTCATCACGCAATTTCAGTACATTAATTGTTGTTTCCTTTTGTTTGCAATCTGTAATTTCGATTGAAAACATAAAATCGCTAATATTGTAATAATTGGCTGAACCATTAACCGAATAAGCCGTAACCTTCTGACCTTCATCAAGTTTAGTCGTGTGTGCAACAAGAATAACCGCTATATCATTAACAATACTTGCCTGCTTTAAATCACTCAAAGCCCTTCCGATTTTTTCCGTCTCGGTATCGTTGCCCTTAATCAATTTTTTTAACATTGTCATGTTATCAACTATTACTAAATCAATATTATACGCTTCCTTGGCTGCTTTAATTGCTTGTATTAACTCGTTCCAATCATTTAATGCACCTTCTAATATAATGCTGTGTTCGCTTGCCTTGGTATAGCCCCCGTATAATGTGCTTAACTTCTGCGCTTGGTCGTTTCTGCTTGTTTCTGTGGCTAAATAGAGAGTTTTCCAATTATTTTGAACTCCCATTCTATATCCGTAAAAGTTGGTAAATGTTGACTTACCACTGCAGGGCGTTGAAACTAAAGTAGTTAACGTTTGCTTGTCAATTCTCATTATATCGTCAAAACACTTCAAACCGCATTTATATCCGTCAAAAGATATATACGCTTTTGCTGATGTTATAAAATCGTTATTTGTAATGAAATTATACATATTAATCTGCTATTGGATAATTACGTCTTAGTTCTGCCAAACTTGGCTTATATTCTTGTTGTGGTGCTGTTTCCTTTGTCGCTTCCTTCGCTTCCTTGGTGGTCGCTTGGTACGCTTGGGTTGGTGTTTTTATTTTATTATTTGCTTTGTCCTTTGACTGCTTATTATTCAACGACTTTATAATCGACATTGATTTATCACTCAATACCCATTTAGTAGTAGTTTTATTTATACCCTTGATTAAAATATAATCGGTGTTGGTATTGGTTAAATAGCCCTTTTCCGTCAACCCCTTTATAATTTTATTAACAAACTTCTTTGCGTTGTGTCTGTCGTCCGTATGATAGCCACAAAGACGGGCAATGTATGTTTTTTGTGTCTTTACTTCTTTAGTCCCATAAGATAGTAAATGTAACATTGTAAGTACTTCCTTACAATCTGTTAAGTCGCTAAGATGATTAATTATAACATCTTCATTAATTAAGTAACTCATTTTGTTGCGTATTGTCTTCTTATTTGTTGCGTTGTTTTTTACGTGTGTATAAAAGTGGTGGGGGCAACACGCAACAAAAACCCCCATTTATACCACCTTGTATTATATATCTAATAAGTTTGGTAAGCGTTGACCATATTAATTAAATCGTTCATTTGCTTCCACCTATTTTTTATTTTATTTATTCTGGCTTGCTTCTGTTCTTCTGTCATTGCCTTATATCGTGCTTTCTGTGCTTCACTAATTCGCTTCTTTGCGTCTTCTGTGTGTTTATATCCTTTTGATGACATATATTTAATATCTTTTTATAAATTATTTTTTGTGTTTTAATTCCTACAATAATAAGTATCTGTAAATTCTCAAAAGTTTAGTTTTTTCAGTAACTTTTTTGTAGTAAAATTTATAAAACACTGCAATTCAGTGGGTTACGTGGGATAAATTTTTCTAAAATATTTTAGTAAAGATGTGTTATATATACTTTATCCCATCATTTTGTGCAAATATACAGGAAAAAATTTCTAAAACAAAATTATTTTAATATTATTTTTAAATTATTTTTTAGTTAAATTTGTTAATTTAGATTTAAGTAATTGAATATAAG
>ERZ773070.2523-NODE-2523-length-10307-cov-2.588373_pt1 | contig 10307 bp, 9 predicted proteins | sample MGYA00580618_ERZ773070 | MGnify/ENA primary metagenome ERZ773070 (study PRJEB29015, sample SAMEA2738023) | human oral metagenome | biome: human oral; feature: human-associated habitat; material: dental | place: China | collected 2019 ...
CGGTGAGGCATGCCTCCTCGGGCAAATATTCACCCGAGCGGTCTGTAAGCTCTGCAGCAGCATCAGCAGCGAGCTGCGCCTCTCCCGCAGAGATCGCCCAACGCGCCAGAAAGCGCAGCGCTTCAGGCGTATGCGGGAAGAACTTGTACAGTTCCTCACCGCAAGGGACACCCCAGATTCTCCGCCAGAGCCCGAGCGCTTCCTCACTGAACGGGTTGAGGCGCAGGGAGGAAGTGATCGCCGCCTTCGCCTCTTCCTTCTCGCCGAGAGCGAGGCGAATCTCTGCCAGCTCGCGCCAGGCGACGGGAGCCTCCACCGCAAAGCACGTGGCCTGTCCTGCGTCATCTTCATGTGTAAAAATATCGAGTGCCTGTTCAAGACAAGCAGCAGCATCCTTGAGTCTTCCTGACGAAAAGAGAATCCTGCCCTTTTCCGCATGAAAATCGGGCAGACTTGGAAATTCCTCCGCCGCTTTTTCTGCCAGGGAAAGCATATCCTGAGCCGACATTCGGCATTCGCGCATCGCACGCAGCGCCGTTCGATACATATCGCTGTCACTGCCGACGGCAGTCGCTGAAGAATCGAGCGCCGCCAGAGCATAGTACAGCGCCTTTCTCCAATCGCCAAAAGCGATGTAGCAGTCTGCCAAATAACGGTAGTGCCTGTCATGTTCGCCGTTTTCTTTGATATCTTCCTGCAGCAGGGCAAAATTGCGCTCCATCTTCTTCATCACGCGCCCCGATGAGTAGCCGAGATGATGGACGGTCAGATGCCTTCTTTCCATTTTGATCTCAAGTTTGCCACCCATCTTGCAAATGGTTTCGTGAATTCGGCCGGCAAAGGCAAGATCCTTCCTGCGCCGAAAGAGACGTATGGCTGGAAAGCGCTGGATCTCCCTGAGTCGATCATCCTCGTCGAGATTTACGATCATCAGCATGACTGCCTCAATCTCCGGCTGCTCGACGGAAAGCGAGGCAAGATACGGCCGCACTTGCTGCGGTGCAGCAAAATACTCATCGGCGTCGAGAAAAGCGACCCATTCTCCCGTTGTATGAGCAAGAGCCGCATTCTTTGCCGCTGCAAAATCATCGCTCCATGGATGATCGTAAACACGCGCCCCCGCCGCCTCGGCAAGTTCCTTCGTATCATCTTCGGATCCCGTATCAACGACGATGCGCTCATCGCTGTAAATCGCCGTATTTTCGAGCCAGCGCGGAAGATCATGCGCCTCATCACGCGCGATGGTGCAGGCCGAGATTTTGAGCGTCTTCTCCCTTTCCGCGATCTTCTGCCAAAGGGCTGTGCGCTCCTTCGCCACGGCGAGCATCGCATCATCAAACTCCATGGCTTCGCCGTCTTCCTCATGCTCAGCATAGGCGCGAAAGGCTTGCTGCATTACCTCTGCCGCCTCCGAAAATCTCAAATCGCGTGCGAGATGCTCAGCATATTCAGCATGAAACTCCGGCAGGCCTGGAAAGTCCCGCACGGCCTTCTCCAAGAATCGGGTGCGCTCCTCTCCTTCCGGCAGCATATAAATCAGCATGCGATAGCAGCGACTGGCGAAGATCACAGGACGAGGTCCCGCCGCAACGTCAAGCCTTGCATAATGAAGAGCGCGCTCCGTATCGCCCACGCCCTCATACGCCTCAGCCAGGTAGCGATAGAGATCCTGCGGACTTTTCGTCTGCTTCAATTCCCGCAGGAGGAGTTTCAAGTTGCGCTCCGCCTTTCCTTTCAAGCGGCTCTCCGTATAGCCCGTATGAAGCAGCACCAACATGGCCTCCGGGATGAATGCGAGCCGCAGTTCCGCTCCCTTTCGCTCAATGTGCTCGTGGATACGCCCCGCATAGCGAATCTCAGGTGAACGCCGAAAAGCACGCACGACGTAGGTATGATCGATTCGCCGCTCCTTCTCGCCGTCGATATCAAGATTCACGATCTTTACGGCAAGCGCATCATATTCCTTCGCTTCTTCAAGGATGACGCGCAGATTCCCCCGCGTTTCTTCGGAAAAGCGCTCATCTGCATCAAGGAAGACAATCCAGTCGCCTGTCGCATGAGAAAGCGCCTCGTTTCGTGCTGCCGCAAAATCGTCATGCCAAGAACCCTGAAAGAGTTTTGCCTTGGGAATCTTCTCTACGATGCGGCACGTATCATCCTCTGATCCCGTATCGTAGACAACAATCTCATCTACGCTCGCTGCGACACTTGCGATGGAAGAGCTTATATTCTTCGCCTCATTTCGTGTAATCCAGCATGCCGATATGCGCATCATCGATCTCCTTTTTCTTCTTCACAATCTCATAGCCGTTCCACTTTTCCTGCAAAGTCTTCGGCAAAAAAGCGAGCATTTCTGCCTTTGCCCGCGGCACACGAGCCGCTGCCACAAGAAGCAAACCACAGCGGCACATCCGTGCCAGAGCAGGTGAAGCCGACCGCCTGCCCTGCAGCAAACGCTTCTGCAGCAAGGCGGGAAGCATCATCGTGCTCCTGTTCTCTGCAAATTCCTTCATCTGAATCCCACAAATGCGGCACATTTCTTCCAATAGTTCCTTTGCAGAAGGAGGCATCCCTCCATGAAAGCAGCTGCTTTTCAGAAAATTCAAGGCTGCCAAATCATAACGCCCCAGAACGCGATAGATCTGTGCAAGGCGTTCATAAGCAATCCCACCGCCCTTATAAAAGTACGGAAACACCTCATCTTCCCGAGCAGCCTCAAAAAGGACGGCTGCTTTCTCCAAATTGCAAACTGCCTTCTCCAGTTCTCCCCTGCACGAAAGAAGAATGCCTTTCTCCGCATAAAATTCGGGAAGATCAGGAAATTCCGCCTGTGCACAATCCATAAGATCACACATCAGCTCCAAAGGAAGGCTGAGGGATCGCATGGCTTCCAGTGCAACGTGATAAAGCCCCCTGCGGGTATCTCGTGGATATGTAGGGAATTCCAGCCCAGAAAATGCCATCTCCAAACAGAGTTCGTATTGTCGAAGGTGGTAGAAACAATCCGTAAGTCCGGGATAAAATCGCTCCGCATGACCATTCTTCTCAATGTCCTTGAGCATCAGGGACAAGTTGCGTTCGATTTTTTCCTCAATTATGCCGCCGCGATAGCCGTCATGATTGAGTACGAGTCCTTCGGGATAGGAAACTCGCAGACGGCCTTTGCTGCTGTATACATTTTCATGAATCTTTCCATGATAGCGCAGCCATGGTGCATTGCGAAATATGCGCAGACTTCTGTCGCGTGAAAACTCTTTGCCTTGATCGTCGAGATTCAGGCGCAGGAGCATCATCGCTTCCAGATCGGAAGCGGCACCGATCTCCACTTCGATTGTACTGCGCACACCTTGCGGTTCGACAAACCATTCATCTGCATCAAGAAAAACGATCCAATCCCCTGAAGCTGCTTCAACAGCGAAATTTCTCGGAGCGGAGAAATCATCCTGCCAGGAGAAATCCAATACGCGCGCTCCCAGCGCCTCAGCAATTTCTCTTGTCCCGTCCGTCGATCCCGTATCGACCACGATGATTTCATCCACAGCGTCTGCCAGACTCTGCAAGGATCGGGCAATATTTCGCTCTTCATTTTTCGCGATATAGCAAGCAGATATTTTCATGATGCCCTCCCGATAAACTCATGTCTTGTTATCGTGATAAGCAGAACGAAACTTAAAACGACAAAGAGCAAAAAAAGAACCTCCCCCAAAAAGGGAGGTTCTTTTTGCTCTTTGTGTAATTCTGACGAAATTACTGGAGCAGGCTGAGAACGCCGGAGCTGGACTGGTTCGCCTGAGCGAGCATAGCCTGAGCAGCCTGCATGAGAACGTTGTTCTTCGTGTAGTTCGTCATCGCCTTTGCCATGTCGGCATCGCGGATGGTGGACTCGGAAGCCTGGACGTTCTCGCTTGCCGTCGTCAAGTTCTGGCTCGTGTAGTTCAAGCGGCTCTGAACAGCGCCGATCGTCGTCTGCTGGTCGAGTGCCTTTGCGATCGCGTTGTCAAGAACGTTGATGGCAGCATTCGCCTTGTCGCGCGTGCTGATGTTCAGCGTGGAGCCATCCGAACCCTGGAGGCCGAGAGCCTGAGCACGCATATCCGTCATGCCGACGCGGATCGCCTGGTTGGCGCGCGTGCCAATCTGGAAGTTCATCGCGTTGTCCTGCGAGTTGTCCTGCGCACGAACCGTCTCGGAGAAAGCATCGAGAACAGCGTTCGCGGACTTGTTGATGTTGCCCTGCGTGTCCGTGATGCTGAACGTGATGCCGCCGATCGAGTTGCCGACACCCGTGCCGCCAGCGTAGATCGAAACCGCGCTCTCGCCGGAAGCCGTGTAGACCGTATCGCCAGCGACGTTCGTGCCGATGATGGACGTTGCACCAACGGTCGTAGCCATCTTGCCGACGCCGGAAATCTTGCCGATGATCTCGCTGAACTTGCACGTACCGACCGTGAAGGACGTCGTCACCGTCTTGCCCTGGTTGACGTAGGAAACCGTGATCGTATCCTGCGAATGGATGTTGAGGTTACGACCCGTGCGGTCAAGCAGCGCCGTCAGAACGGAAGAACCCTCCGTCGCCGTGCTCATCGCCTGGTTCGTGAACGTCGTCGTCGTAGCCGTGACCTTCTGGTTATGCGTACCGTCGACGAGATACTTGCCGTTGAACGTGATGTTCGCGTTGTCGTTGATCTGGTCGATGCTCTGGTTGAGCTCCTTCTGGATCGTCTGACGATCGTCATCCGTGTTCGTGTCGTTCGCAGCGTTGATGACCTTCTCCTTGAGGGTCTTGAGGATGTCAACCGTGCTGGAAACAGCGCCCTCAGCAACCTTCATCATGCTGTTGCCGTTCTGCGTGTTCTGGTTGTCCTGATCGAGCGAACGGATCTGGACGCGCATGCGCTCGGAAATCGCATAGCCCGAAGCGTCATCGACGGCGCCGTTGATCTTCATGCCGGACGAAACCTGCTTGAGGCTCGTCGAGAGCGCGCTCTGATTCTTGTTCAACGTGTTCAGCGTGTTGACCGCCATCATGTTGTTCTTAACTACCAATGCCATTTGTCTTTTCCTCCCTGGTTGTTCCTAGTTCTTCTCCTGCCGGGCATCCTTGTCCGGTGCTTGAGACGGCTTTGCCGTCCCTGCGCCTTGCGGCGCAAATAAGCAAAACAGGCGTTTTCCGTCTTTACTGCATGCCGCCGCTAGCTAGCTTCATGCAGCGGGTTGATCGGAGACCCGCCTGACTGCTGACATCTGATGAGCGGCAAGTGCTTCTTGCCTTTGCTCAATTAGTTTATCGGTGGGACGCTCCATTTTCTTAAGCGTTTTTTGAAACTTTTTTCCCGCCGGTGAAAATTTATTTTACGGAAGGCTGCACCACCCCGTGCTTCCTCACATTTCTCGATTCACGAGATGACCGCTGGGGTCAAAACCTCTGACCTCATAGTCGCGTACGGTTTCATGCTGCGTGCGCGACTTATTCAGCCAGACCTTCGTGTTGTAGATGATCTGCATCTCGATGGGCTTGAGCTCTTCGACGAGAGCTCGCCCCTCCTGCGTCACCTTGAAGGCCTCGATACTGCACTCTTCCATCTGTTCAAACACCTTGGCTCTCTGCGCTTCAAGGTCGAGGAAGCGGTCAATATCGTCCTCCTTGATGAACTTCAACATCTCATGCGAAAGCTCCAAGTACAGCTGCCAAAGCTCTTCGGGCGTGCGCATCTCCATCATGCGCCCTCGGTCGGAGGCGTCGTGGAGATCTCGGGCACGGGCGGCGCCGCCCCTTCGAGCGTCTCTCCCGATTTTTCGGCACGCGCCTTCTTCATCGCCTGTGCCCAGGCATCGCGCAGCTCGCGGATAATGCCCGCCGCCTCATCAATCTTACCTGTATCACTCGACAAGTTTCCTTGTACGAGGCAGTCGTAGACGTAGTTGTACAGCGGCAGTAGCTGATGCGAGATCTCATAGTCGAAGTCGAGCGTCACGCGAAATTCCGTGATGATCTTCTCCGCCTTGATGATCGAGTTGTTCGCCGACTCGTAGTCCTTCTTCTCCAGCGCTTCCTTACCCTCCGACATGAAGCGCAGGGCGCCGTTGTAGAGCATGAGCGTGAGGGCTTCGGGCGTCGCCGTCATGATCTGCTGTCTCTTATATGCTTCCGCTGCTGCATTTACCATTCGTTTTCCCCCTGCCTTCCCCTATCACTTCGCGCCGAAAATCGAGCTGTAGGTGCTGTTCATACGCTGCAGCGCCGACTCCATCGCGTCGTACTTCTTGTAGAGCTGCGACTGGAAGTCATCCAAGAGATTCTTGAAGTCCTTCATCTTCTTCTTCTGCTGGCGAATCAGATTGCCGAGTGCACTCGAGTCATCCCAATCAGACTTCGTACCGGCTTCTTTGGCAATGTCTTTGAGGCTGTCCAATGAAACCTTTGACAAGCGCATCGAGATGCCGGACTTCTTGAAGTCGTCCTTCTCGTCCAACGAGCCAAATACGCGGTAGACAGAGTCGGGGTCTTCCGCCAATGCTTTCTTGAGCTTGTCCTCATTGAGCGTCAGGTGTCCGTGGTTATTGCCAACCTGCGTCGTGATGCCGAGCGACGATGCCGAATTGTACTTCGAGTCTACTGCTGTCACAGGCGTCGCTACAGCCTCTCTCATCTTGTTGATCAGTCTGCCGAGCTGTGCGTTGTGATAAAGCAGTCCGCCCTTCGCCTTCTCATTCCAGCGCTTGACCTGCTCCTCCGACATGCCTTTTTCCTGCTCTTTTGTCAGCGGGTCATAGTCCTTGTCGTGTGCAGTGTTATATTCCTTCTGTAGTTCGTCCAAGAGCTTGTTGTAGCTCTCGACGAATTTCTTGACTCTGTCGACGACGGCGTCGACGTTCTGCGAGACGGAGACCGTGACCGTCTGTCCTGTCTGCGTCTTGTTGAGGAAGTTGTAGGTGACGCCTCCCGCGACGAGGCGGTTCTCATCGATACTGTACGTCCTGCCGTCAACCGTCACTTGTCCTGCCGTGCCGCCGTGCGACTGCCCCACGCCCTGCGTGAAAGCCGTAAGGGGCGTCAGTGAGTTCGTCGACTGGTCGTACTTTGCAAGATGCAGGTTGTTCATGAGCTGCGTCGAACCCTTGTCAAGCGTCTTGATGTCGATGACATGGTTCGCGCCGCCGTTCTTGTTGTAGATGCTGAACGATCCCGTCGCCGCATCGTAACTCGCATTGAAGTTCGCCTTCTTCGCCACCTGACGCGACGAGCCGTTCGAGCCGACAGACGCATTCTGTATGCTGCTCGCAAGATCGTTCAAGGTCTTCTTGTTTTCCACGAGATCCTTGAACGTGTACTTGATCGTATACGTATCAGCAGGGGGGGCACCGAACTTGTCCCTCATCTCAAAGGACAGCGCCGTATCGTCTTCGTTGACGACGGCATTCGTACCATCCGTATAGTGAACACGATACTGCTTGACGCCGCCAGGGCCGAGCGTCGTCAGCTTTTCGATGCGCTTGAAAGCGATGTCGGCAAGCTCGGTGCTCTTCGACTTGTCGGGCGGATGCGGATCGGAGGGATCCGGCTGATAGGAACGCGTAATCGGTGCGTTCGACATAAAGTAGGCATTCGACGCAAGACTCTGCACCGTGACCGTATGGCTCATGACGGCTGCCGCACCATTCGCACTGACCGTGATCTTCTTATCGTCCGAACTTGACGCGCTCTTCGCCGCCATGTCGGACTGCTTCTTATAGTTCGTAAGCTCGGACAAGTTGTATGTATTGACCTTGTTGTAAAGCTCGTTGAGCGCGGTCTTCGTGTACTCGTTCGTCATCTCGCGCTTGTACATCTTGTCATATTGGTTCTGCTTGCCCTTCATGCCCATCTTGACAAGGGACTCTACGTCAAGACCCGAGCCGGAAAGGCCGTAAATTCCGTTTACACCCATAATTCTTCCTCCTTAGGCCGGCTGATCCAGGAACGTGCCCAGCCATTCGCGCGTCTTTTCCATGCCCTTGATCATATATTCGGGCGGCATCTCCTTGATGAGCTTGCCCGTCTTCTTTTCGAGCATGCGCACGCTCATGACGTCGACTTCCTTGTGGTACTCGAAGGCGATGTTGCAGTTCATGCGACTCATGATGCGGTTGATCTCCTTCATGAGGTACGTCATCTGCGACTCATCGACCGGCTTGTCCTTGTCGGGCTTCTCCTTGCGCTCCGCTTCCGCTGCCTCGCTCTTCGTATTCGCCGCTTCGCTGATCTCTCGCGCCTGCAGTTGCGTGCTCAGATGCTCGTCAACGACGGCAGCGGGCGAAGCTTCACTTGCGGGGCTGCTCGCCGCAGGGTTCTCCACGCCCGTCGTCACTGCCTGCTGTCCGCTGTTTGCGGGTGCTACAGGAGCGGGCGCTGAACTCCCCCCTACGGCAAGATCGGTCATCTGCATGACGGCCGCCGCGCCGAGCGCGTCCTGAATCTTGCTTATCATGTTTTCTCCCTCCATAGATAAAATATATGCAATCCCTTGTTTGCCGAGCGCTTCCTGCGCAGGGCAATACAGGAGCTTCCTGCTCCTGCAAGGAACGACTTACTGAAGCCCTGCCCTGGACGAGGCGCTTCACTCCGCCCCGGGCAGTGCGCCGCTGAGGTCGATGTCAGCAGGCGCTGCCGCCCGCTTGTTCTCGTCCTGTATAGCGCGATATATCTCGCCGCGGTAGATCTTGACCTCACGCGGTGCTTCGATGGCGATGCGGACATTGTCCCCCTGAACTTCCACAACGTGGACGACAACCTCATCGCCGATCATGATCTGTTGGCGCGGCTTGCGCGTCAATACCAACATTCAGTTCGCCTCCCGCTCGCTTGCTTCCTTGTCCTCCGTCTTCTTGGAAAACAACTTGTGCTTCGTGCAATAGCCGCTCTTGTCAAGGACGATCTGGCATCCTTCATTCGTGCGACTGTTGATGACGATCGGTGCGAGAAGGTTTGCCGTCATCTCGCGGATATCTTTTCCCGGAATCGTCAAGAGCGTATAAAGCAGAAGATCTTCCTGTCGTTCAAGGGCAAGGCTTTCGAGAACATCATCCTCCAAGCGGAACTCGTAGTCAGGGAAGAAGATGAACGGGATCGCCATCAGAAATGCGAGATCGGGCGTTGTCACCGACTGCAGGAAGACGTAAGGACTTTCCTCGTCGTATGGGATGATGATGAACTCATGTTCGTCTTCGAAGGCTGGAAGGCCTGCAGCAAAATGAACGATCTTGCTCTCATCTTCCTCGATTTCTCCAAAGCGCGTCGTCGTGATCTTTCTCATGTTCTTCTCCCCTATGCGTATACATCATAATGGCCGATGGATGTCCACATATGAATGGAACCTTCCACTTTCATATGATAGTCGATACTGCCCGGCTCATAGTCGTACGTGGCGAACGGATCGGAGCGTATGTCGATCGAGTGCTCGCCGACATCGGGCGATCCTTTAAGCTCTGCTGGATGCACTGTGATCTTCGGACGTGGGATGGGCTTGAGCTCGATTTCCTTCTGTTCCTTGATCTCAGCTTCGATCTTGCCCTTCGCCTGCTTTTGGAAAAAGTCTGCATTTGGCTTCGCCGCACCGTCAATCGCCTGCCAAGCCTCCGATGAACGGCGGCTCGTGCCGCTTTTCACGCCCGAAAGGCCTGCGTTTTTGAAGTCCGCGCAGAGATCGGCATCCTTGCGGAAACCGTACGCCTTACGGCTCTCGTAGCTGTCGATGTCAATGCGTACCTGCGTCGCGCCAAGATTTGCGCTCGCTTCGCGCCGCACCCCTCGCATCTGTGTCGGCGTCATGCTCGTTTTAAGCCGGAAGGAGCGCGTCTGCCAGCCGAGCATGGGCAGGGTATGGCGCACATTCAGATACGTCATATTGGAAAGCATCGCGTCCCTCCTTTCTTCTGTCTTGTTCTTACCTCAAGTAGTCGGTCAAAGTCGGCGGCAGGATGCGCGAGCCGACGGAGAGCGACATGTTGTAGATTGCCGACGCCTGCATGAGCTGGACGGCGAGCTTCGCGACATCCGTGCTGTTCGTGTCGGAAATATCCTGCTTGATGGAAACGGCGTAGTCGTCGAGGATGTCCGCCATGCCCTTGTAGACATTGTGTCGGGCCGCGATATGATCCTGCGATATGACGACGTTGTTGTGTGACTCGTCGGCGAGCGTCACGCCGTCGGAAATCAGCCAGTTGACGTCGGAGGAGTCGACCTTCGCCGCCACGGTCAGCATGTCGTTGATCGCCGCCGTGCCCGAGCGCGTGTTGCCCGAATTTTCATCGTCGAAGATGTCCGTGCC
>ERZ773070.2524-NODE-2524-length-10304-cov-25.411064_pt1 | contig 10304 bp, 9 predicted proteins | sample MGYA00580618_ERZ773070 | MGnify/ENA primary metagenome ERZ773070 (study PRJEB29015, sample SAMEA2738023) | human oral metagenome | biome: human oral; feature: human-associated habitat; material: dental | place: China | collected 2019 ...
CTACGCGAGCGAAGTCTTGGAGCAGTTTGATAATTTCCCAGCTTTCAGCATCGTTGAGATTGTAGTTAGCGTCAAGACTTGGCTTGAAGTCTGCTTTGCGTAGGATAGACTGGATACGTGCATAGGCATATTGCACATACGGTCCAGTTTCACCTTCAAAGGAAACCATTGCTTCCAAATCAAAGTCATAGCCATTACGACGGTCAGTCTTAAGGTCGTAGAATTTAACAGCACCGACACCAACTGCATGGGCAACAGCTTCTTTGTTTTCCAGATTTGGATTTTTCTCTTCAATTTGAGCTTTTGCACGGCTAATCGCTTCTTGCAGAGTTGGTTCCAGAAGGATGATGTTTCCTTTACGTGTTGAAAGTTTTTGACGGTTCTTTGTAACCAGACCAAAGTCCACGTGGATCATGTCATCGCTCCAGTCAAATCCCATCTTCTTAAGGACGGCCTTGAGTTGACGGAAGTGGTTTGATTGCTCTTGACCAACGACATAAACGTTCTTGACGAAGTTGTAAGTGCGCGCACGGTACATAGCAGTGGCAATATCACGGGTGATGTAAAGCGTAGCACCGTCTGATTTTTTAATCATAGCTGGTGGCAGGTTGACATCGTCCAAATCCACAATGCTAGCGCCTTTTGATTCTTTCAGGAGACCCTTGTCTTCCAAAATTTTAACGGCTTCGTCCATCTTGTCATTGTAGAAGGCTTCTCCGTTTAAGCTATCGAATTCAACGCCGAGCAATTCATAGATGCGGTTAAATTCAACGAGACTTTCGTCACGGAACCATTGCCAAAGTTCTGTTGCTTCTGGATCGCCATCTTCCAGTTTCTTGAACCAAAGGCGACCTTCTTCATCCAAGGCTGGGTCGTTTTCGATTTCGGCATTGATACGAACGTAGAGTTGCAAGAGTTCATCGATTGGGTTGGCTTCAACGGCTTCCTTGTTGCCCCATTTCTTGTAAGCAACCATGAGGAGACCGAATTGCTTGCCCCAGTCACCCAAGTGGTTGATCTTGATGGTATTGTAGCCCATCTTGCGGAAGATATTAGACAAGGCATCACCGATAACAGTTGAGCGCAAGTGACCGACAGAGAAAGGTTTCGCAATGTTGGGACTGGAAAGGTCGATGGTAATATTTTCGCCCTGACCTTCGTTCTGTTGACCATAGTCAGCGCCTTCCTTGATGACTTCTTTGATAACTTGATCAGAGATTTTAGCTTTGTTGAGGAAGAAGTTGACATAAGGTCCAGTTGCAACAACTTTTTCAAAATGACTTGGGTCGATCTTTTCAGCAATATCCGCAGCGATAGCTTGAGGGGCCTTGCGTTCTACTTTAGCAAGAGAGAAAGCTGGGAAGGCAATGTCTCCAAGATCGGAACTTTTCGGCTGTTCTAGTAGGTTAGAGATAGCGGTTTGGTCCAAGCTGTCAATAACTTTGGCCAATTCGCTAGCGATTAATTGTTTATTATCCATATTTGCTCCTTTGGGTCTTTTGTTACTATTCTATCACATTTTATGAGGAATCTTCAATTTTTTTGGTATAAGATAGATTTTTTGATATAATTGAGAGTATAAATATTCAGTCAATGAGGTCGAGTATGAGAAAGAGCGAGCGTCATCAGCTTATTAAATGGATGATCAAGGAAGAAAAGTTAGGAACACAAAAGGATATTCAAAAAAGACTGGAAGACGAGGGGATATTTGTGACCCAAACAACCCTCTCGCGGGATTTAAGAGAGATTGGCTTGACCAAGCTGAAGAAAGACGGGCAAGTCTACTATGTGCTGGCTCATGAAGCAGAGGAGTTGGATCTAGCTGGATTTCTGGCCAGTCATGTTCAGGCAGTTTCTAGAGCGGAGTTTACGCTGGTTTTCCGTACAGGACTGGGCGAAGCGACGGTCTTGGCAAATGTGGTAGATGGTTCTCTGGATAGTCGGATTTTAGGAACCGTTGCAGGTGCCAATACCTTGCTTGTGATTTGCCGGGATCAGGATGCGGCTAGAGAAATCGAGATGAGTGTCAAAGAAGGCATGGAATAGCCAAAAGCTTAGAATTGACGGAGAGGTTTGAGACGGAAGTCCTGACCTCGTTTGTTTTTAGAAAGGATAAAAATGGCAGCAGAAAAATTATCACCTGGTATGCAGCAGTATTTGGATATCAAAAAGGACTATCCAGATGCTTTTCTGCTCTTTAGGATGGGGGATTTCTATGAGTTGTTTTATGATGATGCGGTCAATGCCGCCCAGATTTTAGAGATTTCTCTCACCAGCCGCAATAAAAATGCTGAAAATCCAATTCCCATGGCTGGAGTTCCCTATCATTCGGCTCAGCAGTATATTGATGTTTTGGTCGAATCAGGCTATAAGGTAGCGATTGCGGAGCAGATGGAAGATCCCAAGGAAGCCAAGGGAGTTGTTAAGCGGGAGGTCGTTCAGGTTATCACGCCGGGAACGGTGGTGGACTCCAGTAAGCCCGACTCTGCTAATAACTTTCTGGTGGCTCTGGATTATTCAGAGGGCCTCTATGGTCTGGCTTATATGGACTTGGTGACTGGTGAGTTTCAGGTGACTAGTTTAGAGGACTTTGCCCTAGTCTGCGGGGAAATCCGCAATTTGAAAGCTAGGGAAGTGGTTCTGGGCTATGCCTTGCCAGAAGCTGAGGAGCAGGTCTTGGCTGGACAGATGAATCTTTTACTGTCCTATGTACAGACAGCCTTGGACGATGTCCAGCTGCTGGGCGAGGAGCTGTCTCCTATGGAACGTCAGGCTGCGGGGAAATTGCTGGAGTATGTGCACCGGACCCAGATGAGAGAGCTCAGCCATTTGAAGAAGGCTCAGCATTATGAAATCAAGGACTTCCTGCAAATGGACTATGCCACCAAGGCGAGTCTGGATTTGACAGAAAATGCTCGTTCGGGCAAGAAGCATGGCAGTCTTTATTGGCTGATGGACGAGACCAAGACGGCCATGGGCGGCCGCATGCTGCGCTCTTGGATCCAGCATCCGCTGATTGATGAAGCGCGAATTAGCCAGCGGCAGAATGTCGTCGAGGTTTTTCTGGATCATTTCTTTGAGCGGAGTGATTTAACGGAGAGCCTCAAGGGTGTTTATGATATCGAGCGGTTGGCTAGTCGGGTGTCTTTTGGCAAGACCAATCCCAAGGATCTGCTGCAGCTGGCAGCAACATTGAGCAATGTGCCTCAGATTAAGGCTATCTTGCAAGGGATTGGCAGTCCGCATCTAGCTCGTTTGATTGAGGGCTTGGATCCTATTCCAGAGTTGGCAGTCTTGATTAGCTCGGCCATTTCGCCGGATGCACCTCATATCATCACTGAGGGCAATATTATTCGGACTGGTTTTGATGAGACCTTGGATCAGTATCGGCTTGTGCTGAGGGAGGGGACCGGATGGATTGCAGAGCTGGAAGTTAAAGAACGTGCCAACAGTGGCATCAGCAATCTGAAGATTGATTACAACAAAAAAGATGGTTACTATTTCCACGTAACCAATTCCCAGCTGGCTCATGTGCCTAGTCATTTCTTCCGCAAGGCGACCCTGAAAAATTCTGAGCGTTTCGGAACGGAGGAGCTGGCACGAATTGAAGGTGAGATGTTGGAGGCGCGTGAAAAATCTGCCAACTTGGAATACGAGATTTTCATGCGGATTCGCGAGGAAGTTGGCAAATATATCCAGCGCTTGCAGGCCTTGGCACAAACGCTGGCAGCTGTGGATGTCCTGCAGAGCTTTGCTGCGGTAGCGGAGCAACTACATTTGGTGCGTCCTGTCTTTACTGCGGAGCGCCGTCTGAAGATTGAAAAAGGACGGCATGCTGTTGTGGAAAAGGTCATGGGAGCCCAAAGTTATATTCCAAATAGTATTCTGATGGACCAAGAAACGGACATCCAGCTGATTACCGGGCCTAATATGAGTGGGAAATCGACTTATATGCGCCAGCTGGCTATCATCGTCATCATGGCACAGATGGGATCTTATGTGCCTGCTCAGTCTGCCAGTCTGCCACTATTCGACGCGATTTTCACGCGCATCGGTGCAGCGGATGATTTGGTGTCTGGCCAGTCCACCTTTATGGTGGAGATGATGGAGGCCAATCGGGCCATTCGACAGGCCAGCGAGCGTTCGCTCATTCTCTTTGATGAGCTAGGCCGTGGGACGGCGACTTACGATGGGATGGCGCTGGCTCAGGCTATTATCGAGCACATTCATCACTATACTGGGGCCAAAACCCTCTTTGCCACCCACTATCATGAGCTGACAGCCTTAGAGGATAGTCTGGAGCATTTGGAAAATGTCCATGTGGCAACCTTGGAAAAGGACGGACAGGTGACTTTCCTGCATAAGATTGAGCCGGGTCCGGCTGACAAGTCCTACGGAATTCATGTGGCGAAGATTGCCGGACTTCCTGAGAAATTACTAGAGCGGGCGGATAACATTTTGAGTCATTTGGAGAGTCAGGACACTGGACTAGGCTCAGAGCTTCCTGCTGCATCCAGATCGAAGCAGTCGCAAGTGGCGGAGCAGATGTCTCTTTTTGCAGAAGGGCCGGAAAATCCAGTCCTGACTGAACTCCGAGACTTGGACATCTACAATATGACTCCCCTAGAAGTCATGGCGGCGGTAGCCGAGCTCAAGAAGAAGTTGTAAACACAAAGAACGAGGCTGGGACAAAAGTCCTAGCCTCTCAATTGTCTTTGGATTGTCGAGCAAGACGCAGTGGTTGAGTGGGCTCTACTAGGCTGATTTCATCAGCTTTTACAGCCCTACTCAACTGTGCGGAGGTGGAACGACGAAATCGAATTCTAACGAATTACCGATTTCTGTCCCACTCTCGCTCTTTGTGTTTCTCACGATTTGCTAGACAAACCACTGTTGATTTTTTGAATGTTGCGGTAGGTGCGGTAGTAGATGACGCCTGAAATGACCAGATAAATGAGGGTGAATTCCCCGACGGCAGTCAGTGTCAGGCTAAGTATTTTTTCTCTTGGGAAAAATCCAGCTAGATTAGCCAAAAGTGCAAAGCTCAGAATCATCACACCATAGTGGCTGACGATGGAGCGCAGGATGCTCCAGTCTCTTTGGAAGAAGCTCCCGCTCCATTTGAAAATAGCTCCCATGATAAACCATATAAGTATGCAGTAGAGCATGATGAGGGAAACATGGACATGCTGGCTCAAAAAAAAGTGGCCGATAGGAGAGCGAGGGTGCAGCGGTAGATAAGCTGGATTGTAAAAATAAGAAACAATCATGGAGAAGAAGAGACCGATGAAAATCCCTCCAATCCCTCCGAAAAAGAGTTTTTTAAGACGAGTTTTCATAATTGTAACCTTTCTTTGATAGATTTGAGATAACGGCGAGACGAGTATGTCTGGTCGCCGTTTTTCAGAAATATTTGGATCAGGCCATTTGGAGTCAGCTTGAGATGGCTGATTTGTCGACTGTTGATAATCTCCGATTGAGAAATCTGCAGAAAATAGTCCGGCAGGACCTGCAGCAACTGATAAAGAGCTTGTTGAGCTCGATAGCCGTCTTTTGCTGTTCGGACTCGGACCTGACGATTTTCTGTATAGATTCGGTGGATTTCCTTAGCATCCAGCAAATAGATTTCGTCCTCTTTCTTGACATGAATCTTGTCCTCTTTGCCTAGATGTTGAGCAAAGTGGACCAATTCCTGAATACTTTCTGTCATGATGCGAGCCTCAATGCTGACGGAGTCCTCGGTGACTTTAGAATCGATTCTTAGCTTAACTTTCATAACTTCCTCCTTTCCCCTTTATTAAACCGCAACTTGGCAGTGAAAACAAGACCTTTTGTCTATGTGGCAGCTATTTGTGTCTATATGGTTGGGCTTGCGAGCAGAATGGTCAAGACAAGGCTGCCCTCTGCTAGAAAGAGTCCAATGTGTTATAATAGATAGCAGAACAAATACGGAGAAAAAGATGTCAAAAATTATCGAACTTCCAGAAATTCTAGCCAATCAGATTGCGGCCGGTGAAGTCATTGAGCGGCCTAGCAGCGTGGTCAAGGAGCTAGTGGAGAATTCTATTGATGCGGGTGCAAGTCAGATTACCATCGAAATCGAAGAAGCTGGACTTAAGAGCATTCAGGTGACGGATAATGGTGAAGGCATAGATCACGAAGATGTCCCTTTGGCCCTTCGCCGCCATGCTACCAGTAAAATCAAGAAGCAGGCGGATCTCTTTCGGATTCGGACGCTGGGTTTCCGAGGCGAAGCCATTCCTTCCATTGCTTCTGTCTCACGTTTTACTATTGAGACAGCGACGGAAGCCGGCCAGCACGGAACTTTGCTGGTTGCTCAGGGTGGCGAGATTGAAGAGCATGTGCCTACCAGCAGTCCGGTGGGAACGAAAATCAAGATAGAAGATCTCTTCTTCAATACTCCGGCCCGGCTCAAGTATATGAAGAGCCAGCAGGCTGAGCTTTCCCATATTGTTGATGTGATTAATCGGCTCAGTCTGGCCCATCCGGAAGTAGCTTTCACCCTTATCAGTGACGGCCGCGAAATGACACGGACGGCCGGCAGTGGCAATCTTCGGCAGGCTATTGCGGGCATCTATGGTCTGGCAACAGCTAAGAAAATGGTGGAAATTTCCGCTTCAGATCTGGACTTTGAGGTGAGCGGCTATGTCAGCTTACCTGAGCTGACTCGTGCGAATCGAAATTATATTACGATTCTCATCAACGGCCGCTATATTAAGAATTTCCTGCTCAATCGTGCTATTTTGGACGGCTACGGCAGCAAGCTTATGGTAGGTCGCTTTCCACTCGCGGTCATCAATATTCAGATTGATCCCTATCTAGCTGATGTCAATGTTCATCCGACCAAGCAGGAGGTGCGCATTTCTAAAGAGCGCGAACTCATGGCCTTGATTTCACAAGCCATTGCGACTAGTCTCAAGGAGCAGGACCTTATCCCAGATGCTTTGGAAAATCTAGCCAAATCAACTGTTAAGCGTGCCAATAAGCCTGAACAGACCAGCCTTTCCCTTAAAGAAAATCGTCTCTACTACGATAAGGAGCAGAATGACTTCTTCCTCAAGCCACAGGTGGCCGAGCAGCAGTTATCCTTTGAAGAAACATCAGAACCTGTTCAGGCAAATACTGACAAAAAAGCAGAGCCACAACTAACTTCAGTCAAATTTGCAGAGAGAAGGCCAGTTAGCTATGACCAGCTAGACCATCCAGAGCTAGACCATCCAGAGCTAGACCAGGCCAGTCTGGAGCGGGCTGTGGACAAGTTGGAACAGGAAGAGAAATCAAGCTTCCCAGAGTTAGAATATTTCGGCCAGATGCATGGCACTTATCTCTTTGCTCAGGGCAAGGGCGGTCTTTACATTATTGACCAGCATGCTGCCCAAGAGCGGGTCAAGTATGAGTATTATCGGGAGAAGATTGGAGATGTGGACAATAGCCAGCAGCAGCTCTTGGTGCCCTATATCTTTGAATTTCCAGCGGACGATATGCTGCGAATCAAGCAGCGGATGGAGCTGCTAGAAGATGCTGGCATCTTTTTAGAAGAGTACGGAGCCAACCAGTTTATCCTCCGTGAGCATCCTATTTGGTTCAAGGAAGAGGAGATTGAGGCCGGCATCTATGAGATGTGTGATATGCTTCTCCTGACCAAGGAAGTTTCCATCAAGAAATATCGAGCAGAGCTAGCCATTATGATGAGCTGCAAACGCTCCATCAAGGCCAATCACAGTCTGGATGACTACTCTGCGCGTGACTTGCTCTTTCAGCTGTCCCAGTGTGATAATCCTTACAACTGCCCACACGGCCGACCGGTCTTGGTCAACTTTACCAAGTCAGATATGGAAAAAATGTTCCGCCGCATTCAGGAAAATCATACTAGCCTACGGGAGTTGGGGAAATACTAAACTTTATAGAAGATAAAACAGCCCTAGTTATGGAACTAGAGCTGTTTTTGATATTTGAGCTGAACTTGTGTCCCAGCAAGTAAATCAGCTGGATGGCGTTTGTCCTTGCGAAGCAGTCCCATCAGCAGAAAGGTCAAGAAGAGAATACCTGCTGAAGTTGACAAGAAAATTGACAGGGTATCTGCTTGATAAGCACTACGGATAGCTCCCATATGCCCCAGCTGCCAAGGGAAAAACTTGATAGCAGAGCGCAAAAGGCTGTAGGAAAGGCTCTTATGTTTGTAAACCAACTGTAAACCTGCCCAATGCTTGCCAAAACTTCCTTTTCTATAGTCTAACCAAGCAAAGATGATAGTTAGAGGCAGGACGGAGCTAGAAAAAAGCCAGAAGCTGGCTCTGGGATTCAGTGAATGCAGGAATGTTTCCTAGAACCAGATTGTAAAAGCCCATAGCCAGTAAAAAAAGAGCAATGAGGTAGCCCGAGATAAAGAGCCAAACTCCAAGCAGCTCTTTCAGACGAGTTTTGACAGGTATGGGATTGTCAGTTTTTAGTTTCATCTTTAGCATCTTCTTTTTTAGAATCATCAAATCCGATAACCTTGTCCAGATACTTTTCCTTCATCTTTAGCGCCTTGTTAATAGCCATTGCGGATGCGACTAAGAGGAAGAAGGCCAACCAGACCAGGCCAGTGAATTTTGCTGAAAAGCTAGAACCTGCGGAAAAGAGATAAATAGCCAAGGCTAATACAAAAATATACAAAACATGCCAGAAGCCATAAGATTTTACTTGCTTATAGTAACGGTCTTTTTCGTCTTCTGAGAGGATGGGTTTTATTTCCGGCCTGTCACTTTCTTCTAAAAGCAGATAATCTGTCGTCACCTGGAAAATCTTGCTCAGTTCTACAATTTTTTCCAGCTCTGGCAATGCTTGACCGGACTCCCACTTGGAAATGCTTTGACGAGAAACATTGATTTGTTCAGCTAGCTTTTCTTGTGACCAGCCTTTTGCTTTTCTTAGTTCAAATAATTTATCAGCGAGTTTCATAATCGCAGCCTCCTTTTCTTTGCTAACTCTATCCTAACAGCTTTTCCTTATCTTGAGAATACAGCTTCCTGTACATTTTGTCAACCAATGGTTGCACTACTGTTTGCAGTTTCCAGACAGAAAATATGATATACTAGATAGGCAAAATGATACAAAAAGAAGGAAGATTATGTACGAATATTTTAAAGGAATCATCAGTAAAATTACAGCCAAATACATTGTATTGGAAGTCAACTCGATCGGCTATATTCTTCATGTGGCCAATCCTTATGCATACTCAAGTCTAGTTAATCAAGAAACGCAAATTTATGTGCATCAGGTTGTCCGTGAGGATGCGCAGCTGCTTTATGGCTTTCGCTCAGAAGATGAGAAGCAACTCTTTCTCAGCTTGATTTCAGTCTCAGGTATTGGGCCAGTGTCTGCCTTGGCTATCATTGCCGCAGACGATAATGCTGGCTTAGTGCAAGCCATTGAGCAGAAAAACATTACCTACCTAACCAAGTTTCCTAAGATTGGCAAGAAGACAGCTCAGCAGATGGTGCTGGACTTAGAAGGCAAAGTAGTGGCGGCAGGCGGCCCAGCAGAAAGTAAGGCGCCCGTCCAGATTGTGGATAATCAAGCGCTGGAAGAAGCCATGGAAGCCATGCTGGCTCTGGGTTACAAAGCTGCGGAACTTAAGAAAATCAAGAAATTCTTTGAAGGAACAACGGATACAGCAGAAAACTATATCAAGTCAGCTCTTAAGATGTTAGTGAAATAGGAGGAAGATATGACCAAACGTTGCGGCTGGGTAAAAATGAATAACCCCTTGTATGTGGCCTATCATGATGAGGAGTGGGGCAAGCCCCTCCATGATGATCAGAAATTATTTGAACTGCTCTGCATGGAGACCTATCAGGCTGGACTTTCTTGGGAGACTATTCTCAATAAACGTCAAGCTTTTCGAGAAGCTTTTCATTTCTATGACGCCCAGAAAATTGCCCAGATGACGGATGCAGACTTGGCTGCTCTTTTGGATAATCCTAATATCGTCCGCAATAAGATGAAAATCTATGCGACCAGGGCCAATGCCCAAGCTTTTTTGGCTGTTCAAAAGCAGTTTAGCTCTTTTAATGACTTTGTCTGGTCCTTTGTAGACTTCAAAACGATTGACAATCAAATTACGAACTACAAGGAAGCCCCAACAAAAACAGAGCTGTCAGAAACTATGTCCAAGGCGCTGAAAAAGCAAGGCTTCAAATTTGTTGGTCCTGTTTGTGTCTATTCATTCCTAGAAGCAGCTGGTCTTATCAATGACCATGAAAATAATTGTGATTGGAAGTAGAACAATGAAAACAAGA
>ERZ773070.2526-NODE-2526-length-10297-cov-48.851982_pt1 | contig 10297 bp, 12 predicted proteins | sample MGYA00580618_ERZ773070 | MGnify/ENA primary metagenome ERZ773070 (study PRJEB29015, sample SAMEA2738023) | human oral metagenome | biome: human oral; feature: human-associated habitat; material: dental | place: China | collected 2019 ...
TGCTGCGGCCCCGTTGGCTCGAACGCTGCTCGAGTCGACGGGGCCGCAGCACGGCGTCGGGGAAGGTCAGGACTTCTTGAAGTCGAACTCGGGGTGGCTGTCGGACCACTCGGTGACGGCGTCGTCCTCCTTGCCCTCGCCGTAGTTGCTGACGAGGCTCTCGAGCTCGCCGTACTGGCTCTCCTCCAGCTTGAGAGAGCCGAGCCAGCTCGCCACCTCGGGGAAGTCGTCCGTGAATCCCTTGCGCCCCAGGAAGTGGAGTCCCTCACCGCTGCCGAGCGCGCCCTCCGGGTCCTCCAGGTCGCGCACGTCGTACTTGTTGTAGGCCCAGAAGGGGTGCCAGAGAGTCACGACGATCTCCTTCTGCGCATCGATCGCCTTCTCGAGCTCGGTGACCATGGCCTGGGTCGAGGAGGTCTTGACCTCCCACGTGCCATCATCGAGCCCGTAGGCGGGCTGGACCTTCTCCTTGGAGATCTGGGTGATACCGGCACCGTCCTCGATCCCGATGATCTTGTGATCGAGCTCATCGGCGTGCCCCGGGATATCGGCGATCGAGTTCATCGCGGAGTAGGAGGGAACGGCCCAGGTCAGCTTCGCCGACCCGTAGTAGGACCCCAGGTCCTCGATGGACTCGCCGTACTGGTCCATGTACTGCTTGTGAGTGACCTCGGGCCACGCGGAGGCGTAGAGGTCGATATCGCCCTTGCTCAGGCCGGTGTACAGGACGCTGGGCTCGCTGAGGTCCTTGAGCTCGGTCGTGTACCCGTTCTTCTCGACCTGGATCTTAGTGAGGTGAGTCATGCACACGCCGTCGGTCCAGGAGGAGATGAAGCCGAGAGTGAGCTTCTTGCCCTTCGAGCGCGAGCCACTGCAAGCGGCGAGGGCGCTCCCCACTGCGAGGGAGGCGAGGGCCGCGTTGAATGTCCGTCGAGAGGTCTGCATGGTGTTCCTTTCGTGTGTACCGGTGACTAGTGCTCGCGAGTCCGCCCCGCGCTGACGACCCTGAGGATGGCGGAGAAATGGCACCATTCAGGATCGCCGCCCGATCCCGCTCATGAGGGAGAGCAGGGACCCCTTCTCCCTCGGTGCGCCGAGCGCCGACGTGACGCGATCGAGGAAGATCGCCAGGAAGACGATCGACAGGCCGGCCTCCGTGCCCTTGGCGATATTGATCTTCGCGAGTGCCGAGACGACCTCTTGGCCCAGCCCATCGGCGCCGACCATTCCCGCGATGACGGCCATGGACAGGGCGAGCATGATGACCTGGTTGACCCCGGCCATGATCGTGGGGATGGCCAGGGGGAGCTGAATGCCTGTGAGGATCTCCCAGTCGGTCGCGCCGAAGGCTCGGCCCGCCTCGACGGTCTCCTTGTCGACCTGCTTGATCCCCAGCTCGGTCATCCTCACCCCGGGGGGCATGGCGAAGATAAGCGTGGCGAACAAGCCGGGAACGGCGCCGATCGAGAAGAACAGCACTGCCGGGATGAGGTAGACGAAGGCCGGCATGGTCTGCATGAGGTCGAGGACAGGACGGACGACTGCGCTGACGTATCTGTTCCGGGCCGCCCAGATCCCCAGGGGGATGGCGATGATGAGGGCGGTCGCGGTGGCCACGATGACGAGGGCCAGCGTCTCCATCGCGTTCTCCCACTGATTCATCGAGATGATGAGGAGGAAGGTGATGGCGGTGCCCACGGCCAGCTTCCACGACTTCACCACCCAGGCGATGAGCGCGAAGATCACCACCATGACCAACGGCGAGGCCACCAGGAGGACGTCCGTGAGGCTGTCGTTGATCTGGTTCCCGGCGTGGGCGATGGCGTCGAGGAATCCGTTGAGGTTGTTCTGGATCCACCTGATGATGAGCTCGGCCCACGAGCCGACGGGAATCCTGGGGATGGGGGTCTCTGCGAGGAGCATCAGTCGTTCTCTCCTTCGGTCTCGGCGGTCCGCTCGGTCTCATCGGCCTCGTCGGCGTCGGCGGGCTCCTCGGCCCCCTCGTCCTGGCTGTGCTCACTGATCGCGGCAAGCAGGGTGACGCGCGGGATGATGCCGGAGATCCGGCCACCGTCGTCGACGACGACGATGGGGGCGGCGTGCTGCACCGCGTAGTCGAACAGCTCGTTGACAGGAGTGTCCTCCCGCACGACGGGCATCTCGTGGACGGTGGATAGCGGGAGGGTGTCGGAGCCCTCGGTCACCGCGCGGGCGACGTCGTCCTCCCAGACGAATCCGAAGGGAGTGCGGTCGCGGTTCTGCACGAGGAGCCAGGCCGGCTGGTGCTCCCGCAGGAGCGTGTGAGCCGCGCGAGGGCTGCGATCCGAGCCGAGTATCGCGTAAGGCGGCTCGGCGATCGACCCGGCGGTCAGCACACGAGTGCGGTCGACGTCCGCGACGAAGCGCGCGACGTAGTCCGAGGCGGGGACGCGAAGGATCTCCTCGGCGGTGCCGACCTGCTCGATCCGCCCGTCCCTCATCATCGCGATCCGATCCCCCAGGCGCATCGCCTCATTGAGATCGTGAGTGATGAACAGGATCGTCTTTCCAAGCTCGCCCTGCAGGTCGATGAGCTGGTCCTGCATCTCACGGCGGATGAGCGGGTCGAGTGCGGAGAAGGCCTCGTCCATGAGCAGGACGTCGGTCTCGGCTGCCAGGGCCCGAGCCAGTCCGACACGCTGACGCATTCCGCCGGAGAGCTCACCCGGTTTGTAGTCCGCCCAGCCCTCGAGCCCGACCATCGCGAGGGCCCTCTCGGCCCTGCTCCGGCGATCGGAACGATTGATGCCCTGGATCTGCAGACCGTAGGCGGCGTTCTCCCCCACCGTCCGGTGAGGAAGGAGGGCGAAGTTCTGGAAGACCATGGATACCCGCCGGCGGCGGACCTCGCGCAGTTTCTGCTTGGAGATGCTGGCCAGGTTCTCGTCGTAGAGGGTCATGTCACCCGAGGTGATCGGGAGGAGGCCGTTCACCATTCGGATCAGCGTGGACTTGCCGGACCCCGACAGGCCCATGACGACGAAGATCTCTCCCTCGTTGACATCGAAGGAGGTATTGATGACGGCGGCCGTCGTACCTTCTTTCCTGAGATCATCACGCGACTCGCCGGCCTGGAGTCTCCTCACGGCGGCGGCCGGACGCCGACCAAAAATTTTATAGATGTTATCGGCCTCTATTACTTTCACAGCGCTCCTCGAGATCCGATCTCCGGAACTCGGGCCATGAGGAAGCCGGAGGCAAGGATGTCAGGAGTCACTTCCGGGCGTCCTCTGGATGACCAGGGCCGGGATCGGATGGCTTCGCTACGTACATGGAATGGATTCGGGACTGCCAGGACGGCGGAGGCGCTCGTCAACGCGTCGAACCCGCCACCACTCGGGATGACTTCGAGATGAATCGGACGAGCCCGGCACGACCACGAGACCCGCATCAGAATGCTGCGGGATGAGCGACCGGTCAAGCGTTGGACATCGTGCGGCCCGTCGAATCATCGCCCGCACGGCCTTGACACCGGATTTGAAGTGATTGAGGCCACGTCAGCGATCCGCCGGGGCACGCCACAACGGGAGAGGGCCCGCCCACCCGACCCGAGATAACGAGCAATCGTTGCTATGACGCGGAATGACGAGCAGTCGACGCCATCACCCCGCCCCGATCGCACGCGCCGCCCCATAACGAACCCGCACAGCATCCGCAACCGCGGACCCAGAAGGGGCGTCCGTGTAGGAATTATCACACTTTCATGGCTTCTCATATGCCGGCACCGGACGGCCATTCGGACATGGATGGCGCGCATGAGGCCGCGGACCGGCCTGCACCCCAGGGCTCCGGCCTCGCCCGGGCCTGCACGGCGCAATCGCATGGTCATGGAGCTGCCCTCTCCGACCACGACGGTGGGCCGGCTGACCCTCGAATCCCCTTCTCGCCCTCTAAAACGCGTCACGTCCCCTGCAGGAGCAGTTCTCCCCGCGCCCCGAGATCACCTCATCATACGTCTCGACAAACGTGTTATCATGCAGAAGATCTGTCCGATCACTATTCTGCACAACTCACAACCTATATCGGCACCATGCACGTGACATCCCTGAGAAGAACGTCCAGATTCCGATCCGAATCACCTCCGAGCAATATTGCGCTATTACTCCGGAGGACGCTTTCACGTGGAAGGCGAGAATCGATGCAGAGGTCGCGACGTCGGACGGGGACGACCATGTCCGAAGAAGTCGTTTCCCCCTACGAGTCCTGATCGTCGACGACGACCCGCGCATCCGCGGCGACTTCGCGAATCAACTCGACGCCCAGCCCTCGATAGCAGTGAGCGCCACTGCGTCGCGGAGCGACCAGGCCCTCGATCTGCTATCAACAGATGAAAGACGCACTGATGCCGCCCTCATCGATAGCACCGCGACCGTGCGGATCATACATCAGGAGCGCCCGAGAATCCCCGTCATCATGTTCACCACTCTTCGTGACGACGATACGCTGGACAAAGCCCTTGACGAGGAGGTGAGCGGTTTCATCACAAAGGACGAAACCGCCGAGGACGTCGCCGCGGCGATCATACGCGCGGTGCACGGGGAACCGGTTCTGTCCGCTCGCCCCACGGAGATCCTCGTCAATGCCTACCAGTCGGAGAGACGCAGGCAACGGACGGCTCAACACATGAGACACTTGGTCGAACAACTGCCACCCAGACTTCAAGGCGTGCATGCCCGCCTCCTGAAGGGCCTCACCAATCATCAGATCGCCGAAGAACTCGACATCTCGGAGAACACCGTTCGAATTTATGTCTCCGATGTCCTGCATCACCTGGGCCACTCCTCACGAACCGAGCTCCTGGCCGCTGCGCTGATCTGACCGGCTGACGATTTCAGGACGTTCTCCATCGTACGCTTCTCTGCGGGAGCGGATTCATCTGGTTGTCGTAACAACTTGGTGGGGGAGGCGAGCCCGTGCGGTGCGCGAGGAGTCGAGTGCGGGTACGGGTGACATCTCCAAGGATGGAGGGTCGGCGATGGCGTACGGATCTGGCGCTGCGGGCGCAGGACCACGGCGTGCGCGCCATGGCGCATCGACTGCGATCCGCGCGCCGTGCGGCGAGGCCGCGCCGAGCGCGTGCCGATTGCGCCCGCCCGTGCACCGACCGAGCTCCGCGAAGGCCCCGGGTCAAGCCCAGGGCCGTGTCACCGCCGACGTCGGCCTCGGCCAGCGACCGGCGAGGCCGACGGACCAGTCGAACTTATGACTTCCCCCTCCTCAGATGACGACCAGCAGCACGACCCAGATCAGAATAAGAAGAATGGCCATCGCACCGGCCACGACGAGCATTCTGCGGGAGCGCCTTCGCCGAATATCATCGGTCGCCCTCCCCTCATCATCACGGTCGCGGTTGATCATCGAGAGGAGCACCTCGGACTCCAGCATGAAGAGGACGAACGCACCCGCCCACGCTGTCCACGGAATACCGGGATGGAACGGCACAGTAACTCCGATCATGACGAGCGATATCAGGAGACAGTAAATGTGCCGCTTATAGTTCATCGCTGATTGCAATCCTACGCCTCAGATCTACCTAGCAGGAAACGGCGGTAACAAGCGCACCACCAGCAGCCTCGCAGGCGGCTCCCGTAATGGCCCCAGCAATCGGAGTGGCGACTCCGCCCACCCCAGCGGTCGCAGGAAGGCACACTAGAGTACCCCATGCAATGTTGAAGAACCACCCCCACCACTTGGGCATGCAGCCGTCCGCAAAGGCCTCGGTCCCTAACTCCGGCGCGACATCCGGACGAAGCAAATGCGTGGCTTCATCGTAGGTGAATGGCACATCCTCGCCCTGATCGGAAGACACGCCGATGGTCGCCACGACACCCCCGGCACTATCAAGCCATGTCACCGTGCCACCCTCAATGCGAATCTGATCGTCCGGTTGAGTGTTCAACTTCAACCCCTCTCCTTCAATGGGGACGGCCGACCGCTGCGCACCATTATTCGGATCAACGGCGACCTGCTGCTCCAACTCCGCTTCGGAGGCTCCCTCCTCCGACGAGGAACTCGCCAGAGCAGGTCCTCCGACCGATAGGGCGAGGGCGCACACGGCAGCGACCGAGACGCATCCGGCAAGGACATTTATCATATTCTCCTGTCATCAATGCAAATAGACCGGGAGCGGGTCCGCCGCCCGGCCGTGATTCACACTACGCAAACTATTGCCTTCCTCACAGTTGATCTTCGTCAGGGGTCCGGCTCTCATACGAATCGGAGAGGCCGCAACAGCCATGAGCGGCCGCGCCCCTACCCTGGCTCCATGAGCGAGCCCGACACCTCCGCGTCTCCCGTCCATCCATTGCCGCATCGAGTCTCCGAGCTCTTCGACCCCGCCCGCTGGCGCGAGGTCGAGGGCTTCGCCCACGTCACGGGCGCGCCGGCGGGCCTGACCGACGTCACCTACCACCGCGGCTGCGCGCGCGACGCCGACGGCGCCTGGCTGCGCGATCTGCCGGTGGTGCGCGTGGCCTTCGACCGTCCCGAGGTGCGCAACGCCTTCCGCCCCCGCACCGTCGACGAGCTCTACCGGGTCCTGGACCACGCCCGCATGAGCGGCGACGTCGGCGCCGTCGTCCTCACCGGCAACGGCCCCTCCCCGCGCGACGGAGGGTGGGCCTTCTCCTCCGGAGGCGACCAGCGCATCCGCGGCCGGGACGGCTACCGCTACGAGCGCGAGGACGCCGTCGAGCCCGCCGGCGCCTCCCCCGCCTGCTCGCCTCCTGTTGCTGTGGCGCACACGGAGACGGTTGGCTGCGCATCAAGCTCTTTGGCGAAAACGGTGAGGACGAGCGGATCGTCATCGACCATCATGACTCTTACGGGAACGATGGGACCATCAGTCATGCGTGCATCTTTCCTGATGTCTCGGGGACGGCGGCCTCGTCATCAGATAGTGCCGCGCGGGCGCTCTCAGTCGGGGTCGTGCACACGCATTCTCGGATAGGAGAACCCATCAGAGTGACGACTCGCTGTCGGTGCGGGCGGCGGTGTGAGGAGCGGATCATCGGATCTCATCCCCCTGCCTCTGCTCCTTGTCCTGCTTCTTGTCCTGCTTCTTGTCCTGCTTCTTGTCCTGCTTCTTGTCCTGCTTCTTGTCCTGCTTCTTGGAAGTGGAGTATACTTGCGCAGCCTTATCCGAGTGAAGCAGTGACGCTTCCCGTATCATGATATGGACCATGCATGCCCTGTCACGACATCGCTCTCGGTGCGAGCGCCTCGCCACGCGCTGATTAGCAAACCTGATGCAACAATGGTCGCTTCCGTGGTCCTCGGTTGGAGGGCGCGAGCGCTCGTGTAACAGGCTTTTTTCAGGATCACCTTCGCTGCCCGGTCTCGTGGCGCCGCCGACCTCCACGAGCGAGCCTCACGGGCGGACGGTGTTCGCACCCTGACGAAGATCAACTGTGCACGGAGGAAGCCGTTGCATAGAATTGAACTGCATTAACGGTTCGACGTGACTATTGATGGAGGATTCCAATGAAGAGACTCATGATGGCGATCGCTTCTGTCCTTGTGTCTGCCCTCGCTTTCTACGGCTTCACCGCGCCGGCAAGCGCTCAGGAACTGGGAAGTGCTCCGCCTTCGTCGACTCAGGAGAGCGGGCAGAGTGGGCGGGAGGATCCCGATCTTGCTGGGAAGGTGTCGGCGGCGCGGTCCTCGGTCTCTCCGGGGGAGAGTGTTTTTGTCGACACGGTCAATGGATATGATCTGTATCTGAAGGAAGACGCGGAGGGTGGTTTTAGGATTGTAGCGGCCGATGCTGGTGCCGAGGGTGATGCCGCTGCTGCGGGTGGAGCGTGCACGTCCCTGGTGGCCGCCGGCGTGTATGCTTTGGGCGCCGGTGCTCTCGCTGCGGCCGCAGCATCTGGGGGCCTCGAGATCGCTGGAGTATTTCTTGCGCCGGAGATGCTCTACATGTTGTCTGGCGTGGCCATTTCCTGGTCGGCTGTGCAGGGTATCGTGGCAGCCTATGTTTGTTGAGAGGCGGCGGATCTGTCGTTCAGTATTGTAGTTAATGTGTTTGTCGAATTTGCCGACAGAAGGTGAGGCGGAATGGCTGCGTCGAAGATCTTGCTGCTGCTTGCCGTGGGGCTGCTGATAGGTGGGGCTGTTGCGTCTTTTGGGGCGTTCAAGGAATTTCGACGGACCTCCTCGCAGGGGCAAGGTGGTGGAAGAACGGAGTGGGCGCTCCCCGTAGTGCTTCTCGATTTTGTCGCTGCGGTGCTGATCATCATTTCTCAGTTGTCGGATGGCAGAGGCGGCGCGGGGTTCTTATGGTATGTCATGATGGCGTGCTCCGTGTTGATGGCGCTGGCGGTGGCGTCGACTATTGCGGTGATGTGGTTCTCGAAGTCGGAGTCCAAGAAGAGAAGGGTGGCGCGGTGGGTGCTGCTGCTGGTTCTGTCGGGAGGAGCCATAGTTATTGTCATTAGCCAGGTTCTTGGGGGATGAGGACCTCATCTTCCGCATGCGCACGCATATGATGCTGAGGGGCGGAGGTCGAGGTGCAGCGGACTGCATGAAGAAACCTCAGCGCCTGGTGGATGGCGGGGCGCCGCTTGTGGGGCGGTTATCCGCTGCTTGACCGGCTCGCGGTGTCCGGGCGGGACGGAACGCGAACGTACCTTCCCAGCACCAACGTACCTTTCTCCCATCCTACTGAGCTTTACTCCCAGTAGGATGGGAGAAAGGTACGTTCACGTTGGAAGAGTACGTTCACGTCGTTGACCGCAGTCGACGCCCGGGGCGAGTCGGGGAGTCGGATGAGGGCGGGAGAGGCGGTGGTGGCCGAGGCGTGCCGCGGCCGGGTATCCTGAGTTATGCCCAGTCCCGGCCCGAACGCGCCGTCCGCCTCGCCGCTCCACGCGCGCGGCGAGCTCGACCTGCGCGCCCTGAGGGCCCAGGACACCTCCGGGCTCCTCGACGGCATCGACCGCGCCGTCGTGTGGGACATCAGGATGACGACCCGCTTCCGCGGCATCGCGCGCCGTGACGGCGTCCTGCTGCACGGCCGGGCCGGCTGGGGAGAGGTCGCCCCCTTCTGGAACTACGGCCTGGACGACTCCGCCCCCTGGCTCGCCTCCGGGCTCGAGTGGGCCCTGGTGGGCGCGAAGGGCCTGCCCCAGACCAGGCACTCGGTCCCCGTCAACGTCACCGTCCCCGAGATGGCCCCGGCGGCGGCCCGCACCCTGGTGAGACGGTCCCGGGCCGACACCGCCAAGGTGAAGGTCGCGGGGGCGCGCACGTCCGCATCCTCCGGCCTGGACGCCGATCTTCATCGTCTTGCGGCCGTCCGCGAGGCCCTCGGCCCCCAGGGCCGGATCCGCGTCGACGCCAACGGGGCCTGGGACCCGGCGACCGCGGCCCGCCTCCTGCCGCTGCTGGACAAGGCCGCCGGGGGCCTGGAGTACGTCGAGCAGCCCTGCCCCGACCTGGCGGACCTCGTCGCCCTGCGCCGCCTGGTCGACATCCCCATCGCCGCCGACGAGTCCGTCCGCCTGTCCTCCGACCCCCTGGCCGTGGCCCGCAGCGGCGCCGTCGACGTCGCCGTCCTCAAGGCCGCTCCGCTGGGCGGCGTGCGCCGCGCCTTCGCCCTGGCCCAGCGCCTCGGCCTGCCCGTCGTCGTCTCCTCCGCGCTCGACACCTCGGTGGGGATCAGCGCCGGGGTGGCGCTGGCCGCCGCGCTGCCCGAGCTCGCCGGCGCCTGCGGGCTGGGCACCGTCCGGCTGCTGGACCGCGACGTCGCCGCGCCCTCCTTCGTGCCCGCGTCCGGCGGACTGCCCGTCAGGTCCGTCCACGTCTCGCGCAGGCTGCTGGCGAGCGTCAGCGCCGACGACGACCTGACCTCCCGCTGGCAGGTGCGGCTCGGCCACATCCTGGTCGCCCTGCGCACCCGGCGCGAGCGCGAGCGGCGCGACCCCGCCTGCGCGATCGCGGGGCTGCCCCTGTGAACGGAGCCTCCGGGGGCGGAGACCCTGTGAGCGGGCCTGCCCAGGGGCCGGCGGGCGCCGAGGCCGGCCCCGGTGCCCCCGCGCCGCAGCCGGCCGCCACCACCGCGCAGGCGGTCCTGTCGGCACTGGTCGGTGCCGGCGTGCACCACGTCGTCCTCGCCCCCGGCTCCCGCAGCGCCCCCTTCGTGCCCGTCCTGGCCGACGCCGAGGACGCCGGCCTCATCGCCGTGCGCGTCGTCCTGGACGAGCGCAGCGCCGGATTCATCGCCCTGGGACTGGCCCGCGCCGAGCTGCGGCGGGGG
>ERZ773070.2527-NODE-2527-length-10297-cov-5.796329_pt1 | contig 10297 bp, 9 predicted proteins | sample MGYA00580618_ERZ773070 | MGnify/ENA primary metagenome ERZ773070 (study PRJEB29015, sample SAMEA2738023) | human oral metagenome | biome: human oral; feature: human-associated habitat; material: dental | place: China | collected 2019 ...
CCCTCCAGGAGGGGCGCACCTACGTCATCCCCGACGACGTCCGCCTGCTGCGCCATGGCGTGCTGCGCCACCGGCTGGTGCTGACCTACGACGCGCTGGCCGACGGCGTCGCCCCCGAGGCGATCATTGACGCCATCTTCGCCGCCGTTCCCACGCCCTGAGCCCGGTGGGACCTGCTGAGCGATGAGTATGAAGGCAGCCGACGCCCCCGGATCGCCCCGGACACCGGGGGCGGGTGCGGCACCCGACTCAGGACCTGTCGCGGGGGCGGCCGTGCCCAGCCCCGGCAGCGGGCGGCGCGGCGCACGGATCGAGCGTCTGCGTGCCGCCCTGTCCCTGCCGACCCTGCGTCGGGCCACGGGACTGCTCGACGGACGCCACAGGTCGGTCTTCGTCGGACGAGGCCAGGACTTCGATGACATGTCCTTCTACCGGCCCGGGGACGACATCTCCGACATCGACTGGAAGTCCTCGGCCCGTCTGGGCCAGCCGGTCATCAAGCGCTACCAGCGCGAGTCCATGATGCCCATGGTCCTGGCCGTTGACACCGGTCGGACCATGGCGGCGATGACCCCCTCCGGGGAGGACAAACGCGACCTGGCTCTGGGGGTCGCCGAGGTCTTCGCCTACCTGGCCCGCCTGCGCGGCGACTCGGTGGCACTCGTGGCCGGGGATGCCGGTCGGACGATCTCGCGCCCGGCGCGTTCAGGGGCCAAGCACATCGAGACCCTGCTGACTCTGCTGGCCCGCACCTTCAAGGAGCTCGATGTCCCCGTCGCCGGAGCGCCCGACGGCGTCTTCGAGCTGGCGCCCGGAGCGCCGGCCTCCAGCCTGCCTCGGCTCATGGAGCGGGTGAGCACCTGGCACCGTCGTCGCAGCCTGGTCGTCCTCATCACCGACACCGCTCACCCGGGTCCGGACTCCGCGACCTGGCTGCGGCGCCTGTCGATCCAGCACGAGGTGATCGTGGTCCAGATAGAGGACGACGACCCGCTGCGTCCCCAGGGCGGTCGTGGGCAGGACATCGACCTCCCGGTGGAGATCCCCGCCTTTCTGCGCTCCGACCAGCGCCTCGTGGCTCAGGCCGCCGGGGTGCGCGAGCAGTGGCGCGCCACCGTCGCCCAGGTCCTTGACGCCCGTCACCTGGAGTACGGCGTCGTCTCCGCCGAGGAGACCCTCATCGACTCCATCGCCGAGCTCCTCCAGCGCGAGCGCGCCGCAGTGGCCCGAGGGAGGCGGTGAACGATGCAGGTATGGCCCCCGGTTCTCATGCCGGTGTGGATGATCATCGTGATGATCATCGGCATTCTCTTGGTGAGTGCCTGGTTGCTGCGCACCTTCCTGGTGACCCGCAGGAACGCCGCGCGTGAGGTCGGGGACATCCCGATGGCTCCGAGTGAGCGCCGCCAGTGGGGGGAGCGCCTGTGGGCGATCTCCCAGCGCTGGGACGGCGGTGAACTGGATCTGCGAGAGCTGCACCTGGAGCTGTCGGCGCTGTTGCGCGGCTTCGCCGAGGCCCGCAGCGGTGAGGAGATCACCACGGCCACGGTCTCGGAGATCCTCGACATGGCCGCCACCACCGGCCCACGCTCGGTGGAGGAACGTCGACGCAGCGTGCGCGAGGCGGGTCGCCCCCTGGATGCCAACCCGTTGGGGCACGTCGGCGAGCTGCTCGCCATGTGGGAGCAGCCCTCCTTCGACCGAGAGCCGGAGGCCGCCGCGCAGGAGGCCCTGACCCACGCGCGGGAGGTGGTCATCCAATGGTGATGCCCTGGCTGTTCTGGATCCTCGTTGCCATTGCTGTGGCGGCGACCCTCGCCGTCCTCGTCGCCGAGCGGCGGTTCAACGGGACGCCAACCGGTACGCCTCGTAGACGTCTGCACCTGCCCTGGAATCGCCGGACAATGCCGCAGGACGTCGAGGTACCGCGGCGACTGGCCAACTCGGCGAGCCTGTTTCGGCTTCCGGCGGTGCGCTCCCGCATCCGGGCCCAGCGCTGGCTGCACGCGCTCCTGGCGGTCCTGCTGGTGGTGTGTCTGCTCAGCGCCTCCGGCATCGCCGGACGCCCCGTGCGCGTCACTGAGCGTTCTGATGCCCTGGCCAACCGTGACATCGTCCTGTGCTTGGACGTGTCGACCTCGATGGTGAGGATCGATGCCTCCGTCCTGGCAACCTTCTCAGACGTCCTGGAGGACTTCGACGGCGAGCGCGTGGGGCTGGTGGCCTGGAACTCCGCCGCCCAGACCATTGTCCCGCTCACGGCCGACTACGAGCTGCTGCGTCAGCAGATGGACAAGCTGAGCGAGGTGCTGGACATCGACCCGCAGAACCCGACCTACAAGCAGGCGCTCAGGTACGACGAGGCCTTCAGCGGGACCCAGAACAGGAGCATCAACGCCTCCTCCTTGGCCGGGGACGGGCTGGCCTCCTGCGCGCAGGCCTTCGACAACCAGGGCCTGGAGCGCTCCCGCTCCATCATCTTCGCCACCGACAACCAGGTCATCGACCCCGACAAGGAGCAGATCTACTCCCTGCCGGACGCGGTCGGTCTCCTGTCCGAGCGCAAGATCCGTTTGTTCTCCGTCTACGGTGCCGATGACGATCAGTCCTACCAGTACCAGCTCGACCAGAGCCCCGAGGCGTCCCGCGAGGAGCTCAGGAGCGTCACCGAGGATCAGGGCGAGGGCCGCTTCTACGACGTCGAGGACTCCGGCACCGGAGGGCACATCGTCAAAGAGCTGGAGAAGACGGAGGTCAGCGCGCTCGGGGGTCGCACGCAGACCCGGCGCACGGACATCCCCCAGAACCTGATCATGACTCTCTCGCTCGTGATCCTGGCCTACCTGGGGCTGACCACCTGGAGGCGAGCATGAGACCGGTTCCTGTCATCGGGGGCTTTGCCTTCGTCCCGGTCACCCGGTGGGTGCTCATCCTCCTCGCGGCCGCTGCCATGGTAGCCCTGCTGGTGGTGTCCCGACGTCGTCTTCGCCGTGACGCCGCCGAGCCGGCCGCCTGGAGGGCGTGGTGGCGGCGGCTGGCCATCGTGGTCGTCATCGTGGTGGCGATGGCGGGGCCGGCGATCCGCGGTAGCGCGGCCGTGAGCGTCTCCAACGTGGAGATCTACATGGTGGTGGACCGTACCGGTTCGATGGCGGCAGAGGACTACCAGGGGAAGGGACCCGACGGGACCGACCCGGCCGCTTCCACCCGCCTGGACGGGGTGCGCTCGGACATGCGCGCCATCCGGGACGCCTTCCCCGCAGCCCGCTTCTCCATCATCTCGCTGGACTCCGCCGCCGCGCGCGAGCTTCCGCTGACCAACGACATCAATGCCGTCAGCTCGTGGATCAACTCCCTCCAGCAGGAGCCGACGGACCGCTCCGACGGGTCCTCCCTGGAGCGGGCTCTGCCGCCGTTGACTCAGGATCTGAGAGCTAGCTCGGAGAACACCCCGGAAGCGGCCCGGCTCGTGTACATCTTCTCAGACGGCGAGCCCACCGACGGCGGCGGCGGCGCCTCCGACGCCAAAGCCGCCGGTCTGTCGTGGGAGAACCTGAGTTCCATGCTCAGCGGCGGCGCCGTCCTCGGCTACGGCACGCCCGAGGGCGCCCGGATGCGCGAGTTCACCGTCGGCCGGACCACCGCCCCCGACGCCGAGCCCGCGTACATCACCGACCCCGACACCGGTGAGCCCGCGGTCTCCGTGCCCGACACCGACGAGCTGCAGTCCGTGGCCTCCGGGCTGGGGGTGCCCTACTTCCAGCGGACCGGCGGCGATGATGACGCGCCGACGAAGGACTTCACCGACGTCGATGTCACGGAAGTGTTCTCCGAGGGGCGCGAGCACTTCAACCGTCGCACCTACCTCACCTGGCCCCTCGGGGCGGTGGCCTCACTGCTGCTCGTATGGGAGCTGATGGCGCTGATCGGCGCCGACCGCGCCGCCGCGCGGCTGACCCGCTCCGGGCCGGGCGGGGCCGTGCCGGGGCCGGCGATCCCCGCCTCCCGGCCCGGGGGGACCGTTCCCGCCTCGGGAGCGCCCATGGGGGGCGCCCGATGACGACGCCGGACGTCCCCTCCACCGGAAGCGGGGTCGAGTCCCCCGCCTCGCCGTCGACCGCCTCGCCGGCCGACGGCGCTGAGGACCCGCGTCGCAGGGCGGTCCGACTGCGTCACCGACGCCGTCTGCTCGCCTGGGGCGCGGTGCCCGCGCTCCTGGCGAGCGTCATATCGATCTGGCTGGGCTTCGTCTTCCTGATGACCCTGGCGGCCAATCGCTCGGTGATCGCCCAAGACTACCCTGCGGCGGTCAGCCGCTACGAGACGGTCGCACGGGTCAACCCGTGGCTCGACAAGTGGCGCGTCCACTACAACCTGGGCACGGCCAGGCTGCTGGCCGATGACACCGATGGCGCCGTCGACGAGTTGGAGGAGGCGCTGACGAGCGCGCCGTCGGCCGGAATGATCGATGCTCAGGGCCAAGACGGGACGACGACGCAGGTTCGGGACCCGCAGGCGCCCGAGTGCCTCGTGCGCGTCAACCTCTACATGACTCACCTCGCGCGCGCGCAGAAGGCGACCGACGCGGGGGACGAGGGGAGCGCCCGGGCGGCCGAGGACGAGGCGACGGCCGCCGCGGGGGAGTGCGAGGTTCCGCCACCGCAGAACTCGCAGGATCCATCGGCCAGCCCGAGTACTGACCCGTCAGCTACGCCCAGCGAGGACCCGTCGGCCAGCTCGAGTACTGACCCGTCGGCCACGCCCAGTGAGGACCCCTCGGCCACGCCGTCGGGCTCGGCGGAGCCGAGCTCCGAGCCGACGTCCGATGAGAGCGCCGACTCGACCCCCAGCGATTCTCCGACGGACGATTCCAGCAGCACGCCGTCGTCCTCGTCCTCTCCGTCGCCGGCCTCGGCCAGTCCGTCCCCGGCCGACCCGCAGCGCGACAAGCGGCAGGACCGCAATGCCCGAGCCAATGGCACCGGCAACAAGGGCGGTAACGGCCGGAAGTGGTGACCGACCGGGGTCGCGGGCACACGGTCCGGCCTCGCCGCCCCGCCCTGCGTCCGCCCGCCCCGCCACCCAGCGGGGCCGTGTTGAAAGCCCGCTATTCATCCACCGTCCGTCGCCGTCCCTGGGCCGGGTGCGTCGGACGCTATGGGGTCCGCCGACCGTGGTCGGTCGGCGGACCCCCGTGAGCGAGTACTCGGCGAAGCGGGTGCCGGGTCTGAGACGCGCGGGCGGTCGTCAGGCCTTCGGCCGCGGCTGCCCGGCGGAGGCGTTCGGTCGCCCGGTGGCGAGCAGGTCGCGGATCTGCACGAGCAGTTCGGCCTCGGTCGGCTCGGCGGGCTTGTCGTCCTTTGCCTTCTTCATACGCTCCTTGAACTTGTTCATCGGCAGCACGATGCAGAAGTAGACGCCGAGGGCGATGAGCAGGAAGTTGATAATGGCGGTCAGGATCGTGCCGGGCTGAACCTGCGAGTCCTTGACGTAGAACTCGAAGACATTGTCGAACGAGGGCTCGCCGACCACGCCGCTGATGACGGCCATGATGACATTAGTGATGGCGTCGACGATCGGCTTGAATGCCGCACCGATAATGACGGCGACGGCGAGTTCGAGGGCGTTGCCCTGCGAGATGAACTCCTTGAATCCCTTGAGCATGGTAGGCCTTTCCGTGGTAGGAGAGATTGTTGTAAGACCGCTCGCGCCCGGGAATGAAATGATGAGAAGGAATCGGCGACCCAGACGGGCCGCCGCCGCGACGAACGGTGGCGCTGAACAAAGAGTCAGGGACTCAGCACGACGCCAAGAGCGCCGTTCGTAGCCGCACCAACGACCAGGCTAGCGTCCGCGGCGGGAACGGCAAGAGTCACAAGTGTGACTTTGCTCGCCGTCGTCCATCTATTCTCCTCCCCCTGAGTCGTCGTCAGGACCACGCGCGCGTTTCGGCACAGGACGGCCGTCCGGGGCCCGTAGGGCGCCGCAGCATCGCCGGGACCGGGCGATGAGTCCTCCGGCGAATCCGCGGCAGTGCCCGTCGAGGAGCCGGCCGAGGAATCCGCGGGGGCCTCACCCAGTCCGGCTGACGCCTCACCCACGACGTCGACGTGGGCCCCCGGTTCGGCCAGCTGCGCCCCGACCTCGACGGGGACCTGCACCAGCCGCTCGTCGCCCCTCAGGCCGCCCGCGAGCGCTGCGCTCGTCATCGAGACCGTGAGCACCGAGCCCTCCTCCAGGGCGATCGCGGCCCGCGATCCGATGATCTCCGGGCCGGCCAGTCCGTTGGCGGGCAGCGCGTCCGATGGAAGGGAGCGGGTGGTGACGTCCTGCTCGGCGATGACTTGCCCGGCGGCGACCGCGCGTGCAACGACGAGCGCTTCCCGCCCCTGCTCGGGGCCGGGTCGGAGCACGCTGAGCGCCAGTACCGCGGCAGCGCCCAGGCACAGGGCGACGACGAGGTGACGGTGGCGCCACAGGGTCAGTGAGGGGCGGCGCATCGGCCGGCGGGACGGGGCGCGGGGAGAGCGGGAGGGGGCATCGGAGGAGCGGCTGCGTTCGGACATACCCCCACAGTGGGGCCGTGGCGTCGACGGCGCACCCGCATGGCGCTCGACCTGTGGACGCTCTCCGCAGCCGCCCGCGCGAGCGGAGTCTGTGGAGCCCGGGCATGCCCCGGGTCCGCGACGGGCCCGTCCGAGGGGGAGCGTTCGAAGCGCCGAGCGCCCCCGCGCGCGGTCCGGCTCAGCGTCCGGAGGCGAAAGCCGATCCCTTCAGCAGGAACCAGGCATCCGAGGTGATGACGGCGTCCACGGTCTCGTCGTGCGTCTGGGTCGGCAGCGGCCCGGGAACGAGCTCGTCGTCGTAAACCATGGCGAAGACGCGGACGCCGTCGCGGCGCAGCGGGAGCATCCTGTCGTACCAGCCCCCGCCCTGGCCGAGCCGGCGGCCGCCCCGGTCCACGGCCAGGGCCGGGATGACGAGCGCATCCGCCCGGGCGACCGCCTCGGCGGGCAGGGCCGCCCCACCGGGTTCAGGAGGCCGACCCGGCGCTCGTTCAGCGAGGTCGTCCGCGCCGTGGAACACCCCCCACGAGCGCGACAGGCGGGGGCCCAGCACCGGCAGCAGCACCGTGACCCCCCGTTTCTCGAGCCGGTTCAGCAGCGGCCGGGTGCATGGCTCGCACCCCACCGACACGTAGGCGGTGACGGTGCGCGCGCCGTCGAGAGCCTCCAGGGCGTGCTCCGTCAGCGACCCGCAGACGGGGTCGTGCCCGTTCTTGCGGTGACGGTGCCTGGAGCGCCGGTGGGAGCGCAGGACCGAGCGCAGTTCCTCCTTGGCGTCCTCGACGTCCAGCAGTGTGGTCTCGGGCAGGACGACGGGCTCGCTTGTCATGGGCCCATCCTTGCAGGCCGGGACCGCGGGTGGGCCCGGAACTCCGGAAATACTCCGGGGGGATCCGCACCGCCCGCGTCCGGGTCCGGCGCTGCCCGCGCCTCTCGTCGTGCTGCGCTGCGCCGGGGACGGGGGCGGGTAGCCTGGGCTCACACGCCCGGGGCTCGGCGCCTCGGGCGGGACACGGAGGAATCAGTTCCATGCGCACCGTTGCCGAGCACCTCGCCGCGTGCCTCGAGATCGCCCGACCGGCTCCGCCGCTCGACGTCGTCCTGCTGGACGCCGTCGGATGCGTGCTGACCGAGGACGTCGTGGCCGACCTCGACCTGCCCGCCCTCGATCTGGCGGATCTGGACGGCTACGCCGTGGTCGGCGCCGACCTGTCCGGGGCCGGCGGGGCGACGCCGGTGACTTTGGAGGTCAGGGACGCCGTCCGCGCCGGTGACATGCGCCCGACGCGGCTTGTGCCCGGGACCGCCATGCTCGTCGACTCCGGAGCGCCACTACCGCTGGGTGCCGACGCCGTCGTGCCGTGGATGGACACCGACCGCGGCAGGATCCGCGTGCGGGTGGAGGCGGCGGTGCGGGCGGGGGAGAACGTGCGGCGTCGTGCCGCCGACGTCGCCGCCGGCACGACGGTGCTGCCCCAAGGGGCGCGCGTCTCGGCTCGCCATGTGGCCCTGCTGGCCGGCATCGGGCGCTCCCGCGTCAACGTCCGCCCCGCCCCGCGGGTCGTCATCATCCCGGTCGGCGACGAGCTGGTCGAGCCCGGCCAGTCGCGCGACCCGGGCGACGTGTTCGACGCCAACGGCCACGCCATGGCGTCGGCCGTCGCCGACGCCGGCGGCCGGGCCTTCCGCGTGGCCGCCGTGCCCGACGAGCCGAGCGTCCTGGCCGAGACCGTCGAGGATCAGCTCGTGCGGGCCGACGTCCTGATCACCACCGGCGGGCTGTCGATCGGCCGGGGGGACGCCGTCGAGGACGTCCTGACCCCCCTGGGGCCGGTGCGCTTCGACGCCGTCGCCATGACCCCGGGCCGCCGGCTCGGCGTCGGCACCGTGGAGAGCACGCCGATCTTCTGCCTGCCGGGCGATCCGGTGAGTGCGCAGATCGCCTTCGAGACCTTCGTGCGTCCGGCCGTGCGTCAGATCGCCGGCCGGCGGGAACTGCACCGCTCCTGCCTGCCGGCGTCGATCAGCACGGGCTGGCATTCACCGCCGGAGAAGCGCGAGTTCGTCCCGGTCCGTCTGACCGGATCGCCCTCGCGCGGCTACACGGCAGAGCCGACGTCCCCGCCCGGCACGACCCGGCTGCTGGGCCTGGCGCGCGCCAATGCGATCGCGATCGTGCCCGAGACCACGTGCACGGTCGTGGCCGGCGACGTGCTGCGCTGCCTGCTGCTGGATGCCTGAGACGTGCTGCGCTGCGGGCGCCTGCGGGGCGCGGGCCGCGAAGTCGACGGCGCGCTCGCGGACCGGGTGATCGGGTGACGGTCGCGCCGATCCAACGGGGTGCGTCCTCGCGAGCGCGGGCCGATGGCGTTCGGGCCCCGACCTTCGCGGTCGTGGCGGAGGAGATTGCGGACGGCCCGGTCTCGTGAGGCGCCTGGGGCGAACGTGACTGTTGAGAGACAGGTGGCGTCCGGGGCTAGCCGGGTTCGTGAAGTCGGCCGGCGTTGGGCCAACACGCCGTGCTTGTGGCTGCGCCGGAGCACCGGCCCGCATACCGTGGATGCGTGAGAATCGAGGTCTGGGTGCTGGTGGCGCTCGTGGCGATTCTCTCCGTGTACCTCCTGCCGTTCCTGGTCGGGCGTCGAGAGGTGATGCGAATGTCCAACGCCGATGACCGCTACTCCTCCGAGTTGCGGGTCCTGGCCACGGGCGACGCCCTCACCTCCGATGAGGCCTGCAGCAGCAGTGGGCACGCGCAGATCTTTCGACGGCGACCGGAGGTCAAGGCGATGAACAGGCCCGCAGTCAGGAACGTGCGAGCGCTGCGCACCGAACGCGAGCTGACCCGCGCCCGACGAGCCCACGGGGAGGCGCGCGAGCGTCGCCGTGTCGCCGCCTCCCACCGCGCCCGTGTCGCCGGCATCCTGACGGGTGTCCTGCTCGGGACCGTCGCCGTATGCCGTCTGACGACCCTGCCGTGGTTGATCGTCGCGGTTCCCGCGTTCCTCCTGTGCGTCTCGATGGGGGCCGGTCGTCGGGCCGCCCGCGAGTCGGTCACGCTCGACCGTCGCGAGCGGCAGCGGATCACCGATCTTGAGCGCGAGCTGACCGATCTGACCGGCGAGCGGCCGGCCGTGCCCGGTTCCGCGGAGGCGGAGACGGACGGGGCGGCACCGTGGGCCGTGCGGAGGGAGACGAGGGGGGCTGCGCCGTGGAGCGCCGAGCCCGCGGGGGCCACCGGGTGGCGCGCGGCCGCCGCCTCGAATGCTGCGCCCGCCGCGAGGACGACGTCGGGGTCCGAGGCCGTCGAGGCCGTGCAGGAGGCCGCGTCGAATGCCGTGGACGAGCGGGGGAGGCGGAGATCCGCACCGATGACCGCCGTCGGTGCGGACGAAACGGCGTCACCGGCGGGGGAGTCGGTCGAGCGCCGTGCGCGGGCCGCCGCCTCCGCGGCCGAGGCCGCTGGTCCGGTCTCCTCCGTCGACGGTGCGCATGCGGCCGGCGAGGGGGGCGAGGAGTCCGATGACGGGCGGGCGTCCGAGCCGATCGAGGAGAGTTCGGCGGCCGCGGCGCACCGTCCGGCCGGTCAGGAGAACCGCAGCGGTCGAAGGATGCGGGATGAGACCGTCCAGCACTCCCTCATGACGGTGGCCTGGCCTGTCACCGAGGTGGAGGTCGAGAGCGATGCCGGAGCGTCATCGCCGTCGCACGACCGGCCGGCGGCCGGCGGG
>ERZ773070.2529-NODE-2529-length-10293-cov-5.388943_pt1 | contig 10293 bp, 5 predicted proteins | sample MGYA00580618_ERZ773070 | MGnify/ENA primary metagenome ERZ773070 (study PRJEB29015, sample SAMEA2738023) | human oral metagenome | biome: human oral; feature: human-associated habitat; material: dental | place: China | collected 2019 ...
ATCTAGACATTTAATCCCAAAAAATCAAGAAAAGAGAATGCAAAATTAAAAAATTAACCCTCTTTAAATCTAGGAGGCGCGTATCAAAATTTTACATAACGAATCTTAATGATAACCATTTCTTGACCAGTCCAGTCTTGTTCAAAAGGCATGGTATCTTATCCTGAACTCACCAATTAACCATCCCATCGTTCGCATTTTCATCGTTTCGGAAATACGCCTACTAAGCCCAGATCATACATTATTAGGTTAACCGCCGTGTTAAATTTGTTTTGGACGCCTGTTCCATCTCATCTGGAATGCTGTTCCAGTTGAATTGGAACACTGTTCCAACTTATCCGGAACAGGGGTCCATCTTAGCTGTAACAAGGCAGGAGGTTAAAAAGCTCACTGCAAGGGCTTATAGGATGGGGAATGAAAGATGCCGTTTGGGGGGCGGAAGGGTGAGTTGTTGGTGGTAATGGGCTGTGGAATGAACCGCCTAAATAGCGTCAAGCTAGCATCAGACGCGTAGTGTCCTATAAACGTGTAAACCCTTTTTATTCTCATCTTTGTATTTGAAAACAATAAAGAATTGAACAAATGAAGCTTACACATTCACATACTTCGGAAATCCTTTCGAATTACACAAGCAGTAGCGAAGGTCTCGTCACCCTTCAGTATTTACCTTTATCTATGTGCATTACCGTTGGCACCTGTATATATGGCAAACTCTTGGACGCGCTCCACACCATGCAGCAATGCCTTTTTAGGAGATTGTTTTTATGCTTATGCTTGCTCGTATCGATAAAATGGCGTAACTTTGAGGCTGAAATTTAAATCGTCAGGAAACAAGAAAGACAAAAATGGAAGACTTCGTTCACCTTCACGTGCACACCTATTATTCTATACTCGACGGCCAATCGAGCATACAACGCCTCGTGGACAAGGCCATAGCCAACGGCATGGGCGGAATGGCGCTAACCGACCACGGCAATATGTTCGGCACGAAAGAGTTTTATAACTACTGCAAAAAGGTTAATGCCAAACGCAAAGAAGAAGGTTTGCCCGCGTTTAAGCCCATCATCGGATGCGAGATGTATGTGGCGCGACACCACAAAACAGATAAGGTGAAGGAGAATGGAGACATGAGTGGCTACCACCTGATTGTGCTGGCGAAGAACTATACGGGATATAAAAACCTGATAAAGCTAGTGTCGCGGGCATGGGTAGACGGCTATTATATGCGCCCCAGAACCGACCGCGAAGACTTGGAGACCTATCACGAGGGACTGATTGTTTGTTCGGCGTGTATCGCGGGCGAAGTTCCGCGCAAAATTTTGAGGAACGACATCGAGGGCGCACGTGAGGCTGCACAGTGGTATCATCGTGTTTTTGGCGACGATTATTATCTGGAGCTGCAGCGCCACGAGGTGAAAGACCCGTATATACGTGCCAATCGCGAGGCGTACCCTCTGCAACAGCGCGCCAATAAGGTGATGTTGGAGATGGCAGAAGAGATGGGCATCAACGTGGTGTGTACAAACGACGCCCACTTTGTTGACCAAGAGAACGCCGAAGCTCACGATCACCTGCTCTGTCTCTCAACTGGCAAAGACCTAGACGATCCCACGCGTATGCTATACTCTAAGCAAGAGTGGTTTAAAACACGCGAAGAGATGAACGAGGTGTTTGGCGATTTACCCCAAGCCATGCGCAACACGGTGGAGATATTAAATAAGGTGGAAACCTATTCGATAGACCATTCGCCCATTATGCCTTTCTTCCCCATTCCCGAAGACTTTGGAACAGAGGAGCAATGGCGAGAACGCATATCGGAAAAAGAACTGTACGACGAGTTCACATCCGACGAAAACGGACAAAACCAACTGCCACCTGAGGAGGGCGAAGACAAGATTAAGAAGCTGGGAGGATACGAAAAGCTGTATCGAATTAAGTTCGAAGCCGACTATCTGGCCAAACTGGCATACGATGGGGCAAAGAGACTATATGGCGAACCGCTATCCGAGGAGGTGCGCGAACGTGTGAACTTCGAGCTGCATATCATGAAAACGATGGGCTTTCCTGGCTACTTCCTCATTGTGCAAGACTTTATCAATACGGCCCAAAACGAACTCGACGTGATGGTTGGACCTGGTCGTGGGTCGGCAGCAGGCTCTGTTGTAGCCTATTGTTTGGGCATAACGAAGATAGACCCTATCAAATACGACTTGCTTTTCGAACGTTTCCTTAACCCCGACCGTATCTCATTGCCTGATATTGATACCGACTTCGACGACGACGGACGTGGACGCGTGTTGGAATGGGTGGAAGATAAGTACGGACACGACAAGGTGGCGCACATCATTACCTACGGAACGATGGCCACGAAAAACTCGATCAAGGACGTTGGACGCGTAGAGAAGGTTCCGCTGAAGATTGTGAACGACCTGTGCAAGCTTATTCCCGACAAACTGCCCGATGGGATGAAGATGAGCGTGGCCAATGCTATCAAGGCCATTCCAGAGCTGCGCGAGGCGGAAGCATCGGCAGATGAGGGGTTGCGCAACACCATGATGTATGCCAAGATGTTGGAAGGTACGGTGCGTGGAACGGGTATTCACGCCTGTGGAACCATTATCTGTCGCGACGCGATAAGCGACTGGGTGCCCGTTTCTACTGCCGAAGACAAGGCCGACCCAGGACATAAGTTGCTATGTACGCAATATGATGGGCATGTTATTGAAGAAACGGGTCTTATCAAGATGGACTTCTTGGGTCTGAAGACGCTTTCCATCCTGAAAGAGGCCGTTGAAAACGTGCGTATATCTACTGGTGAGACCATCGATTTGGAGAAAATACCCATCGACGACCCAAAAACTTACCAGCTATATTGCGAAGGACGAACCATCGGAACATTCCAATTCGAGTCGGCTGGCATGCAAAAATACTTGCGCGAGCTGCAACCCTCGGTGTTTGAAGACCTCATTGCCATGAACGCCCTTTATCGACCAGGGCCTATGGACTACATTCCTGATTTCATTGCACGTAAACGCGACCCGTCAAAGGTGAAGTACGACATCCCTTGCATGGAGAAATACCTCAAAGATACGTATGGAATTACAGTGTATCAGGAGCAAGTGATGTTGCTGTCTAGACAGTTGGCAAACTTTACTCGCGGACAAAGCGACACGCTGAGAAAGGCAATGGGTAAGAAGCTCATTGCGCAAATGGACAAGCTGGAGACGCTATTTTACGAGGGCGGAATGAAAAACGGGCATCCCAAAGAGGTGCTCAACAAGATTTGGGAAGACTGGAAGAAGTTCGCTTCGTATGCCTTTAATAAGAGTCATGCCACATGCTACTCGTGGGTGGCTTTCCAAACGGCATACTTCAAGGCGCATTATCCCGCCGAATATATGGCTGCCGTGATGAGCCGAAACCTTGCCAACATCGCCGACATCACGAAGTTTATGGACGAATGCAGGGCGATGGGCATCAAGACGCTGGGTCCTGACGTGAACGAATCGCGTTTGAAGTTCAGCGTGAACAAGCATGGCGAGATACGTTTCGGACTTGCTGCCATCAAGGGAATGGGTGATGCGGCGGCTCAGGCCATTATTCAAGAACGCGAAAAGAACGGACCTTACACCTCGGTGTTCGACATGGTACAACGCGTGAACCTAAGTTCGGTGAACAAAAAGGCCATCGAAAGCTTGGCATTGAGTGGCGGTTTCGACAGCTTCGGCATTGCCCGCGAAAGTTATTTTGGAACTGACAGCAAGGGGTCTACTTTTATCGACAACCTCACCCGCTATGGGCAGCTATTCCAAATGGAACAACAGCAGATGCGAAATTCGCTGTTCGGCGACAGCAACGCTGTGGAAGTGGCCACCCCGCCCGTGCCGCAAGCCGAGCGATGGAGCAGCATCGAACGTCTGAACAAAGAGCGCGACCTCGTTGGCATTTATCTTTCGGCACATCCGTTAGACGATTATAAGATTGTGCTGCAGGCTATGTGCAACACGGGATGTAACGAACTGGAAGACAAAATGGCACTCGTACAGAAGGCAGAGGTAACTTTGGCAGGCATGGTGACCAATACGCGCTCGGCTGTCACTAAGATGGGGAAACCCTGCGGCTTTGTAACCATCGAAGATTACTCAGGTTCTGGCGAACTAGCATTCTTTGGTGAGGAATGGGGACGATGGAATGGCATGTTCGAAGTAGGCAGAACGGTCTTCGTGAAATGCCGATTTACACAGAAATATCCCACTAGTTCGTTTGTAGACCTTCAAGTGGCGAACATCGAATACTTACAAACCACTTACGATAAGCGGGTGGAACGGTTTACGATTCAGGTGGATAGCGCTCACATCGACCAAACGGTGGTGAACGACATTGTGACAATGGTGAGCGACAGTCCGGGTCAAACGCAGCTTTATTTCGAGGTTTACGATAGCGAAAGCAATCATACGCTGCTACTTAAATCGAACATCCCTCCTATCAGGGTGGGACGAACTCTGGTTAATTACGTGGAGAGCGACCCGCACATGAGCTATAAGGTGAACTAATTTGACAGCCTTTCGTGACAGATTTACATGTCGCTAACAGAAGTTTGGGCACATGAACGCGAGGCATCGTCTTTTCTTTCACCATATATATAATGTGTAGGGAATGGGCATTGGCCACGTTTACGCCACTTGGAAAGAGAAGGGAAAGCCAACAAAGGCATTTTATGGCACAATGTTTGCATTGAGTTAATTGGACAAAACAAACCCAATATTGATTAATAACAAATAAATAAGGAATACATCATTATGGAAGTAAAGATCACATCAGAAAACTTCGAGAGTTACAAGAACGGCGAATTGCCATTGGTAGTTGACCTATGGGCAACTTGGTGCGGCCCCTGCAAGATGCTTGGCCCCATTATCTCTGAGCTAGCTAACGACTACGACGGTAAGATTGTTGTAGGTAAATGCGACGTAGAAGAGAACAACGAGGTTGCCGCAGAGTTCGGCGTGCGTAGCGTTCCCACCATTCTGTTCTTCAAGGGAGGACAGTTGGTAGACAAATTTGTTGGTGCAACCAACAAGGAAACTTTGGACGCGAAGTTCCAAGCCTTACTGTAACTCCACCTTTAATGGTGCGAATAAAAAGGAAAGTGCAAGACACGCATCAGGTGTCTTGCACTTTTTCGTTGCCATTAATTCTAAAAGCGGGTTATGGAAAACCATCTTCAATGCGCTTTTAGGTTCTATCTAGCAATCCTTATCTTCTTTTCTTGTTTCCCCAAAGGCGAGTTTCTCTCCACCACCCCACCCTAAGTTCGCTTGCGTTTATGCAGTCTTACGTAAGCGATACTTGTTTAGAGCCTGGACTAGTAGATATTAAAAGGCGGGTTGCGCCTTTTGTCGCAAACCCGCCTTTATGAACATTATAATAGAGGTATTTCGTATTCGTAGTCTTCATCTACATCAAACTCCTCGTCATATACATTACCTGGCTTTGCTCCCGGCTCATCTGATTGGAACGAACCTGCGGCCAAATGCGTCTCGATGGCTAACTGCTCTAGCTGCACGCATGGCGTGATGTATTTCTTCTTTTTCATCGCTGTATCCGTGTTTAGTTAACAATCATCTTCTTACCGTTTACCAAATACACGCCTGGCGCAAGGTAGAACGTACGCGTTTCGCCGGTCTTTATCATGGCGCGCGTTACGCATTGTCCCGACACGGTATAGATATTAAGCGGAGCATCTTTTCTGGCTTCGGCCTTAATTTGGCCTTCACTGACCGTTACTTTTAGTGCAATCTCCTCTTGAACATCTTCAATGGCTGTGGGCGTAGTCTCTTCATCACCATCAAAGCTGAGGCCAAAGGAGTTGAATGCCTTGGCCAAAATACCTCCGGGGTTCTCAAAATGGAATACCGAACGGAACGGGAAGAGGAACAGTTTCTCCTTCTTCAGGTTCTTAAATGCCACAAATCTATCAAGCGAGAAATAGAACACCATCTCGTTTCCAGATTTGTTGATCACGCGCCCAGAATATGTATAATAGCTCTTAAACGGTATCGGATGTCCGTCGAGCGTACAATTTACCGAGTAACCTGTAAGCAATCCCGACCCAGTTCCAGGCGTTTTCTTTATGAGCGCACCTTTCTCGGTAGCCACGAACGATATGTTGCCATCGCCATAACCAGGTGCAATGTTTACGATATAAGGCACATTGGCCTCGCTTTTGTTACCACCCGCAAGCTTTTTAAGTTTTGCCGTCACCTCATAGTCAGCCCCTTCGTGCTTCGGGGTTGACGAACAGACGAGCGAATTATCGCGCATCTTGGCCAAATAGAATTGCGATTGCGTGCCAACGGCATTGCTATGCATACCATTTCCATCGAGAGTTAGCCCGTATGGCAACACTAGCGTTGCGTAATTCACACGCCCCTTACCTTGTACAGTAACTTCTCGCGTATAAGTAGCATATTTTTCTGGCTTTAGTTGTATATCGTACGGAGCGTAGAACGGTAGCTTATCCGTCAGTACGATATTGGTATGCCCCTCAAATCCTTTGCCATCTGTGCGCTGTAAAGCCGTATGGCTTACACTCGCTAATTGCTCTGCCCGATAAGGTAAATATATAAGCGCATTCTTGGCAAGTTTGCTGCGGAGGTCTTCCAATATGGGTACCAACTGCTGAGTATGTTCTTTACGGATGATATCAAATAGCTTGGAGTTGTCAACGAAGAGCACATCGCCTAGACTTTGGGGCACATTAGGGTCTGTTCCCTTTGCTATCGACTGCTGCATCACGTCGACAATCTGATTGAGGGTAAGATAACCAAACTCGCTAGTTGCACCCTGCTGATGCTTGTTGCCTTCTAATCCCGACTCGGTGGTCTGTATTTCGGCTCCCACTAACGGCGCAGACATATAGTGTTTGTTTGCCGCGTCCTTATAATACATGGCATTATTGTAGAGGGGTATCCACTTCACCTTGGGCTCGTAGTTTTTAACTTCGAGCTTTATCACCGTGTGATAATAGGCAAAAGCCCTGTGCTGCTCTTTCTTTGTAGGCGCAATGTTATAGCGTGTCTCATCTGTCGTATAGAGATACATCGTCTTTGTTTCATTGTCTCTTAACAACGTATTATCTTGTGCAAACTTTCCGTGCTCCGTTGTCTTAGTAATCACACCGTTGATGTTGGTCTCCACTTCACCAGTCATCTTTGTATATTCCTCCATAGTGAACTGCCGTTCGGTGAAATATGCTGACGTCAGCGTGCTTTGTTTATTAGACAAATCTCCAGCATTGTTGAATGGGAACGCGATATTTCCCGCCAAATCCACCTCTATTTTCTTCGTATAGTCGTAGTTAGCCACAACACCCTTGTTCGTGTAAAGGTCATCATTCACCTTATTATAATAGTCTGACGCCACGAAACTATATCGCGAGTTGTGCGTTCCTGGGTTGTTCAGGTATGTGCCATCAGCAAAATCCGACTTCAAGTTCCTAAATGTAAACTTCAGCTTTGTTTGTTCAGAGAACCCTTTGGGAACTCTATACACGAACTTTTCACCACCTAGGTTGAAGTCCGTTGCGTCGAAGGTACGCACTTGTTCTGTGTTGTATGCGCCATGACATACTACGTCTACCGACTTAATATAAGGGTTGAGCGTCTCCATTATCACCGTGATGTTCACCAATGCAGTGGGCGAAGAATGGCCAGGAAGCTCTTCGATCTTAAATTTAACAGCATCGTTGTTGTACCCATTAACCTGAACAAATCCGTTGGGTGTTGTATTTTCAACGTTTACCACCTTGTTTAGCGGGTCGTTCTCTTCTCCTGTTGGCCCGTAAATCTTTAAACGGAATGGAGTCGAGTTCTTTGTTGGTTCAATTGTAGAGACTTTTTGGGCAGCACTTCCCTCGTTTCCTGCAGTAAAAAAGGCTGATGAGTTCTTGCTCATACGCAGGTAGTATTCTTTATTACCAACCCAGAAGAACGGATGTCCATTAAACCACTGATATCGCACATGTTTATTCTCGTCTGTCAACGTTGCGGTGACTGACGCAGAGGAAGGCTGGTCTACCCTTTCATGATATAAGTACTTAGGTTTCCCATTTATAATGGTATATATCTCGTCATTAGCCGTTCGATGCCAAACCGTTTGTTCCGATCCGCCTTTCATTTCGCTTGTGAGGTAGAATGTTTTACCTTGTAGGTTCTGGCCTTTAAGCAAAAAGCCTGGCGACTTATAACTATCCTTCTTGTAATCTACCTTAATGCCCACGATACGATAACCAACGGGCACTTTACTTTCGCCTGTTGGTGCAGAAACTTTAGCCGTTGTAGGCGCTTCCACAAAATATGTTCCCTTCTGTAAAGCATACCATAATTCATCATTAGAATTTACAACCTTAAAGATTTTGTTGCCTTTGCTGGCATCCCAGGTACTTCCATCGTGCGCCCCTTCCTCATATAGGTTAACGCTGGCGGTCATTTCGCGACTCTCGTACTGGTCATAACTATAGAATTTCTTCCCTCTCTTCTCACGCTGCTTTAGTTCGCCCATATCGGTTTTACCTAATGGCATGTCGTTTTCAGAAAGACTTATATGGCCATCATGCTCAATTCTGGGTGACAGTTTATATTCAAAACCGTTGTTGGCAGTGAACCATAGCTCGATACTTTCGTACGTAAATGCGGCGAGTTTTCCTCTCCCCGTATTACCTGCGAAGCAAAAATAGAGGATGTGTCCCATGTCGGCCGCATGGCGTTCGATAGTAAATGTCTGGCCGAAGCTATTCGTGGGAATCTCGGCTTTTGCGTCGTTGCGGAAGATGGGATCTATTGGCTTGTGGTCTTTTCTGATCTTTTCCCGATCCACTTCTCCAAAAGTCCAATCTTTCCATCGTTCGAATGGCAACGAAGGCATAACATCATTGAAGATGGCCTTTTCGGATGGCATGTCTAGATTGTTCTTAATAACGATCTTATAACCCGTTATCTTGTATCCCTTAGGCATCGATATTGAGGAGTAGTTTGGTGTTACGCCTGTAACATGTATCAATCTCTCCTTGCCATCCTTCGTATAATATAGGAAGTTACAAGTGTGGTTACCCAACACGCCATCTTTTGATAACACGGGTTCTTCCGAACATGAATAGGTAATAGGTAGCTGTTTGTGTTGCCAAAGCGAACCATAGCCACCCTCAAAACCCACTTCGTGTGGATTGTGAGTAAAAGCGCTGATAAGGTTACCTAACGAGGGGCTGATGGTTGCATTTTGCGCCGCTATCGGCAAACTACCCCATGCCACCAGTAAGGCAACAATTAACAGTAACGGATATTTCCTTTGCATCCGTAGGGTGTGATAAATTCTCATACTAGATACTTTTTTTTATATTATGTCTTCATGATATCCTCATCGCCGTTTTTCATGGCTTTCGCCTGCTTCGAGGCATATCTGTTTTGGTTTACCGAGCTTAATGCAGTTTGCTTTGCGACTTTCTCGCCCGCATTCGCCACTCTCTAAGACTCGTCTGTCATAGCAAGCCGTTAAGCATTGCCTGCTCTCGCATAGGCCATTAGCATCGTCGATGTATGTTTTTTAGGCCTAGCCATGTTGTTCATGCAAATGTTAATTAATGATGGACAAACCCCGATCATCTATAAATACGTTGCAAAGATAGTCAAAAAAGAACAACAAACAATAAGCAATATGTAAAATAATATTTTTTATACATCTTTCACGGTTTTAAAACACAAACACATGTCAGAAGACATTTCGGTATAATTGTTCTTTTAATCGGATATATTATTTGTAACCGATAAGTACACTTACACTTATTATCAAAAGAACAAAAGGAAGTATCATAGCCTATAATTGTCACTATAATATATTCTGTAATTTTGCCATCGATCACGGTGAAATCAACTGACTGAAGTCGGAACAGAAAATGCACCTAATTATTCTTGTTTATTTATATAAAATGACGTCATATATAAATAAAACAGAACACATTACCGCTCTCTTTCCCACTATGTAAAGCCGACATTCAACTCTCGTTTAGCAACCTCAGCCAAACCAACATTTATCGTTACGACATCAACTTATTTGCTGCGCGCTATATCTCCTCTCATGTTAGAGAAAGCAAAAACTAAGCCTTTGAAACGAACTAACAGATGTTTGGGATTGGTATCACTTAAATGTAACAAGATTCCATATAAGCTGGAAGGGCGTTCCAGTTAAGCTGGAACATTGTTCCAGATGAACTGGAACCCGATTCCAGATAACATGGAATCG
>ERZ773070.2532-NODE-2532-length-10282-cov-8.279261_pt1 | contig 10282 bp, 6 predicted proteins | sample MGYA00580618_ERZ773070 | MGnify/ENA primary metagenome ERZ773070 (study PRJEB29015, sample SAMEA2738023) | human oral metagenome | biome: human oral; feature: human-associated habitat; material: dental | place: China | collected 2019 ...
GGCCCCGTCCAGCGAGGCCTGCTCGCCGCGCAGCATCGCCAGGACCTCGGGGAGCCTCTCGGGCGGGACCAGCACCTGGCGCGCCTTCGATCCCTCCGACGGGCCGACGATATCGCGGGACTCCAGCAGGTCCATGAGCCTTCCCGCCCTGGCGAAGCCGACGCGGAGCTTGCGCTGGAGCATGGAGGTCGACCCCAATTGCGTGGAGACCACCAGCTCCGCGGCCTGCAGCAGGTCGTCCAAGTCGTCGCCGATGTCCTCCGCGACCTTCGCCGCGGTCTGCTCGGGGACCACGTCGTCGCGGTAGTGGGCCTCCATCTGGCCCTTCACGTGGGAGACGATCTGGTGGATCTCCGACTCCGACACCCACGCGCCCTGCACGCGCATGGGCTTCGAGGCGCCCGCGGGCAGGTAGAGGGCGTCGCCCTGGCCGATGAGCTTCTCCGCGCCGGGCTGGTCCAGGATCGTGCGCGAGTCGGTGAGCGAGGAGGTGGCGAATGCGAGCCGCGAGGGGATGTTCGCCTTGATGAGGCCCGTGACCACGTCGACGGAGGGGCGCTGCGTGGCCAGGACCAGGTGGATGCCGGCGGCGCGCGCCAACTGGGTGATGCGCTGGATGGAAGCCTCGACGTCACGGGGGGCCACCATCATGAGGTCGGCGAGCTCGTCGACGACGACCAGCAGGTACGGGTAGGGGTGCAGGACCCGCTCCAACCCGGGTTTGGCCTGGACCTGCCCCAGGGACACCGCCTTGTTGAAGTCGTCGATGTGCTTGAAGCCGTAGTCCGACAAATCGTTGTAGCGGGCGTCCATCTCCTTGACGACCCATTCGAGCGCCTCGGCGGCCTTCTTCGGGTCGGTGATGATCGGCGAGATCAGGTGGGGGATGCCCTCGTAGATGGTGAGCTCGACGCGCTTGGGGTCGACGAGGATCATCCGCACCTGCTGCGGCGTGGCGCGCATCATGATGGAGGTGATCATCGAGTTCACGAACGAGGACTTGCCCGAACCGGTCTGCCCGGCGACCAGCAGGTGCGGCGTCTTGGCCAGGTTCGTCACCACGTAGCCGCCCTCGACGTCCTTGCCCACGCCGACCACCAGGGGGTGCTGGTTGCGCCTGGCGGCGCCCGAGCGCAGCACGTCCCCCAGGGCGACGTTCTCCCTGTCGGAGTTGGGGATCTCGATCCCGATGGCCGACTTGCCGGGGATCGGCGCCAGGATGCGCACGTCGGCGGAGGCGACGGCGTAGGCGATGTTCTTCGAGAGGTTGGTGAGCTTGTCGACCTTCACGCCCGCGCCCAGGACCACCTCGTAGCGCGTCACCGTCGGACCGCGCGAGAAGCCGGTGACCCGGGCGTCGATGTTGAAGTCGGCGAACACCTGCGCGAGCGCGCGCACGACCTGGTCGTTGACGGCCGAGCGCGTCTTGTGGGGCGGGCCGGACACCAGCAGGTCGTCCCCGGGCAGGGTGTAGGCGATGGACTCGTCGAGGTCGGCCTGGAACCCTCCTGCGGGCGCCTCGGTCATGGGCGGGGCCCCGAGCCCGGGGTCGGGGACCGTGTCGGGCTCGGGCACGTGGGCGGGAACGGTGTCGGGCCCGGGGGCCGCAACGGTGGGCCGCACCTGGGTGAGGATCTCGGTGGGCGCCCCCTGGGGGGTCGTCCTGGGGCGCACGGCTGGCGCGCCGTCCTCGCCCAGGACTGTGGTCGCCCCGTCGACCCCCGTCGCCGCCCCGCCGTCGCCCGCCGCCCGGGCGGGGCTGACCTCGTGGGGCATGCGGAAGGACTCGTCGCCGTCGTAGCGGTCCAGGAGCGGGTCGTCGCCGGGACGGCCCCCACGCCCGCCCTCCTGCGGGTCGGCCGCGGATCCCGCCGCCGCACCCTGGGAACCGTCACCCGGGGATCCGGGAACGGAGTCCGCCCCGCGCTTGCGGGCCAGCGCGGCGCGCGCCTCCCGCAGGCGCGCGGGCACCTCGGCGACCCGGGTGCGCGTGGCCAGCAGGACCGAGTAGAGGAGCAGGAGGACCAGGATCGCGGCGGCGCCCCACACGGACAGCAGCAGCGACAGGGGGCGCGCGATGAACCACCCGGTGATGCCGCCCGCCTGCTCCACGGCCGCGAAGGGATCGATGGAGGGATTGCCGCGCGAGACATGCACCAGGCCCGTCAGGGAGAAGGCCACGCCCACTCCCCCGGCGACGTGGTGGGGAACGGCGGACTTGCCCGAGCGGGCGCGCACGAGCTCCACGGAGAAGGCCACGAGGACCAGGGGGAGCACCACGGAGAAGATGCCGACCAGCCCGGCGGCGCTGTGGTGGATGAAGTCGCCGGCCTCGCCGGAGATCTGGAACCACTCGCGCAGGGCGACGACGATCGCGATGGCGACCAGCACGAAGGCCAGGGCGTCGCGCTTGAGCTGGGCGTCCGTCGCCCTCCACGCTGCCGCGCACCGCACGGCCCCGCGCCCGATCGCCGAGAACACGCGGGCGAGCAGGCCCGGCGCGGTGCTGGCCGACGAGGCGGGGGCCGGCTGCGCGCCCTTCGGGGAACGGGGCCTGGCGGGCTTCTTCTTGGGGGACGCGGAACGGTTCGACTGGTTGGCCATGATGCTCTGACGCTACTCTCACACGACGGGAAAACCTTGTAGGCGCGCCGAAAACCCGGTTCCTTCCAGCGCGCGCGGCCCTCAGGGGCGCAACGGGACGACGGTCGAGACGACGCCGCTCTCCAGCACCGCCTCGACCTGCTGGAGTGTGGGGACGGGCAGCGCGGACGGATGGGAGAGGGTGATCGCCGCCCCGGCGTTCGCCATGAGGCAGGCGTCAGCGAGCTCGTAGCCCATCAGGAGCCCCGCGCACATCTCCGCGATGTGGGTGTCCCCCACGCCGGCGGTGTCGGCGGTCGTCGTCTGGAAGGCGGGGATGTGGACGAAGGGGGCGTCACGGGCCTCCTGGAGCTCGCACCCCATGGACCCGAGGCGGCGCACCGTGGCGGCCCCGGGCCGCATGAGGTCCCGGATGGTCGTCCCTCCGCGGTAGCCGGCCAGGATCGATGTCAGGGTCGTCGCCTCGCGCACGTTCATGGTGACGATGTCCGCCCGGCCCAGCAGGTTCCGCCACGCCTCGACGGGGACCTGCTCGACCGCCGGGGAGATCGACACGACCAGGGTCACCGACTCGGGCAGCTCCGAGCCCCATTCGGAGAGCACCTTCGCCGAGTGCGGGTTCGTGAGGTCGGAGGCGGCGACGTGGATCGTGTCCCCGGGCTGGAGGATGATCCGGTCGAGGACCGCGCGGGAGGGCTCGGACTCGACGCCCGCGGTCACCACCGAGGTCATCGATCCGTCCTCGACGATCAACTGGATGACCACGCCGATGTCCCCGACCAGTTCCGGCGTGAGGACGGAGACGCCCGCCTCGACCAGCTGCTGGCGGACCGTGAACGAGTTGGGGCCCGTCCCCAGGGGGGAGGCCATCGCGGCGGGGACGCCCATCGCCGCCGCCGCGCTCAGCGTCGTGAAGCCGCCGCCCGGGCGCGAGCTCGCGGCGTCGGCGTGGACGGAACCGCCCCTGCCGGGCATGTACGCGATGTGCATCGGCAGCACAAGAGCCACGGAATGAGTCGAGATGAAACGTCCAGCCACTCATGCCCCCTCGTATTGGAATCCGTCCGGCGACCCGCCCCGCGCCGGTGCGCGGGGGCGCCGCTACTGCTCAGTCACCACTGGGACGATCATAGGCCGCCTGCGCAGGCGCCGCGCGACCCAGCGGCCGATCACGCGCCGCATGGCCTGCTGCAGGACGTAGGGGTCCTGCCCGCCCGGGGCGGCCGCGTCCTTGAGCGCCGAGGCGACGTCGGGCAGGATCTCGTCGAACACGGAGTCGTCCTCGGCCATCCCGATGGCGCGGATGGTCGGCCCGGCCAGGACCGTTCCCGAATCGTGCTCGACGACAGCGAAGATCGAGATGAAGCCCTCCGCGCCCAGGGTGCGCCGGGTCTCGAGCTCGTCCTCGGAGATCTCGCCGATGGAGCGCCCGTCCACGTAGACGTACTCGCAGGGCACCACGCCGGACACGCGGGCGGTGCCGTCCTTGACGTCGACGGTGACCCCGTCCTCCGCCAGGACCACGGACTCGGGGCTGATGCCCGTCTTGACCGCGAGCTGCCCGTTGCCCACCAGGTGGCGCACCTCGCCGTGGATCGGCATGACGTTCTTGGGCTGGATGATGTTGTAGCAGTAGATGAGCTCGCCCGCGCTGGCGTGCCCGGAGACGTGGACCTTCGCGTTCTCCTTCGACACGACCCGGGCGCCCAGGCGCGTGAGGTCGTTGATGACCCGGTACACGGAGTTCTCGTTCCCGGGGATCAGCGAGGACGCCAGGACCACCATGTCCCCCGCTCCGATTGTGACCGTCTTGTGGGAGCCGACCGACATGCGCGACAGGGCCGCCATGGGTTCGCCCTGGGAACCGGTCGCCATGTACACGCGTTGGGAGGGGGGCAGCTGGTCGATCTCCTTGAGGTCGACGACCACGCCCTCGGGGATGGCCAGGTGGCCCTTCTCCTCCGCGATGCGCATATTGCGCTCCATGGACCGGCCCACCAGCGCCACGCGGCGCCCGTGGTGGTGGGCGGCGTTGATGACCTGCTGGACGCGGTGGACGTGGGAGGCGAAGGACGCGACGACGATCTGCCCGGTGGCCTCGCCGAACACCTGGTCCAAGACGGGGCCGATCTCGCGCTCGGGCGTGATGAAACCGGGGACCAGGGCGTTCGTGGAGTCCACCATGAACAGGTCCACGCCCTCCTCGCCCATCCGCGCGAAGGCGCGCAGGTCCGTCAGGCGGCGGTCCAGGGGCAGCTGGTCCATCTTGAAGTCGCCGGTGATGAGGATCTTCGCGGCGCTGGTGCGCACGAACACTGCGAGGGCGTCGGGGATGGAGTGGGTGACGGAGACGAACTCCAGGTCGAAGGGGCCCACTGCCAGACGGTCGCCTTCCGCGACGACGTTCAGGCCGGGGTCGCTCAGACGGTGCTCGCGCAGCTTGGGGGCCACGAACGCCAGGGTCAGGTCGGAGCCGTAGATCGGGATGTCGCCCCGCAGCTTGAGCAGGTACGGCACAGCACCGATGTGGTCCTCGTGGCCGTGGGTGAGGACCAGGCCGACGACGTCGTCCATCCGCTCCTCGATCCACGAGAAGTCGGGCAGGATCAGGTCCACGCCGGGCTGGGTCTCCTCCGGGAAGAGGACACCGCAGTCGACGACCAGGAGTTTGCCTTCGAACTCGAGGACGTTCATGTTGCGCCCCACCTCGCCGAGGCCGCCCAGCGGGATGACGCGCAGCGCCCCCTTCTCCAGGGGCGCGGGTTCGCTGAGGTTCTCGTACAGGGGATTCATACGTTCAAGTCTGCCATGCCTGGGGGCGCCTTTATCGCGCGGGGACTCGTTCACCGGGGTCGAAACCCTCACATTCGTGTCTAGAGCGCGCCCTGGGCGACCAGTGCCGCCCGAAGGGCCTCGACCTCGGAGTCGGAGACGCCGACCAGCGGGAGGCGCACAGCGGGCGCGTCGATGACGCCCTGGAGCCACAGCGCGTACTTCGCCATGACGGCCCCCTGGCCGCTGCCCATGATCGCGCGCACGAGGGGGCGCAGCCGGTAGGACAGCTCGCGCGCCTCCCACACCTGGTCGGAGTCGAGCAGCTCGATCATGCGGCGGTACTGCGCGGCCGCCACGTGGGAGACCACGGACACGAACCCGGATGCGCCCCCGGTCATCCACGCGAAGTTGAGGGCGTCGTCGCCCGAGTAGTACTCCAGGCCGGTGCGGTGCATGCGGTCCACGCCTGTCTCAACGTCCCCGGTGGCGTCTTTGACGCCCTTGATCCGCGGGTGGGAGGCCAGGGCGTCCAGGGTGCCGTCGGAGAAGGCGATTCCGGTGCGGCCGGGGATGTCGTAGAGCATGACCGGCAGATCGGTGGCGTTGGCGACTTCCAGGACGTGGGCTCGCAGCCCCTCCTGGGAGGGCCTGTTGTAGTAGGGGGAGACGACCAGCAGCCCATCGGCCCCGTGCTCCTGGGCGCCCTCGGCGATGCGCACCGCGTGGGCGGTGTCGTTGGAGCAGGCCCCGCACAGGATGAAAGCGCGGTCGCCCACCGCCTCGCGCACCGCGTCGGTGAGGTCGTTCTTCTCGGGCTGGTGGGTCGTGGGGGACTCCCCGGTGGTGCCGGAGAGCAGTATGGTGTCGCAGCCGTCGTCGACCAGCGCCCTGGCCAAACGCGCAGCGGATTCGCAGTCGAGGGAGCCGTCCGCCTTCATGGGGGTCACCATCGCGGTGGCGAGCGAGCCGAAGAGCCTTGGGGGAATCATCGTCATACCCTTGACCATACCTTTACCCGGGGGCGCGCGTCTGGGACTTCCGCGCCTCGGAACGCCCGCAGGGTCCCAGGGCGGCGGACGAGGCCGGGGCGGGGCGGTCCCACTGCGCCCTGCAGCCGCGGCCGGGACGGTGAACGGGGGCGGGCGGTCCCACTGCGCCCTGCGGACGGGGCAAGCGCCGGGGCCGGGTCTCATGGTCGGGGGCCGACGGGGCCGAAAGGTCCTGCCATGCCCTGCAGACGGGCCAGGTGGTCCCGCCGCGCTCAGTGAACGAGGCGGGCGCCGAGCCGGGCGGGCCTCGTCGAGTCACATCTTGGAAGCGGCCCGTTTCATGACGACGCACGGGCACTTCTGCAAGCGATATCACATTTTACAGGAGCACCGCCGCCTTGCGAGCGCCATAACACTCGCAGAGCGTGGTATCGCTGCGTAGTCGCGGTACCACTGTGAGAACCGGGCCAACTGCACGCCCCCCGGCGCGCTCCCTCATACGAGGCCCCCTTCAACGCCTCCCGGTCAGGCTGGCGACGCGGGCGGCCCGGCACGCTCTTTCATACGAGGACCCCGTCAGCGCCGCCACGGGCATCCCTCCCGGGCCAAGTGGATGCATCGGGGGCAGGAAAGCCTCATTGGGGCAGGAAACCACCCATTGGGGCAGGCAATTTGCCTACCCCAATGCACCGTTGCCTACCCCAATGCACCATTGCCCACCCTGTTGCCTGCCCCAATGCACCGGCCTACCCCGATACGGGCACGCGCCTTACCCCAATGCCGCACTGCTGGCCCCCGTTGCCTACCCCAATGCCGCACTGCTGGCCCCCGTTGCCTACCCCAATGCACCGTTGCCTACCCCGATGCGGGCACGCGCCCTACCCCAATGCACCGTTGCCTGCCCCGATGCCGCATTGCCCACCCCGGATGCCGGGTATGGGCACCCGGGCCTACTCTGCTCGCGCCCACCACAGGTGCTGCGTGTGCCCGTCGCCGATGGTGCGTCCTGCCCCGGCGGGTGCGAAACCCGCTGAGGAGAAGAAGCGCTGGCGGGCCTCGTCGCGGGCGTCGATCCACACCCGCATCGCCCCGCCGACGAGGTCGGCGACTGCGGCCAGCATGCGCGATCCGTGGCCCGAACGGCAGAAACGCGGTTCCACGACGAGCTCGTAGATCTGAGTGGGCACTGCCGCGGGGACCCCGCCCGTCTGAACCGGCGCCGCGCCCGGCGGACCACCAGCAGCGCCCGCCTGACCCCGGACAACGCCGGACGGGCCACCAGCAGCGCTTGCTTGACCCCGAACAATGCCCGCCTCGTCGTCCGGGCCGGCCAGGGCGAATCCGACGACGCTGTTGCCGTGGAGGGCCACCACGAGCGCGGCGGAAGCGGGGCGCGGGGAGGACAGGGCGGCCTCCCACCCGGCCCGCAGCCGCTCCTCGCTCAGCCCCTGCGCCGCGAGCTCCTCCCCTGTGAGGAGGGCCCGCCACGCCCCCCACTGGAGGGCGGCGATGGCGCGCTCGTCCCCGGGCACGGCGGGGCGGACGGAAGTGTCGGGATGGGAGCGGGGCCCCCCGCTCCCCCGGCTCACAGGCCCATCACCGATTCGATGCCCACGGTGAGGCCGGGCCTGGAGGAGACCCTCCGCACCGCGAGCAGCACGCCGGGCATGAAGGAGACGCGGTCGAAGGAGTCGGTGCGGATCACCAGCTGCTCCCCGGGGTTGCCCAGCAGCACTTCCTCGGAGGCCGTCAGCCCGCGCAGGCGCACCGCGTGGACGGGAACGCCGTCGATCCTGGCCCCGCGCGCGCCGTGCGGGTCGGACTCGGTGGCGTCGGGCACGTCCCCGAGGCCGGCGGCCCCACGGGCTCGCGCGATGCCGCGGGCCGTCGCGATTGCGGTCCCCGAGGGGGCGTCCACCTTGTCCGGGTGGTGCATCTCCACGACCTCGGCGGACTCGAAGAAGGGCGCCGCGATCTGGGCGAAGCGCATCGCCAGGACGGCTCCGATCGCGAAGTTCGGGGCGATGAGGACCGAGCGCCCGGCATCCTCGGCGTGGGCGCGCACCCGCGCGTAGGCGTCGTCGTCCCAGCCGGTGGTGCCCACCACGGCGTCCACGCCCGCGTCCAGCAGCGCGTGGACATTGGCCTCCGACGAGGCGGGGGACGTGAACTCGACGGCCACCTCAGCCCCTCCCAGGGACTCGCGCGAGATGGCGTCGCCCGCGTTGAGGCGCGCCACGACCTCCATGTCCGCGCAGGCCCCGACGGCCTCGACCACCGCGGTCCCCATGCGCCCGGAGGCTCCGATCACAGCAACGCGTTTCACAATGTTCTCCTTCTAGTGGGTGTGGGTGGTGGCGGGCTCCCACTGGCGCGGGAGCACGACGGCCCGCGCGCTCAGGCGCGCCGCCAAGCGGGAGGCCAGGGAGCGCACCTGCTGGGCGTCCACGGACTCTATGTCGCGCAGCGTCTCCTCGACGACGCGGTAGCGGCCCATGATCTCCGAGCGCCCCAGGCGCATCATCCGGGACCAATTGTCCTCCAGGCCCAGGACCAGTCCCCCGCGGACCTGCCCGCGCACGCGGGCCATCTCCTCGTCGGAGGGGCCCTGGGTGGCGAGGTCCTCCAGTTGGGCGCGCATGATGTCCTCCACCTCGGGGACCGAGCCGGGGCTGGTGCCCGCGTACATGCCGAAGGAGCCCGTGTCGGAGTAGGGGGAGGCGAAGGCGTAGGTCGTGTAGGCCAGGCCCCGTTTCTCGCGGATCTCCTGGAAGAGGCGCGAGGACATCGACCCGCCCAGCACGGACAGCAGGACGTGCATGACGGGCGTCTCCTCGTCGGTGGCCCGCAGGCCCTCGCACCCCAGGACCACGTGCGCCTGGCCCACGTCCCGGCGGCGCTCGACAACGCCCTCCCCCGCGCTGCCCGTGCCCTCGGGGGCGGCGGTGGGGCGCCTGGGGCGCGGGGGGCGGGGCGCGGTCGACCACTGCGAGGCGGACAGTGCCCCGTCGACGCGCTCCACGAGCTCGTCGTGGTCGACGTTGCCGGACGCCACGACGATCAGCGAGGGGCAACCGTAGTTCGACTGGTAGTGCTCCCACACGTCGTCGCGCCCGACCGCACGGATGGCGTCGGCGGTCCCCCCGACCGGCCTGCCGATGGGCGTGTCGCCGTGGACCGCCAGTTGGAAGGCGTCGTGGACGACCTCCACGGGGTTGTCGTCCCCCATCGCCAGCTCGTCGAGGATGACGCCCCGCTCCGTGTCGAAGTCCGCGGGATCCAGAACGGAGCCCGTCACCATATCGACGAGGACGTCGATCGCCGTGCCCAGGTCGGCGTCGCGCACGCGCGCCCAGTACGCCGTGTGCTCGCGCCCGGTCTCGGCGTTGGACTCCCCGCCGACCGAGTCGAAGGCGACCGCGATGTCGAGCGCCGAGCGCCGGGCCGTCCCCTTGAAGAGCAGGTGCTCGAGGAAATGCGTGGACCCGGCGCGGGCGGGATCCTCGTCGCGCGAGCCGACGGGCACCCACAGGGACGCGCTCACCGACTGGGCGGCTGGGACCCGCTGCGTGAGGACCCTGACGCCGGTGCTCCCGATCGACCGGTGGATCCGGGTGTCGCCGTCGTCGAAGGACAGGGACGCGGCGTCCGGAGTGAGCGGAAGGGCGATGGGGGGCATGGGACTCCTAGTCGGTCGACGGCCTCGCCAGGAGGCCCAAGGGGAACGGGGTGTGGGGCGGACCGGCGTCCACCCCACACCCCTCAAAGCGTGGCGTTGCGCCCGCTCACTCGTCGGATGCACCCTCCTCGCGGGTGGCCTCGGACTCGTCCTCGCGGCGGCGGCGGGTGCGAGTGCGGGGGCGGCGCTCGCGCCGCTCGGCTACCGCGTCGTCATGGAGTTCGGGCCCGTCACC